>SDBT01002007.1_pt1 | contig 36495 bp, 46 predicted proteins | sample 2277101 | NCBI WGS metagenome assembly SDBT01 (sample SAMN10404973, study PRJNA504765) | marine sediment metagenome | isolation source: marine sediment core GS10_PC15, 103 cmbsf | place: Arctic Ocean: Southern Knipovich Ridge | collected 2010 | reverse complement strand
ACCCAAAAAAAAGCTAACCATTTATGCATAAACGACTTAAACAAAATAGGGGACAGTTACCTGTTTCCCCCGCCATCCCGGTGCCCCCGACCGTCGACAAACCCCCCATACGGGTGTAAACACTCAAGCTATATGGCATAATGTGCGGAGCGGCGGGATTGGCCGCGATTCGCCGACATATAGCGGGATAGAGGGGAAAAACGCGGCTTTTTGCTGGACGGCGGGGGCTGATATTCGTGGGGGCTATATGGCCGAAACCCCGTTTTTGCGGAAATCAGAATCAGCAAAGTGGCACAAACGACGTGCGCTGGGTGGGGTGTTTAATTCCTGTTTAACGGTGTTTTAATCGGCGATTCTGCGCCGTTTCGCACGGCGGAATTGGGGCGGTTTGCGAACATTTCGGCGCGAACATCGAACATCACTACGAACATGGGTCCGGAATAAGATGGGTAATATGGCAGGGTCAGCGCACAAAAATGCCGGGCGAAATTGGCGGTATTTTTGGCTAATATCGCGTCCAGTTATGTGCTCAACAAATTGTCGTCGAGCCCCGGTTTATTGGGGCGGTCATTAACTGCCTCAGCCGTCGTGAACGTCTGACGGCCTCTTTTCCTTTTGCGCTTTTGAGATAATTGCGGCGCGCGGCTTTGCCTTTGGGCATGGCGTTGTAGCGTCGCTGGGCGCGTCGCCGGGCGGCGATCCCTTTTGCGGTCTTGGCGTATTTTGCCATCGCTCGTTTTTGGGCTTCGGTTGTCATGTGATCCTCCAAGTAATGTTGCACCAGGCCTCAAAGGTGCATCATATATATAGTATTACTCAACGCTACCAGGCCACGGCTCGAGGCGGGGCAGCGCTATATATAGTATTAAAGCGACCGCCGGCGCAGAGACTGAAAGAAGGCAGCCCGGCCGGAATCATATATATAGCCTTGGACAGTGGCGCCGCTCCGATTCTATATGTAGTATTACTACGCCGCGATCGCCTCACCGATATCCGGTGGAGACAACACTATATATATCATTGGTTAGCAGATCTAAGAGCCCAGCGCCGGACCGGGATCCCGGTACCGCCACGACAATCATATATATCATGTCTCGGCAGTACTCTCGTCACCGCCTTCTGGGCAGTGGGTAGTTTGCTATTATCAGTTCGGTTCGGTTTTGGGCGGCCGGGCTTTTGTCCCTGGATACTGTGTACTGGACGTTTACCTTGCGTCGGGGCAGGCCTTTGTAGAGCTTCCGGATGTCGGGGTGGTCGTTGATCGAGAGCAGGAACTTGCCCTTGATCGAGCGGAGCGTTTCGGCCAGGCGGACTTGGTCGGCCCAGGTGAAATCGCCCTTATAGCCGGCGGTCTCGTGGTACGGCGGGTCGCAATAAAAAGTCGTGTGCACCCGGTCGTAGCGTTCGATGCAGTCGGCGAAATCGAGGTTCTCGATGTAGACGGCGTCGAGCCTCTTGTGGGCCTGCCTGACAAGCGAGAACGCCGTACGCCGCAACGTGGACCGCTTGGTCGTCCCGTAGCCATAGGCGGGGTGTGTGGTTCCTCCCTTGCCGCCGAAGGCCATCTTGATGACCAGATACGAGCTTACGGCACGATGGATGTCGGTCAGGCCGGGCTGGGTGCGGGCGTCGGCGAACTCGACGCGGCTATGAGTCATGGTCTTGAGCTGGGCCAAGAATTCTCGCGGGTGGAAGCGGACGATGCGAAACAGGTTTACCAGGTCGGCGTTGATGTCGTTAATAACCTCGGTTTTCGACGGCGGCTTGTAAAACAACAGATTCGCCGCTCCGGAAAAGACCTCCACATAGCAGCGGTGCTCAGGAAGTAATTGACAAAGGTGTGGGGCCTGCTTAGACTTGCCTCCCTGCCAGGGTATGAAACTTTTCATCCTTGAAATCCTGTTCTGTGAGTCTGTGATGCTACTATTGTTCTTTACCGGCGTGATAAAATGCATGGCTGTCTCCGCAGCCTGCAGGCGGTTTGAGTGAGTCTGGCCGCCCGCGCCGGTGAGGGTTTATAATTTTCGACTTACCAATTTCGACTTTCTATTAACTTGTAAAAGATCGGGTCGCCCTTTAGCAGAGGCGGTCGTAGATATCGTATATCCAGCGGTTCTGGGGACCCGTCAGCGGGAACTGTTGGGCCTCGACCGACTCGATGAATTCGATTTCCCGAGCGGTCAGGCCTCGCTCGAGAGCCATTAGGGCGGCGAGACGGGCGTTTGCCTTTTGCTGTTCAGCGGTACCAGATGTCAACAAAGGCTGCTTCATTTGCCGTTCGTAGATTCGTTTAATACTGCTGACCTGCCTGTCGGTGTATGGCTTTTTGCTGCGGTTCTGTTTGTACATATTCAGCACAAACACTTTCTCAGTCTCACAGAGATGCTGCTTGTAGTCATACAGAAGCGTCTGGACCAAACAGAAGCATTCGCCGTCCAGTAACTGTTTTTCCACGGCGGTCAGATCGACAGTCGTAATGTGTGAGCATCCGGGGCACGGTGGGCGGTCTGCCATCTTGCCATGCCAGCCGTATGCCTTTCCACATTGCTCGCATCGTACATCGAAAAGGCCGATAGCGTCAGCATCGAAGTAACTGCAGGGTTTCGTTGTTTCTGTACTCACTGCCCATCCTCCTGCGATTGGCGAGATCTCCTTCTCTTTGGCTTGATCACTTTCAAGCTGCAGAGGGGACAGAAGTCTTTGCGGCATTGGTGGACCCAGCCCTCTTGACCACCTTGGAGGCGGAGGTTACTGGGGGTTGGTTTCATTGGCGGCCTTGTGGTGATCATCCGGCCGCAACGGTCGCCGTCGCATTTTAGGATCTGCCGTATGCTCATGAAGCTACCTCCAGAGTCAGGACATCTGTGGTTTTGTTGTACGTCCCTTTTTTCAGGCCGGTCGGTTTGGCGGGGGCGGTGTGGACGGTTAGGGATATCTCCTGGGGGGCGCCTGATTGCGGGTTGCCGGCTGCGTCGTAAACCTTGAAGGCGTACTTGTAGGTTCCACAGGCTGATACCTTGTGAGTGGCGGTGATCTGCGCCGAGCCCAGGCCGAAGGGGAAGTGGCCGAAGGGCAGATGGCCGAAGCCGACTGCACGCATCGCATGGGCGTGGCCGAACCGGAATCGGCCAAACGGCGCGTGCCCGAAACCGTAGATCCCGGCGCCTGCCGGGAACAACTGATACAGGCGGTTGTCGACGGGCGTGTCGTAGTCGACCGTGCCGCCGCCGGCATCCGAAAACAGCTTTGCATAATCGCCCCTGCGAAAGCCTGCAGGGACAACAAATTGTAGGGTTATTGTGACCATTGCTTATATCACCGTCCAGTCGCCGCTTGGCGGCTCACTGCCCTGATTCTGGTTGTCGGCAGTATAAACACTGCCCTTCCACGCAACAATCGTGCCCACCTCCCAGACCGTCTCCGCATCCCACTGCTCGATCTCGCAGGGGTATATGCTCGCCGCGCCGCCGCAGGCGATTGCATTTGGTGTTCCGATTAGATTGGAGCTTGCGATGTCTGTCCACTTGCCTGTATGCGCGGCGGTGTCCGTGTACTTAAAGATCGCCGATGGAAATGCATCGGTGCCAAACTCAAATGTTTCGTTGCCGCCGGTTCGCTGAGTAGCGATAGTAAAGTTCATCCTCGTGCCGGCGTCATGTTGTACGCCAAAGAAAAAGCCAAATTTACCCGGCCCCCTGATAATCAGGTATTCGCCATTATACGGCGACGGCTGGCCGGGATCGGACACGTCCATCATGCCTATAATACTAACGGTAAATATCTCAGGACAACCGCCAACGCCGCCGGCAATCCCGGGAAAAGCATCCCAATTGACATTGCCGCACGGCGGAACCCTGCCAAGCCGTGTATCAGGATAACCATGACGTTCCCACTGCTCGTCACTTTCGCCTGGTGGAAAGATGTTATCATCTATCAAACTGGTAAATATACCGGTTGCTTGCGCCCATGTATAGAACGTCTCGTTTGCAAACCAAATGTCGCCTTCTTCCAAGCCGGGCGGGTCCGGGTCAATCCAAGGCCCATCTATCTCGTCATCCAGAAAACAACAGGTGTCGTCTACCATGCGTTTTAGCGTTTGGTCTGTATATTCTGCTATATATACTTCTTTCGCCATAATCGCATTATTGGTGTATTCATTGACGTTAAAATTCAACAGCGGGCCGAAGTATGCGTCTATAGCACCGTCCTTGTCGTAGATCAGTGTACCGTTCAATTCGGCATTATAATCCGTGCCGAACATATGCACGCGATTGTGAACATCAATCGTACAGGCATTCGTTGTCAATGCTGTCTCCTCGCTCCAATTCGTAACGAGTGCCGATGTAAAACTATGTATCCACGCACTGTCCGTTGCAATTACATTACCTATCGAATCCGAATAAATCGATTCAGCAAACCATGCTAACGACGCACCCAGAATTGCAGTAACAGTAATCGTTAAATCAACCTCGCCCTCGGTCCACTTACAAATCCTATGCCAGTTACCACCGACATCTATTATCGAACCGACCGTGAAAATCTCGTCGTTTGGCGTAATTGCAATACCGTAAACATAACCATCGCCCGTATCCGCCGCCCCGCCCTTTTGGGCGACACCACTCGAATTGAGCATCTGGATGCCAAACCCGTTCTGTTTCGGTACATGCCCGATATAGATATTGTTCAAACTGTCAACTGCAATAGCTTTTACCTTGGCATGATTCCGCGTCCAGAGATTGACACCATCTGAATCGAACTTCATCAACTTGCCGATAGGTGTTTCATCATCAGTAGTCTCACCCCATATAATAATGTCGTCGTTATGGTCAACGACGAGATAATAACTGTTCATTGTGAACTCACGAGTCCAAATAGTTTCGCCCGTCGCAGCATCGAGTTTAATCAGAGAATATAGATTTTCGGGTATAATATACCGTCCTGTTACATAGAGCGATAGACCGTCGGACGATAACCCCATGTTTGTTGGGTGTGTATTTGCACCTCCACCCGAAGCCTGAAAAAGTGCACGGCCCCATATCGACTCATTATTGCTGTTGAAACGCGTTATGTTTTTATAGCCGGGAAAAGCAAATGGTGAATATACACGACCTTGAAAATAGTCTTGGGAAATGCGAATGTCTTTGCTCGCATCGTGCACTGAAAGTATTCTATCCGGCGGAGATATTACAGTCATCAGGTGAACCTCGCACCATTAAACAAATGATCGCATACCCATACACCACCAATTTTTGTAACCCGGATCTCCTGGCCTTTCGGCAGGTTCGGAGCTGCATACATCAATGACGACCCGTTAGCAATCAAAAATCGGACCGTCACCGACACCGTCCCTTCTTCCCACCAGTCCGTATCGGTCACGGCATGATCTGTGTTGTCATCCTGCAGCGACTTATATTCGGTCCCGGCAACCTCGACCCAGTCGTTTGCCGCATACGTTGCAGCGGCGCTCCATGCGGCAAGGTCGACACCAAGATAACACGACATCTCGTCGCCTTCGGTTTCTGAGAAGGCGGCCTTGCAATAAGCGAGACATGTACTGCCCCCGCCGCCGACTCGTACGGCGCGGCCTCGCTGGATGATTTGGGGGCTTGACGGGCGTTCGGCCTTTGCCGCCAGGGATGTTCGGTGGACTCTGCGGTTGAGTTGGTCGCGACGCATCAGGCGGCCTCCCAGGAACCTGTAACGCCGGTCAGCCCGGATGGGCCGGATGACTTGGCGACGCATGATACAAAGGCGGTGTTCTGCGATTCGCCGGCATTGGTGGTATAGGCCCGGACGCAGAACTTATAGGTCTGGCCGTCGTTGAGTGCGCTGGAGGTCCAGGAGAATTCCGGGCCGCCGCCCAGGGCAAAAGCTACCGTGGCATCGGGCGTATCGAAATCAAAGCCGGTACCGGAATCGATATAGATACGGAATCCGGTCGGGGCGATCTCCTGGGCAAGCTCACAATAACGCCAGCGGACCTTTAGCTTTGCGCCTGCAACCTGCTCGACGGCTAATGAGTCCGGGATATTCGGCGTGTCGAGGATCATGTCGCCGTCGCCGTCGATCTGCACGATGCAGGGGTCGGAGGAGTCGCTCTCGAAGGCGCATTCGGAAAGCTGCCTGCGAACGTAATGCCAGATCGTGTTTGCGGGCAGATCCTGGGCGGCGATCTGGACCTCGGTGTCGGTCAGATCCATTGTGGCGACGGCGCTATCGTAATCGATATCGCCATCCTGTCCGCGATAGACGTTGAATTCGTCGGCCATACTTACTCGTCGCTAAGCTTTCCGTGCACTTCCACCGTACAGGTACAGCCAGAGCCCGCCGCCTGGGTTACGTCAATACCGAAGATCTCGCCTTCAGTGTATTCGACGATGGCAACCGGAGTCGCGTTCGGGATCGGCTGCAGTTTCGCGGCCTTGCCGGCGGCGCTGATATTGCTCAGGGTCTGAGCAGCCAGGAAGTCGTCCTTGTCGCCTGACTGGCCGAATGTGGCGACTGCGCTTGCGGCGTCCGCCGAGAGGTTGCGCAGGACAACGTGCGAGACGATCATCGTTTTGTCCGGAGGGACCTCGACGAGGTTCGTGAAGGCGACGGCGTTGAGGTCCACGGCGGCGACGCTCTTTAAGAGCGACATTGCTTTTTCCTTTAGGTCCATAGCTTAGATCTCCTGTGTGGTTACAAGTTCGTTTTCGTAGCAAACCGGCTCGTTATCGTTACAGACGATCTCGGCGGTTCCGTAGTTGGCGTGCTGCAGCAGGCTCTCGCCGCGCAGATCGGTTACGTCGGTGATATCGCCGTCGGAGTCGACAACGATCTCGGCTAATTTGATGTGGTCGTATGACGGCCAGCCGCTGCCGTCTATGCCGGAACCGATCGTATTGTCGGGGTTCATCCAGATGTAGGTTGTATCGTTGTCGGTCGGATCGACGGCGCCAGCCGCCGTATAGGTCTTGGCGGTACCGCGCCAGTTGTATTTGCCGCCTCGCACGTTAAACGTCGACGACGAGGGCAGCCAGACGCCCAATGAGGCCGCCCAGCGGACGGCGTTGATCAGGCCCCACATCTCCTGGCGATAGGATTCGAGGAAGTTGGCGTTGTTCTCTTTGACGTGCTCGATTCCGATGCTGGCAAGAAATGTCACGATGTCGGCTTCGGCGGGATACCCGAATACCATTGGTTCGTCTGCCATGATTTGTAGTCCTTAGTATTTAGTCCTTAGTATTTAGTTCAGGCTCGTCGTTGCCGTCAATGGGATGATCGTGGTGGAGAATACAGCAAGGGTGTAGTTTTGTGTGATCGTGCGCCGCCGCCGGCAGGGGGGATAAGTTGGCGTCGGCGATGGTCAGACGCATCTCGAGCTTTGTCGTCAACACGACAAGCTGGGCCAGGGTGATCTCGACGGCCGGATCGGTGGGCCATTGGGCGGGCAGGTGAAAGCCCAGGTCCAGGGCGTCATAAAGAAAAGGCGTTAAGCCCATCTCCTTCATGCGACGCAGTATCTGGTTATTCAGCCGCATACGTGCTTCGGGCGGCAGGTTGATGACGACTGTTTCATTTGGCTCAGGCATAAGAGTCTCCCTTTATCCTATTCCACAGGTTGCCGGCGGCTGAAACAGCAGGCCCTGGCGACGGCTGTCGAGTGCTGCCTTGTTTCGGTTGTGCGACTGGCCGATTACGCGTTTGCCGTTGTTGGCCCGGTCGGCGTTGTATCCGGCCCACACGACCACGTCGTCGGTCAGCAGGTAGCCGCCCTGGGTGGTCGCGACGATCCATTCACCCTGGTCTCGCAGGTGTGTAATGATCGCCCGGGCCTGGCGGCGCTGGGACTCGCGGCTGCCGGCAAGACCGAGACGGCGGCCCAGGTCGGCTGCGAGTATCGGTTCGGCGGCTGCCTTTAATATCTCAAGGCAGCGGGCGGCGTTACAGGTTGTGATGGTTGGTCGTGTCATTTGTCCGGTTCGTAATCGACGGCTTCGGGTAATGTGGGCTCGACGAAAAAGTCATCCGTGACAATCCGTCGAGCCTTGACGGTGGCTAACTTCTCATCCGTGAGCTTAGCCAGGGCATCCTTGTCGGGCGTTTCCTTGACGTGAATAAACCGCTTTGCCCGCCCCTTAAAGACCTGCTTTATGAGTTCGAGCGTATATTTTGTGCTGACGCTTATGGATGTGCTCATTCGCCAGCCTAACGTGCCGAAAGCGAGGTCCCTGCTTTTCTTGCCGCCGAAAGCTTTGCGATGGCAGGTGGCGTACGCCTCCAGACTCTTGGTGATCTGTGTGATGCGATCCTGGTGCGGCTTCGACTCGGCAGTGAGGCCGGCCTTAACGTTGCCAATGACCCTGGCGGCTTTGGCTTCGGCGGCCTGGATCGCGAGCTGTGCGTCGCCTATCTCTCGCAGTAACTCATCGGCGTGGGCCCAGTCCTTTACTGTGATGAGCTTATTATCCGACTTGACGCGATTGCTTTTCTTTGCCATGTGCGACCTCCGTGTCTTTGAGTTCGTTGAGGGTTGTGTTGGGGCTCATTCCTTTAGCCCGAAGGGTCATGTTTTTCAGGGCCTCGATTATGTTGGAGGCCTGGCGTACAGTAAGCTCGGCGACGCCGGACTTGCTGTAGGCCGTCATCCGTCCGATGAAGCCTTTGAGGTTGTCGGTGTTCCAGCCCAAGTCGCCGCGCAACTTGTCGATTGCCGAACACTGTGCGAAGCTGGCAAAGGTGCCGTGAGCGGCAACCTTGTCGCGAAAATACGTACCCCCCCTACCGGAATCCCAGCCCATCGCTTCACAGATAGCGAGGAGGTCCTCGATCTGCGAGTTGTTCAGTTGCTTGGACGTAGTGGCTACTCCGCCGCCGGGGGTCTTGTACTGAGCTAATAGCAGCCGGTAACGCCGGTCGTCATATTTTACGATCAATCCGGCCTGACGGGCGGCTATGTGAATGAGTTTTAATTGCTTGTTACTTGCCATTTATAACCACGGATTTACGGTGTTGGTTCCTTGACATCATATTCCAGAGCGTACTTGCAAAACTCGGCAACCCTGCGAGACACACCCTCCTTCTGGTCTGGCGTCTCACAGGCCTCCATATAGACGATCAGTGCATGGAGGGCATGTTTGTCCTGGGCACGGAGAATAAAGATGGGCTCAGATTTCGGGATCGCCCGGCCTGTTGTATTATTTATGACACGATCAACGCTAAGGCTGTATTTACCTGCCTGCATGGGCGGCCTCCTTGCTTGCTTACCGTTCAGCTACTTCAGTCGCTATATCATCCAGCGACTCCCACATTACCTCGTACTTATCATAGGCGGCTGAAAGGACCGTCCGCCTGACCTTGCCGTCCGTGCCAGCCTGTGCCAGAAACATCATTCGCCCACAGTCAACCACTTTCAGGACCACATACTCCACGCCATGCTGGTCAACCACGTATTTGTAGGCCTGGTCATCCTTTCTGGATGTCAGGTACCGGGCCAGCTTCGGCGTTAGTTTGAAATTTTCAGTTCCCGTCACTCAGATTCTTTCTGGTGTAAAAGGCCAGCAGATATTAAATCTCGCTTCACATTTACTACATTGCACATTGATAGCGAGGCCAGCATGAGGCCCCTCTAAAAACTCATTGTGCCCACAATCAGGACATATCCCTTTTGCCAGTGTTTCGGCTTCGTTTGCTGTAACTTTTGCGACCTTACTCATGGCAACACTCCTTTATGGCATTCTCCTTTATCCGGCCTGGGCGATGGCCTGTTGATCCGGGGTTTCCTCTGCGGTCAGTTCCTGCATTGGCAGGAATACGCTGATCGGCAGGTTGAGCGTGTTTATGGCGGCGGCGATCAGTCCGGCGTCGATCTGGCCGCGATCAATCGCCTCGCTTGCGGTATAGAGGACCTCGATGATGTGGCTGCAGGTCCGCAGGCGACCGGAATGCGGCGTGCGTGTAATTGTTTGTAAGGCCCTGACGCCGCTTGTGACCAGGCGGACGCCTTTGCGTTCGTAGAGTTTGCGCAGTTCTTTGACCGTATAGAGGCCGCCGTCTTTGCTGCCGGCAAGTTCGTCGAGGTCGAGGACCTGCATGAGCCGCGACCGGAACTGATCGAGCGACTCGTGACCGTGGCGGACGGATTTTTGCATGATCGTCCTCTTGAGATCAGCGTTGCCGGACAGGATGAGCGGCGTGCGGCCCTTGACGCAGATGACCTGACGGAGTATGTTGAGGTGTGGGACGGTCAGGCCGGAAGCCTCATCGAGCATAAGTATGAAGTTGCGAACGCGCAAGGTGGCCGCAACAATCTCTTTGTTGATCGCCAGCGTGCGGGATCGAGTGCCGGCGACGGCTTCGGCGATGTCGCCCAACAGGGTGGCGGCGGAAACGCCGTCGGTGAGTTCGATATAGCGGCTGTTAGGGTTGGCCTGGGCGTAGGCGCGAAGGCAGATGCTCTTGCCGTGGCCGGAGTCGCCGATGACAAGTCCGATCTTGCCCTCGTCGGTTGAAAAGCCTTCGGTGTGTTGGATCATGTCGCATATCTTCAGGGCGACGGAGGTCTCCACGTACCCGGCGTACTGTGCGTGGCGGTCCTTCTGGTCGAGTGAATTTAAGAGGTTGTACAGCTTGTTAGCCAGGCCGGTCAGGTCGCCTTTGTATACGCCACGCAGAAACTGGCTTATAATGCTGCCGGTGCGATAGCCGATCATCTTGGCGACGTCGACCTGGCTGAGGGCGTGATCGGCCATAGCCTCTTTGAGGCGCTTGATCATCGCCGTGCATTTGGCTTTGTCGGTCATCGGATTCCTTTCCGCGATGCGTCGAGCATCCTGCTCGAGTCCACGCTGGATCGCATCTTCCCGCATGTTTTACCTGTTAAATAACTCGATAGTCCTTTTCTTTGGCCGTCCGGAGAGTTTGCTGAAATCGAAGTCGAGTACCTGGGTCGTGCCCTCGTCGCCGGCGGCTTTCTTTACGGCCTTTCTGAGTGCGGCCCTTATATGCTCGGCGGCCTGATTATCCATCGGCGTCGTTACCGGCCTGATGGTAGGCGTCGGCGCTTGGGCCGCCGGCCGGCGGTCGGCCCTGGCCGCCTCGGCCATCGCACGGCGGGTCAAGGTCGGCAGGTCCATCTGAGCGGTAAGCGAGGCGTCCCTATGCGACTTCATCAGTTTGAGCGCACGCGACTTTTGCTTCGACGCGTCCCTTAACGCATCCTCGGAGACGGCAGCGCCGTAGCCGATGAGCTGGTTTTGCTCGGCGATGGTGATGAGCTTATAGGTTGCCGCATCGTAAACATACACGCGGCGGAGATCGTCGGGGTCGTAAGAGAGGCGTACGCTTTGGCCCTGGCGAATCAAAAGCTCCGGAGCGAACTGCCCGTACATCATACCCTTGAATCGCACGCCGTTTTTGCCGATCTTCAATTCACCCGACCAGACGCGCATCAAGAGATCCAGCACACCATCGGAGATCACGCGACGCGACGCCCTGGTCGCCATGACCTCGGCAGGGGAGCGACCGTTCATGCCGCGTCCCGAATGGCTGGACTGGTTGTAGATCTCTATATAATCGCCGACGGCGTCGGCAAATGTGTCGAGCGTGAACGCACGGGCGATGATCTTGGGGTCGTTTAGATTGGCGGCGAGATCTTCGGGCTTACGGTCCGTGTCTTTGCCGGTATAGGTCTCGATGGTCTTGATAAACTGTACGTCCATCGTGTCAAAGAGTCGCTCGATGGCCTTGGACTGTGGGTGATAGGGTTGTGAAAACGATATGCCGATATCCATCATGGCGTAAATCCCGGCGACGGCCTGCTCGTCGATGTAGCCTGCCTTCAGGGCTCGGCGCCGCTGCTTGGTTGTGCCGGTCCACATCTCCGAGTCGTAGTCTTTGCCGTTATCGATCTTGACCGAATCGGGGGGCCCAAGCTTTTCGATCCCGCGACGCATGGCCTGCAGGATCGTCGTCTGGTTTGGCGACGCCGGAATATACCAGCCGGCGAGCATACGGGATCGCATATCCTCCCAGGCGGTGACCCAGGGGCGAATCCACTTGCCGCGATGACGAACGAAACAGTTAAACTGGTGATGGTCCCCGATCCAGATCTGACCCGGTTGAACGGAGTCGGGATCGGATTCGATATACGGTGCACACTTGGCCTCATAAGCGGCCAGGCCCTCGCGGTGGAGGACGGTTGCGGCAAGGGGGATCTGTCTGCTCACGTGGCGGACCATCGTCTGGTAGCTCGGGACCTTCCAGCCTCTGCTCTGGTCGGTGTTTATAAAGCAGATATTTCGCCAACAGGTCTTAACCGTTAATTGCTGGGGTGTGAGGTACATCGCCTTGAAGATCTCGAATGCCTCGGCGCTGATCATCTGCGAGATAAAGACAGCGCCGCCGCGTGTATCGACCAGGCCGATCAGGCCCTGGTCGCGGTAAAGGGTAAGCCAGCGACTCAGCGAGCGGACGCCGATCGTGTGCGATGAGCAGAACAACTGCTTTGATTCGGTGCGACTTTTGCCGCCCTGGACCATGCGGGCGGCGTAACCTTCAAACTCACGGATCAGGCCGAGGCGTTTGAGGGCCGCATCCTTTTTGTTGGCGGGGATATCGAGCATATCGAGTTCGCGTGAAAGATCGTCGGGCCTCTTTACGCCGGAAAGCTTAGGGTGGGCTGATACGGGTATCCGCCAGGACCTGCCGTGCTTGAACGCGCCGCGCAGTTCGCGGGTTATACAGAGCCTGCGAACATGCTGCCCAGTATAGCCCAGCAGGTGAGCTGCTTTCTTAATGTTTACGGTTGTCGGTTTCATTGTGTCGGAGCTTTTCAATTATCTTGAGTAATTCGCCGATTGCGTTCGTGGCTTGCCTCAAGAAGCCGGCTGCCCCCTGGATTGCCGAGAAGGCGGGATCGTAGTCCGGATCCGGGACCTTGACGAAGTCGCCGCCGGGGCCGGTCATGACCACAGGCGGTTCGGGCAGTGGGGTTACTTCGACCCAGTCGGGCTCGAAGCCGACAAACTTGCCGGATTCGTAACGAAGGGGCCTGAACGAATGAATGAGCCATTTGCCGTCTTGCTTAAACTGGACGACAACGCAGCCCCGGCGGCAATGGAAGCAGAAGCCGTTGTAGTCTCGCACCCGGACGCCATATCGGTTGGTACCGCCGTCGGCAACGGACGGGGCTTTCAAGGGCCTGTAGCACTGCGGACAAACGCAGCCGTCGACGGTCAGGTCTTGCGCGTGCGTCGCCTCGTTCGGGTCGACTTCGAGGTCCATGACGGTTCCTTTCGGGTTTGAGTGGATAAGTCGTATTGACGCGTGATCGTCTGCTGCAACTGTACAAGGGTTGACAGCATCTTCGGGAATCGCTGGCGTATCTGTGCAACCTGCCTGCGGTCGAGTCTGTCGATCCGGCCGTCGGCGAGGATGCGCAGGATACCCCGCTCCCAGTCGAGTTGCTGACTCCGCGCCTCGATCAGCGTTTCGAGCGTGGCGGCGGTGCCGGCTTTGCCTTCGGTGAGCGCGGTTACGATCACGGGCAGGTCGCCGGTCATTAGCTCCATGATGCGGGGGTCGCGGGTGCGCTTGTACAGGACGCGCCAGATGATCGACGGGATGGTCTTGGCGCCGTCCTGATACTTATAGACTGTGGGGGTGGCGTAGCCAGTCCACATCGCAAGCTGCTTGATCGGGATGTCATGCCGAGCAAGCAGGGACTGCAGCAGTATATGGTCATCGTTCATGTCCCGGTCTTCCCAATCGGTCATTAGCTTCGCGCCTCCCTGCGTTTTACATCCGACTCCGCCGGATGGTAGGGGCACGGCATGCCGTGCCCGTACGGTTAGTCGTCGTGGCCGTCGAACAGCGGCATCGGCGGCGGCGACGGGTTTCGTGTTTTGGCCTCCATCCAGAAACAATCCAGGAGTTCGCCAACCGAGCAGTTCAGGTAATGGCACAACAACGTCAGATCGCCCAGGTCCAGGAGATCAAGGTGTCGCTTGCAGCCGGACCTGATCCGGCAGACGGCGATATCCAGATGCCAGTTGCAACGTGAATTGTCGTCAGCATTCAGCATTTAGCCCTTAGCTCCCTGCTGTCTTTGCGGGCAGGCGTTTCCACCAACGGCATCCGTGCCGGGTAGCCTGCAAGGTCTTTCTTGCGGACCGCAAAAGACAGCCGCCCTCCCCAGTAGATTTAAGGTCCCGGTCCTTCGGGACGGACTATTAACTTTTAAGTGGCCGGTATTACCCGACCGGCCGACGGGTGCTTCAAAGGAAATTCAAAATGGGTCCCGCTGTTATTAGCCACCTGCGGATTGGGCTGTCTCCCACCACGAATAATTGTCACGAACCACGGCGCCACAGAGGACACAGAGGTCGCAGAGTTTTCAAAAAGAAATTGGGCGTCCCGGAAGGTCCGCCCAATTTCCGGACGGGAGAAAACTATTGTGCGCCCGCATTGTGCGGGAATGTTTTTGGACGGCAGGCCGGACGCGCCCACGCCGACCTGCCGAACGGATGAAAAGCCTAAAACGATTACCAGTATAAAAAAGAGTCGGTTTTTGTGTTGTGCAATTTTTAGTTTCATGGTTTCCTTGTTCTCGCTCGTTATTGGTATCCGGCTAAGCCGGGGTTTTTTTATTGCGGCGGGGTGTCCATCCCCCGCCGCGTAATCACCTGCCGGCCATCGCCGACAGGTGAACAGTCCAGTCGATACAGTGAAGGTCTATGATCTCGTCGAGGGCTTTTTCCAGGAGGATTCGCCCGGTCTTGTGGGCGTCCTTGCGCATGTAGGGCACGGCAGCATTCAACTTGGCGAGGATCCTCGCGTCCTCGTTGCGGCGAGCGTTTATGTGAAAGCTCTTTACGATGTTCGACATTAAACGGTCCTTAAACGGCAGTTCTGAGTGGCTCCTGGGTGTGCTGATCGAGTGCGGCTCTGAGGTGCGTGAGCAGGAGGTATCGAGCAAGGTTGTGAGGCGAGCGATGTTGGAGACCAGCGACCTTGTTGAGCAGGCGGAGAAGCTCGGCATCCCGCTCACTTTTGGCACAAAATTGAAGGGTCATTACATTTTTGCTCATGATCTCGCATCCTTCTGATTAAGGCAACGAAGGTACAATTACAGTGACTTCGGCGAAATGTCAACAGAAAACTTAAGGAAATTACAGAAAATTATATTAAAATTTAATGTAGCTTTCGTAAGGGCCGGGGTAACATAGGGTTATGGGAAGTTCGATAGGCGAAAAAATGTTGGGTGCGGAGCTGCCAGATGGGTTAGTTGATCAGTTTCTCAAGCAGGCCGAGGATGCCGATTGCAAAAAGAAGGTCGCGCTTCGCGCAGCGGTGAAATTGTGGGTAGATTTATCGCCGGAAATGCAGCGACACCTGAGAGACTTGTCGCTCAGTGACCAGAGCTTCTTGGAGATACTTCAGCAGATGTTCGAGGATAGCTTTGCTGAAGGAGACCGTGCCGGCGAAAAGCTCGTCGGACGCCAAGGGCGTAAGCCAGGTCGAAAGGGTCGACAATCTTAGCCTTGAACGATTCGTATTTGGCGTGGTGCCTGATGGCGTCCCTGAACGATGCGGCGGTAGACACGATAAGCTCCTTCTCCATAAGGACTTATACCGCCCCGTTGTTTCCGGCTTTCTCCCGTGCCTTCGTTTGTTTAGCGGGCCGGTTCAAGTTTGATCATACGGAAGTCCGAAGAAACAGTCAAGGGGAAACCTGTGACTAAAATCAGAGTATGCCCCTATGTCGTTGTGGGGTAAGAGGTTGGGAGGGGAAAAAAGTTTTTGTCACAGAGGACGCAGAGGACTCAGAGAAAAAGGGGGTCGTAAATGCAGGAATCACAGGCGAAACTTAGCAACCGGACCGCCATACTACTGGCGGCGATCTGCGCAGGTGGGCTGGGGTGGGCGTTCGGGTTTGCGTGCGGTGGCGTCCTTACCCGACCGAGTCGAGAGAAGGTGGACGCGGAGATCAGGCGATACCAGGATATTGCGGCCGAGCACGTCAGGGCACGCAACGTAGCGGAGGGCAAGGCTCGTGAACTGGAACGGGCGAGTGGGGATCGGGCCGGGTTGACGCCTGTTGACCGGGCGATATTAGCAGCGGCGGTAGAGCTTTATGAACTTGTGTTGCGAGCAGAGGCACTGCAGGATGTGCGGGACGCCATTCAGAGGAAATTTGGCAAGGATGGTTACGGCGACACGTTTCTTTGTACGCTGGACGGCCATCGTGAGCAACTTGCCCGGGTCGTTGCCAAGGCGGAGGCGATGGAGGTGCCAGACAATGACGACGTGCGGCGAGTGCATGTGGATGTGGTGGAAGGGTTGACGGCACAGATGGAATTCGCTGAGTTCCTGAGCGAATTGTATAGGAGTCAAGGCAGTGAGAAACTGCGTGACAGGGGGTGGAGGGAGGCAGCAAAAGCGAGGCAGATGGGGACCAAGGCCCAGATAATGGTGATAAGTTTGTGGGAAGCCTGCTTTCCGGGCGTGATGGGGAGTATGTACGGCGAAAAAAAATAAAAGTTTTTTGCTTGCAATTGCCGATGGAGGGGATTATGAAGTAGTAAGTACAAACCACAATTGAATAGGCGGAAGTCCATTTCCGCCAAACGGACCGAAAATCACGGCCCGTCGCCAGGTGAACAGTCATCTGTTGGCGGGTCTTTTTTGTTTTGGGCTCGCCGGGGAACAAGGAATTGTTTTTACGGAAAGGAGTCCGAAGATGCGTAAGTTTACAGTAAACCTCCTCAAGGGCCTCTGGGTTGGGGCCTTCATCGTCATGCTCATCGCCGTCGCCTGTCTGAGTTTGTACGGCTGCGGCGGCGTACGGATGGCGCCTGGTGAGGCGCAAAAGCAGATCGCCTACCAGGCGGTCGTCACGGCCCGGGAGGTGGAGATCGCCGGGACGGACGCCCATTCGCCGGCGGCAACCCAGCTCGTCGATGCGACGGAAGTGAGCCTGTCGTATACGGGGCTGCCTGCTAATCCTGTGATCACCGATTACCCTACGACATTGGCGAGGGGCGCGAGCGATGCCGCTCGCCGCCCGACGGCCGATGAGATATGGGGCGAAGCCGACGGGTGGATCGATTTTGGGATTGCGGTCTTAGGGATATTCGGGGGTGGGGCGGGGATCGCCGCAACGCAGTTTCTCGTCAAGGCCAGGCAAAAGTCAAGGGCACTTCGCGAGGTTGTCGCCGGTAACGAAAAGCTCAAAGAGTGGCTGAGGGCGCGCGGCAAAGACGGCGAACTCAATGCGTTCTATGACATGCAAAACGCCTACCAGAAGGGCAAAACCGAGGAGATTGTAGCGGCCGAACGTGGGCGAGCGAAGACACCGCATGTGCCGAATATGCCGTCCACCGTGGAACCGCCGGAAAGGGCAACCGCGAGGGTTGCCCCTACGGACTAAATGCTACGAACTAAGGACTAAACAATGCCCGGATGGTCGATTGTTGCGACGATAGTGAGCGCCTTGGCGGCGATAGTGGGGGCGCTGGTTATATTCAATCTCCGGCAGCTCTCGGCGTGGATCGAAAAGATCGAGGCCAGGCAGGATGCCCAGAATGGCGAGATGCGGAAACTAAGCGCCGACTTTGTCGCCTGTAAGCAGGATTGTGACCGCAATACGGTATCGAAAGAAGACTGGGTGCGGTCGGAGGGCTATACGCGACGCGGGATCGATAAGCTCTCGCAGCAGTTGGCGGGAATGGACGGCAAGCTCGGTGTCGTTGAGAAGCTGCCGGAAATATGTGGCAGCATCGCACGCGAGGTCGCCAAGCAAATCGAAGGAGTCGAATCGTGAGCAAGACGGAGATTATCAAGATCAAACAGCAGCGGCGGATGCTGCTTACGAACCTGAACCTTTTCTATCCGACGCCGGTGCTGCTGACGACGCTGTGGCGGACGGTGTGCGACGATCCGATGTACGAGCGGGCCTTGTATCAAAAGGACATCGTGTACTTCCACCAGAAGGGCTATATCGAGTACATCGACGATAAGCTGGGCGGGGCGGATACGTTCATGAAAAAAGTGGTGCGCCTGACGGCAAAAGGAAAAGAGATCGCCGAGCAGACGATGACTGACGAGGCGTTGAAGATCTGATGAAGTATACGCCGGGAAGAAATTATGGTTGTACGGTTGCGGCGAATATGGAGAGGCTGCGGGCGGCGGGGCTGCATGAGTCGATACCGTGCATGGCTGCCGACAAGTTCCTGGCCAGCGGCGTGGTCCCTGCGGTGAAACGCGGCTATCGGACGCGGGGCCAAAAGCGGGCGACCGGCCGACCCTGCCGGCAGTATCGTGGTAAGCCGAAATCATCGCGGTTCTTTGGTGTGTACCGAAGGAAGGACAGGGATACTTTTCGTGCCGAGATAAACCGCAAAGACCACAGTTGGAAGGGAGGAGATTTCGATACGGAACTCGAAGCGCACGAGGCGGTGCAGAATGAACTGGAGCGGTTCGAGGAGGTGGCGGCGTGACGAGACGGTACCGGGTTACGGTTGTTGTGTGCTTGCTGATCGCGGTGGGGATTGGTGGGTGGGCGCGTGGCCCGGTCCGGCAAACGGTCATAATCGAGGTGGCGGGTGATCGCTACTGGCCGTCGACTGTCGAGATACAGGAATGGTGCGGCGCTACGGTGGATGGGTACTTAGGGCCGGAGACGGACAGGCTCTACAAAGAACAGTGGGCCGGATGGTTCGGCAATATGTGTGCGATGGAGACGTGGCCGGGCGGCGGCGGAGCCGCCGAGTTAATAGTTAATAGTGAGTAGTGAAAGGTTGTGCAGTATGGAACAGAAATTTGAATTGGAACAAATGGTACATATCAAGGGCAACGGTAAGAACGGGCAGGTTATTGGCGTGTGGAAGGTGATCGGTGGACTGACAAGGTATGAGGTTCGCTACTTTGACGACGTGAATCGCGACAAGGAATCATGGTTCGTTGCGTCGGAACTCAATCCTGTCACCTGAATAGTCAATGGCTAAAAGACGGACACATTCTGTTATCGATACGCTTCCGGAGGATCTGCGCGAGACGCTTATGCGCATGATCGTGGATAACGTCTGGCCGGATGACTGGCTCGGGCCGACCGACGGCAAGCCGACTTATGACGATCTGGTCTTGTACTGCTCGACGCAGGATATCGTAGTGAGCCGGTCGGCTATCGGGCGGTGGGCAAAGCGGATGCAGGTCTATGAGCGGATGAAGACGGCAGGCGACATTGCGCGGGATGTGATGAAGGACCTCTCTGACGAGAATGCAACACAGACCCAGAAGGCCGCCGCCGAGATCATCACCGCACAGATAATCGAAATAGCGTCGTCTGAGGATATGACCGCCAAGGATATCAAGAACATTGCCACGGCGGTCCGGGACTGTACGGCGGTCTCAATGAAGGCGGATACGTATATCCGCGAGCGGGCAAAAAAGAAGGCGGAGGCGGCGGCAAAGAACACAAAGAAGAAGCTCGAAAAGGCCGGCGTGGACAGGAAAGTCATCCAGGAAATAATCGACGAGCATTTGGGAGTGGTCAAATAGTTACTGCAAACGACAAGCTGCTGCCCAAGGGCTACTTTTTGCCGTACCAGGTCGGCTGGATCACGGATGATCGGCGATTTAAGCTGTGGGATAAATCCCGGCGGATCGGTGCGACGTACGGCGAAAGCTATCGTGCGGTGCGACGCAGGAACATGATCAACCACAAGCGGGATTACTGGTTTTCGTCCGCCGATGAATCGGCGGCTGCCGAGTTTGCATTGTACTGCCGACAGTGGTGTGAATTGATCGAGGCGGTGGCGGAGCACTTTACCGAAACGTTGGAGGATGACGAAGGGTACAAGTATAACAATTACGTGGTCCAGTTTCCCAACGGCAGCCGGATCAACTGCATGTCGAGCAACCCCCGCCGGTTCAGGTCGAAGGGTGGCGATGTGTGCCTGGATGAGTTTGACTGGCATGACGATCCCGGCGGCATGCTGGATGCGGCTACGCCGGTGACGACCTGGGGTTACGATATCAGTATTTTGACGACGAGGAACGGGGAGGGCTCTGAGTTTGACCGACTGGTCGGGACGGCAAAGAAGATTCAGGCGGGCGAACTCGATCCGGCAAAGGACCCGGTCCTGGACTGGAGCTATCATCATACGCCGATAACGGTGGCGGTCGACCAGGGCCTTGCAGAGAAAATCTACAAGCTCGACCATGTCGACCATGAGGCTCGCAAGCGATTTCTGGCCGAATGTCGAGCGAAGTGCCGCAACGAAGATACGTTCATGCAGGAATATATGTGCGTTCCGTCGGCGAGTGCCTCGACGCTTATCTCTTACGATATGTACCAGGCGTGCGAGGATCCCAACTGCCTGCAGGACCTTGTGGATCATACGGTCGAACGCAAACAGTACTTTGTCGGGGTCGATGTCGGGCGAGAAAAGCACCTGACGGTCTTGTGGGTCTGGGAACTTGTCGGCGATGTGCTGGTTGCCCGCAAGGTCATTCGTCTGAAGAAGACGCCCTACGAGGTGCAGCTCAAGGTGGGCGATGATCTGTTGGCCAATCGAAACGTTGTGAGGCTGTGCGGCGATGCGACGGGGCTCGGGGACATGCTGATCGAGATGTGGCAAAAGAGGCATGGGGAATATCGGGTGGAGAAGGTGAAATTTACTGCGACGGTCAAGGATCATCTTGCGTCGCTTATGTTGGGGCGATTCCAGGATCGCAGGATGCGGGTGCCTGACGACCTAAAGACACGTGAGAGTTTTCATGCGGTCAAAAAGACGGTCAGTATCAGCGGCAATGTTCGATACGACGCCGCGCAAACGGACGACGGGCACGCCGACGAGTTCTGGGCGGCGGGGCTTGGATGCGAAGCCGCCTGGCAGCCGAACGCTGAACCGGAGTGTATTCTTTTGTGAGGAATTATGACCGGTAAAGATATGCCATCGGATGCGAAGGTTGCCGCCGCCGTTGCCAAGGCGTTTGGGATCGGCCAGGCTGCGCAGATGTGGCTGGCCGGCGAGGACGGCGACGCCGACGATAAGAAAACTGCCACGGCGCGCAAGCCCTACGCGCAGTTGGCGATCATCTTTGCCTGTGTCAATGAACTGATCAGCGGGATTGCCGGTCTAACGCCCGTGATCTCCACGGCCGACGAGAAGATCATCGAGGGGGGGCCGGTTTACGATGCGTTGTTTAATAACCCGAATATGTCCTGGACGCGGTTTGTGACCGATACGATCGGGCATTACGCGCTGACCTGCGACGTGTTCTGGGTGTTTACCGAGAAGCAGGGGTTGCGAGCGAAAGACATTATGGTGGTAAGCGGTTCGCAGATGCATCCGATGACCAGCAACGGGCGGGTCGACGGAGTACTTGTCGGCTGGGAGTTTCGAGGTACAGGCGGCCAGCGGGCGACGTTCAGTCTCGACGAGGTCCATCAGTGGCGCAACTTCAATCCGTACGATCGTTTTCACGGGATGGGACCGCTTACGGCGGGCAAGCTGTCTATCGATTACAGCTACGGCGCCGGGCTGTTCAATGCAAGCGCTCTGAATAACGGCGCCGAACCCGGCATAATACTGACAACGCCGGGCAACCCGGGGGACGATCAAGTGCGGATGCTTCGCAGCCAGTTCGACGCCCGCCAGAGAGGGCCGGGAAACGCCAAACGCACGGCGGTCCTGACGGGCGGCACGGACGTCAAGACGGTGGCGATGAACCTGGTCGATATGCAGATGGCCGAACTGAGCTTGATGACCGACGTGAGGATCTGCTCGGCGTTTCGTGTGCCGCCTGAAGTGATCGGTATTATCACCGAGGCCCAGTACGCACAGGGGCCGGCCCAGCGTGATTATATATTCAATACGCTCCTGCCGTTGGCCTGTACGTTCGGATGCGAGGTGACGGCGGGGATTCTGTCCAAAGGCTACAGCGACGAGCATCGAAGCGTAGAGCTGAAACACGCCAAGGCATTTTATGGCCGGACGCTGACGTTAGGCAGGAATCCGCAGTTCCGCAAGGCCCGGTGCGGGTCGGTAACTTCAGGGCATGAGGTCTTTTTGTGGTTCAACGCCGACGATCATCCGATTGTCGAAAAGTATCGCCGTGAGGCGGCGGAGAAGGTCCTTACGTTTACCAAGAGCGGCGTGAGGCTAAACGACATTATTTTCGCGTACGACCTGCCGTTTGAAGCGAGGCCCGAAGGCAACGTATCCTGGCGGAAGATGAATGAGGTCCCGGCCGAGTACATCCTGGAGGCGGGGCTCGAGGGTCTGACCGGGCCGTCTGCGCCGGAAGGGCAGCCCGACGAGGAGGATGATAAATCCGGGATCGGCGATGCGGTCAATGTGTTGGCCGGCCAGATCGGCGAACTGAAGGAGGCCGAACAGCAAAAGGCCGACGACGAGGGCGTGCGCCGCCGGATATGGCAGAACTGGGCGGCGAGCTGGCTGCCGATCGAGAGGGAATACCAGGAGGCTATGCGTCGGTTCTTTCTGCGCCAGCAGAGGATACTGACCAATAAGCTCAAGGCGGCATGGAATGAATTAGCCGGCAAGTCGGCGGCGACAAAAGAGGCTGTCGATCAGATCGTCGCCCGCGTGGTGTTCGACCTGAAACAAGAGGGCGACAAACTGAGGGTGATCAACAACATATTCTTCGACAAGGCGTCGCAGTTGGGCGCTCGCCAGACATTGAGTGAGGTTGCAGGTCTTGCCGGCGACGAATTAGCGGACGCCGCCGAGTCGGCAACGCAGCAGGCGTGGCTTAAAGGCAAAAAGGTGATCTCAAGCTTTAAGATTTCCAAGGTAAACGAGGTCACACAAGAACTCATCGGACGGCAGTTGGCCGAAGGGCTCGACGCCGGTGAAGGGCTGAAGGACCTGACCGAGCGGGTGAGAGCCACGTTAGGGTCCAACCGGGCAAGGGCACAGCGTATCGCCCGGACGCAGACGGCAGGCGCCGTCGGCAGCGGCCGACATGCCGGGATGAAGGCGGCGGGGGTGGAGCTGAAAGGCTGGCTGACTTCTCGCGACAACAATGTCCGGCCTGCACATAAAACCGCCGAGGCGGCTTACGCCGACGGCATCCCGGTCGACCAGCCGTTTGAGGTTGCAGGTGAGATGCTGATGTATCCCGGCGATCCGAACGGGTCGGTGGCTAACATTGTCAATTGCCGGTGCATGACATTAGCCAGGCGGGCCGCCGGCAAGGCGTTCGATACGGCGTATTACGCACACGTTACGTTCTATTCATCAAGCGATATGGTTAAGGATAAAGCGGCATGAAGACCAAATATTTCTTTGCCACAGTTAAGAAGATCAACGAAGCCGAACGCACGATCGATGTCATCGCATCGACGAGCGACAAGGACCGCGACGGCGATATCATAGAGCCCAATGCGTTTAAGAAGTCGCTAAAATCGTTTAAGGACAATCCGGTTATCTTATCCGGCCACCAGCACAGGCTGCAGACGGGATCGTCGCCGGTGATCGGTTCGGCTATTCCTGAGACGATTGAGATCACCGACAAGGATTTCCGGTTTACGATGCGATTCGCCGAGACCGATCTCGGCAAGGAATACTGGACGCTCTACAAGGACAAGCACATGCGAGCGTTTTCGGTCGGGTTCATTCCGCAGAAATCCGAGGATGTCCGCGACGAAAACGGCAAGTACTCCCATACCGTGTATACCCAGGTGGAACTCCTGGAGGTGTCGGCGGTGCCGGTGCCTTCCAACCGCCGGGCCCTTGCCAGGGCAAAGGGCTACTTCGAGGATAACGACTTCGAGGGCATGGAGGCGTCGATAGGCGAGCGGATCGAAACACAGGTCGCCGCCTGCTTTTTGAAACTGCAGGAAACCGTCGAAGAACACTTCGACGAGATCATGTCAATACTAATCCCCGACTCGCACAGGTTCGCGAAGGCTCTGCTCGGAGAGACCGACGATTCGGACGTGTGCACTGGGGACAACGCCAAAGCCGAGCGAATCGTGAAATTAGCAAGAGAATTAATCAAGAAATTAGGAGAGTAAGCATGTCAGATACTATGGCAGTTATCGAAAAAGCTCTTGTCCATCTCCAGAACAATATGGCCACAAAGAGCGAGGTCATCGAACTGATCGACACGAAGGTCGAGGAGGACCGCGAGAGGGCAAAGGCGGAAAAAGAGAAAAACGACAAGCTCTTTGAGACCGCCGGGAAAACCATCGAGGAGCTGAAAAAGGCGAACGATGCGGTCGTTGCCCAGATCAAGATGCTTCGCGGCACGCGGTTTGCCCCGCTCAAGACGTCGAGCGGGATGTACAACGGTTTCTGGGGCGACCTGGAGACGGCAAAGAATTTCGGCATGTTCATCCTGGCTGAAGTGTTCAGCGACGTTAAGGCCGGCGAATACCTCGACGCCATCGGCATCGAGCGAAAACGCATTGTCGGCGACAAGGTCAAGGCGATGGGCGAGGATGTGGACACGACAGGCGGCATCTTAGTCCCGTCGGAGTTTATTCCCCACCTGATCCTGCTGATCGAGAAGTACGGCGTCTATCGCCGCAATGCCCTCGAATGGCCGATGGCCGGCGCCGAGGCTATGGCGCCTAAGCTGTCATCGGGGCTTACCGTTTATTGTCCAGCCGGCGGGGTAGCACCCTCGACATCCGATGCGGCCTTTCGCGGCGTAGGTTTGCAAGCCAAGAAATGGATGACGCTTACCGCGATCGACAGCGAACTCGATGAGGATTCAGCGATCCAAATCGGCGAAGTCGTGGGCTTCCTGATCGGCCAGGCGTTTGCACAGCAGGAGGACAAGGTCGGGTTCTTAGGCGACGGAACCGACCCGTACTTCGGCCATGTCGGCATCACAGGAGCCTTACGGATGGTCGATGCGACGATCGGCAATATCAAGAGCCTGGTAGTTGCTTCGGGCAACGTCTACAGCGAGATCGTCTTGACGGATTTTGAAGGGCTGCTCGGCGTGCTGCCGGATTATGCCGATAACGGGGACGCCAAATGGTATGCACACCGCTATTTTTACTATACCGTTATGATGAAATTGGCCTTAGCCGCCGGTGGAACCAGCGCTACCGAGATCATCGCCGGTCGCGGCGTGAGGGAAAAGACGTTCTTGTCTTATCCGGTGGAGTTTACGCAGGTGATGCCCAAGGCCGAGGCGAACAGTCAGATCTGCACCATATTCGGCAACCTGAAGTTAGGCGCTTATATGGGCGACCGCCGCAAGCTGACGATCGACCGGTCCAAAGAGGCGTACTTTACCACCGACCAGCTCGGCATACGCGGCACCGAGCGGGTCGCTCCGACGGTCCACGGGGTCGGCGATACGACCAATGCCGGTCCGATCACCGCGTTGATTACCGCCTCAGGCTAAGAGGCAGTGAATAGTGAGTAGTAAGTACGGGCACGGCATGCCGTGCCCGTACTGGAATCTGTAAATTTCGTGGTTAAAAATTGAAAGGCAGGAAGATGAATCCTATTCAGCAAACCAAGACCGTGCTGCTGCTGAAGCCGCAGCTTGCAGACGACGGCGATTTTGCCAGCAACGCGTATCTGGACACGGCCGGCTGGGGGAATGTGCGGTTCCTCCTGATCGCCGGCGACACCGACGTCGCATCCGGCGACGCCATCGGTTCGACGGCCGAAGGCACCGCGCCGTTGATCGAAGAGTGCGACACCACGGGCGGTTCGTACACAGCCGTCACCAGTGCCGCGTTAGGCGATTCGATCCAGCATGACGACGACGGCAATCTGTTCGCCCTCGACGTGGATCTGCATAAGTCGCACAAGCGATACATGCGGGTGCAGGCGCCGCATACGGCGGCGGGTGCGGTGAACGGCTCGAATCTCTGCATTATCGGGATTCTGTCCCAGCCGGACGGCAACGCGCCGGCCAACGCTGCTCAACAGGGACTCGAGGAACTGATTGCGGCTTAATCGCAGCGCTAATGTTATCCCCCCGCCCGCGTGGCGGGGGGTTTTATGAACCGTTTATACGGTGTTTGAATGTGAGGTAAACGATGCATATTAAAGTGCTAAAAACCTGGTGCGGCATTGAAGGCATGTTTGTCGGCGGTGAGATCCGCGAGGTCGATGAGGCTGTCCTGAAGAAGATCGGCAATAAGAAGCTCGGCAACACAAAGAGGCTTCATTACGAAGAAGTGCCTGCGCCATGGGATGCCCAAAAGGACGAAACGGCCGTGCGGGTAACGGATCTGCAGGGCCGGATCGCCAAGGCAGCCGTCGAACTCGAACGGCTCGAAGATGAGGTATTCGGCATGACGTATCGTCTGGGACCCGGCGTGCACAGCTTGACGGCTGCGCTGGAGAACGCCGAGCATGATCAGATACAGGCCGAACAGCTTTTCAGGCAGATTGAGGTCAAGGCGGGAAAGGCGGCTGAGAACGCCGGCAAGCATCCGACCGAGGCCAATAAGAAAACGGCTTCGGATCTGGCCGCCGAAGCGGCTACGGCTGTGCGGGTCGTGGATGGTACATTCTGCCTGGCTAAAAAGGCAAAGGCGCAATTGCTGCTGCTCAACGCCGACATCGGCCTGACTGAACTTGAGGTAGTCGACGCCAAAGCCGAATTAGCCGCCATGCAGGCCGAACTCTATGAGCTGCGACCGGAGCTTAAAGCGAAAAAACAGAAGGCCCCGACGGACCGGGACAGCCGGGCGGAAAAGATGCAGCGGACGCCCAAGGACAAACAGATGCGGCCGGGCAGGCGAACGCCGTACAGGAATAAGTAGGGGCGGGGCTGGCCCCCGCCCAAAGGCGGTTTGACATGGACGTCCAAACTGACAAGCGGACACTCTACCCGTCGCTCAAGGCGGCTGTCGTGTCGCACAAACTCAGCACCCGGGGCGTGGAACTCTTGTCGCCGGCCCAGGTGCGTATGGCGATAGGTCAGGGTGCAGCAGGCTCGTCGATCACGTTGATTCGGAATATACAGCGAAAGGCTGCTGTGGAGATGAGACGGGAGGAGCTGCAATCGGCGGCGGATTGGATTTTGTCGAGGCTTCGGACGCAGTTCCCGGACGCCGAAGTCGGCGTCAAACGGAACAGGGTTGTTCAGGTGTGGCTTGACGGTGAACCGAAAGTGATTGAGTAATGGCAGATACTGTATTTGAAGAAGACAAAAGTGTGTTTTTCGTCATGGACGAGGCTGATTCTGTCGCCAATGCGGGCGGCTGTACGCAGGCATGGTGGGATACTGAGTGTCCGAACGGAACCGAGGCGGAAGCGGCGGCGGCGATGGCAAAGCTGTTGGATTCAACGGGAACGCCTCTTATAGAAATGACTGAGTGTGCTTATACACAGTCGATGAGTAGAATCACCAAGACGAACATTGCCATCGGAGTTGAAGTGGGCATGGTGGCGTATGTTATCGAGTCAGGAACGCCAAATGAAAGTGTTGAGACGGGGCGGTACACGATCACGGCTCGCGACCTCGACGACGACTGGTTTGAGTGCGAGGGAATTGATGGTACGGGTGATACGGATGTTTATGTTGTAATCGGCGGGGCGTTCAGTACGTTGCAGGAGGCTCTCGATGAGACGGATGCGACCGACCACAGTGTAACAATTCATATCCAAAGCGAACCAACCTTAACCGCCCAAATTGACGTTGATGCCGGTGGCGGAAACAACGTGAAAAACACCTTCAAGCGACTTGTCGGCTTCAACACTTCACCCGGCGATATGAATATCGGCGGGACGTATTACCAGTCGCCGATTGAGATTCTACAGGCGGGTTCGATTGATAACACGAAAGCGGTTTTGCTTGATGGTAACGACGACGTTACGATTTTCGATATCGGTGTAGATAATGTCATCATCGAGAATTTTCATTTCTACAACACAGACACTGCAATAAATCCCGCGATTGTTCTTACGGGTACACCGGAGAACATCGCCTTCCGGAACTGCAAAATCAGCAGTTGTCGCCGGGCGTGTCAGGGTGCTGCGATAAACGTCTTGTTTGATTCGTGTTATACTCACGATGATTTACTAGTTCATCAGTTCTCTGTTACTGGCGGGGATAGTACTTTTTTGAATTGTGTTGTAAAAGGAATACCGACGAAATTTATTATATATTGCATCGGTGCAAGGGTTACGGTCATAGGGTGTCTTGTCGCCGGTAATGCGCTTGCTGCTGTGTATCTTGCGACAGCGGGGGCTTCTGCTTTCGTGATGAATAATACTTTTTATAATACCCGTACTTATGGGATTCGCCTCAACAACACCGATAGTGCGATTGTTATAAACAATATCTTTGCACTTGAAGCTGGTGTTGCGGCTAAAGCTTTATATGCACTTACCGCTGGGTCCTATTTGTACAATGATTACAACTGTTTTATCGAAACTGATGGTACACCGCTTATAGTCGGCTTCCATGAAGATGGTGAAGCACCAGTTATTGGTCCGCATTCAATAGCGGTTAATCCGCTGTTTGTTGATGCGGCGAACTATGATTTCAGGCTGGCGGGCAACTCGCCGTGTATTGACGCCGGCCGGCCCGACTCGTTGGGCGGCTGGTCCACGATAGGGGCATACGATTACTCGGCGAATCGCGGGGTTTCCAGGTCGCGTGTGATTGGAGGCTTATGATGAGGCAGCGACAGCAGGATTCGACGATGTATCCGATATCGTTTTTCATGGCCGACAGCGCCGATCGGGTGACGGGCAAGACCGGGCTGACGCCGACGGTAACGCTGAGCAAGAACGGCGGGGCGTTTGCGGGGGCCGGCGGGGCCGTGTCGGAGATCGCAAACGGATGGTACAGGCTGGCCGGCAACGCCGGGGACAGGGACACGTTGGGTGAATTGATTATGCATGCCGTGTCGGCGGGCGCCGACGCAGCCGATCTGCTCGTTGAGATTGTGTCGCACAATCCGTTCGACTTCGGGACGGGTTCTGTGGTTGTCGATCACGATTATGGCGGGTCCGACGCCTTGGCCTATAAGACCGGAGGCGGGGCCGGGATCGATAATGCCGTGGTCCGGGCATATCTGAAAAGCGATTATGATGCGGGCAATACGGGATCAGAGTATATCAAGGCGACAACGACAACGGACGTCAACGGGCGATGGACAAACCAGATGAATCTCGATCCGGCGACTTACACGCTGTATTACTTTAAGCAGGGTGCGTACGGGCCGGATACGCAGGAAGTGACGGTGTCATAATGGCGGTAACAGGTACACCGCAATCGGGATCGTCGTTGGGCGTGTGCACAACCGACGACGTCAAGACGCGGTTGGGGATCAGCGACTCGGATTATGACGTTATGATCGCGGCGATCATCGCAGGCCTGACCGGCAGGTTCGATGCGTTCTGCGGACGGACGCTGCTGCAGACGGCGGCCGACGTTATCGAGTACTATACGGGCCTGGGCCAGTACCTGCAGCTTAACCGGTATCCGCTGATCGCAATTACGTCGGTCAAAGAGGCGTGGGATCGCGACTTCGATAACGCCGATGCGCTTACGGCCGAGGAGGACTACTGGCCGATGAGCCTCGGAAAGAATGGCATTCTCTATCGCAACATGACTCGATGGCCGGTTAGGCCCGATTCGATTCAGGTGATCTATCGCGGCGGCTATGCGGCCGCCGGCGAGGAGGCAGGCAGCAGTGAGACCGCATTGCCGGCGGAGATCCGCGAGGCGGCGATCATGCAGGCGTCGCTGGTATTCAAGCGCAGGGACGATATCGGATTGAGCGGTGTGGGGTTCGAGGGCGGCTCGATGAACAAGTTCCAGGCGATGAAGCTGCTGCCGGATGTCGAGGATGTCCTCAAGCAATATCGGAGGCCGTCGCTGTGATGATTCAGATTGAAAAGGGTGCGGGGTTTGACCTTGTTGTCGCCGACTTAGGCGCGATGGGACAGCGTGTCCTCGATGCGGCAAGCGAAAGTTTAGCCGTGAGCGTGGAGCTTACGGCGGCTCATATAGTGAACAACTATCTGACAGGCCAGGCACTCAAGTCGCGGACGGGTTTCCTTAGGAAAGCGGTCGCCGGATGGATGGAGAGTAAACTCGACGGCGTAGTGGGCGTGCGTGAAAGCTCAGGCGTCGATCAGTACAAGTGGCTGTTAGGCGATGAGCAAAAGACGATTACGCCCAAGCGGTCAAAATTCTTAGCCATACCGATAGGTGAGGCGCTTACGCCGTCGGGTGTGGTCAGGGATAAGTATAGATCACCGCGTCTGGTCGAGGATGGGTTCTTTATCAAGTCCAAGACCGGCAGGCTGTTGTTTGGGTATAAGCGGGGCAAACGGGGTAAGTTTAGGCCGCTGTTCGTCATGGTCAAGAGCGTGCTCGTGCAGGGCTCAGGGGCTTTGTATGACGGCGTTATGGATAAGGTCGATGACATTAGCCGGGCGATGGAAGATGCTATAGGCAAGGCTGTGGAGAACTGAGATGGCAAACGACGGCGGGATGTTAGCCAAGCTTGAACAGTGGATAGCGGATACCTTGGCCGCTTTGCAGAATGGCGGGGCGGATGTATTCAAGACTGCCGACGTGTGGAAGCATCAGCTCGCCATCGGGCGGAGCGGCGTGGAGAGCTTTGATGCGTTAGAGCCGTTTGCGTTTGCCGCCTATATGCGGGTCGATGCTGACCGCCAGGGCGATCATGACCTTCGGCAGATATTTGAGTTTGCGGTCCTTGTCGGGGTCGGCTCAAAAGAGAAGTCCGTGTGCCGGATGGGTGACGGCAGCAGCCTGGGAACAAGCAAGATACGCGAATTAGTGATTGCGGCCCTGGACGGTGTGCATCCGGGCGATGGCTTCAGCTGCGATCAGTTTAAGTATGTCGGAGAGGTCGAGTTTATCGACCTGCCAAAAAAGCATGCAATAGAAATGCATTTTCAGATTCCGTGGATTAATGTGAGTTAGGAGTGTAAATCATGGCGACTGTAAACAAGAGAGTATATTCACCGCAGGCGGTTGTTATCAACGGCGTGGACGCCGGCGGTGCGATGACTGCGGTCATCGATTCGGGCTACGACAGTATCCTGCGGACGCCGCCTGACGGCCTGGCGGTGCCGGTCGTGGACCGGGAGGTCCAGTTTGTGCGGGGCTCGATCATGAGCCAGGACTGGACCCACTTAGTTGACCTTTTGACGGGGGCGGCCGGGACCTTAGTCTTCTACGAGCGCAAGAGCGCCGTTGCGGCGGCGACTGGTTACATCCTGCATACGATCACCGCTCCGGTGATCCATAACGCACGGCTGTCCATGAACCAAAAGGGGCACATGACCGTGCAGTTTGACTTCGAGTGCAGGGCGGCCGACGTGGAGAAGACGATCCTGGATATGTGGACGATGACCGACAGCCAGGCGGCGCCGACGTATGTGACGGCTGCTCGCGGCGGCTGGCGGGTGGAAACGTGCGTGCACGGCGCTGTCAGCGTGTATCACGTGACGGCCTTTGACTTTGCAATCACGATGCAACTCCTTAAGGCATGTAACGACGCAGATGTGGGTTACACGGCAGTCGACGCCAGGGAGGACGGGATGCGGGCGGCCGGGTCGCTTAGTTTCGAGGATGCGTCGATCAAGACGGTAACGTTCGAGTTGAAAGCTCAGGAATTGCTGTTGGCGGCGGCGGCGAGCCTGGCGATCACGGTAACGCAGGCGCAGGGGGCGACGAGCAAGGTGATCACGATCGCGAGAACGATCTTTGGGACGGCCGGGGCGAACAGTAATGTCCAGAGCGATTACAGCGGCTACCGGGCGAACTTCGAGGTGACCAACGACCCGGCGGCGCCGTTGAAATTGGGCGAGTCCCCTGAGATCATCACGATTGCCGATGCGACGTGATCCGCCGAGGGCGGATAGTTAATAGTGAAAGTGTGAGATGCCTGACAAAGATGTAAACATCCACATTCGGTCCAAAGACACCGACACTACAAAACGGGATATCGACGGGGTCGGTGAATCGACTGAGAATCTCGGCAAAAAGACCGAGCAGGCCGGGAAAAAGGGGGCGGAAGGGACGGACAAGCTTACCCGGTCGGCGGAGAAAAGCAAAGGGGCCTTTGGGTCCTTTATGACAAAGATCGGGGGATGGGTGACGGCCCTGGTTGGTTTTGCCGCCGCGATCAAAATCGTTACGGGTATCATCAACGCCAACAAGCGGGCGATAACCGAGCATGCGGATGTTGCCGTGGCTCAGCAGCAGAAGCTTCTGCGATTGCAGTACCTGGGCGACCTGTTCAAAGAGCGACCGGAGCTGCGGAAAGAAGTTGCGGCTTACTCGGAGTTTGGAATGCGACCATTTGAGGAGGTAGCCGATGCCTGGTACAACCTTCGCAGTAAGGGCGGGGCGCTTTCACAGCAGCAGCGGGATTCGATAATGCGAGAGGCCCTGGAGATGGGCCGGACCGATCCGGATTTGCCGTTAGATACGCTGATCGATATGTTCAGTCTGTATGCAAAGAAGACGGGCCAGGCCGACGCCAACCGAATACAGAATGTGCTCCAGCAGACGATCACGGAGGCCGGTGGCAGCGGGGCCGATGTTGCGAGACACATGCCTCGCTTCCTGCCGATTGGTATGGCGGGGGAATTGACAGGGCCGGAGGCTGCCGGCCTGTGGGCGTACGCGACAACTCTTGAAGGCGAAGCGGCCGTCGCCACAACAGGGCTCAGGGCTGTATTCATGAAGCTGGCAGGCGAGGCCACACCAGAGGGCGAGAAGATAATGCGTAAGCTCGGTGTGCGTTCCGACATGGGGTTTTTGGAAAAGATCGATAAGTTAGCCGAAGCGAAGGCGGCGGGGGAATTGCCTCTGGCGGCTGCCAAACAATTGGTGGGGGACGAAGGTGCGTCAATGCTGCTGAGCCTTCTTACTGATCCGGGCGCAATACGGGCGACAATGGCCAATGTCGTGGGTGTGGACAGGGGCGACATCGACCTGACAGCGACGAAGATCACAGAGTTGATGGGTACAGACGAAGTTGCGAGATTAGAGGAGGATATTCGCGGACTGGATATCCAAATAAGAAACACAAAAGGGGCGGACGTAAATGCCTTGCGATGGCGCAAGAAAATACGTGAAAGGGAACTGTCTCAGAGGCGGCGGGGGGTAGCTGAATATCATATAGGAGCGGATCGTTGGGTGTTAGAGCAGGCGGGGGGGCTGGGGGTGGACCCGGACAAGGTATCCGGCACTGTTATCTGGGGTTTTGGTCCCCTATCCATAGGTGACGAGCCTGAGTCGGCGATCACGCCGCCTGTGCCTGAGCCTGTCCCCGCCAGCGATCGCACGAGAGATCAGCAGAGACAGGTAGAGCGGATTTCCCGGCTTCAGAAAAAGAAGAAGGATGCACTGGCGGCGGTGCACCTTCTGTCCCGCGATCACGAGAATGCTAAAGGCACGATCACACAAGATGCGGCATTTAAGGCACTGGATGACGGCATGCAGGCCATGGATGAAGCGTTTGAAGCGTATTATCTGGGCGCTTACGGTCGCAAGACGTTGTATCCTCGGGAATCTGGAGAACGCGAAGCCGAGGTTGAAGCCGAGCCCGCACCGGTCCCTGCCGGTGATCTCCAAGGGGGCCAGTCGCAGGTTATCAATTACAATGACCATTATGATTATTCGATAAACTTGTTCCCGGTGGCCGGGAATGCAGAGGACAGGTTGATCGGGCCGCCGGTCGACATGTATGCATAGCTATGCCGCAATTAATAAATATTTACGGTAGCGAGATATCAGTGATGCACGATACGCGAAAGCCGGTCAGGCAGTACAGCGGCTTTGCAGGCGCTCACGGTGCGACGGCTATGCACCTGGGTTCGCGTGGTTATCCGATTATGGTTAAGGGCCTTTTGCGGGTGCCTATCGCGACGACTTATAACGCCGCCCGGTCATCGATGGAAGCGGAGATCCTTGCGATTGAGCAGTACAACTGGGCCGGGGCCGCTACATATACATACAAGACCTTTTCTTTTTATAACGTGGTATTCGACGATGCGTTTAAGCCGTTTCGGGATGCACACGGCAAGATGTTCTTTATCGCCGGCGGGTGGCTGATCTGCAGGTTCACAGCGCGTTTGAGGGGGCTGGTCTGATGGCCGACGAAACACAAATACAGAGGATTGCACAGTTTTTGATTGTGGAGGTCAATCCACATTCGGGCTCGCCGCCTGCCTACGAGAGCGGCTGGCATACGGTGTGGGCGGCTAAGGTCGACCGGATCGAGCTTAACAATGGTCCAAAGCCGTCGATGGCGGTTGTGTCGTTTCCCGATCTGCGGTGGAACGCAGATCACGGGCTCAGGCACGGTGATCGTATTCGTATTACGACCGCCGAGGCCAGCGAGGAAGATCGGACGTGCGTGTTCAGCGGCTTTGTCGTAAACCAGGCATCGTCCTTTGCCGGGGGATCAGCAAAGGGCAAGGGCCACGAACGCAACGCGGTGATCTGTGCCGATCACCGGTGGCTGCTGGGCAAGACGACGGTGGCGTACGGCCAGTATGTACGCGGGCCTGACGATTACAACAACTACGGCACGGACACCCAGTCGCCAAAAGCGGATGGCTATACATATATGACCGGCCGGCGTCTGATCTTTAACGCCGACGGAAAAGCCAACAAGGACCCCGTTGTTGCCGCCTACGAGGTAGCCGATGGCGTGTCATACGATACGCCGATCTTTGCCGCCAGGGAGTCGCAGGCGGCCGCCTGGACGGTTAAGGAGATGTTGGCTTACATTATCAACATCCATAACACGGCCAATGAGTATTTTGCCATCAGCGACCCGATGACCAGTCCGATCCTGGTCGACGATGATATGGATCGCGTGCTGACACACGTGGTCTGCGATGGGCTGGATGTACTGACGGCGATAGACCAGATCGTCAGGCAGGTCGGCTGGTCGTTTCGGGAGGACTATACGTCCGGAGGGACGGCGTTGTTTATTTTCTATAAAGTCAACTCGGCGGAGGGCAGTGAGCGGGATGAGTATACACATCCGACGATCCGCCATGAGCTGCACGCACCGGCGGCCGGCGAGAGTATATCGACGGCTGTCGCCGAGGGCAGGAAGATGCTGACTGCCGCGCAGATCGCCGAGGACATCGGCACCGTGATAAATGCGGTTCGCGGGTTGGGTGCGCCGGACACATTCGAGTTCACCGCTGAACTCGTGCCGGCCTGGCGGGATGCCGATCTTGCCCCGGATACATCCGATAGCAATGGCCAGGTATACATGACTGAGGCGGATCTGCAGAGCAGCGAGAATCCGAACGGCTTCAGCGTCTACGAGAAGTATCACGTTAAGGGCGACTCGTTTCTGACTTACCGTGACGTCGGTCGAAAGTGGGCTCTCAACGAAGGGGGGGATTATTCGGCGGCTCTTTACGATCGGGGCATGCCGTTTGACTTCACCACGGTCATCGACGCTGAGTACCTGCTCGACGACGATGGAAAGCATCTTTATGCCCCGTTTAATCGGCAGTTACTGCCGTGTTTAACACGCGATGAACAGACCCTGGATTCGGTGGGAATCAAGGTGGAATTCTCATTGGACTACGGTGATAACTGGCGGGTAATGTCGGGCGTGATCGGTTCGTTGTCAGGCGAGGCGGGAATATACATCGATGAAGCGAACCTGGGAGAGATGCTGAACCAGGAGGAGGAGACGATATCAGGCGGCCAGCTGGAAGGTGTGGAGTTGAATTACTGGACGTCGTTATGCGCTGATAAGCTGTACAATCGGCGGTACATGGGTGCCAAGGTGCTCAATGAGCGGTGGCAGACACGGGTGCGTGTGACGGCATCGATCCAGATGGATCAGCGATTAGTGAGGTTCTCCGGCCCGTCTTCGGCGGGCGGCTCGCCGTTTGAACACAAGGCGGCGTACGACCTCCACGACTCGCACGGCATAGCCAAGCGTATGGCCGCCAGTATGTTTGTAGCCGAAGGGCTGCCGGCCGAGGAGCTGGATACGTCGGCCTGGCTGACTGCGAGCCTGGACACGATTCGAGAGGCCAACGAGGACATGTCGATCAGCGGCCAGTACCTGCTGGACCGGATGTGGCTGGCCGCCTTTGCCTGCGGAGACGCCATCGAGAAGATTACAGGCCGGGATTATGACCTGTCAGTGGATTATGGGACACGTACGATCTACCCAGAGATTATCCAGATCGTGCATCTGCCGCAACAGCAGAAGACCAAGTTAATCACTCGGGACCTCCGATTTGCAGAGGTAGTGCAGTCGGCGACCTGAGAAGTTTTTTTCGGGAAAATTGTGAATATTTCGTCCGCTTACAGGGCAGCAGCCCTGGGCGGAGTTTTTACGCGCTCGGGGTTACGGCCATATTGAGATTCTGTGTGCCATTTCGCTTGCGACTCTACATCCACCAACTGCTTTATCTTGCGCAAAGGGTGCTCGCTCGGCATCCGACGCTCAAGCGATACGCCATGATAAAACAGTTTGGGTTCAGTTTGTTTTGGCTTGCCCAACATGATATGAATAAT
>SDBT01002006.1_pt1 | contig 36508 bp, 89 predicted proteins | sample 2277101 | NCBI WGS metagenome assembly SDBT01 (sample SAMN10404973, study PRJNA504765) | marine sediment metagenome | isolation source: marine sediment core GS10_PC15, 103 cmbsf | place: Arctic Ocean: Southern Knipovich Ridge | collected 2010 | reverse complement strand
GAGTGTAAATAACATAGCTTCATGGAACGGTAGCAGCTGGGCAGATGTAATGGGCGGAGTAAACGGCAAGGTGCGTACAATCACACGTTACAACGATCAGCTCTATATGGGTGGGGATTTTACCACCTCTGGATCGGTAAGTACCAATTTTATCACCCGCTTGGATTCTGCCATTGGAAATATTATTGAAGGGACCATTACCTTGGGTGTTATTGATACCGTAAGGAGCGGCAAAGCTTATTTATTTGACGTGAGCACCACTCCCTACCAAAAGCTTGACTCCAGCAACATTGACCCTAGTGGCGCTTATTTATTTACAGAAGTACTCTCAGGGAATTATACCATTTCTGTTCTACCTGACAGCTTAAGCCACCCAGCTGCATTAAGCACATGGCTTGGCAATACGCATACGTGGATTAAAGCTGATAGCGTTACAGTGACCATATCGGATATAAGCACGCTTAACATTGATGTTAGCCAATTGATTGCCCCATCTGGTACTGCGGTAATCTTCGGAAGCATTGAAGCGGGTAATTATTTCCCAAGCAAAACCGAGGGAGACCCAATTCCTGATGTAGGTATTGTGTTAGAACAAGTTCCTGATGGGGTGGTAAAGGGTAAAGCCCAGAGTGATAATAATGGTAAATTTTCTTTTGCAGGAATTGAAAATGGTACTTATCGGTTTTATGTAAATGTAGCGGGAGTACCTACCGATACTTTATTTACCGTTGAGATATTATCTCAAACAGATACGCTAAATAATATTTTGGTTAAAGTAGATAGTGGGCTCGTGTCTTTGTTCAATGGGCCTGATTATGTAATTAGTACTCCTGTCAAGGGATTCGGTATTTATCCTAATCCAGCAACAGACGTATTATATTTAACACGCGCTCTTACCAATGCAAAGGCTTATTTGTATGATGCTGCTGGGCGCTTAGTCACATCGCTTGTCATTGACCAAAACAACTCCATTAAATTGCCCACAGACCTTAACGGACTTTATTACTTGGTGCTTGATCATGGGTCATCTAACAGAATTTTACAAAAAGTGATAATTAGATAGTATAGACCCTCTAAAACCCCTATAAACACTACAAAACAAAATAAAGTTGCAGAAAAGCGCAACCTTTTGTACATTGTATGCGTTAAACAAGTAAATCAACGTTCAACCATAAACACACAAACATGGAGAATTCAATTAAAACACCTTCGTCAATAAAATTTCTTAATACCAGTACACAGACCTTAACACGTTTTGGTAAGGACTTCATTCCTACTCCTGAGAACGTAGGGCGTATGATTCTTAAAAGAGCCATGCGAAAAGATGAGATCAAGTTCAATGATAGGGGAAGAGCTGAGTACCTACAATCTTGGGCTGATCATTCTAATGAGAATTTCTATGATGAAAGAGATGATCATAAACCAGAAGAAGTTGTTGATAGCGTTGCCGACCATTTGGTTTACGCAAGCTCTCTTCACATCATCGGTGATGGTGACATAGAAGTAAGCAGCGGATTTAGACTAGAAGTTTACAACGAGATCGTAATCCTTTTGGAGTTGTCGCTGAACGCATAAACTAAATAACCTCCATAGAGCCTGCTCGGATTCGTCCAGCGGGCTTACGGTGGTAGAAACATAAACTTAGAAAACATGGAAAAGAAATTAATAAACGGAGAATGGTCAGTAACGGTTACTGAAAATATAGGCTGCGGATTACTAATAAACAATGAGCCTGTAGGCTGGCTATCACAATATAGAGAATACATGGACAGGGCTTGTAGCGCAGTAAATAATACCTACGGCAAAGGAATAGACCCTGAATACTTAGCTAATTTAATTGAGTGTATGGAGCACTTAGTCGAGATTATTAAAAATGATGACTTGATGTTTGACGGGTTTCCGCCTCTTGTAAATGCTAGGGCTGCATTAAAATCAATTAAACTGGAGGATAAGTAACATGAACTACGAAAAACTACACAAAGAATTAGAGCGAGAACATCTGCGTAAATCTAACAGAGAACGCGCGTTAACTTTCCTTGTATTAATCGCTGTTGCCTGTTGTGGGTTGATAGCATAAAAACTTTGCTATATGAAAAATCAAATCACACAAGGAGAATGGGAAGTAGATAAGTATGGCCATCTATCTTGCGACAACCAGTCAATCTTAATAAGCGGAGCAAGCATTCCAATGGTTGTAACCGAAGAATCAAAAGCCAACGCTGAAGCCATCTGCAAAGCAGTTAATAACACTTACGGAAAAGGAATAGACCCTGAGAAGATAGGGGAATTGATACAATCAGTTGAAATATTGCTTTCCGACATGAGTGTTCTTCGACAGACAGGCGTAGGGGAAGACAAGGTTATCGAATGTACCTCCCCTCATACTCGATTAGTAACGGATTTAATAAAAGCCTTAGAATCAATTAAACTGGAGGATTAGTAATGAATACTTACGCAACTATAATCGCTGGTACTAGGTTTCGCTACTATTATGATACTAACATACGCATGTGGGCTATCTACCCGATAGACAATCAAGGAAATCAGCGGGATGATCTTGGGCAAGTCCAATATTATCCAGACCGCAAAACATTATCGAATCTTAACCCTACACTTGATTTTAAAAAGGAGGATAAATAATGATTACGTTCATGATAATATTCAGCTTTGTTATTGCGATACTTGGAACAGTGCGGTATTTCTATATATACTATCCTTTTTACCTACGATTTGATAGGACGTTCTGGTGTAAAGCACCTTACTCTGTTACTCTTTGGATGAGAACATCGGGAACTAGATTAACAAGCTACAATAGCGGAAAAGGGATATTAACAATTCGTTTTTGGAATGAAGAAAAAGCTGAAATCTGGGATGACAAAATGTTTGACTCAGGAGAATACAAAAAATATAAAGAGAAAAAATAATGGAAAGGAATAAATATTTAGAACGAAGAGTAAAGATTGGTGGCGAAAAACTTGGTGTCGATCTTGAAGAAAAGCATCGGAAAAATTTTGAACGACAATGCATGTACCTTGGCAACGGAATTTATCACTGGGGTAATACTCATTCAACTGATACCCGTGAAGTATTTCTGTTGGGAGTACTGGACAGGGAAGGAATTAAATATACTGGAAAAGGAGATTGATATAAAAATCTATGTTTGTGTTAGCCCCGCTCGGAGAAGTCCAGCGGGGCATTTTTTTTACCCAAAACGTACCTGCCTACTCAGTACGATCCCTCGGATCATACTCAAGGCAAGTAAATAAATCACGCAATTATCAAATAAATCATGAAATAAATCAAAAAAATAGTTGCAGAAAAGCGCAACCTTTTGTATATTGCAATCGTTAAAGAAGTAATTCAACGTTCAACCAAATTCGCAAACAACATGGAAGAATTAAAAGATACTTTACGAAATCTACGAGCCAAAGCATTTGAAACGCTGGCTGGTGAAATGGTGACCATATATGATGACATGGACAGAACCAGAGCTACCTGCATCCTTATGGACTATGAGAAAGCCTGTGGGCACCGAAACGCAGTTTTAGACCTGTGGGGAGTAATCATCTTCGCAAACGAATACGACCAGCCTGACGGCTTTGTTGGCAGTACCATAGGACACGATCTAAACAAAGAAAACGATAAATGGCTGACACCTAGATCAGAAGGTTATCGCCAAGAGGTATTCAAGTCCTTTGATTTGGATGTAGAAAAAATGGAATCATTAAGCGCTGAAGCATGAACGAGGAAATAATCACCAAAGAAATCATATTGGAGTGCATTCACTTTTTTAAAGCAGGAGCAATGAGTGAGGATTTGCTGATGGAAAAGATAGATCAATATGTCCGATCCCGATTTGAAGGAATCTCTGAGGCAAAGGTTACCCTTCTCCTTAAAATGCAAATTGAAGAAGTTAGACGTTACGTGGATATTATGGCCAGAGACAGAGGGGCTGTAAATGCAGATTTTGATAAGTGGATAAAACAAACACCTCCACTGGATATACATATAAAGAAAGTTTCTGAGAAGAAAGCTCCCGTTACCAAAAATCCAGAGATAGAAATGCTTAACAAAATTCTAAATATAAACGACAGGGCATTTGGTTTAAAAGGATTTGATGTTAAGCGGTTAAAAGAAGAGATACGCGAGGCTTTACAATATCCTAAAGAAGAAAAAGAGAAAGTAAAAAACCCTAATGAACAATGTGAATCCTGTAAAAACCCCTCAAAGGAAATGCATTCTTGTCCTTATCAGGAGGAAATAAACGACGATAGCGAATCCCTATGCAACTGCTGCGATGACTGCGCTCATGAATGTGCTCAGGATATTTAAAAAGAAGAAGATGTCAGACAAGATAATTGAACTAATTAATTCGGCGATAATAAAACCAGCAGCAACCAATATGGCTGATGCTGGTTGGAATGACGGCTTAAGAAAAGCCATTAGCATCATTCAATCTATAAACACAACCAATATTTGCGCGGGATGTATGGTTCGTGGTGATTGGGAACACCGATGTCACGGTGAAGGATGTGAGTGCGAGGAATTAATTTGTAAGAATAAGCAGGGAAGAATATCTCATGAGGATATGATGGAGATTGTTAATGAGGCCAATAAGAAGCCAAAACCAGTGCTGGCTTCCCGTTTGACGGAATTGCTTATCCTGAAACAGCAGGGAAAAATCTCTTATGACGAGATGATAGATATTATTAAAAATGAACAAACAGACTCATCTGTTCCCGTACCAGAGTCTGAGCATGTATTTGAAAACTTAGCTTTGCTGATGGAATCCATCTCTATTATCGAAACACTTATAGAAGAGGGCTCTGTCTCAGAGGAATCTATTAGGGTAAGTGATTTTTTAAATGATTGTTCTAAAAATAAACTTAGATGATTGAATATATTTTTGATGGATGGGAAAAGCTCGGAGATCGGGATTGTCCTGTAAAAGTAAGACTTGACGGAAAAATTTGCGGAAACATCAAAGTAGTAGATGGTGGATGGCAATATTTCCCCAAGGGAAGGAAAGAAGGTGGAGATATATTTCCGACCTTAGCAGAAGTCCAAAAATCTTTAGAATCGGAATAAAACTAAAAAAAATGAAGTTAAATCAAATCAAAGCTATTATCTGTCTAATCGACTTCCACCCATTTGGGCTAAAGTTTGATTACCTGATCCAAGAAAAAGGGGACGGGTTCACTCTTCAGATACAGCTTAACGAGTCTGGGCAATCCAAAATCAAAGGAGGAAAGTACTATATATCATCCTACGCTATCAAAGATGAAGTGGTAAATAAAGCCCTGAAAGCAGGACTAGCATTTCTGGAGCACGAAGCTCGGTTAGGATTTACCTATCAAGGAGAAGCCATCTATAACCCACAATTTACAGTGGATGAGCTGGCAGACTTTGCCTCTGGAGCAACTAAAGCAGTACGAACCGATCCAATCAGTACTCACCATAGGCAGGTTGCCAATGGCGATTACGAAAACGTTTAAAAATGAAAAAAGTACTAAGATTTTTAAGTATATGTTTTTACCACAAATTTAAAGTGATTGAAACCTGCAAAAAAGCGAAAGAAAGAGGGTTTAAATTTGATAATAATGTTTATGGTGACGGCATAAACGCATGGAATTGCAGAAGCTTTTGGTATGATGAGTTTGATTTTAGATATAGGTGTGCAGAACTACATAAGAATTCTTTAAAAGCTAAATTTTAATAAAAATGCAAAAGGAAGTAAAGAGTATCAAAAAAGCGGTGGAACTGCTTGACGAACTGGGAGATAAGTTAAATATTCTTCAGTATAACCCCGACAGAACGGAAGCACGGGAACGTGCCTTGGAAATAATGGCATCTCCTGAGCTGGTTCAGTACGATACGGAAAGCCTGATTAAAACCTTAATTCTGGCAATCCATAAGGACGCATGGTACTCGGCTGGGATGATGAAAAATGAAATCGGAAGCAGAATTATTTCACCAAAATAATTGGTGCTTAAAGTTATCAACAAGGATAACAGAAGTTGCATTATAATAGTATCTTTATAAAACAATTTCAACCAAAAATATAAGATTGTAAGAGAATACAACGCAAGTCAAACATGGAAAATTTAAAACCTTAATTCTAAATACCATAATGACAAAAGAAATTAATTTTTTTTTGACGTATTACCATATATCCGATAAGGGACTGATTTGGAGCATAAAAAGCCGAAGATACCTGAAGCTGGATAAATCTACAGGATATGCTTCGGTAGTATTAAGTAATAACAGAAAAAAGAAAAGGTTTTTAGTACATCGACTAGCAGCCTTATTGTATTTACGTAATCATGACAACAAGCCTTGCGTTAATCACAAAGACGGGGATAAGCTGAACAATGATGTAAGGAATTTAGAGTGGTGTACTTATTCGGAGAACGAAAAACATTCCTTTAATGTCTTAGGGAAAAAAAGAAGGCACTCAGATGAAACTAAAAGAAAGATCGGTAAAGCAAATAAAAACAATGTAATATCTGACAAGCATAAGGAAGCTATATCAAAAGCCCACAGAGGGAAAATAGCTAGAAATGTAAGACCAGTTATATTAGAAGGGAAAACAACCTTCTCAAGTATAACAGTTGCCAGTATAAAAACAGGGATTAGCGTAAGCACAATACATCATAATATAAATGGACGCACCATTAAAACTAAAGTAGGAAAATGGAAATATGCTGAGGAAGAGAATTAACCATAAAAGAACTAGAATGACAATAGAAACTCACATTGGAACCATAATAATTTAGGTAACTATATACTTATTAACCCTGTTTTGAATACTTTTATCATTTCAAGGCTCTTTAATTTTTGTTTTACACTTTCTGTTGGGCTATAATCTCCAACGCCTCATTAAATCCAACATCGTCTATTACTTCCAGACCCGTCCTCAACTCAAGTAACACGCATTTAAGTTTGTTTCTTTCTTCTGTGCTGAATTTTGTTGGGTGATTAGGGCTTAACTTGTTATTAAATGTGCCTTGTGGCATTCCGATTTTAGAAGCCAAGAGAACCCTGTTTAGCTTCCATCGAATTATTATCTCGTCCATTCTTAATTAATTGTTTATATGACATTGGGTTGTTAATTCTATTCAACATTAAATCAAAGCGATAATCCTCTGAATAATCTCGTGTGTTATATCTAAACACAAATTCATCAACATACTTTTGTAAGTGTTTTTCGCTTACGGAATGGTATATACCAACGATTCCACGCTTTAATAAGCTCCAAAATCCTTCCATGCTGTTTGTGTGGATATTGTTTACTACATACTCTCCTACATTGTGCTTAACGACTCGGTGCTTGAATAAAGCTACCAGTCCCTTGTATCCCCACCATTCATCTGTATGCAATTCACTTCCAAACTCTACATTCTTTATTACAAATGGCTTTAAATGATAGCCACGTGTATCCTTTACTTGTTGCGCCCTCAATTCACCGCTCCGTTGGATAACCCCGACCACTGGTGTTTTTGTCTTAACGCTGCGACCTTGTGAACCCTCTGTACGTTTAGATTGATGTTTATTCTTTTCTTCACCGCCAATAAAAGTTTCATCAGCCTCGATTACACCAGTGAGTTTATCTGATTCAGTATCGAGACTTAAAGCCTTACGAACTCGGTGGAGCATATACCATGCTGTTTTTTGGGTAACACCTAAGTCTCTGTGGAGTTGAAGGGAGCTAATACCTTTTTTATGACTTGTAATAAGGTAAATAGCTGCGAACCATTTTTGTAACGACACCTTACTGTCGTGGAATATTGTGCCAACCCTAACACTATACTGACGTTTGCATTTAGAGCACTTATAACGCTTTCCGTCCTTGTATTTGTTAATATGGTCGTGTCCACAATCTTCATACGGGCATTCTAAATGACCACTCCAACGAATTTGTTCAAGATAATCTCTACATACTTGCTCAGTAGAGAAGTAAGTTAATAAGTCAACGAGATTTTTAAATTTCTTTAGAGTGGTCATAGTTCAGGGGTTTATTTAACAACAATTCCGGGTGCGTATGTAAAATTAGAAGCTAAAAAATAAAGCATTTTACCTTTTACATAATGAGCTTTTGTTGGGTTTTTACCTTTAGCCAACCTTTTAAGATATGCTCTTTGGCTAATCACATCTTGTTTCCCTTTGGAAGGGTATTCCTCTGAAATAAATTCATCCAAAGCAGTATTATCCTTACTGGATTCAGCTTTTTTTATCATTTTGAATACCTTTAAATTGTATCTTCCCGCTTCTTTTATATTTTCTTGTGTCATTTTTTAAGTTTTAATTGTTATTGATACTTACAATATACCTAATTATACGCAAAGTAAGTGATTTTAGTTACTTTATTTTCAATGTAATTAGCTAACTCACTGATTATTAGGTTATTTAATTTCATTATTAGGGTTAATAAGTATATAGTTACCATAATTTAAAACCAAAAACTAACCAAATAAGGTTGAGCAGATGGATAATTATTAACGAAATACAAGATTAACATGGTAGAAGCAACAGAACTTCGTTTAGGCAACATAGTACATCCTCCTGCATCTAAAGCATTTGCAGAAGTAACGGCAATTCGTCATGCGAAAATCGAATTAGACTATGCGGAGTATTTTAGGGAAGTGGCATTAGAACCCGTTCCCTTAACAGAAGAATGGCTAGAAAAGTTTGGCTTTACTAAGCACGGAGTAGGATATATGGATGATCTTGAGCAACTGTGGATCACCTTTGAGGACGATGTGCCATTAGCTTATTTAGTGATGACGGACTCCGCTCAACCGTTCCCGTTATTAGGATTATGTGAACATGTCCACACAACACAGAATATTAGGTATGCCTTATGTAAAGAAGAGCTAACCACAACGGAGGAAAAGAAATGAAAACAGGTTACTCGAAAAGCAGAAATCAACTATTAAAAAAGCGTAGACAAATTAACCGAGAGATAGAAATGCATACTGGCAGATTAACCTTTAATAAAAAATATAAACCAAAATCTCCTATTTCTACATTAGCAAGCACGATTGAGTTCGTTAAGCTGGTTGGTCAATTAGAGTTAATTGAATGGGCTTTAAAGGAGGAAAAGAAATGAAGGCTTCAGAACTTAGGATAAGTAATTGGGTTTATGATTGTGGTGATATACATGAATTTAGCATACACGACTTTGAATTATTATCAATTCATTCTCCAGCAATAGAAAACTATGAGCCAATCCCCTTAACCGAAGAATGGTTAATAAATATGGGATTTGAAGAAGATAGAGCTGGGCATAGGGAGTTAACAAAAAACGGCTTCACGATTTTCTTTGAAGTATTTAGCGATCATGTCTCCTGTTATTTAGAAATGATAGGGGTTGACATATTATATATTCATCAGCTTCAGAATCTGATTTTCGCTTTATGGGGTGAAGAACTAATTATTAAAGAAAATGAGTGATGTACTTGAAGATATTAGAAAGAAAACCCCTCTGCCTATTCGAATTAAGCTTACAATGCAAACGTACTTCCTTCATGAAGGAGGCGGGTTCCTGATGATGCCATTGGATGAAACTGGAGAGCATCACCTAGCAGCGGTTAAGAAGAATACCGAAATTATGAAAGAGTATAATGAGCTTATAGAATATGTGATGGAGGATATTGAAAAATGGAAAGCCGATGGCAGTCCCGAATAAATTGAAAAAAATGAAAACAGGAATTGAATTAATTGCCGAAGAGCGACAGGAGCAAATTGATAAGCACGGACGGACATCCAAGCACGATGGCGGTCACCGAAGTCAACAGTTGGCTACTGCTGCTGCATTATGCGCTTCACCTGATTTACTCTACATTCAGAATGAAGCACACGTTAATCAAACAATATATTATATCCCAGATTATAGCACTTGGGAGCTTCCTTTAGACTGGAGAGGAAGTCGTCTGTTGCCTAATCATATGTCAACCAAAGAAAGACGTATTCATCAACTGAAAGTAGCAGGAGCTTTACTGGCCGCTGAGATAGATCGGTTAAATGCAGAAGAAGATGGAGCTATCTGAGATAAGAATTGGCAATTGGCTAAACTGCCTCCCAACAGAAAAAATACCACCTCATCAGGTTACGAGGGATACTATGCAGCAGTTTTGTGCTCCAGCCACTGAATGGTACCTAGAAACCTTTGCGCCAATTCCTTTGACCGAAGAGTGGATGAAAAAATTCGGCATCGAACCAAAAGTCATCAGCGGGTGGATTATGTATGAGGTTGTTAACTTGGGAGAATGCACTTATTTCGTGAAATTCTGGGGAGATTCAGTAGAAGGTAGAGAAGGACTCTGTGGCATTGATATGCAAATCCGTGATTACTCGGACGGGAAATCCCTTCACTGGATTGAGGAATTTGTTGACATAGAGCATGTTCACGAATTGCAGAACTTTGTATACGTACATTCTTTTAAAGAATTAACTACGGAGGAAGTAACATGAAATCTTCAGAACTTGGACTAGGAAACTTAGTTTGGAACAGCACTCAGAAAATAGCCGTCCCCGTTAATTTGAAAATAATTAACGAGCAGCATGGACTAGAATCACTCTTAGCGCAGGGTATATTTACGAAAGACGATTCCCTTTGGGAGCCTGTACCTATAACAGAGAAATGGCTAGAAAAGCTAGGATTTATAAAGGAAGCTGCTGGAGAATATTATATTGACGCATTTTCAAAAGGTCATCCTTCTGCCAGATTCGAGATTGAATTTCGGAATAAGGGGGTATTATTAAAATCTCGGTATCAACAAAGTAATGACGATCTTAAAATGAGACATATAAAGTATATTCATCAATTGCAAAACCTTTTTCATTCACTTGTAGGAGAGGAACTTACAGTACCATGAGCAAGCAAGACGACATATTTAAACGCAGCAGAGAAGCACTCCAGAAATATTTGGAAGGTCTTACTCCAGAGGAAAAGGAAGCACAGCGAAAAGAGTTTTTCCCGCCTGATAACACACCAAAGGGCTGGGTAAGCATTGAAGATCACCTGCCTATGATGAAGGCTTTAGATATTATGGAGGGATATACGGCCTATAAAGTAAAAGATAAAGATGGAGAAGAATTTGAAACCAGAGTTTCCGATCACGACATTTGGTATTACATAGCAAAAGAAGCAGGGATTACCCATTGGTGGAACGAATAATTAGAAAAAAACATGGAAAAAGACTTAAAAGCTAGGAAAGGAATGAAGAACCGCCATACGGACGGGATGCCTTCAATAATTACTAATATGATGGTAGTAGTGGAGGATGCGGATGGTGAACGCATCCATTTATGTGAATGGAAGCCCTATAATGAAGAGGCTTACGCGGGTCGCTTGAAGCCACATGAGGGTTATCTGGGCACTGCAAAGGTAGTAGGAGAGCCATATAATGGGGTCGAGTTTGACGTATGGCAGCAAAACAACAACCAATTTATCTGGTATTCAGTGGTTAAGGATAATACAATTCAACCGAAAGAAACTGAGAAAAAGCCTTATGACTGGACAGCACCAGAAAGCAGTCCCGAAATCACAAATATCAATAGACAACTATCAGACCTCACCAAAAAAAATCTGTATCTGGAGAATGAATTAAAGGCTAGAAATTACTATTACGCATCTACAAAGGTGCCTACAACCGACTTCGTATACCGCGATGTAAAGGACTATCTCACCTATATGATGGACAAGTTCCCAGATACATGGAAAGGGGCTCAGAACTTCTCTAAAGAGGATTGGTACGCTCACATGGAAGGTTATGCAGCGTACTATAAAAATAAATATAATGATGAGGTTATTGAAACGAGCAAGCTAAAGTGGGAAATAAAAACTGATAAATTAACCTCCAATATTGAGAATATAAAACGTGAGCCGAAGTCTCACCATAGTTCAGGATTTCCAATAATTCTGGATGGTGAAAAATCATATACGGTTGAGTTAAGTTTCTACAGTCTTTCCAATGAGGAAGGTGAGAAATTGACAAAAGCATTTCACACCATGGCACATGGGCTCATGCTCCAAGGTGATATTCCTGAAATTCCATTTGAAGGCATCCCGATAACTCTCTCAAAATCTAAAGACGAGCCTGAGAAAACCAGTCCAATTCTATCTGGAACCGTGTCTTTCGAATATAGCTTGGAGGAAATTCAGGAGATTGACAAGCGCAATAAAATTAAGGAGCAAACCGAAAAAGAACTATGGCAAAATATGGGTACGATCACGGGAGATCAGGCCCATGAAATTGCTCTTTGGATTACCGATAATTTTAACCCTAAAAACAACGAAAATGCCCGCATTTCCAGTGCCACAAAAAACGGGTAAAAGACCCTTTAAAAAACGAGTTAAATCTGCCAGAAAAAGAAAGGCTCTTTATGCTGACAAAACCCAAATTAAATACGGAAGGAAAAGTAATGGATGATTTACTTAAAATGACCGATAATGGATCGGCTATATCCGAGTTCACCGATCCCTTCAAATCGGATAAGGTGGACAAGGTATTCTTGATAATATATCCAAAAGGAGCATTAGGCAGAAGTAGCACCCCAGACATCCACGCTACCGTTTCTTTTAAGAACGGAAATACCACAGGGGAACAACGGATCGACGCTGATGATTTTGTGACACTGGTGAACAAAGTAAGAACTTTTATAAACGGATTATGAAACCAATGAAACTATCTTCTCAGAAACTCCCAGATGAGGAACTGAGTTACAACGAATGGATGAAGTATATCTACTCTGAAATGGGTAAAACCAAACAATCGAGTAAGCCCGTCAGCGCGACACCTGTATATGGTGTATAATAACAACCCCAAGAGTTTAAAATCTAGTGCTGACGGGTTCAGCTTGGGGTTATTATAAAGAATAACAAAAAGTAACGAACTAACTCGAAACCAATAATTTAACAGGTAAAATAAAATTATCACAAAAAATAACTAGGAAAAACGAAACCTTCTATTTAAATTAGCGTTAAATATAACAAATACAACGTTCAACCAAAATTCACAAACATGGCAAAATCAAAAAAATTTCGGGCAGCAAAACTTAGTCAACAAGCATTGGTGATTGCATCGTTCGCCATCCATAAGTTAGGTGGTAAAACTGGACATCCAGCATCGCCCGACAGCATAAAAGAGAACAGCAGAATATTAGGAGAGCTAATAAACCCCGAATCCATTTTTTCGGCCCGAAGTGGGGTTAAAAATGAATTTAATATAACGGTGGCAGCATCGGCTAATTAGGGAGGAAATTGGACCAAAGAAATGGAGACAAAAATCAAAATAAAAAAGCTCGAACCCATAGTCCGAAGGCTGCTTGAAAATAGACCCCCATTACGGGACGATGATTACAAATTAGTAGCGAATTTCTGGTGGGCAGAACTTAAAGATTTATACCCCGATCAGAAGGAGCTTTTTAGACCGTTTTTAGAGGTCTTTGCTTCGGGAGCACTTACACCTTCAAAGAGCATTGAAAGAGCCCGTAGAAAACTTCAGGAAATCCCTGAGTTGCAAGGAGAAAAATATAAGGCTCGTCAGCAGAATGCAGAAGAGGAAAAAGAAGAAATGATTGAATGGGATAAAGATGATAACGCAGGGGAATTAGGCTTCCCTCCAGAAGAAGATACTGGGAGCACCCCATTTTAAAAAATAGTGTTTGTGAAGGTACTAAAACCTCGATACGGGAGCCATCCTGTGTCGGGGATGTACCGCAACAAAAAAAAGATATGAAAAACAATATCATAGAAAATTATAAGAAGTCATTAGAGGCTATTTACGAGCACGTAGGATTCACTGAGGACTGGGTGGTATACCCGATAGATGACTGCACTAAATCCGTATGGAGCTGTAACGGCACAGAGGTAAGATACGCTGATTCAATGAAGCAGTTTAATAGCGATGGTGATTATTACGAGAATGAAGTATATACCCAGAGGTTTTATAAGAAGTGGGTGTATGAAGGCGAAATATATACTATGATATTTTGCAATCCTCAAGTAGATGGGATGAAATGGTTTAGAATATTCAGTAATGAAAAAAGACAAAGCTAACTAGAAATAATGAGCGAAATGATAATTACTAATTGGGAAAATGATTTAATTGAACATCCAGAGGATATGGTTCAGAAATTTGTTGCGGAGAAATATCCTAACCACACCCTCAAGTTTTTATCTGGGCTGAAGCAAAGGTCTTTCGACGACATTTACGAGAGCATAAAGGAATCTCGGATAATTGTTATGCAGCCGGCCTTATTGGACAAACCTCAGGTAACCGAGTTGGTTAAGTCAATCAGCCATCCAATCCATACTGGCTTGAATGGCGCTTCCCGTCATGTGGAGATCAGAGACTTCGTGTTTTACTCCTTACATCCATTTGAAGATTTAATGACGATTAAGAGCTATTGTGAAGGAGTAACGGACGGAAGAGACACCGCAGACGCTCTGGCTAAGATATTATCCAACTGCGAGATTCATTTTTATGGATTTGAAGGAGAACATTACGAAATGAGATGTTCTGGGTGGCAGTGCAGGGATATATATGCAGTTCGATACGAAGATATTAAGGGACAGCTATGAAAAAGTTAGAATTCAAAGATGTTTATTACGATCCCGCGACAATTTGCTGGGGAGAAGGGAATGATATTGTTGGCCCTCAATTATTAGCCAGAATCCAAATTAGAGAACCTAACAAAAAGGAAAATGCAAAAGCGCTAAAAGATTACAATGAAGCTAAAGAGATATATGACCAGCACTTTGAGTTAGGACAGACGTTTAAGGCATCAAAAGAAAAAACGATAAGTAATGTTGAGGCAAAAATAACCTACATTCATAATGAAAAACAAACCGTGACATGGAAGCAGTATAATTTATCGAAAGAACAAATAGCTGACGGAATAAAACCTGCACGAGGTAGGTGGTCAATTAACGCAATGATTAAGCTTTGTATGACAGGAGAAATTGAATTTATACATGACGACAGTTTATAAAATATAGATAAGCGCGATACCGATTGAAGCAAATTACCGTGTAATGCAAAAAGCGGGGACCGTAGGTATCGCCATAAATAATAAAAGATAATGACAGGAATACTAATAGCCATTATATGGATCGGTTACGGGCTTTGGGCTTCATACCAGACCTTAGATAAGGATAACGGCCTAAGCCTATTCTTCACAAAAACTGGAACCGACTCCCCTACTTGGACGATAATAGCTATTACGGTCTTTTCTCCAGTTGTATTTATTTACCGAGCATTCTACGGTGCCTTTAGAAAACATGATATGAGAGAAATAAAATTCAGAGCTTGGGATTACATTAATAAAAGGATGTTGATCCACAAAGAACTGAGCGTAGGTCTTAAAAACATTAATGATGTCGTGGGTAAAGTACAGTTTAGTTATATGCAATACACTGGTTTAAAAGACTCTAAAGGAGTAGAGATTTACGAAGGTGATGTGGTAGAATGGATGGGCAAAGCTCCTAGCGATAAAAAAAGCAGCCTGTGTTCGTGTGTGGTTGAGTTTAAAGACCAGAAATGGAGTCCTTGGCTAAGTGATATAATGACGGTGATTGGTAATATCTACGAACCCCGCAATAATGAGTGATATGAAAATCATCTTCGATATTGTAGAGAGCGAATGTTGCGAAGCAATTGCCATAAAGAAAGGAAACAACTAAAATGAAAGAAGGAGTAGAAATTTTAAACACTCACGCTAACGAAACTAAAGACAGGCTAAAAGGTTTACTTAAGCCTTGTCCTTTCTGCGGAGGTAAGGCTGACATAGATCATCATATAGATTCATTTCACGACATACAATATCATATCAAATGTACTGGCTGTGGCCTATCATTTAATAACAGTTGGGGAACTTACCAGACATCTGATATTCAAAAAGAAGTTGTAAGATGGAACACAAGAGCTAACCCTTAAAACACCCTACTAAAAAAATAAGTAAATGAAAACAGAAATAATTTTAAAGATTACAAATCCTCACGAAGCAGCTAGATTAATAAATCTAATTAACGATGGATTTAAAATACTAGGCTATCAAGATAGAAATCAACGAGGTATTGACGGGTATACTCAAAGTGACTTATCTAACTGGCATGAGGTTATTTCTTCAGCAACAAACATTGAATGCGAATACGCAGACGGAGAGATATTTAAAAATTCATAAATGAGCCGATACATTAAAAAAATATTCAAGAAAAAGTTGTGCGCTGTTTGTGGAAAGAAATTCATGCCAAATAGTTCAATTAATAAGTATTGTTCTTTTGAGTGCAAAAAAAGAACAAGAAGCAAGAATCCGAAAACGAAAACGTGTAATCATTGTGACAAAGAATTCAAGCCCTATTCATCTTTAGATAAATACTGTTGTGCTTACTGTAGGTTTGAGGCAAACAGGAGTAAAATAACTACCAGAAAATTATGGACTCCAGAACAAAGGAAGAGAAGGACTGGTAAAAATAATCCAAACTATAGGAATGGAGATTATACAAGGAAAACCAAAAGGACAGATGTAGGATTGAGGAAATTCCAGAAGAATGGCAAGGAAGTAATTGACAGTATGATTAAGGAAAGGGGATACGTGTATTGTGAGAAATGTGATACCTCTAATTCGCCACGCTTTGAGAAGCATCATATAATATTCAGGAGCGAAAAACCGAATCACCCGCATCTGCATGATAAGATAAATTTAATAGTGGTATGTATTTCCTGTCATAATTTATATCATAAGAGCAAAGGGATCAGGGATGCCTTGATAATTGAAAGAGGGCTGGAAAAGGTATTTGGGAATGATGTATTAAGTAAAAAAGTCATAGAACAAGGAAGGAATAAATAATGGAACTGAAAAAGATAAATCGAATGGGTATGGATTTGGATGAAAGGAATCATAAAAGCTGTACCGCAACTATTGGATTAGGTGAAGATTGGGCTACGGTTTATAGCATTACGTCTGTTGAAAAAAGAAAAGGCCATGCAACTGAACTTTTAACTGAAATGAAGTTGTTTTATGAAAAACAGAATAAGGATTTTGCCTCATCAGTGGCTTTAAGTAATGAAATGAAATCGTTATTGCAGAAGCTTGAAATCAAGGAATATACTTAGTTATAACCTATAAAAGAAAGATGAAAGAGACTAACGCGACATCACATTTTGAAATAACAGTTGATTGCCCTTATTGTGACCGATACCAAGAAAGAACTGCGGATTTAAGGGAGAATCTAATTAACGGAACTTTAGGAGAAGATGACGTTAACGATGAAATTACCTGTAATAATTGTGGTAAAGAATTTATTGTAAAAGACATTGAATTTTAAATACGTAAACCTATAAAAAGAATCATGGAAATAATCAAAACAAATTTAGCCTTGACTGTAAAATGTAAATGCGGTAAAGTAATAGCAACCACAATGATTTACGGAGGGGATAGAATAGATGAAGAGTTTACAACAACTATTGCTGAAACGTATAACGCTGGCGGTAAAATAGAATTGGTAAATACTGATGAAACTCCAGTACAATTAGCGGGCTGTAAATGTTAAAGAATGGAAAAGACGATAGAATATTATCAGGATAAATTAGATGACTTAGCACCTAAATGTAAATTTTGTAGCGAAGAACTTGATGATGTTATCTTATACTACTCTCATGAAGGAGGTAGGCATATTACTGGGATGGATCAAAAGCAATGGTTATACACGGAATGCCCAAAGTGTGACTATCAATGGGCTTTACATAAACTAAGAATTTCATATATGGCGTGAGGCTTGTCTGGTTCAAGCTACTGAGGAAGCACCCTCGTAAAAAAGTTCTGTAAGTAGGGGTTCGAATCCCTCCGCGCTACTTGATTTAAAACGTTATAAGGAAATGGAAAAGGAATTAATATCAACAGTTAAAGGCTTTGAAGGTGAGTGTAGGCCTGTATGGCTAAACACAAATATTCTTGATGTAAGAGTCTCAAGAGGAATAACGGGATTTTTTAAACTGACTAAAAAGTATTGGCTTGGAACATTTAAAACAGGAAAAGAATTTCACGGAATAATTGAGTATGGACATGTTAATTCAACCGAAGGCCGAGTTTAACCCTTAAATAAAAACAGAAAATAAAAATGGAATTAGAAGGAAAGATATCAATTTTAATAGGACAAGAAAGCACTACTATTGAAATAAGGGACGAGGTAAGCAATATCACATTTTGTTCTATAGAACTTACTCCAGATCAGTTAAGCTCTGCCTTATCAAGGTTAATGCACACCCCTTGTAAGATGAGGGTAAGAGCCTTAGATAATGTCGGCAAGAAACATGAACATAAAAAGATTGAATTTGAGATACCAGAATCTTTAAGAAGCTCTTCTAATTCAAAAGAATTAACCAAGCTATCACAGGAATTTGTAGATAAAGAAATGGGTGCATGGAAGAGTGACGGACACTTTAGCTCTCAGGATTCATTCTTTACTAAGGACGATAAACAATATGCAAGGTGTATAGTAAGGAGATGGGTCTAACTATTAATAGATAAAACTTATGAAAAAGGAAGACTTGACAATACAGAATGTAGACGAAGATTTAGTTATAGAGGACAAGGAAGGGCTGCTAGGGGTTATTGTTGATTGCAGCGACCCTCATAACATCCACGCAAAAGGACATTTTAGTGCGTTAATTTGCTTAGTTAAAGATTGCGAACAGAGTGATATTGGTAATTACCAGATTCTAACCCCTAAATAACAAACAAATGGAAATGGAAGCTAAAAGCAGATTTTGTATTAAATGTATAGATGAAATAAAACCTATTCACCCAGAGCATCACGGTGATAAGCCAGAACAAGATATGTGGAGTGGAGGGATTGTAGGGAGAATTTCAGCAGGTTACGGAAGCACATTAGACGGGGATATTTTTATAGTAGCAATCTGCGACAAATGTTTAAAAAATGAAGATAGCGGTCAGCCTGAATACGTTGGCAGGTATATGTAAACTAACCAAAAACAAGAGACTATGAGACATACTTGGATAAATGATCCTTCCCCTAGTAAGCAAACATGTACCAGATGTGGTTGTAAAAAGGAAAAAGGCGGAACAAACTCACAAGGAGCTAAAGCCACTATTTATTTTAAATGGGCCGATCAACTTGATCATGCTCCTAAATGCGAATAAAATGGAAAAGGAAATAAAAGAATTAACCGTAGAAGAGATTAAATCTGAAATTGAGGTTTTAATGAATACGCCTGAAAAAGAACATACTTTTGAAAAAATAAGCCGTCTTGAAGCTTTATCAGATGAATACAAGTATAAAACTATTTACGAGCCTAAAGGAATTACAAGGTTTGACGCAGGGTATCATATGCAAATGAATGGACTTTAACTCCTGCTTAATAACAAAACCAATCAATAAGAAGATGAACAAAGATACACCACTACAAAGATTTTTAAATCAGATAATATTAAAAAAAGTAAAAGGCTCTGTATACTTAATCCCTGCAATTACTGACATACAGATAGAAGAAGCTTTAAAAGACGAATTAGAATCTTCTAACCCTCCCCCCTCCACTACAGTAAAGGAAGATAAAGCATATTCAAAAGCAGATGTCCTTAAAGTTCTCAGAAAAGAAAGCAATGAGCTAAAGTCAAAAAAAGAAAAGCCCGAATTTGCACTTGATAGCAGGCTATATAATATTCAAATACAATCGATTGATAGGGCTATGGAGCTTATTAATAATCTACTACCTACTTATCCTGATATAACACTTGAATCCTCTCCTAAAGAAGAAGATAAAAAGGAAGAGGCAACATTATTCAGTCACTGCCCAAACTGCTATGGGGATAATGTAGGCTTTACAGATAATTTAAAAACTACGCTAACATGTAATTCATGTACTGCAACTTGGTCTAGCCCTAAAGAAAAGGAAGAGAAAACAACCTGTTCAGGGCTTTGCGATTTCCCTGACTGTACTCTTACAGAATGCAGGGCGCGAGAAAACGAAGAGGCTTACGAAGTTGAGAAAATAGTTTTCGATAAAGAACAAAAGCAGATATCTTCTGAAGAGATAGAAAAAGCTTCCGTAGATTATTTAGAAGAGTCTATTGACAACAACGAGTTAACCTTAGAAGAACAAGAAACAGCTAAACATGATTTTAGAAATGGCGCTAAATGGTTACTATCTATAACCCCAAGTCAAGGAGATAGCTGGATCAGCGTAGAGGATAGATTACCTGAAAACGATCCCGATCAAGTAATTATTAATTCAAGGGTTGAAGGTAAAGAAGATGTTGTGATATGTGCGGTGTATTACATTGGCAGATTCTTTAATATTGAAGAATGGGGAACTTGTGATCCAGAAGAACATGATGACATTATAATAGACTCAAAACGAATAACGCACTGGATGCCTTTACCATCACCTCCTAAACAAGATTAAAATGGAATTTGCAGAAATAGAACCACCAAAAAGGCTTAGGCATAAGTGGATTAAGTCTGATAAGGATAAGTTAGATAAGTATGATACGGCTCACAAGTGTTCTGTGTGCGATTGTCTTAAACATAAAAGTAACCATAATTTAAAGGGCTTCCGATACACTACCATCCAATGTTCAAGAAATAATGTGGTATTTGAAAATGATTTTATACCTGATTGTATTAATTGGGAAGAAGAAAACGAAAAAACTATAGACTAATGAATTGTAAGAATTGTAAGCACTGGGACAACAAAAGCATGCGTCATAAGGGTCAAATAGGCATGAAGTCGCTTGGGTACTGTAAAGAGCCTAAAATCGTTACTCACGTAGCTTTTGGTTATGGAGATGACAAGCCGTTCCACGAGGACTTTGGATGCATTCATTTTAATGCGATAGTGAATGATACAGAAATCCTTCTGAAAGAAGATAGGAATGAATGAATGATCTGAAAGAATCGCCCTAAAACATTGATTAACAAACAACCAAGACAACAAAATGAAAGAAGAGATAAAAATTTACTGTATTCAATGCGAAGAAATAACCTCTTGGACAAGCGCAGCTACAACAGCAAAATGTAATCAATGTGATAATGTCGTGCCTTATGGTCTGTCTCTAAACAAGAACACGTCTACAGCGGAGGAATTTTTAGTACAGCATTTTGATAATAAATACGGTGATGAATCTTTTGATAAAATGGTCAACATAAAAATAAATGATGTAATTGAGGTAATGGAACAATACTCCCTATCATATCCTAAAGAGGGAGAAGAGGAAGACCCAAGATTAACAGCTATAAACAAAGATAACGAAGGGGGTAATCCTGATAATCCTCAAAGAAAAATAAAAGACATAGATACTCCAGTAAGCAAAGAGACAACCAGCTCAAAGGAATTTGTAGCAACCAATTCTAATTCAGAGACAGTATTTACTGCTAATGATGTAAAGAAATCTTTAGAAGTAAAGGACATAGACACTACAACAGCAGAAGAGCTTTATTTAAAAACATACGGAAACCCAAACACAAGAACAGAATACAGGCACACACCTAATCAAATGATTGAATTTGCTGAATTTTACTCTAATAAACCAGATAGCAAGCTAGATTGGATAAGCGTTGAGGATAGGTTGCCGAGCGATGGCGAGAGTGTATTAGGTGTAATACAACACACAAACTCAATAACAATAAAATCAGTATGGTATGGAAAATACTACGACACCGATAGAGATGTACCTAAATGGTATTCTGGCAACTATGAAACCACAGTAACGCATTGGATGCCATTACCCTCACCCCCTAAAGATTAAAGACATGGAAGAAGAAATAAAAGATTCAGAATTAAAAGAAGTGTTTGAAGGAACTGTATTTTCAGAACACCTCAATGAAAGACAGCGGGTTAATCAGGCTTTATTAAAAAGGGCGTGTGGTTACTGGGAAGGCGGTACAATGAACGCTATATTGCAAGACCTTGAATTAATACACGAAAGCGAATCTGACGGCCTGACTGTTAAAGGGCAGCATTATTTATACGATCAATATAATTCCTCCCATTCCTTAACTAAAGATCAACCCAACGAGGAAGAAATATGCCCTACTTGTAGAAAAGGAAAAGATGTTGAATTTAATATCTGTTCAAATAGTTGGCATAAATCGGATAATAATAAGGTAAGCGCAGAGAAGTTTTTTAATGACGGGACTCACAGTGAATTTTATCATAAAGGAGTGGGCTATATACCGATCTTAGATGCGATTGAATTAATGGAAGAATACAAAGCCCTTAAACAAAAATAATCATGAATAGACCAACGCTAAAAGATTTTCATCAACCCTACACGACTGAATATGCCTCAGCCCTTGATAAATACATAGACCATTTAGAGTCTTCCGCATCTACAAAGGAGGCTCCTTGTGAAATATGCGGAAGTAATAACGAGCATGTGTTCGATAATCCTAATTGCGATTGTTACGAAAAAAACTGTAAGGACATAAACACTAAAACATCTGAGAAAGATTTAGGATTAATTCTTGGCAATATCATTTATTTAAAGATGCTTAGCATACGACAGGATGACGGGTATTCCTTGTCATGTAAAACGAGAATGAGCGTTAAGGATGCTATTGTAAAAGAATTTCTGAAACAGTTCGCCAACACCCTAACAAAGAGTAAGACAGACTGGATAAGTGTAGAAGATAGGTTGCCTAAAGAAGATAAGCATGTTTTAACTTATAGCAACATAGCTGGGCAAAACATCACAACATTTGGCTCACCTCTTAGCGGTCAATATCCTCCGAGCCATTGGCAGCTTTTACCCTCACCTCCTAATCAAAACAAAGACACTAAATAAGAAAAAATGAATTATTTAAAATCAGCAAACGAAGTTTTTTCCAATGAAAACATTAAGGGTGTGCGTGTATGCTTTGAGCAAGCCTCTTGGAATAGTAGTGACGGCAAAGTAAAGATTTATTATCACATACATGTACAACATGACGACTTACCTGATTTCAATTGCGGGATGGGAGACAGTGACTTTGATAAGTTAATAGTTAAGGTAAAAAATATATTACTGAAAGAACTTGAAACAGCACTTACTACCTTCCTGAGTCATACTAAATAAAAAAGCAACATGAATAGACCAACGCTAAAAGATTTTCATCAACCCTACACGACTGAATATGCCTCAGCCCTTGATAAATACATAGACCATTTAGAGTCTTCTCCTAAAGAAGAGTCAATCGAGTCTACAAAGGAAGAGGGAGTAACATGTTCTAAATGCGAAGGCCAAGGATTTACATGGAATGAATTGTATCAACATAATCCACCAAGTAAAATAAATTGTGATACGTGTTCAGGAACAGGATTTACTTCAACTCAACCTGTAGGAGTAAGCAAAGAATTATGGGATTCTGCATTTAAATCTAAGGATATAGACACTAAAACAGCGGAGGAATTTTTTAGGAATGAATTAAAACAGGATAGCTCGGAGAAACTTGAATATAATCACCCGATATTATTTAAGGAGATTATTGCAATAATGAATCGTTACGCCAGCTTTAAACAAACAGCCAAGGCTTTAGATTGTCCTCATTGTGGATATGTTGGAACAGATTTTAAAGAGCACGATTATAGCACCCATGAAACAAAGATAAAATGAAAATAAATTGGAAACATTCAGAACAAGGAACTTTAGAGGGTTACCTTAACGGCCAAATGCTTTTTGATATAAATGAAGAAGGAGGCAGGTTTGCTGTATACGAAATGAAAAAGCCTATGCTTTCAGCTATGCACAGGGCTGACTTTTCAACCTTAGAAATAGCACAGAAGCACTGCTTAGATTTAATTAAATGAGAGACATGAAAAAATTAAAAACCATTACAGTATGTAAAGACACATACACCATCCAGCCAGAAGACGCGCAGATTCTAGTAGAACAGACTGAAAAAACCCCTGTAGCTTTAATTATTTCAGAACCTAGAGTGAGCGGCCTTATTATTACGGACACTGGCGGTAACGCTTCAACTAATAACATTACAATAGTTTCAGCTGGAGACAGGCTAATATGTGGAGCTGAGAGTTTTATTATAAACACGGATTATGGAAGGCTGACTTTATATAAAGAGCCAGATGGAAATTATATTACTTCAGATGGAAATTATATTACTAAAGACATATTTTTATATCCTAAAAAGGATCACAAGGAATGGCTTGAGAGTCATGCAGCAGATTCAGCAAAGAAAAGATGGATTAATATTTTAAAGCCTGTACAAAAAATACTAACCGATATGGGTAAACTGACATTTGCTCATGAGATCGAGACAATAATTGAAGACATTGAAGATTCTAAAAAGGAGAAATGTTAAAATCAGGAGATATAATAACACACATGTCAAGCGACTGGACTAAGTTCGAGCGCTTAAATAGATATCCAGTTTCAAAGGACGGTGTTTTATACAGGTGTAGCTTCAAGTCAATAACACCTGATCCTCATAAGATATACATCCATTGGCAGGATTATGAAATAACCTCAGTGGTAATAGAAGCTGTTAGTAAAACAGTTAAAATAAAAAAAGGAGAATAACATGAAATTAGAAAATAAACATATTTACCCCTACTTGGCATATAAATTACAAATGCTCCAAAATACCGATGACTGGACCGAACCAATAGGAGACAGAATAGTAACCCTTTGCGGGGTCTTAGATCACGGAGAATATCTGAGCTATCAGGTAGATGATAATTCAACAGGAAATTTTCAGGCTCACAACTTTAAAATGATTCTGCGTTCCTTAGACGATCTCACAAAACCTGAAATTTTAAAATTAAAAGCTTTTTGGGAAAACGAAATAATGTCTACTGGTGACAGCTGGAGAATATTTTGGCATTATGTTAATCAATGGGAAAATAAAAAACAAATACCATATTGGTTATTTGAGTTGTTACTGGAGATGCACATAGACTTGTTCCGCCTTATAGAAAAAGGACTAGCAATTGATAAAAACTCCTTGGATAAAGAGCAAGAATGACAGATAGGCAATTTGTTAAATCGTATTATCCTAATGCTGAACTTGATTATAAAGTGATAACAATGAATACATTGAGGGCTAAGACATTTTATAATATAGTAGAGGAAAAGACTGGAGGAAAATGGATTGGAAGGTTATTGGATACGGACAAACCGCTCCTGAAGCATGGAAGGACGCTAAGAACAGGATAAAAAGGACAAGCCTTAATTAAAGAATGACATGGAAAAGATAGATTACCAACTTAGATTTATATACATATTCCTTTACATGGACGATATGGTAATACGGGATAAGTTAAAAGATAGAGATGTTAAATTTTTAATTTATGAACATGACAATGGAGATTCCACTGGATTACAAGATTTCATCGGTAAATACATCCGAAATGAATATACATGGATGACATCTATCGGGATAATTGAGGCGATGGAATTGGTTATTGAAGATGCTATAGGCAATGGAAATATTACCCCTCTTACCCTAAAACAGAACGCGTAATGAAATTTTATCACGGCACATCTGAAATTGCATGGAAAAAGATTCAGGAAGAAGGGATTCTCTTTGGAGGGGACGGCTATCATAACAGAAATGACAAGAAATGTTACCGATATACATATTTAACTCCAGAGATTGCTTACGCTGAAGACTATGGAGATGTTATACTGGAGGTTAATTATGATCCTGTAGGGATAGATGGAACTGGTACTGATAATTATGGGTTTGATCCTCCTGAAGGAGAGATATGCTGGCAATTCTCGGTGTTCATCCCCATACTAATAAACAAAGTCAAAAGAATAGATAATGACTAAACAAATGAAATTAGAACTAAAACACATTGTACCCTACGTGCCTTATGGATTAAATTGGGATATTTCAGAATTAGAATACGGGAAAATAGAAGCTCACCGATTAACTGAATGTAAATTAATTGCGCTTGGCACTGAGGGCTTTTCTGAGATTACTGTAAGGACTAATATTAAGGCCCATAACGAAGGAATACTTTTCTTAGATAGAAATGTCGGCAAACCCATCTTTCACCCTTTATCTGATCTCACCAATGAGATAGAGATTAATGGAGATAAGTTTATTCCGAATGACAGACTAAGAGAAATAACAGGCTTACCGAATGGTAAACACACGCCATTTTTAACTGGGTTCTTTTGGGGTTCGCCCGACTTAAAAGGTATTACATACGATATTTACACTAAGTTATTTGAATGGCACATAGACTTGTTCGGGCTTATTCCCGAAGGATTGGCAGTTGACATAAACACTTTAGATAAAGAGAAATGAAAATTTACGGTATTCATACAGGGAGCATTCACGAAGGGGGTGGTTCTAAGGAAAGATTCTTTAAAGATAAATCAAAAGCAAGGGAGTACGCCTTGGAATTAGTTGCGGAAGGTCAAAAGGAGTGTGATAGCATGAAAGAATGGCAACGTAAAGAGGAAGGGCTAACCGACTGGGAAGACTGGAAAGAAAAACGACCCGATTATTGGGAGGCTAACCATGATTGTATATTGATATTTGAAGCAGAATTATTTTAACCAAGAATAATGGAAAAGGAACTAGCAGACAAATATAATTTAGGTACGAGCCTAGATAGAGAGCTTTATAATAAGATTGATTTACTTTTAACCGATTGGCAAAAGGAATTAGATTTCGAGGTTGCAGGAAGTGGACTGGGAGGGCATGATTTTAGCATCGACTTTAGTATAGTAACTCCTAAAGAAAAAGGATTGCCAGAAAAGATAAGTGATTTATTCTTCAATCAATTAGATATGAATTACTCGGTGAAATGCGAGGAAACAGACCTATACAAGGACAGGGGAGAGAGACATTTTCAATTTGAGTTAAGACCTAAATAACGATGAGAGAAATAAAATTCAGAGTTTTTGACCATGAAGAGAAGGATATGGTTTCATGGGAGCAGATCAGGGGAGGATTAATTGATGTCTACACTCTTTTTTGGGAGAAGCCACCTAATCTTACCCTTATGCAATATACTGGCCTCAGTGATTGTAAGGGAGTAGATATATACGATAAAGATATTTATGAACTGGACGCGGGGTATTATACGGTAGATTACGAGGGTTTCCTTAGAAACTTCGATGAGATTGAGCTGGAAAGAATAATGGTAATCGGCAACATTTATATGAACCCAGAATTGCTCCTGTAATAAAATTGTGAATAAAAACTTTCAGTTTACTTTTAACTGAACAAAAAAAATACGAAATTTGGAGCCCTTTGATCGGGCTCATCATTAGCAACCAAACAACAAAGTATGACAACAAAGCTTAAGAGATATTTAGTCGAGCACGAAATTACTCAGCGAAAGCTGGAGAAGCTACTGCAACAGGCTGGACACAAATTAAATCTTGCCCAGATCAACAGGGTAGTTAATGGTAAGAGCGATTTCATGGTACTGACTTCATTAGTACCGATCTGCAACACCTTGAATATAACACCTAACGATGTGGTGGAAGGCAACTGGCAGATTTCTGAAGGGAATTATTCTTTACTGGTAGTTAAGAAAATCATTCAGGCTATTGAGAATAGCGAGGATTATGAAACCGTTGGAACCTTTAACGGCTCTAAGTCAGAAACCACTAAAACTTGCAAGGTCTGTGAAAAAGAACACTACCATACAGTACAGGTCGTAATGCAAAACAAGGACCAGCAATACGAAGCGATGCTTTGCCGTCCGTGCTTCAACCTTTTCGAAAATATTTATGATACCGAGCATCAGACGTTCTTGGAGTCATAGTTTAAACCAATTAAATAATAAATATTATGTCAGGAATCATTGCAAAAAAACCTTTTAATGACAATCAGGGTAAATCTAAGTTTTTGGTAAAGACCAGCGCTAAGAATTACTGGCACCATCAGGGTGACCATAGGTATTATGAAGCGAGTGATGGCACCATAGGAAAGTACGATGCGACAAGGCTCGTTAAGCAAGTTATGCACCACATTAGAAAAACAATGGGGTGACAGATGAAAGTTCAACGCTACAAACTAACCAAACCAAAAGTCTATAACCGAGCCCTGCGAATCAAGCAAAAGCAAGATGACCGCATGGACAGACTGAAAAAGGTCAAAGAAGCATTGAGAATGTGGGATTCCATTCCAATTAGATGGCAGCTGCATGATCTGTGTGAAACCTTGAGGATAGAGCCTGATGAAAGTGCCTACGAATTTATTGTCGAATTAGTACTGGGAGTCACCCCTATTGAGGAAGCAGCAAAAAAGTTACCGTTAATATGAAGCAACAACGTATCCAACGCAAAAGAACCAAAGGCTGGAGAATGCCAGAGGGAGCGAAGTACTGCGGCAGACCAACTATATGGGGAAACCCTTTTCAGGATCAAGAGGATATGGTTTACGTTTGCGCGAAACACCGTAGAAAAATACTCGATCCTTGGATTTATTATTCCATAAAAACTCCTAAGACAAATGCTTATACTTTGTTTCGAGATATGTTAATGAATCCCAACAGCCATGAGGTAGAGCCTGAGATACGAGAAAGATTTGTTGATATGCGAATCAACATCGGACTAATCCAAGATAAAGACCTTGCCTGTTTTTGTCCATTAGACCAGCCGTGCCATTGCGATGCACTTCTGGAGCTTGTGGAAATATTTGATAGAGCGTTTAACTGGGAGATTAATGGATAAGAGGATTAGCGAAATATTGATCACTAAACCTGAAAAATACCAGTTGGTATGGCTATACCTCTGGGCAAGAAGTTATAATGGCGTGACGGATTTCAATTACGCAGAGATAATGCTGAAATTTCAGATTCCTAAAGCGACGATATTTAGAATACTAAAGTTACAGGATGAATGGAATTCATTGACTAAAACAGATTTGACCTCTATCATTAAGAACCCAGATTTCTCGGTGCATCTTTCATTTATGGACGGTGACCCTACTAAGGCAAAGCCTGAGAAGCCAGTCGCTCCTATCAAGGAAGTGCTGGAATACCTAAATCTCGTCGCGGGAAAAAGTTACAGAGCTAGTACTGCCTCCAATAAGAAAGTAATCAATGCAAGGTTTAACGAGGGATATAAGCTATCTGATTTTAAACGGGTTATAGATAATAAATGGCTGGACTGGGGAAACGATAGATCAAATGAAAGATACCTGAGACCAGAAACATTATTCGGAAATAAATTTGAGGGGTATCTAAATGAGAAGAAAGATATTCCAGAACAAGGAAGGGTAACCAAACTAATAAATAATCAGATGACCATTGATGATATACTAGAATCTGGTGGCCTTGATCAACAAATAGAAAGCTTAGGAACATGAGTGAAGAAATTAAACCATCGGATTTTGAAAAAGACACTACAGCATCAAGCCTAGAGCTTGATAATATAATTCATGGCTCCAAGCTTCATGAGCTTATTGAGAAGTTAAACTGCTTTACACAATGGGGACAGAAAGACCCTGAAAAATCAATTATGCATCATGAGCAGTTATGTCAGCATGACAGCGGGTATTTATGTGAGCATAGATTACAATTCATAATTGATTATATAAAAGAGAACTACGAATCATAGGTTTTGATAGAACGATTACATAACACATATAATAAAGCAATTCTTACAGGTGGCAGAACTTCCCCTCAAAAAAAAGGTGATATGAAGCCTTTTGGTTTGTGGTATTCATTGGGAAATGAATGGCTGGAGTGGTGTAGTGACAATATGCCTGATTGGGTATATGAAAACACCTTCTCGTTGGAAATTGATGAAAAGAAAATTCTGATTATATCCACCATTGAAGAGCTTGAGGAATTTGTGGAAATGTACTCCTATAAACAAAGCTCACACTTCTACTGCATTGATTGGGGAAAAATAGCCGCCCACTGGTCAGGGATAAAGATACGAAATTATCATAAATTGAATCACAGAGGTTTACAGCCTTTTATGGCATATACATGGCTATATGGCTGGGATGTTAGTGCTGGGTGTATTTGGGATTTGAGCGTAATAAAAACAGTAAAGAAATTGGAGGTGATGTGTGAAAAAACTTGACAAACTAAAAAAACAGCATAAAGAGCTAGGGGAAGAAATCAAGAAGCTCGAAGAAAATGAGCAGGATGAAATCTGGTATAAAGTAGTGGCCTGTGATTGGCAAAACTCTGCCGAGCATAAAAGTATAAAATATAGCGTGTCGTATATACTAGGTTCTGAATTACACAAACTGACTGATTACACGATCCTGAGAAAATATTCCAACAAAAGTGAATTTATGTCGGAATTTATCCGCTAATATATGAGCCAACCTGAAATGATGCATACCGAGAAAATACCTGACTTTATCCTGCTTAAAGAATCACGGAAGGAAGTAGGCCAGCTAAAATCAGAGATAGATCATCTGGAGCATGAACTTAAGATAATGCAGAAACAGGCGAAGGTTCTGGAGGACAAGTCATTAAATTATCAGCTTCAGAATAACGAATGGAAAAAGGGAGTAAAGTCTGAGTTGATGTATCAGAAGTTAAGAGAGCAAAATAAAAAACTAACTAACAGGGTGAAATCCTTACGTGATGCTATAAAAGAATTGATAACACCAAAATCATGAGATTTAATTTACACTTAGCCCAAGAAATAGCCGAGAAGCTGAAAGCCGAGCTGGAGCCTCACTGCGAACGCATTGAGATTGCGGGGAGCATCCGCAGGGAAAAGGAAACAATCGGTGACATAGAAATTGTGGCGATCCCTAAGCCTTATGAAGTAGGATTATTTGAAAGCGGAATTGCAACGGTAGTAAATCAGTGGGAAAAAGTAAAGGGAGAGCTGCCTTGTAAATATACCCAGCGTATTATAAAGAACGTGGGCATAAATCCTATCAAGCTCGATCTGTTCTTTGCCGAGCCAATGAACTGGGGATATATTCTAGCGATTAGAACTGGGAGCGCTGAGTTTTCTAAAAAACTAGCTCAAAGTTGGGTCGCCAGAGGATGTAAAGGAAAAGACGGTTACCTTCATGATAATAATGGAGATGTGATACCTCTCCCAGAAGAAGAGGAATTATTTACAATATTGGGATTAGATTATGTCCCACCAAAAGAAAGAATATGACACCGAAAGAAAACCATAGGCGTAAAGTAAGGGATCAGGAATATGAAAGGCTCGTCCAACAATCTAAATGGATGACACTCCTTTATTGGTTTTTTCTATGTTGTTTCGCAGCATTTTCAATAGCATTAATGTTAGGAGTATGACAGAAATAATATCAATCAATAAACAGATAGCCCCAGAATTAACCCAAACCGAAGCGATGGTAATCAGGGATGCCTCTTTACCGAAGGTAAGGGACATGGAGAAGAAATCTATCGTTAAGGAAATCCAGCAGATATATGCTAAAACGAAGATAGAAACTCATATGAACCTGAAGGAAACCCAGCAGGATGAGCTTGCCCTTTGTTTGCTGATCTCTCAGGATATTTTAAAGGACTTCAAAACCCTTACCATACGTGAGATTGCCACAGCATTCAGAAACGGCTCACGGGGCGTGTATGGGGAATATATGTTCCTTTCGGTTACCCTGTTCTATAACTGGATGAAAGCATTTAAGTTTGATAAAAACCGTTCGGATATTCTAATGAAACAACGGGAATGGGAAGAGTCGCTACGAGAAAAGAAGCTTGACGAGCGCGAAAAAAGAAACCTGTTAATCAACGGACTCAAAAAAATATTTACCTGCTATACAAAAAAGGAATATTTCAATGACCTGAATAATCACGGATATGATTTTCTGGATGGCTGTGGGCACATTGACTTTTCAGGAGTAGAGAAAAAAGAAATGTTGGAGGAAGCTCGGATGCAGATTGAGATGGAAGAGAAAAACCCTCATATCAAACATGATAAACTCACCAAAGATCAGTTATCTGAAATGGTAGAAACGCTTGCTTCAAAACAACCGCGTGAGGTCAGGGTTGCAAAAAAAATAGCGTTGACCAGATTCTTTGATGAGCTGGTTGCGGAGAAAAAAACAATTGAGGATTTATTTATAGACCAAAAATGAAAAAACTTATCAAAAGCGTACAAGACTTTTTTATTAAAGCCGACCCATCCGCGTTACTGCTGAAGGTTGAATATAATGATGAAGTAATGACATTTATTTATGATGACGGGACCACCCTTGAGTATACTGGAAGCTGTACCGTATGGCATAGGTTGCCTTATATGCAAAGATGTTCAACTCTACTAGAGGCTGATTTATCAGAAATATGGACTTACATTAACCGCCACGGTAACCCTTATCCGCTCGCTCATGAATCAAACCTGATTAAAAAATGAAAAAGTACGTTAAAAACTTGAAGGAATGGCTGAAGCTAATATTTATTTTGCTTGCCCTGCTTGCTACAGCAGCCATTGTCGTATTTATTCAACACATTAGCTTTAATTATTAAAATATGTTTGATTTATTAGGAGACATGGCAAAAGGTATCGGTAAAATAGTTGGTACCGCCACAGGATTAGTTGTAGGGATACCGTTAAAGGTAATTTCCGAAGCATTAGGATTTACTACCGAAATGGTAAAAGAAGCAATAGACGCTGGGTGTGAAACCTACGAAGAGATAAAGGACTTTTGGGAATAACTCTTTAACGGGAAAAAAATATGAAAAAGTATCTCAACGCTTGTTGGAAAATAATGGTTTGGCTGTACTCTCACCCTAAAACAGCGAGATTTTTATCATACCTCCTTTTCCCAATAATATTTCCTTTAGTTATTGTGAGTAATTATATGATGAGATGGCTGTTCAAAAAAGGGATTATCAAATCTCTTCAAAATAAAGACGATCATAGAATTCTAAAACTCAATGGAGAGTATTTGAAATTTATAGTAGAAAAAAATAAGTGGAAAAATACCATTTCAAAAAAGTGGTTTAATAACTCAATAGAAAAAAAATTATATCGTAACTACTGCTGGTCATACCCGAATAAAGAAGTGAAATACGGAATGTTTAAAACACTGATGGATGTTTATTGGAAGTACGACATTATTAGCGGGGCTGTTATTTAAATCTAGGGATTAAAAAAAAGAAAAAATCCGCCACGAAAAGGTTGCTTTAAAACGCAACATTTTGTATATTGCACTCAAATCAACGTTCAACCACAAATCCATAAACATGGAAAAATACAGGATCAAAATATCATACGAAACGGGTGACAGCTTTGGCTCTAACGATGAAACCGACTACTTAGACCTTGAGTGGACTAAGCTGGATGTCGCTAAGGAGAACCTGAAGCGCATTGATGAGCATTACAAGATGTATACCAAGATGCGTGGATGGCAACCAAATGAGAATGAGCTTGATATTGTAAAAAAGAACAAGGATAAGGCTTGGTTTGTAGAAGCATATCCTTCGGGTTCCATAAGGTTCATAACGGATGATGGAGAAGATTATCAGATTTCATGTTTCTGGTGCGGGTATTTTGAAACCCTGCACGGCGCAGAAATAAAGCCTGACGATAGAAACATGAAAATCCAATTTTAAAAAGGAAAATGAAACCACTAGGCATAAAAAATTACGGGTCTATACCTCACCTATCAGGAAGCCGATTAGGAGAGGGAGATTACACTATGCAGCGGGGTCAAGAAGTAATTGCAACCAAAAAGACTAGGGATAAATGGGATTTGATTATAGTACAGGAAAAATTAGACGGCAGTAATGTCGGGGTGTGCAAAATTGATGAAATGTTGGCCCCTATCCAACGCGCTGGATACATGGCAAGATCATCACCCTATAAAACTCACCACCTTTTTGCTGATTGGGCACAAAAAAATGCCAGCAGATTTGACGACCTGTTAAAAGAAGGAGAAAGGCTTGTCGGGGAATGGATGTACCATGCCGTTGGGACAAAATATATTCTTAAACATGAGCCATTTGTCGCGTTTGATATAATGATCGGACAAAAAAGGCTCCCTTACTTACAATTTATAGAGCGGGTTAGTAAATATGATTTTATAACTCCTGAGCTACTCCATCTTGGACAGCCTATAAATATCAAAGATGTAGAAAAGTTACTCGGACCTCACGGCCATCATGGAGCCATTGATGCATGCGAAGGAGCAGTATGGAGAGTAGAGAGAAAAGGGATGGTCGATTTTCTCGGTAAATACGTCAGAAAAACAAAAGAGGACGGTAGTTATTTAGATCAAGACATAATTAACGAAACGGAGGGGAAATAATGCCTAACTATCCAACAGAATTAATGTGTAATGACTGTCAAGGAACATGGAAATCAACCGCCCCTCCTGTCCAGATGAAATTCAACAAATGTCCCTATTGTAAATCGGATGATTTCTCTCCTTTAGGAAATAGAAAACGATTTTGTCAATGTGAATATGAAATAGAAAATAATATACCAAGAACAATATTTTGTTTAGCTCCCTGTAACTAAAAAAGAAATTAAGCTGTAATGAAAAGGAAAACCATTGTCTTATCAGAGAAAAGTACTTTTGATCTTCAAAGAGAAATTGAATTTTATGAAAAAAAGGGATATTCCGCTATACAGCCAATGCAAGTAAATATAGTTTCAAGTAAAAACCACTTCTTTACCAAGGATGAGCTATATACTATTACAATGCAAAAATAATTTAGGAGGAATCATGAAAGTTCGAAGAAGAATATGGAGAAAAATAATGCCAGTGATAGAATCAATGGGACTCGTATGTGTTTTTGCTGGTATTGCGATATACGGCTTTTTTAAAAGAAAATCAGTGAAGGCTCTCGAATCAATAAGGAAATATATAAGCCATTCATAATATCAACGATAATCGTCTACGCTGTAACTGCCATAGGAATTTATGTATTCACCCAAATAATTACAGGGAAGATAAAGCTTCAGAAAATTAAAACGACTAAATAGAAGGAATGATCTGGAAACCAACAATGCATCTTAGGTGGGTCGTGGATCGGAACGATCAAGGATACGTAAGCAGAGTCCTTAAGCAAATGTGGGCAACTGATGAGGGTAAAACCGAATGGAGAGAAGTATCAGAAATAGAAAAAGAAAATGAGCACGGACATAGTAGAACAGATATTGGATAGCATTCCTGATAAGGAAATTGCAAAGGGAGTGTATTTAAAGTCCGTTGCGATTTGCCTTAAGAAAGAGCTTCAACGAAAAAATATATCGCAAACTGATTTAGCGGAGAAGATGGGTAAAAATAAATCGGAGATCAGCAATTACTTAAATGGAGGGCACAACTTTACTTTGAGCACCATATTTGAAATTTGCTGGGCATTGGGAATTGAGCCAGCCTCTCCTTTTTCAGTCTTAAACAAATGAAGATAATAAGTAAATATAAAGACTACTACGACTATTGCGTTGGGAAATTCGGGATGGATGAGGTTATGGTTTATGACCGCAGGACCGAATACCTAATGAAACCAGAGCAGAACTCCTTTAATGAGGCAGTTCAATATTCCTTTGCTATTTGCGGTCAGGGATATACGGTGTTTCATTATAAGAATGAGTTTTATTACAAGATAGAAGAAATAAAGGTGATGAATAAAATCCTTAAGAGAGATGGGAAGAGAACGGTTGGCTGGTACAACTCATCATGGTATACTAGTAAAAGCGATGTAAACACAAAGGAATGGGATTTGATGAATCCTAAAACAAAAATAAATCATGAGCTACGGCAACCAGTGCTTGTGAGCACCAGAGCCAACGCATTTACGCATCCAAATAATTCACTTTGGGAAATACCAATTTTAAGCTACTTCAGGTTTTTTGGTGTAATCCCAGCAGAAGAGATATGGATTGAAATATCAGCGTTTATCGGCTGGTTAAAGGATCATCCAGAAATACCTAATAAGCAAAGCAACAAAGAAAAAATAGTGTCACATGGATTTGATTTGAAAAAATCATTCCGACATAGAAAATAATTAATCAATTACTAATTAACAATTAACAATTAACAATTAATCATTATGAGTACAGAAGTAGAAGATGCACCAAAAGCTGAAGAAGCTAATGGAGCATTCATTAGTTCCCTCAAAAGGAACAACACAAAAATCAGACAGGACCGAGCCGAAGCAATCGGAGAAGATGCTGAGGTTATTTATAAACGATCTATTGAGGACTTAGCCCTCAGAATCAAAAAGATGAAGCGAGAGCAGGAGAATATGCTTGACCTTTCACCTCATCACGCTGATAGCCTGATGGTGGCAACAGATTTTGATGCAGTTGCTTATACCGAAAAGGATATTCAGCTAGGCGTTGACATTCGTAACACGGAGATCAAACTTGAGATAGCTAAAGCCAGATACAAACATTTATTCGGAGGACAGCTATAATGGGAGGCGGAACATATAACGTAAGCAGCAGAACAGTGAGGGCTGCTAGTGAAGGGTATCACACAAAGTCAACTGCGGAAATATTCTCGCAAAAGGAGATTAATAATGCGATGAACCCGCACGGAATTAAAATTCGGGAAGCAAGAGACTCGGAAGAACACCCGAACTCACTTGCAATCGTTATGGCTCTGGATGTAACT
>SDBT01002005.1_pt1 | contig 36515 bp, 26 predicted proteins | sample 2277101 | NCBI WGS metagenome assembly SDBT01 (sample SAMN10404973, study PRJNA504765) | marine sediment metagenome | isolation source: marine sediment core GS10_PC15, 103 cmbsf | place: Arctic Ocean: Southern Knipovich Ridge | collected 2010 | reverse complement strand
ATACTGTCTATTTTTGGCGATATTGGAGTGTACTTACTGATGGTAAAGCTATACATTTTAGTAATTTACCTGCTGCATCTATTACCTCTCTTGGTTTTCCGGTATTTAATAGAAGTAAGTGGTGGAAAATAGGGTTTTCCGATCCTAGGATTATTACCACTGTTAAAGAGATGCAGGTTTACTATCAAGATGAAGAAATTGTGGGAGCAAAGTTTTATCACCATAAGAACCAGGGTGATATTGTAGGGGCTAATACAGACACAGCTCCACATTTAAATAATGACATAGTAGATGGTAGTTACTACACACTTAAAGGTGACTATTATATAGGTATAGAATTACCTGAAGCCCAAAAGATGGACAAAATTTTATTCTATCAAGATGTTTTACCTGAATATCAGAATAGTCACGATATTGCTGGTATAGACAGTTCCGTGGCTTTGTGTTTGCGTGGTATAGGAGATACTTTCCAAGTAGACTCTATAGAGGATGTTAGTTACTATGAACATTCTCGTACTGTTGGTGATGGTATATACTGTGACAACAGATCAATAGATGTTACCTATGAATTTGTAGAAGATTTTATAGATTGTGAACCAGTTACTGATGGGTTTCCTGGTCCAGACCCTGATCCAGCACTATGGACAAATTTAGTTAACGCTACTATTGTTAATAATGAGTTACATATAACCAACTCAGGTACAATAGGTACAGCGGAAACTGTTATATATTTTACAGATGATTTTGATACTTACGTAGATCTGAGTATAGCTGATGCTGAAGATAACCAAGGTTGGGGCGGTTACTTGGAAGCTTTTACTGATGGATTCGAGAAGGTTAGGGTTGGAAGAACCTATCATTACTCTTCTGCACACAGTTTTAGAAGTTATTATTATGATGGTACTGGTCAGCATGATTTAGGTTCTAAAACCACCACAAATGTGACAGGATTAGAACTCAGAATATATAGAGTAGGAGAGACTACCACCTGTCGTGTCAAAACTGGTGGCACTTGGTATACTGTAGGAAGTACTACTGTTCTCGGTGCCCTGCCGGTACGTTTCAGTCTAATATCTGACCGAACCCCTCTAGCTCAAGATATAACTACAGCTCAGTTTGATGATTTTACGGCAAATAGAACAGATGCTTCTTGGAAAGAAAATACCGCCCACGATTCGTCTTTTGCCTGTACTAGTGGTATAAGTGCTTATTCTGAAGGTGGTTGGGTTTATGAATATGATATAGGCAACCATGAGTCCAGTGATGCGGGTGGATACCATGAACCTGTATTATTTTCTAGACAAAGTTACCCGTTAGATCAAAATTTCGCTTTTACTTTTGATTTTATGTTTAAGTGTGATTATTTTGAAGCTCCTAATGAATTCAATAATGTCAATGACGAGACTTTTGTTGTGGGTATTTTAGGAAGGCATGTGCTCAGGCAAACTTTAAATACTCCGTGGCCTTACTGGACTGGAGCCCAAGTTTTATTGAGAAAAAACAGTATAGGTATAGGTTTAACAAATGATTATGCTGGAAATGATTATGGTGGATCGGTCATAGATACATTTGTTTCATTAAACACGAGAAGTCAAGAGTACTTCTGTAGGTTTACAAGTGATGGTAATGGTTATTATCGATGTCAGTTATGGACAGATGATTATGATGGTGCTAATAAAGTGAAGGATTTTAGTCTCACCAATAGCCTTACTTGGGAAGCTCGTTATGTGGGTGTGGCTGCTGGTTATAATGGTGAATCCGGTGAACAAGGTCGTAACAAATACGGGCGGTGTGTTGGTTGGGTAGCAGATTTCAATTTCTTCTGTAATAAACGTGCTGAGCCTAGTGTAATCAATAGAAGTTCTATTAGATTTAATGGTATTCTAGATGAAAAATTACTTATAGCTTACAAGAATAGTTCCAGGTGTAATGTAGCTAAAAAGGGGTTTGACTTTGATACTAAAAGGATTACTCTAGACTTCTGGATTAAATTTAATACGTTGCCACTTAATAATGGAGACAAGGCAATTTTGCTTGCTTCGTGGCATCCAAGCCAAACCCTTTCTGAAGGTGCTAATATAAACTACCCCTCTTCTTGGGCTTTTACTTTTGAGAGAGCAGACAACACTTATAAATGGAGATTTTATGCAAACATAAGTGATAAATGTAGACTTATAATGGAAGAGCTTTTTTATCCTTCACCTATGAGATGGTATCACTTTTATTTTTGTCGTGGGCCATCTAACACTACTATTGATTACTCAGTGTTCTTGAGAAACGGTCATAACATCTGGGTCGGTAGTCCTACTGCTGGTGCAGGCGGCGGAAAATATAGCGGTTACGATTGGAAATGGTCTGGTCAAGATGTGATAGTGGGCCAAAATTTCGATGGTTGGATGGAAGAAATTAGAGTATCTTCAGATTATACTATGGGTGGTGCTAGGTGTACGAATACGTCTTCTTATTACCAATGGCTAAGAAAAGATTTGCCAACTAAACCATATGAAAGATATTATACGATGACTTTATATGATAGTCCCGATAATGTGTTTTACGGGAAAAACTTAGAAGTTGATATAATTTTTGATAATACTAAAAGTTATTACGAGCCTAATAGTCTTTGGTGTCAGCCTTATTACACATATTTTGCCATAGACTTTGGCCAACGACATGACTTAGGATTAATTAGAAGTTACCCAGTAGACTCTTCTTTTCAAGTTACTTTAAATGATTACGTATTTTATTCCAATAAAGAAGTAATTGACCCAGCAGAAGCTTTCACGTTAACACAAGAAGAACAGGATTTAAGCACTGATTTCGAGGGACAAAATTATGCTTATCCACAAAACTGGACTAAATTGGATACAGGAAGAGCAGTTTCTTATATAATAAATGATACTTTTTATCAAATGGCTAATCCAACTGGCAGTACACAATACTCACAAGCCCAGTTAAAATTCTTTTTCATTGGAGATTTTGATTTTCATATCGATTATGATTTAGGGGCAACCTTGGTCTCAAGTAACGGTTGGCAAGCCAGATTACAAGTAATGAATATCGATGACTCTAATTATGGAGTTCGGTTTGAAAGAGCGTACTTAAGTGGTTCGCATCAGTATATCTTCTGGGTTAAAGATAATAGTTCTTCGTGGACTAAAGTTAATACTACATATCGCAGCGATAGTCGGGGAACTATGCGACTTAAAAGGGCAAGCTCAACGTTTAAAGTTTACATAAAAGGAATAGAGGACGATTTTGAGGACTTTGAGCTTCTATATAGTTATTTGATGGACGCAGGAACATTTTACCCAGAGACGCAATTAAACCTCTATACAATTAGTAATGCGTCTCCTTATCCCAAAATTGAAGTATGGTGGGACAATTTTGAAATAACTTACGCCAACCTCATGTACAGTACTGTACAAGATGCTCGTTGGATGCGTGTAAGAATGTTGAATGGCGACAACGTAACGAAAACTATTGAAAACCTTGGTGTTTACCCAGATGTTTCCACACAGGTAAATAAAGTTAGTCAATACAATACTTACTGGGAACCACTAGGTTCGGCCATTACCAGCTATGCTAGTGCTGAAAATATAGCTCTCGGAGCTACAATTAGTGGCTCAAGTCAGGTGGGCTGGATGGTTTATGAGAATGCTAATAACGGAGATATATCCGATGGTGAGTTTAATAAATGTTGGGGATCAGAGAACGAGAGTAATCCTTGGATTACCATTCATTTTAATCAAGTTGAACAGATCTATAGATTCAAACTTTACCATGGCTATGACATTACAGATTCAAAAAATATAATAAGAGACTATCGGATACAAACTTCTTTAGATGGTGAAACTTTTACTACAGTGTTTGATATAAATAATAATACTTCATTTGAAAGAACACACGATTTAGCTGCCCCAGTAAGTGCCAAAGTAGTTAGATTTTATGTAGATGAGTATTACGCCATAAAGCGTTTCTTGTGGACAGGGGCCGAAGAAGGCTATCAGTTTTGGGAGGGAGCAGTATTAAGAGAGATAGAGATCCACAAGTACTATGGGTATACACTTATTAATAGTGAGGATACTCCCATAATTGCAGTAGATTTACAACAACGATTTTTTATAGACGGTCATTCCATGGTGGGTATAGATACAGAAGACACTTCGACTGACTGGAGTAACATTGATAGTAATTACGCCTGGTCAAATAGTGATCTTTCTGACCCCCAAAAAGTTAAATTTGGCGAGTGGGGGGAAGATCCTGACTACGTTAAGTGGGTTGTGGTAAAGCGGAATACGGCTACGGATTATCCAAGTACTTCAGATAACCCGGACTACCTAAAACATCTCGTTATTAAGGCGTCTATAGACGAATCTGGCAACAAGCCAAACCCAGTTGAGTACCCATGGATGTGGAGGTCCACAGTAAGTGAATTGAGCTATGATTATGACACTATAACCACCGGTGCAGCAGTTAATAGATCGTTAAGGATAGACTACCCAGCTGGTACAGATATTGACCATGTAAGATTTATTGAAGGGGACCATTTTGGTTGGGATAGTGCTGCCTCTTGGAGGGACGGTTTTGGTTTTTTTATTTATATAGATGATATCGATAATTTAGATTTAGAGTATGGTTATTTTTACCTAGGTGGGTATGATTATACCCCACAAAAGTATCCAGTACAACATCGTTGGAATATAGCTACCCTTAGTGGGGTTTTAACAAGTGGTTGGAACAATCTTAACCTGACTTTTCTATATGCTGATCAAACTTTGTACACAGAATTGACTGATGATGAAGCCCGCGATCCTAGAAGGTTGTACACTATAAATTGGAGTACCATGGGGTTGATGTTTAGAGGTAAAGGTAATCCTTTGCAGATTAATATAGATGGTGTGTTTATCGAGAGAAACCATTTCGAGCATGGATGTTATCCAGGAGAGCGAGGCCTATACCTACATGGTTTTGATTTTATGAAGGTACCAGTGGGAGAATTGGATTTCCATTCAGCAACTTTAGAGTTTTGGCTTCGCCCTGACTGGAATTGGGACGGTAGAGATAGATATTCGGACTTTAAATTTAGAACACTATTTCATTTTGGTAATGTGGCAAATGATATATTTGGAGCTGCGGTTTCATCTAGAGGTTTAGAGGTTTACTATGGAAATTTACTGAATGATTTTAACATGTTTATAATAGACGGTTTTGATTTTGATGCCATAGAACAGGTATTCCATTTAGCGTTTGTTTGGTCCAATGATGGAACAGCTATTGGCCCAGATAGTAGTACTGTAAGAGTTTATGTAAATAATATTTTGATGGCAAAGAGTACCAACACATGGGAAGTTAGTGATGACAAGCATTTTAATTTTATGTTAGGAGGTCAGGGACTGTTAGTACAGAAAATTCAGGGGTTTGATCCTACTTCTTCTTCTATGGATGCTGTTGTTAGTAGGTTGAAGATTCATAATCATTGTAAAACTGACTTTTCAGATTCTATGGAAGACAGCGAGCTTAATTACGTTAGAAATTTAGTTAAACCTGGTAATTTAATTGAGATTTCTGACGATAATGTAACCTACCATAGGATAGGAAGTGCAGATTTACCGTTCTTTTTCGAAGATGTGCCAGACGGAGACAGTGTTCCTATTTGGGTTAAATTACGTTTACCTAAAAATTTAACAGGCGACGAAAAAAGAACAGCTAAAATTTTAGGCAACTGGGATATAGGAGTTTAATATGCAGTATAATATTCTAAGTGGTGCTCTATGGGAGGCAAATACCGCCTTGGGTAATGTTGCCCTTGAATTCAGTGAGGCATATCGTCTAGCTGAATACAGTGATGATCCTGTGGTTGAGTTGGTAGATGGTGATGTGTTTGTCATGGATTTCGATTTGGGCCATAGAATACATTTATCAAATTTTGAATATAAGTTTACTACTCCGTATGCAGACTCAGCTGCTGTGGCTTCTGGTATAAAATTTTACTACAAGAATGAAAGTTTCGAAACTTACACTGTTTTGGAGACATACGTTTCAGTTTCAGGTACTTTTTACACAACAATATCAGGCGAAACTTTTGCTCCTAGATATATTCGAAGTTACCACACACTTGACGATACTTACGGTATCACAACTATTACTGGTTCAGCGTATGGATTCAGGGCTTTTAACAATGAAGATATAGTAGATTTTGGAGAAGATGGCACTCAAACAGAAGAGGGTGTAATAACTGCCCGTGGCAGTTTGCCAGTAATAAAAACGGTTGCCATCTATAATAGTGGAGAAATTTTGGCCGACGCCTTAGTTAACATTGAGCCAGACTATTCGCCTATTGACGAGGCTGTTTCTATATCTACTAGTCAAGATGGACCGTGGGTATATCCTTTAAATACTGACGACCTTATAACTGATGCTGATAATTTTTCCTCAGGTAAAGCTTACAATACCCAACTTTTAGCAACAACTATCAGTATGACTGGAATTGAAGATAAAGATGGTTATTATATTTATAGGTATGACTCTGGTTACTATGATTCGCGTATATTCTCGAGTAATGAAAATACTTACTGCAGATTTGTAATAGATAAAGAGGATAATCGCGGCGGAAACATAAAAGTAAACAGAGATGACGCTGTTGAAACTATGCAAATTAGAAGTAACAACGCACCTCCTAAACCTTATGGTGTGGTTAGAGAGTTATATGATTGGTGGATATCTCCCACTCGCTATTTAGGATACAGAGACAGGTGGTTGGAAGATAGCTCTGTAAAAGAAAACAGTAATCCTTGGTCTTTTTTAACTACTGACTCAAACAGCTGGAAAGACTATAGTGTGGTTTATGACCAGTCTACAGAGAGATGGGTTGGTTATGTTACTCATAACGGTAATGCGTCGTTTACTGCTGAGCTGTACATTTATAATAATGTGGGCACGACCAGTAGTGAAACAAAAAAGCTTGCCGAGCAGACTGTTACCACGTCTCCTATTAATTTCTCTTGGAGAGAAACGAAGTTGGATTCTACGGGAGGTATGTGGGTATATTTCTTTTGCCAAAGTTATGATGCTGGAGAGTTTGTTTCCGCCACTGGATATTACTTAGCTTATTTCGATAGCAGCCTCAGTGACAGCTTTACGTGGTATGCTGCAACTGAAGAAATTGGATCGATGGACGTAAACTATGGAAGTAAAGAGGTGTGGTATACTAGACCATCAACTGCAGCCATATATAAGTTAAACACCGCCGGCGGCGTGCTAATTAATTATATTGATGAAGATGTTACGAGTGATCTAGGCGGTATAGCTGTCATGCCGAATAATTATTTACTGTTTGCAGATGGAACGGATCTACATCAATTAAAGTACAATGGTTTATATCTCTCAGAATATTACATGGAAGATGTTGCGGAAGAAAAAATAAGTTACATAGCTTTAGATGGTGATGGAAGTGAAGCGATTTGGGTGATTGACGGTATGGCTGTAGGTCGTCTGTACATGGCTGGTGATAATAAAGGTGAATACGACTTTAAGGTTGATGTAGATTACCCAGTCAGAATGGTTTCTGTGGAGGATGGAGTGTGGGTACATTGTGCTGATGAGGATGCTCAGGGTGGGGTTGTTTCGCGTTACATATCCAAAGCTAATAGAAGGGTAGATATGGAGCTGGAGCCTGAATATAACTCTTCACCTGGAATATTGTACCAAACTTATTCACATGATAATTACATTGATAAATTACCAATAGCTACTGACACAGTGTGGGATACACTGCCCTGGAAGACTATAGCTCGTGAAGGGTTTTTAACCACTGAAGAAAGATATCATCAAGTTAGAATGTATCTTAGAAGAGAAGAGCCAGCCGAAAGGTATCCAGACTATGTAACAGATCCTAATCAGGACTATATCAGTGGTGATGACTTTGTTCAAACTGAAGCTAGACCGAAAGAGGTGCTTTGGGGACGATGGTTAGATGATACCGTGGACGACGGTCTAAATAGGGTTTATGTTGATCCTGATAATGACAATTTGGTGTTGGTACCTGATTCAGGGGGTGGAGTAAATGCTTATATAAACACTAGTGAGCGTGTGGCTTATGGAAGAGGTCCACACTTAGAGTGGCGTGTCTCATATAAATTTGGTGATGGCCCAGGTGCTGATAGTGGGAAGGCTGAGTACCTGTATGTATATGCGTATAGTGTTCAAGCGGGTTATTCAGACTTTGCTCTTGGTTGTTACATGTATATTCCAGCTAACCCATCAAGTAATAGTCAATATATGTATGTAAAGACAGCAATCGATGGTAGTTGGACTGCGTCGAGTCCTTTGTCTAATGGAACCAATATGTATGAGGGAATTATTCAATTATATTGGCAGCAAGATGGAGATAATGATTTATATGGTCGGTGGTCTTCTGATGGTGCCAGTTTTGCCGGTGCTTATAAAGCCAATGCTGTCACTTCTAGTCAGATAGGAAATTATTTTTACCTTCAAGTAATATCTAGATACAACAGCTCCCCCGTGGTGATAAAGGATATTTCACTTGTACGGGGGTATCCATACTATTATACGGATTCTCCGAGAGTTAGATCTATTCATAAACAAGAATTATTAGAGGTTAAGGATGTTTATCCTAATAACCACAAGGATGTATATGTTAAAACTTTTGTGCCACAAAATTTAGAAGTAGAATCTTATTATGATGTGGATATGAAAGTTAGATGGAGGGTTCCAGTTTACTAATGTCAGACTATGGTGATTCTATAGACATAAGTGAGTTTCTGTATAAACGGCCTGTTTATTATACAAGTCCATATCCAGAATATGAAAGTTCCGTGGTTGCAAAGCTAATATTAAATAGCGAAAATTTCAATTTTGATTTTGCCAATTCAGATGGGTCTGATTTTAGACTTACAGACGATAGGGGTGGGTTTGGTGTACTTAAAATGTGGACAGCTTACTGGTCCCAGACTGATGAGCATGCTATTATTTTCTTTAAGATACCTAATGTAGATATAGGAGTTACTTACACTTTACAGGCTTATTGGGGAAACTCTACAGCTTCTGACGCTTCAGATCCGGCATCTATGGATTTTTTATTTTACGAGGAGTTTTCAGGCTCACCTATTTCTGCGAGTAAGTGGTCTGGTGAGATAGACGCTGGTTATAGTAGTAGTTATGGATATTTATTTCCCGATTTGAGTTATTTTACAACTACAACCAATCCACTTCAGGATAAAACTAGTTGGATTATAGAGGCAGGTCTTTACGCAAACTTCCCTTCCAGTGGTTGGGACAGTAATGATCGTGCTGTAGGGTTTAATGTCCGCGGACCAGAAAATAATTTTATTATCAATATAATGCATGTAAATCGCATAGAGTATAATATAGTGGATGGCACACAGCAGTTTTCTACGGCTACATACAGAGGCCTAGAACCTTCTAGTTATCAAGAGCTCTATATAGATTACTATGAACCAGAAGATAGGGTTACTTATAAGATGCAGAATAGAGACACTTATGATGATACTGTAAAAACGATTTATAGAAAAGTAGAGGGGGACACTAGACCAACAAACGTAAGACTTTATGGCCGGCAGGAAAGTGGTGCTACTAGTGGTGCCAAGCCTACTTATATAAATTGGTTCATAGTTAGGGAGTATGACGGAATTTCTTTAGGTAGTTTAGATGCCAGTGAATTATATATAGAATATGAAAATTATGAACATCAATTAATAGATCACAGAGAGTATTTACCAGACTTAACTAGTGTGTTATATCAGCATGAATCTTCTTTTGGTGGAAACCCGTATTTACTTTCTGACGAGGGGTTTGATTCCGACACTAACGTATGGATAAGCGATATTGATGCAACTGCTGAATCCGAAGTTGCACTAACTATACATACAGGCTGGGCAGAAGACACTACTGATAAGGGGTTTACTCACTACGATTCGAGCCGTGTCTATTACTACAATGCTTCTAAACTGTCTGATAACAATAACGATAGGATGGGCAGAGATTTTTGGCACTGTACTACTGCCAGTGGTTGGGCCGCAATAAAGTTTCCAACCAGTCGGGTTATTGGGGCTTTTAGAATTAAAGCTACAGATAATCTAAATGCTTGCCCTAAAAATTTCATATTTTACGGCACCAATTACAACCCATATGTGTTTTTTGAAGAAGCATACAAGATAACAGAGGGTACGTTTGAACAGACTGAAGAGTGGCAGTCCAGGGTTTTAACTAGTGAAGCTATTTATAAATACTACGTGTTGGACGTGTTAGACACTTATGGTGGGGAAGATATAGAAATACAAGAATGGGAAATGATGGCCTATTTAGGACAAACTGTAAAAAGAGTTCCGGCCCAGTTAAGGCTGCACCCAGCATTGTATGATGATTGGGAAACTAACTTTCCGTTTGAGTTCTCTTTTCTGGGTTCTTTAGATGGGGTGAATTGGACCACACTTATATCATGGACAAGAACAGTAACCCCCTTTTATGAACATGTCGGTGGGTATGGTTATTGGCAAAGGTATTCTTTTAATAATGTCAACGGTTATTGGTCTTTTCGTTTATTAGTAAGAGGTAATTGGGGAGCATCTGATACTAAGATTATAATAGGGGAATGGTCTATACACGAGCTTGCTGAAGAGGTTTACACACACAGAGTATTGGATGGTACAAGTAATGATATACAGCAGATTTGGGCAGCTGATGGTTCTGGTATAGATGATGAACTTGCCATTATATTTGTGTCAAATGAAAAATTAAATAGAGTTGCTAAAGGCAAATTACTTAATTCTGATGATCTTCCGAGTTATTATGAAGATTTTAATGTAGCATAGGAGAAACAATTTATAATTATGTATATGCTATACAGTTTCCAGAGTTTAATAAATATTATTTTGAGGGGTATGTAACAGGACAAGGTGATGCAGTGCCTGTTATTTCTGGGCAAGAACACCTTATTCAGATAACCACCTCTAGGGCGTTTACAGGGGGAATTATAAATGATAGCGATTTATATTAGTGCTAATCAATTTAAAGTTAATGACGATCTCACAGCCGAATTTAAGCCCGGCCGAAGAATTAAAGCTGATTGTGTAGAAGACGGTTATAAATATTCTACAGTAGTATCTGGTTCTTATTCTAATCCTTACACCACAGTAACCATAGCTGAAAGTGAACTTACTTCAAATTTATTTGATGTTCTCTATGGTATCATAAATATAGGAGCAGAGGGTTCTTTTCCCGAACATACTCATGATAGCACAGAAGGTCAGGGCGGAACTATAGATTTTACAGACCTAACCAATAATGATATAGATTTTCTGTGTTTAACTGACACCCCAGCAACCTATTCTGGTGTCGAAGGTAAATACCTTCAGACAACAGCTTCGGGCATAGAATTTGTAGACGCTCCCACCTCCAGTGGTGACGGGGGGCAGGGTATTGATGGGCAAGACGGTACTGACAACAATCCTGTAGGTTCTGTTATATGGTACACAGCAGCAACTCCCCCACCGAGTTACCTTATATGTGATGGCAGTGCAGTTAGTCGTACGACATACTCAGAGCTCTATGCAGTTATCAGCACAACCTATGGGGTAGGGAATGGTTCGACAACTTTTAACCTACCCGATTTAAGAAGCGAGTTTATACGTGGTGCAGGGCTTGGTCGTGGATTAGATGGTGATCACGATGTTGGTACTAGTCAAGACGGTACTGACCATCCAGCATTTCATTTCTCCGATTCCAATGATAACATATATTATTCCGGTACCGATTACACTTTAGGTAGCAGTGTAGGTGCAGAAGATATCATTGATGGTGAGCTTATGGATTTTGCTGCCAGAGGTGGGTCGGCTGGTGTAGTAGCACAAGCAACGTATAAAAGTAGGCCAAGTAATGTTGCTTTGCTTCCATGTATTAAATACAGAGTTTCAATGGAAATCAGTATAGGAACAGTCGCAATAGGGCAGCAGTCTATTCAAGTATTATACAAGGATACTGATGAAGTTACGATTAATCCAGGAGTTGTACATATCCAGTCAAATACTATGGATGAAAATTATCAAGTTACAGAGGCTTTTGATAAACAGTTGACAGGTTTATCTGCAAGTACTTGGTATTATATTTATGTTTCTCCACCAACAGATGGCACAACTACCATTTCCGATTCAGATATTCAGTACTCTGTAACTCCACCCGGGGAGGATTTGGCCAAGAATGGACTCTATCACCCAACAAATACTACCTGGCGTTGCATCTTTGCGACTTATTCCGATAGTAATAGTGACATCTTAAAATTTTACATTAGTAACAGTCGAATAGTTTGGGATAGTAGTTTTGCTGACCATACTAATAATCAAACTTCGGACACGTGGACAGCTCAGATTCTAACTACACCTTTATGGAATGAGGGTATGGTATTAATTCACATTTATGCGACTTATGATGATGCCTCCGGCAGTTGCCTGTACCGAGTAAATGAAAGTGAAGGTGAAGGGTCCATGATTCTTAGGATCCATACTGCCAGTACTCGAAGTAATGTATCTACAGAAATCCCGTATGATAGTTCTGGAACCATTGAGACTAAATGGAGCACGGATACTACCAATTTCTTAGCGATACTTAATGAAGGTTTCAAACTCCCTGATAAAGTTTATACAGGATCAACTCAAATCCGCCCACAAAATGTTTATGCACGAGGTACCCAAAGTATTGGAATTGAATATAATGATACATCTTCTTTTTATGTTGACCCTGGAACCATTCACATTAAAGGAGCTACGACTGAAGAATATTACACTGTTAATAGTCAGATTACAGCAACAGTGTCCGGATTGACTGTCGATACTTGGTATTACATATATGTAAAACCCCCCACATCTGGGTATGAGATTACAGCAAGTGAAATCGAATATACTACGAGTGCTCCTACACGTGATCTTACGAAGTTAGGACGTTACCATACTTCTAATACGGATTGGAGATGTATAGGTTCGATTTATGCTCAAGCAACTGATACAATAAAACCATTTAATATAGAAAGAGGAATATTCAACTGGACACAAGGTCATAATACGATCTATAGTACTGATGTGAGTGGTGTAATAGGCGATTCAGATGAAACAGTAGATACTTATGCACCTGTATTTTGTTCTTCAGTGATGGTTACTTGTAGAGTTACATATGCTGCCGCCACTGGGTGGTTTAGATGGAAAGAAAGTGTTTCCGCGGGGTATATTGATATATGTCGAGTAGCTGCTGCACAGACGGCCCAAAGTGCAGAGTTAAGATTGCCTATCGATTCAAACCAACAGGCTGTACTACGTGCCACTAATGATGTGAACGTGTGGGTCTACAATCGTGGTCACTTAATACCAGATGATGTCTACACAGGGCCAGCTAAATTAGGCGGAGAAGGCAGTCTTCAACAACTTGAATATGTAGAATCAGACTTCCGAGCAGAAGTTTTAGTTAAAGAATGGAATCTCAATAGTGAGGGTATCGATCAAACATTTGAATGGGACGGTGACACAGATGATATCTTAATCTTTGAATCAATTAATGCTGCTATTCCGATAGGATCAAATGTAAAAATGATATTTAATGGTGATACTACTTCCAGTTACGGTAGAGCTTATGTAACTCAAGATGGCACCTCTGGGTCTTTTAATGGTTTTATCTTGTTTGAAGATATACGTTTAACAAATTCTTACAATACAACTTCATCTGAATATACTATTTTTTATTTAAAGAACACAGGCACTGCACGTACTGGATTTACTCAAATCACTTCTGAAAGATCAGATCAGGTTGGAAGATGGCATGCGGGAATTAAGGGCCATAAATGGGACAACACAACTGATAAAATTACTTCTATCAGAATCTACACAGACAATACAGATCTTACGGGCATGTTTAGATTATACAAGAAAGCTAAAATTCAAATACCCATACGTCAACCGTTAAGTAAAGGAAAACAATCTTTAAAGGTGGAGTATGCAACAACAAGTGGTGTATATATAAATCCAGGTGAAATACACATGAAAAACAGTGACTTTAGTATGTATGACTTGGAAAATAGAACAGAGGTAACATATCCTGGCACTTTTGACGTTTCAAAGTGGTACTATGTGTATACTAATGTGTCTGGTTCTGGTTTTCAACTAGACGATACTAATTTCTACTTTAATTTAACACCGCCCACAATAGACTATCCTAATATGGCATGGTATAAAGCTAATGATAGATGTATAGGGGCTTTTCAAACAAATGGTAGCTCGGAGATAATAGGTTTTAGAACTAACAGAGGTAGCTGGACCTACGTTTATGAAGTAAGTGTGTTTGGGTCAGCTGTAGTAACCACAGTTTGGTCAACAGTTAACTTCGATCTTCCAGATTTTGTACAGGAGGTGCATGTTAACTTCAGCCTCCCAACATATGTGGCTAATGGTAGTTTATACTATAGAGAAATAGGAGCAACAACTTCCGATGGTTTTAAGGTTTTGCAAAGTAGTTCTAACGGTAGAGTTGGCCATAATGCTTTGTCTGTTGGTTGTACTTCAAGTCAGCAAGGTGAGATTAAATTTTCGACAGATAGTACTAACGAAGCAAAAGTATACCAACATGGTTACGTTATACCAGACTATATTTATACAGGAGCTTAAATGTCTAACCAGTGGTATGATATAGATAGTTGGCAGTGGGTAGATAATGACGATGCCCAATGGGGTTTTGGTGTTAGTGTCTCTACGCGGTCTGATTTATCTGCATCTATCACTTCTATTTCTAAAAAAGATATACGATCTCTTGGCATGACCTTAGCCGGCACCCACGATCCTGTAGATATGTCTGCACAGTTGTACGCAAAACAGCGAAATATACGTACACTTAGTGCTTCCATGTATGCCTGGCATGCACGAGATCTTACAGCGTTTATGGGTGTAATGCAGCCAGCTGATTTGCCTGCAACAATAATGTCGGTAACTCCTAGAGATTTACCTGCGTTGTTGAGAGTACGCCCACAAAGCTTATTGACAGCTTCAACGCGTGGTTGGGGGGCTTTAGACCTAGGTGCATATTTAAATCAGATATGGAACAGTTCTTTGCCAGCCTACATATCTGGTGTAGATGATACTAATAAGTTTTTGCCTGCTAGAATTAAAGGATATGGTTCTGAGTATAGAGATATATCAGCGTCAATAAGGAGTTTTCACTGGCGAGCTCTTGGTGCCAGTGTGCGTGCGAAGTATTTTACTAACCTGCCTGCGTATTTAAACCCAGTTCCGCCTAGAGACTTACAATCTAGTATACATGCGTGGCACGAACGTTACTTACAGGTTATTATTAATGGTGAAAAATATCCATGGGAATTAGCAGCCTCGATTTATCCAAAAGGAGTTTGGAATCAACTTACCGCAAATATTTATTCGGCACAAGGCACAGAGCATGAAGTTAATTTGACAGCTAGAGCTCGCCCCTGGCACAGAAAGGATTTTTTGGCTTACATATTCGGGGACACTGCCAACTTTTTGACAGCTTCTATTAGTACTTTAGGTTACTCAAGTAGTTTAAACGCGTTGATCAGACCTAAGATGATCCGTTTGACCACTGTTATAGACATACCAACGATGTCTCATAGTGATCTATCAGCAATAATTAATTTTCCATGCAGAAAGACTGGATATGCTCAACTTATGGCTAACCTCTATGTTAAGTTTAAGGGAGATCTATCTGCATACATTCGTCCTATCGTTTATGATTACAAGCCAAGATACCTTGGGGCTAAGGTTGGATACACAGATGCTTATTTAGAGGTTGACAAATTGAGATTAGGTATTATTATATCCCCAGACGACTATATGACTGAAGATAAATTTAAACTTGTCTTCAGTTTCTTAAACGCTGAACTTATGTTGTCTGCATACATACGGGGAACCCTTAGATATGAAGGTATTTCGGCATATATAAATGCTGAACAAATACCTAAATATGTTTATACAACAGCCCCTAAAAACAGAGAACGGGTCATACATAAGACATATGCAGGCATATTCGAACGGTTTGAAATAGTCGAAATGGCATTTAAATCAGCAGTCGAAGACTATTTTTATAGTTCGCCAGGAAAATATGCTTGGAAAGAGGATAGATACAGTAAGTGGATGCTTTCCGTTAAGTCTATACTACCAGCAGATACCGCCTTAAGGTTAAGAAGAAGGCTACACAGAACCACAACACTATATGATTTAAGTAAATTTGCTTCCGTCGACGAGGCAATGAAGTTTGCAATAGCTTATGTTACAGAATATCCACAAGGTAATTTGTCAGCTTCTATATTTAATAGAGGTACTTACGCTTATTTATCTGCTGTACTTAATCCTAGATATGTAAAGACAGAGAGGGATGGTTTATCATCGACTATAACTTCTGTTGGGGACACTGTAGTTGTAAATAAAAAGGCGTCAATTATAAAAATTTAAAGTTTTTACTTGACAAATGGAAAAGATGTATTATATTTAGTTCAAGGAAACGGCCATATATGTTTGAACAAATTTTGAATTTTGTACTATATATATGGTAGACTATAATTTTAGAAGGAAAAGGTGATTAGATGGATTTTAATATTAGTACTGACGCTATTCAGCGTGCCATTAAGGTATTAGGTGTTGTAGTCAGGGCCAATGCTGTTGACGCCACCGGTCGAGTTTTAATTGAGGCCACCGAAGAAGGCGTCAACTTTATGTCCAACAACGGTTCAACCGCAATTTCAGTTGCTGCAGAAGGCTGCGAAGTTTTAGAGCCCGGCACGGTAGCAATTACCTACAGCAAGATCAAATCTTTTGTGACCTCATACAAACCTTGGGCCGAAGACTCTGGAGTTAAAACATTTAGTTTTGTAGCTGACGACCGTAATACTATTATTACTGTTGACAATTTATATAGTAATGGTAAGTCATCTAAGGGCGAGTTAAAATTGACAAATTCTAACCCGGCTCTTGTTACAAGACCGAAGGAGTTTGAAAATGTTAGTTTTACTCTAAATTCTACGATCTTTCGAGCCGCTTCAAACAAAGTTCTTTATGCCATTAATCCACAAACAGACTTTAATTACGCAGCATTGCAAGGAATGAACATTCAATTCGAAGATGACAGTATCTTTTTTGTTGGTTCCAATGGTATAGTGTTGTCTGAATACCAGGTTAAGAACGTAAGTGATTGTGTTGAAGGTGACATAACTCTCCAGTACGACTTTGTTATGGGTTTGCGTAGGCTTTTGTCTGATGATATACCGTTGTTGTGGGAGATTAGAGGGAATACGGTTGGAGTCAAATTTGAAGACGTTGTCTACACTGGTCGTAGGATTATCGGCCACGAATTCCCCAACTATAAATCAACATTGGAAGATTATACTGACTATGTAAATTTGAGCAAGGAATTTTTAATGAGCTCTCTTTACCCATTCTCGGATGTACTTGAGCCAGAGGATCATTTCAGATTAACTTTCGAGATTAAAGATAAGATTTTACGTATTTTTAATACTCAGGCTAAGGTAGAGGCAGAACAAGATATTGTCGGTGGTTTAGATTTTAGCATCGACTTAGATGGTAAGTTTTTGTTGCAAACCATTGATGCCATTAAAGATGATTTTATATTGTTTAAATTCTCTGATGACAACCACCCTGCTATCTTCGATTCAAGCACCTTTAATGACCAAAAAGCACTTATACTACCTATTAAGAAGAGATAAATATGACTGATGAATTGATAAGTGACATAAAGATGGCAATTAAATCTTTGGACCAGAAAACTATGTTTAATACTGATCCTGAAGCAAAAATTGAAGAGGCTTGTGCTAAGTATTTAAAGTACAGAGGGTTTCGAGTGGTCGAACCTAAGTTATTTACTGCTAAAATTAAAAGTAATGACACATTGATCGAATATTTTTATGACTTATTGTTCAGGAAGCACCCAAAAGATCATGTGACTTCGTACAACCAAGCACGCGATAGAGCTATAGCAAGCAGGTTTGTTGAAGGACGTATGGTGATGACGGGTGCCAGCAAAGAGTATGCTCTTAATGAGTGTGGGGCGATTATTAAAACAGTAATCAAAAATGAGGAGGAATTTAAATTTAAGTTTCCTTTAAGTTTTGCTATCTTTGGAAATAATAAGCTTGCATGGGTCACAAATAAAGCTGTGGAAATACTTAATCGAAATCTATCTAAAAAGGAAGAGAAAGAAGCAGAGAGGTTACGAGAGAAAGCTATTGAGTCGCAAGGTACAGATGACTTAGGGTTTAAAGACCTTGACGATATATTAGCTAGAATAGAGGAGGATGAGAATGCCTAAGAAGAAAAAAGTAGAAGATACAAAAGCCACACACAAAAAAGCAGAAGATACAAAAGCAGCACAAGATAATGCTAATAAGCAGCTTGAGTTAGCAAAGAAAGCCATCACAAAGAAGTATGGTGATGTAATATCCATTCTAGAAGACCATGGGGACATGAATATCCCTACTATTAGTACGGGATGTCTTAGTCTTGATTTGGCTCTTGGGTGTGGAGGTATGGGACTTGGTAGAGTTTATGAAATATATGGCCCCAATAGCAGTGGTAAGAGTACATTAGGTGTGAATGTTGTGATTCAGGGTCAAAGAAGAAACCTACGTTGTTGTTATGTCGACGCAGAACACGCCGTAGACCCTAAATTATTCCGTGCCTACGGAGTTAACACGAAGGAACTTGAGCTAGTCCAGGGGTTTGATGGTGAAGAGAACCTGGATATTCTGGAGAGATTCATTAAAACTGGTGCTTTTAGTGTAGCTGTGGTTGATAGTGTTAGTGCTCTTATACCTCGCGTCGAAGCAGAAGCAGATATAGATAAGGACAGTGTGGCCTTACAGGCACGTCTTATGAGCAAGGCGTTACGTAAGATTACACCTATTGCCAATGAAACTCAAACACTTCTAATTTTTATCAACCAACTTCGTATGAAGATTGGTACATACGGCAATCCTGAAACTACCACGGGTGGCGAGGCTCTGGCATTTTATGCGACTGGAAGAATTTCTGTTCGCGGGCCGGAGGCTAGAAGTAGACGGCTTGTAGATGATAGCACAGGAGAAGTTTATGGTCATGAAACTGAGTTTGAGATTGTGAAAAATAAGTTAGCCGCTCCCTTTAAGAAAGCCCAGGTTAAACTTATTTATGGTAAAGGTTATGATGCTCAATGGGAAGTATTGGATATGGCGACTAGCCTTGGTGTTGTGGATAAAGCCGGTGCTTGGTTCAAGTACGAAGGTGAAAACATAGCACAGGGCGAGTTGAATGCGGTTTCGTTTTTTAAAGATGCGAAGAACGCGGAGATATACAAAAAGGTTAGGAAAGAAGTAATTGATCAAATAGGATTAAGGGAGATATATGAGTGTCACGGCCAACAAGGTCCAATCTATTCTTAATGAAATGTTTCCTGCAAACCCACACAGGCGGGTCTTTCTTGAGTACTATATTAGGTACAAAGGGACCCGCTTGTTCTTCGATTTTTATGTACGTGAATTAAATTTTTTTTTTTGAGTGTCAAGGCAGGCAACATAATAAGTTTGTCAAACATTTTCATGGTACCAAGGAAAAATTTATTGGACAAAAATTTAGAGATAATTTAAAGATAGAGTACGTTCAGGAAAAAGACATGTATTTGGTTAGAATATATGATTATGAAGATATAACAAAAAAATTGATTTTAAATAAAATAGATAAAGCTTTCGATAGCGAGTATAATTTTTGTGATTAATATGCCTATAAAACTAACATACGAGTTTGTTAAAAATGAATTTGAAAAAGAAAATTATATTTTGTTATCTAAAAAATATATTAATAATTCAGAGTTACTTAAATACGTATGCCCGGCCGGGCATACATATAAAATAAGGTTGCAGGATTGGAGAAAAGGGCACAGATGTCCTTTTTGTTCAAGTAAAACTACACTTAAGTTGTTAAATAGAATAGAAGAACTTAAAAATAGATTTATAGATGAGGGATATATTTTAAAAACATTAGATATAGAAAACAGTAATAGTGTAGTGACAATAGTATGCCCCAAAAGGCATTCTTTTAATATGAAATTAAAAAATTGGTTATCCGGTAATAGATGTCCCTACTGTTCAAATAGGGTTAGATTAAAGGATAGAGTTATAGAAATTAAAAAAGCTTTGACGAAAGATGGTTATACGTTTTGTGGGTTTGAGAACCGCAAGATAAAATATATTTGTGGTAATGGACACGATCACTCTGTTCTTTGGACAGATTGGCAACGAGGTGTTCGTTGCCCGTATTGTTATGGTAATAATAGAAAAACTATAGGTATGGTAAGGAAAGAATTTGCCACCGAAAATTATATACTATACTCCGTTGAGTATCGAAATTGTTACACTAAATTGCATTATATTTGTCCTAAAAGCCATACTGGTGAAATAACATGGAATGATTGGCAGCAAGGATGTAGATGTAGTACGTGTGCCAATATAAACAACTCTGTTAGAGTTTCTGGCCTTGCCCATCCTATGTGGAAAGGTGGTATTTCTTGTGAACCTTATTGTCAAGATTGGACAAATGATTTAAAGAACTATATAAAATCTCGAGACGGAGACACTTGTTTAAATCCATATTGTTTTAGAGACAACAGTACTTTGGCTGTACACCACATAAACTATAATAAGAAAGATTGCAGCCCGGATAATTTAATTACAATTTGTAGAAGTTGTAATTCGCGTGCTAATAAAGATAGAAAATGGCACAAAGCCTGGTATCAGGCTATAGTGTGTAGGAGATATAGTTATGGGTATAATTAAAGTTAATAATTGTGAAAGAGAAAATGGAAGAACAGTTGATTCTATAAAATATAATAAACAGTGCCCAGATTTTGTTGTGTTAGATGATGGATCTTTGGTAGGAGAATATAGGTATTGCAATCTTAGTCTACAGTGTCGTCAAATAGATATCGGTGCAGATGCCCAGCCAATCCCTATGGAAGCAAACTACCTTTCAGTTTATGATATAAAAGGAAAACTGGCAGCAGAAGAGCTATTTTGTACGGGTATGTACGATTTGCGTTCTATAAAAGAGAGAATTAATGATGAAAAAGTATCGTAAGGGGTTGACAAATGAACAAAGATGTATTATCTTTTACACAAGTACAAATTAACAACAATTTATTAGAAGAGATATGGAAATTTGATCCGAGAGAACTCGAACACCTCGATGGTGCGAAATTAAGTTCATATGCATTAGCGTTGGCTCAGTATTTAGTTTATTTTACCTATCAAAGAAACTTGTCAAGAGCAGAGCAACATAAACATACTAAGTTTATTGATAGAACGGTATCTAACGTTATGGCTACAGAAGAAATTAAAGCTAAGAAATTTAAAACTAAGGCAGCTGCTGCCGATTACATCGTATCTACTAACGAAGCCCTAATGTCCGCTCAGACGAAGCTAGACGCCATACACGACGAGTTAATGCAAATAGAAGGCATGGATAAGGTAATAAGTGAGTTAATCGCTACAATCAAGCGTGAGCTAACCAGAAGAGAGAATGAACTCTATCAGGTACGTAGGGAGCGTAAAAATTAATGATTGATTTGAAGATGAAAGAAATGTTCTGTCGTCCAACTGACGAACGAGCACTTATAGCTTATTGTATGAAAGACTTGGCTAACTATTTTGCAGTTTGTTCCAAGCTTTCACCTAAAGATTTTTTGTACTCACAACACGAGATGATTATGTTGCTGTTTGAATCGCTCGTTGCCAAAGGCTCAGAGAAATTTGAGGCAAATCTTATGGTTGCAGAAGCCTCAGCAGGTGGGTTTCTGGATAATATAGGTGGGCTTAAATATATTAGCACCATTTCAAATATTAAGATTGATAAGAAGAATTTTGAAGTCTACCTTAATTCAGTTTGTGAAGCGGCCACTAAGTACAGATTATTCGACTTACTCTCCGAAAAACTTTCAAATATAGAAGAGAATGCTAAAGACGGCTTGACGAGCTCTGATCTTCTTGCATCTGTAGAAGCGGATATACTTGAACTGTCTATGTCTGGTTTCAATATTGCAGAACCAATAGATCTTGCTGATGGGTTAGCCGAATATATCGAAGAGAGGCGGGAAAATAAAATAAAACTAAGTGGGTTGTCTACTGGATATCCTATTCTCGATAAACAAATTGACGGTATGGTGGCCGGAACACTTCTTGTAATAGCTGCCCGTATAAAGCAAGGTAAGAGTACATTCTTGTCTAATATCGCTACTCACGTAGCTTATACGCTCGACACACCAGTGTTGTATGTAGATACAGAGTTGTCATTTAACGAATGGCGGTCTCGTGCTATATCTACTATGTCTGGAGTTAAAGAACGTGACATTAAACATGGTGGTTTCGATGATGTTACTTATGGCAAACTCAAGGACATTGAAAGAATTATTGAAAAAGGTAAACTATTTCATGAATATATGCCTGGTTACTCTGTCGATAAACTGGTAGCATTATACAAGAAATATAAACATAAGGAGAATATAGGGCTCATAGTGTTTGATTATCTTAAGGAGCCAGATAGCTCATCTGTCGACAGACAGCGAAAAGAATATCAATTATTAGGGGATGTCACCACTAAACTTAAGGATTTGGCCGGCCAGTTAGATATACCAGCCCTCACTGCAGTTCAATTAAATAGAGATGACGATATTGCCGATAGTGATAGGATCGCTCGATATGCAGATGTTATCTGTATATGGCAAGGCCGGAAGAAAGAAGAGTCAGAGACCGGTGGAACTGATTGTGGTTCCCACAAACTTGTGGTTAAGGACACACGTCGTGGAGGAACTACTAGTGATGAAGGTATAGGTTATAATTTTTGGAAGGAATACCTTAGAATTAAAGAGGTACCAATAGACAAGCAGTATTTTACCAACTTTGAAAAAGTTATAAACGCTGACAGTGCATCTACCTATGAAGGATATGAGAATGAAAAGTTATCTTAAACATAAAGAAGAAGATTGGACAAATTTTAAAGAGAAATTAGATTATCTGAAGAACTCTGTCGATCCTCATTACTTAATCGAAAGCCTTGGGGTGGAGGTAGGACATGAAACCCCTAAAGAGATACGGAGTACGTGTCCTATACACGGCGGCGATAACAAAACTGCTTTTAGATTTAATAAAGAGACTCGTACATGGGTGTGTTTTACCCACAAGTGTCACGATATACATGGTAATGACGTTATTGGTCTCATAAAAGGGCTGACCGGTAAAGATTTTATGGAAGCTGTCAAACATCTCAAGCAATTAGTTGGTGATGTCGATGGTGTTGACTACATCGAAGCCAAGAGAAAGCGTGAGATAGATGATTTTATCCAGTCATATGACAAAATTAAAATGAAGCCCAGATCTGTTAATCAAAAGTCACTAAATGACTTTAAAATATTACGTTCTTCATTCTTTTCTTTACAGGGCTTCAAAGAGTCGACTTTGGATTATTTTGAAATAGCTGGAGGTTGGCCAGACAAACATGGGATCATTCGAGATATCATTCCTATTAGAGATGATAGGAGTGAGTTAATGGCATACAGTTTGAGAGATACCAGACCCAACGCCGACGATGACTTTAAATATATACTCACGCCCGGATTTGATAAACAGAATTGTTTATACAACTTGAATATAGCTCAAGACTATGGAGATAGACTACCTATTATAGTTGTAGAGGGATTCAAAAGCGTATGGAGATTACATGAGTATGGAATAAAGAACGTAGTTGCAACTATGGGAGCAGGATTAACTACAGGACAACAATCATTACTTTATTTGTATGCTTTAAAAGGAATAGTTTTATTTTTCGATAACGATTATGCTGGTGTTGACGCTACACAGAAAGCTTGTAAGGATTTATTAAGTAGAATAGAAGTTAGCCCAGTTTTTATACAAGAAGTAGATGAGAACGGTAAGGGATTAGATCCAGCCGATTTAACTCAAGAACAAGTATATGAGTACTTGGAAACTTATTATTAGGAGGAAATTATGGACGGAGAAAATTTTGTAAGTTTGAAGGGCACCATTCAGTGGCCAGAATTGAAGACCGTAGGACAGAATAACACTAAGTTGTTTAAAGGTAAACTTGTTATTCCGATCGGAGAGAAAGCACAGTATCTTAAGATTGCTGGCTGGAATAGTATTGCTGAAGGGCTTGGCGACCTACCCAAAGATGCATTTATTCATATTCATGGGCACATTGAAGAACGTTCGTATGACGGTGCATGTAAACACTGTAAAGGACAAGATAAGAAATATTGGACTGAAGTTGTTATAGACAATTTTACACAGTTAGGTTAAGGAGGTTGTATGGAAGACAAATATATTAAAGGAACACCACCACTGGCATTATTGCCGGCAAAGAATTATATCTTCAAGATCGGTGAGGAGAACTACGTGATTAGGTTACCAAGAAAGGGTTCTTATCACGAAATAGCACCAGAATTCTTTAAAGAAGACGCGGGAGAATTCAATATCTATGATGAAGAGAGCAAGGTTCTTTATCTTCCCTCCATCACCAAGGTATTATTTGCTTCAGGTCAGTACCCAGACATGAAGTTTAATCAGTTTTTTGTCCCTTACTCAATTAAGTTTGAAGGTGAGGAAGTTGTCATAGTAGGACAAGTTATAGATATGCTGCTTGGCCAAATACCTAAGAAAGAAGAGGAAAAAGAAGGAGAGTAAAATGATTTGTGTTAATTGTGGTAGTGAGAATACTGATTCCTTTTTTACTGAGTTGATCCCTTGTGGCCATTGTGATGAAGTGAATGAAATTAACTATAGTGTGTGTAAAGAGTGTAGTTTAGTGTGGAAATCTATTGGAGACCAACCTGTGGCCGGAATGATGTTTTCAGAACCTGAACTTGGGGGCATGATTAGCGATGCTTTAGATGATTTTATAGGCCTCGCTGCAGAAACTCCAGGAACTATGCAAGAAGTGGTTCACCACTGTTTAAGGTGCCAGACCATTTCTTATGAGATTAAACCGCAACTTTTCCATTGCCCCGATTGCGGTTTTGAGTGGGAGGTTTTATAATTGAAAGACCATTATACTACATTAGGTGTTGAACGTGAAGCTTCTCCTGATGATATAAAGAAAGCCTACCGTAAGCTTTCCATGAAGTATCATCCTGACCGTAATCAAGGAGATGCTGAGGCAGAGGCTAAATTTAAGGAAGTGAATGAGGCTCATTCTACACTTTCTAATCCACAGAAACGTCAGGAATATGATGATCCAGACCCATTTGGTGGTATGTTTCGTAGTGGTTCTGGTGGTTTTCCTGGTGGTTTTGGTTTTGAGAGAAGACAGCCCCAGAAACCTAATTTGAATGCACCTAGAGATGGTAAGTTCATAATTATGGAAGTAGAGCTATCTCTAAGGTTGTTTTTATTTGGTGGTAAGTACAAGGCAACTCTGTCATATCATGAAGGCTGTTCTGATTGTGGAGGCAAGGGGTTCAATAAAGGCACAGAGTGTGATGTTTGTAATGGTACAGGCTATGTACAATATGTAGAGAGGCAGCCTGGTTTTGTGTCCCATGCTACAAGACCGTGTTCTAAATGCAGCGGTTTGGGTCAAATATCTACAGAGCAATGTGAGCCCTGTAACGGCAGTGGAAACAAATATGTTGAAAACAATGAAATAATGTTTGATCTTCCTCCAGGTGCCAATATAGGTGCTAGATTTGTAGCACCCGGTAAGGGTAGAGCTGGTTTAAATGGAGGCCGAAATGGTGATGTAGGTGTAATAGTTACCAACGTAAAACGTCCAGACCTGAATAAACTAACACCTAAACAGGTAGAACAATTAGAAAATTTGTTGGAGGAACTTGATAACTAATGAGAGTGCTTAGCCTAGATATATCAGCCTCATCAACTGGATGGGCGTTTGGTTTTGGTAAAGTGAAAGTTCCGGTTCAACATGGTATAATAAAAACCAGTCCTAAGTCTAGTAGACCAGAAAGATTGAATTACTTTAAACATGAGTTGGAAAAATTATTGCTTAAACTTAAACCATCTCACGTTGTTATGGAAGATGTGTATTCTGGATTAAACGCAAAGACATTAGTTTTGTTAGCTAAATTTGCAGGTGTAGCTGAGGAATGTTGTTACTCTATAACAGGTATAGAACCTTACATTATACATACAAGTACAGTTAAAGCTTACTTCAAAGCGAAGAAAAAAGAAGACGTTTTTGATGCAATATCGGATATTTTTGAATGGGACCCAGATAAATTTAGCTTCAAGAAGCACAATGATGTATCAGATGCTATCGGTCAATTATTATGCTATCTCGACCACGTCTTAAACTATAGAAAATTTAGAGCTGAAAAAGAATACGGATATCTTTACGAGGTTTAATAATGGACATAAGTAAAAAGGATATAACTATAGAATTAATAGAAGCCGCCGGCTATAAAATCTATGCTGGTACTGATGAGTATCCAAAAGGTAGAGTGTGGTCAGGGCCCAGGGAGTGGATTACTGGTCAACACAACGCCAAGGTTAGCCATTCTGGCAAGTTTCTAAAATTATTAAAACATAATGCAGGCTATTATATGGTTTATTTGGCTGTTGCCGGTAAGCGGTATGCTTTTTTGGTGCATCGTCTTATAACCATGAAATATCTTAATATCAAACCAACACAACAGGTTGATCATTATGATCATGATCGTGCTAATAATCGATTAAATAATCTAAGAGTAGTAACTGCTCAGCAGAATCAATTCAATCAATCAAACACTAAAGGTTTTTCAAGTAAATACAAAGGAGTCACTTTTTTTAAAAGAGATAGAAAATGGCAGGCTCGAATTGGTTATAATGGAAAAACAACGCATCTCGGGCTTTTTGACACTGAAGTGAGAGCAGCAAAAGCTTATGATAAAGCAGCTAGGCGTTTGTTTGGTGAATATAAAAATTTAAATTTTTCAAGTATAAGTGGGGGTTAAATATATGAAACGTAATATAAAATTGTCAGCGACCAGAATCAATTCATTTCTATCGTGCCGCCAAAAGTATTGGTTCTCTTATTTCAAGAAACTCCCTAAAGTCTCTAATCCTGCATTTAAACTAGGTTTAGCTGTACATGAGTCTTTAGAGTCTGCCGGTCGTATTTGGAAACAGAATGAGAAGTTTACCAAGACCGACATAAAAAAGATTCTTGAGGAGTATGATAAAGTCTCTGTTCGAGAAGGGATAGAAGAATATGGTTCTCATACAGAGGGCAGGAATTTAGTTAAGAAAAGACTTAATGACTTCATGTCTGGCCGCAAACTCCTTGAACTTGAAATCAAGTTCGGGTTTTGGGGACCCGACGGGGGCAAACAAGTCACTTCAGAATTAGGGGTACCTCTTATCGGAGCAATTGATAAGGTAGAAGAATATAATGACGATACAATTATCATTATTGACTATAAAACGTCTAAGACTGCTCCCACAGTCGCACAGATGAGGACAGATATTCAGCTGTCGCTTTATGATTTGGTAGCCAAGCAGTTATTTCCTCAGTATAAAAGGATTATTCTCTCTTTAGACCTTCTAAAGTCTGATGTTCTTTATACATATAGGACTGATGAGGAGCGAGCAGACTTTGAGTTGTACCTTAAGGTTATCTATGACCAAATGTTAGCTCTTAAGGAAGAAGATGTTAGTGCATCTTTAAACATGTTCTGCCCGTGGTGTGATTTTAAGGACTACTGTTCTACTTACCAGAAAGCTTGTAAGAAATCAGATTACAACTTTCTTCCCACTATGGAGTATACTGATGAGCAGTTAATAGAAGAATGGGATTCAGTTAAGTCAGTTAAGAAAATTCTGGAAAGCAGAGGAAGAGAGCTCGGCATGATAATGATGGAGAAGATTAAGAGAAATGCCGAAAATTTAAAAAGTGAAGAGAAAGAAGTTTATGTACGCCAGAATTCATCCACTACTTACGATTTAAGGACTGTGTATAAGACAGTTCCCGAAGAAGATTTTTCTAATCTGGTTAATTTGAATAAGAAAGCTGTAGAAACATACATGAATTTGAACCCATCGGTTAAGGAAATGATTGCGGAAACGGCAACTACTAACTATACATCACCCTTCTTGGCTACCAGAAAAGTTAAGAAATAAAGGAGAAGATATGTCAAAGAATAAAAACAAAGGAACGGCAACTACTATGCCAAAGATTAAAGTACTTGCTTACTGCGATGCCCCTTCCTGTGCTACAGGTTTCGGTACAGTGTCAAGGAACATCTTGTCAGGTATGCATGTTACAGGTAGATACGATATTGATGTTCTTGGTATCAATTATTGGGGAGATCCCCACGACTTTCCTTTCAGAATTTGGCCCACTGGAATTAACCAAGATAAAGATCCATATGGCCGAAAGAAAGTCTTTAGTATGATCCAGCAAATGGATTACGATATATTGTTTTTTCTACAGGATACTTTTATCTTGGATTTTCTACCAGAACTCCATAGCCAACTTAGGTCTAAAGGGAAAGATTTTAGATCTATTTGTTATTACCCTGTGGATGGTGTACCTAAAGAACAATGGTTGCATAATGTAAATGCTTGTGACTATTTGGTTGCTTACTCTGAGTACGGCAAAGAACAGTCTCAGCAGGTTTTGCCTTCTATTAAGGAACCAATGATAATTCCTCACGGGGCTAATGTCAGAGACTACTATGTTGCTAATAAAAAAGACGTAATGGCATTCAGAGCCCAGTTCTTTGGTGCACAAGTCAATAAGTTTGTTTTTACTAACCTTAACAGAAATCAGCAGAGGAAAGACATCCCTCGTACAATCCAGGCTTTTGCAGAGTTTCATAAAGATGTGCCTGAATCTTTGTTGTATTTACATATGGCTAAACAAGACCAAGGCTGGGACTTGGTAGAAGTAGTTAAAGCCCACGGGTTGAGTATGTCCGAAGATGTAATCTTTCCAGAAAACTTTGGGCCTAACCAAGGTTACCCAATACATGTTGTTAACATGATCTATAACGCTAGTGATTGTGTTTTAAGTACCACGCTTGGTGAAGGTTGGGGATTATCTTGGATCGAAGCTATGGCTACTAAGACTCCTGTAATCATGCCTGGCAACACTGCTTTGGTTGAGAATATTCCTGAAGATCGTGGTTGGTTGGTGAAGAGTGGGACTAATCCCAGCTTATTTACCGTAGTACCTAACGATAATGAAATATTGAGGCCGTTGGTAGATGTAGAGGATATGGTTAAAGCTATGCATGAAGTTTACAGTAACCCTGAGGAAGCCAAAAGACGTGCAGAAAATGCTTACACATGGATAACTACTAAAATGGATTGGGCAAACTCAGTAGTACCTCAGTGGATTGAAGTTTTTGATAATGCATATGATGAGTTAAAATCTGGCAAAGAAGTACCCGCCGGCCCCCACAATAAAACTATTGAAACGGAATCTTTTTAAGGAGCGTTAAAGTAAATGGAAATAACTGGCATAAAATATACAGCCCCTATACTCGATAACTCAGGATATGCTCAAGCATCGAGAGGTAACATCTTGGCTTTGAACTCATTAGGTGTACCTCTTACACTCAATCCTATTTCTTTTGAAACTGCCCATCCAGATTTAGGAAGGCACGGGGATATTATTAGGGGACTTGTGAACAAGGAAATTGATTATAACATAAATCTTATTCATACCACACCGGAATTTTGGGCTGACCACAGAGAAGAGGGTAAAATCAATATCGGTTATTCGATATGGGAAACTACTAAACTTCATCCAGACTGGCCAAAGTTTATTAATGAGAGTGTAGATGCCCTTATGGTGGGTTGTGAATGGAACGTTGGGGTGTTCAGAGATAGTGGAGTTACAGTTCCTATTTTTACTGTACCTCATGGTATAGATAAAGATGCATTTGAGGGTATTGAGCCATTTAATATTAAAGGTGTGGATTCTGAGGCTTATATCCTCTATAGTATCTTTCAGTGGTGTTATGACGAAGAGACTAGAGTTCTAACCAGGAACGGGTTTAAATATTTTAAAGATTTAGAATATAGTGATGAAGTAGCTACTCTAAATAAGCAAACTGAGGAGCTTGAGTATCATAAACCCGAGAAGATAGTTAAATTTAGACGAAAAGGTCCTATGATGTCACTTACTGGTCAACAGTTTGATGTTTGTGTCACACCAGACCATAAAATGGTTACCAAAGAACATGTAAAAGGTTCATACAAAGTAGACCCTAACGAAGATTGGTCACTTATTCCTTTGAATGAAATGATAGTAAAAAATAAAAAGGGCGACAAAATAATATCGTCCAAATATAGAGCTAAAAAGAATTGCAAATGGTTAGCTGGTAATGATGAAGATTTTTTTGTAATACCAGGGGTTGATGGTAGTAATTATCCTGTTAGAAAAGGTAAGCCTACTAAAATAAAAATGGATACATTTCTAAAATTTATGGGGTGGTATTTATCAGAAGGTTCCTTGGAAATATCCAAAAATTATTATAGGATTGCTATAACTCAAATGAAAGATGAGAAAAATATAGAAGAAATATTTAAATGTGTGAGAGATATGGGTTTCACCCCCATAGACCACGGCAAAGATATTTTATTTAATTCTAGAGAACTCTGTTTATACTTATCTAAGTTTGGAAAATGTAATGATAAATATATACCGAAATGGGCTAAAAATTTAAGTTCTCGCCAAATAAAAATATTATTAACCTCATTATTTAAAGGTGATGGGAGTTGTCATAAAAATGGAACTTGGTGTAAATACGTCACAACCTCTAAGAAACTTGCAGAAGATACACAAGAGTGTTTATTAAAAATAGGGCTGTCTGGTGCAGTTTCTATTTGTGACCCAACTAAAAAAACTCCTGGAGAAATAGATGGAAGAACTATTCAAGGAAAGTTACTTCAATATACGGTTTCTGTTAACAGAGAGAGTAATGAGCCTAGTATGCACTATGCAGAGCTAAAGGAAATTCCATACGATGGGTATGTCCATTGTGTTACGGTAAAAAATCACACTATGTTAGTTGAACGTAATGGAAAAGTTTTATTTTCTGGTAATACAGAAAGAAAGCACCCCCTAGCTCTAATCAAGGCTTATTGGTATGCATTTCAGAAAGGTGAAAACGTAGCATTAGTCCTTAAAACATACAGAAGCGATTATAGTGAGTCTGAAAGGGACGCTATTAGATCTACTATTCGCAGAATGAAACAAGTGACCCCCATGGATAACTACCCACCTATATACCTCATATTGAATATGTTGAGTGAGGATGAAATGTTAGGTCTTCATTCAAGAGGGGACTGTTACGTTAGTTTGGATCGCGGAGAAGGTTTTGGACTTAGTCCATTCACAGCAGGAGCTTGTGGTAATCCTATTATCGTTACTGGTTTTGGCGGTTCCACAGAATACGCTAAACCTGATAATAGTTATTTGGTTGATTACTCGCTTACGCCGTGTTTTGGAATGCCGTGGTCAGGTTCTCCAATTATTTCAATAGGTTGTATAGATAAATATAAAAAGATTAAAGACATTTCAGAAGGTGACTTAGTTTTTAATAAGAATGGTAATATTAAGAAAGTTATTAAGGTTGCCGACCGGCCGATGCTTTCTGATGAAAAAATGCACTCTATAATGCACTATTCTATGCCCTCGGCTATAGAAGTCACTAATAAACATAAGTTGTATGTTTCTCGATCCGACAATATTATGCTGTCTGAAGCAAAAGATATCACTACAGACGATTATTTGGTAATACCTCGCCCGTCTTTATTTTCTAAAGAAATTTCTATAAATATGTTAGACTACGCAGTGGATAATAAGTGGATAGAAAAAGACGGACGGGTAACTTATGTAAGGGACACGGAAAAATCTAATGGTATATATAAAAATATAACTCTATCTGAAGGTTTGTTCTACTTGATTGGCCTGTATTTGGCAGAGGGTTGTGTTTACTCTTCAAATAGTTGTGTCAGTTTTTCATTCAACTCAAATGAAATAGGCACTTTAGCTAAACGATGTAAAGAGTGTCTAATGTCAGTTTTTGGTATATCAGAAGATCATTTTTATGAGAGAGAATATGAAAATAGAAAAGGGTATGAGTTAATAGTTAGTAACACACTTGTAGGTAGGTTTTTCAAAGGTGAATTCGGTAGCGGTTCTCACAGTAAATTTATACCTTACCGTTGGCGTCTTAATAAAAATAGTGACTATAGACAACAATTAATTATGGGTTACTGGGATGGTGACGGTCATATCAGAAAAAAAGGTATGCGTGGAGGCAAAAATTTACAAAGCCCAGAATGCGTTGCTGAGACGGCATCGAAAGATTTATTTTTGGCCATAAGGGATGTACTTATTAGTTTAAATATCCTACCTTCTGCCAGAAAATCTATAAGACGAGACGGCCGAGTTTCTTATATACTTTCCGTATCTGATCCAGAGTTTGACTCTTTGTTTGGAATATTAGCCAACCGTAGAGTTTCTCATCTACATAGAATAAAAAAGGATACTCATTTTTTAGTGCGAGTCAAAAGTAATAGTATTATTGAAGATTACGATGAGCCTGTATACAGCATGTCTGTGGAGCCAGACGATGACGAAGATATTATAAATGGAGGTAGTTATATATTAAACGGTATAGCCTCAAGTAATTCTCCTTGGTATCGCGGTGACCAGTTGTGGGCAGAGCCAGATGTTAAACATGGAGCGGATACAATGAAGCATGTGTTTGAGAACCAGGAAGAGGCTAAAGAGATAGGCAAGAGAATGCAGAAATCTATTTATGATAATTTTGCTTGGGAAATTATAGGACAAAAAATAATAGATGGTATTAGGAGTATCTAATGAAACTAACACTTAATGTTGGTTGTGGTGCAAAGACATTTAAGGAGTACCCACCCGGGCATAAATGTATTAATTATGACGAGCGGAAACTAGATGTCGTCGACGTAGTAGGTGATGTCAAAACATTAAATTTTCCAGACGAACACTTCGATTATATTCTTGCGAGTGATATAATCGAGCACTTTCCAATATCGCAAACAGTAAGTGTTCTAGGAGAGTGGAAAAGAGTATTAAAAGTAGGCGGAATCATTGAGTTTAGGCTTCCAAATTTGGCAGCACTTTGCGAGAAGTATATTACTGGTGTACAAGATGCTAAATTAACTTCTTGGCTTTTATATGGAGGTCAGGATTACCCAGGTAATTTCCACTATGTAGCATTTGACAGGCCGTGGCTCAACAATATTCTAGCTTCATTAGGGTTTAAGGAATTAGAGTTTACACCTATGGATAATAATTTTGAAATAAAATCGACGAGAACAGTTTGATAAGGAGTATCATATTTAATGAAAACAATTACTTTTCCTGTAGGATATAGGACTAATTATTTAAAAGAATTTTTAGATTGTTTAGGTAGACAAGATTTAGACGGTTATCAGATAATATGTAGTGCAGAAAATTCTCCCGTGTGTATAGATATTCTGCAAAATTGCGGAATAGACATGCATATTTTGCGAAAGCCAAATTCCACTGGTAGTAATTCGCATTCTGGAGCGAGAGATAACATGTTTAATGTACTTAATCATGCGTTTAGTGTTTTTAAAACAGATTTTAATCTTCATTTGGAAGATGATTTTCTCTTATCGCCAGACACAACTAGTTTAGCTAACTGGTATTATAACAAATTTAAAGATAATCCACTGGCGTACATGACCTATGGTATGTTCGGCTTCGGCTCTGTTGGTGACGACTATGCTGCAGTAGAAGAGGTAACTTTTTTTGAAGGGTTAGGGTGGTGTGCATTCAAAGAAAATTGGGAAGCTTGTTATAGTAAGTGTTGGTATGATGACACTCTAGCTAGAAAATATTTCAATGCTTATGGGTGGGATTGGGCAGTCCAGGGTTTTTATAGGGAGCATAATTGTAAGGCTCTACGACCATTAATAAATAGAACACAACATAATGGCAGAGTTGGCGGTACGTGCTGTACGGTTGCTCATCATGACAAACATTACACACCATTAAAATGGAATCAAACCGAAAATATAAAAGAGTTTAAAATAGTTGGTCAGTCCGATGATACAGAGGAATGGATAAAATAGTATGAAGGTTTTAACTATAGCTGGAACTAGGCCAGAGCTTATTAGGCTATGCATTATAATAGAGAAGCTTGATAAATTAGTTGATCATGTTTTTGTTTATACTAATCAAAACTATGATTATAATTTGAGTGGTAAGTTTTTTGATGAGCTTGGTATAAGAGCACCGGATTACTATTTAGTTAGTAATGGGGCTTCTCTAGCCTCTTTTTTAGCTAACGCTCTGTTAGAATTTGAGAAGGTGCTGCTTAAGGAAAAACCAGACAAGGTTTTAATTTTAGGTGACACTAACTCAGGTCTAATAACTATACTGGCCAATAAGTTCGGTATTCCAGTGTATCATATGGAGGCAGGTAATAGGTGTTATGACCCAAGAGTTCCTGAGGAGACTAATAGAAAGATTATAGATAGCCTGTCTAAATATAATTTACCTTACACTGAGAACAGCAAACAAAATTTACTGAGTGAAGGGTATGACAAGAACCATGTTTTTAAAACAGGAAATCCCATCTACGAAGTTTTGAAACGGTTTGAAAAAGCTATAGACTCTAGCTCTGTATTACAGAAACTAAAGTTAGATCCTCAAGAGTTTGTTTTGGTTACAGCACACAGAGCAGAAAATGTAGATGACACAGGCACCCTTAATAATATTGTCTCAGCATTGAGTCGTATTTCGGAATTGTACAGAGTAATTTTTTCTGTACATCCGCGAACAAAAGATAAAATAAATAAGTCAGGAACAAGTGTCGCTGAAAATGTCTTGATGTGCGAACCCTTTGGTTTATTTGATTTTGTCAAATTGGAGAAGAATGCTAAAGTTGTTATCAGTGATAGTGGTACAGTACAAGAAGAATGTTGTATATATAAAATACCTTCTATTACTATTAGACAAACTACTGAAAGGCAGGAGACTATAGAGTGTGGGTCCAGCATATTATCCGGTACAGCGTATGAGAGTATTGTTACCTCTTTCTATGCTACGCTAGACCGACAGGTTAACTGGGTACCACCGCAGGATTATATAGTAGAGAACGTGTCTGATATAGTTATAAATATACTTTTAGGAGGATAGGAAATTAAAATGATACTTAAGGAAATGGATTTTACAGATTTTTATACCCACACTACAGACATTTTTTCTAAACATTTTTCTGCTGAGGAAGTAGTCGAATTGATGGAATATGTAGAAATATTAGCAGATTCTAATTTTAAATGTTACGTTGCTAACATGCTCGTTATAAAAGAGCGGAAGAAAAAGTTTCCTATTGACAAGTTAGTTGCTGATATGGAGTGGGTGGCACGTAGTGTTGGTGAGTATAGGGTGTCTTCTAAGGCCAGAATTAATAGATTTATTTCCAATATAAGACCAAAGCAGGTTACACCACCAACAGATAAATGGTCGGATGATGATGTAGTATACAGTATAGGGGAGATGATGGATAGATTGTCCATTGAGATTATTAAAAGAGAAGACTTTTCAAAAAATAATCGAGCCAAACATATGACTGAGAGTTCTCAAGACCTAAGTGATAGGGTGACGCTCTTTTTAAGACACAAACTTGAAGCTATAACAACTAAAGGTTATGAGTGTATTCATGAACAGAGGACTTATGACCTTGAGGGTATAATAGAGGAGCTAGTTATATAATGAACAGAATACCCAAAGAGTTGCATTTGTACTGGGACAGGAGCAACATGTCCAGATTACAAACGTTTACTGTTGAATCCTTTCATAAATTAAATCCTGATTGGAATATAAATATATATCTTCCACAAGAAAAATATGATGGTGCCATGCGTTTTAATTTTATTCCTGATTACACCGGACCTGATTATTTTCATACAATAGAAAAGTTGGATTATGTGAATATAGTTACAATAAATTTGGATGACTACGGTATAAGTCAAGAACTCCCTGATATTCTACGTTCAGATATTTTTCGCTATCATGTACTCTATGATGTTGGTGGGGTGTGGTCAGATTTTGATGTTATATGGCTGAAACCCATGGAACATTTTCGTAATATAGACTACCATGGGGATGTGCCAATAGAGGAGGTAAGTGCTATAGTTTCCTTTATATATGATACATACGGGGGACATAGTATAGGTATAATGATTCACCGTAAACATGACCCTTATGCTTTAGCCATGATAGAAGCAACTAAGCATGTTAGGCCCCCCTTTAGCCACGAGGTGTTTGGCGGTAATATGCTTAATCTAAATTTTCCTACACTGGAGTCTTTACAACAATTTGGAAATGTTATAGGTGCTAGGTTTGAAACTTATTATCCATATAACATTCACCCACCAAATCCTACTATACAGAATT
>SDBT01002004.1_pt1 | contig 36520 bp, 34 predicted proteins | sample 2277101 | NCBI WGS metagenome assembly SDBT01 (sample SAMN10404973, study PRJNA504765) | marine sediment metagenome | isolation source: marine sediment core GS10_PC15, 103 cmbsf | place: Arctic Ocean: Southern Knipovich Ridge | collected 2010 | reverse complement strand
TGAAAAAGAAAAATATGGCTATGAGCAACCTGACCGGATTTAGCGTCCTCCTCACTTGGTGAAAATCAATCTCCTCAAATGTCACTGAGATTTTCCCTAACTCCCTGGCTAAAGGTCCCTTTAGGGGACAAACAACAACTGGCTGGTAAAGAGCCCTATTCAGGTTCTTTAAGAGGAGCAAAAGACTCACTTCAGCTCCTCCAATTTCACCGGTATGATTGACATAAAGAATATTTGCTTTCAATTAGTCACCCTAGGGATTATGATCATCGATGTATACTCTATGCCAAAGCTCTAAGTTGAGGAGGCTCCAAATCTGAAAACTCAAGTCTTGCATACCCTTTTGGTGAGTATCTAATATGTTTTTAACACGCTTTGGATCAAAGTACCCTCGCTCCGTACTGGTTCTTTCCAATAGAGTCTCATACACATAATCCCTGAGTTCTTTTCGAAACCATTCAGCGATAGGAACATCGAAGGCATGCTTTTTTCTATGCATAATTGACTCTGGCAAAACATGGGACATCGAATGCCGCAAAATATATTTAGAGATAGTTCCATTGTACTTTAAGTGGTAAGGAATCGTCCCACTGAATTCCACAAGTTTGTGGTCAAGAAAGGGAACACGGGCCTCAATTGAGTGAGCCATACTCATTTTGTCCATCTTCGTCAACAGATCGTCCGGAAGCCACATCTTAATATCAGCATAAGTGGTCTTTTCAAACAAATCTGCATCGCTGAATTCATGGAAATACTCCTTTATAAGGTGATTAGTTTTTCCGGAGGGAATTGAATTCTTGAAATCACCAGAATAGAGAAGATTCTTTTCTTGGAGATTAAGAACACCCACTCCGTTAAGATAAGAATCAACGTCTGTCAAGGCAAGGAGAGAGCTCAGAGTTTTCTTGTGGGAAGTACTAAACGGTAGTTTTCCCGACATCTGCTCAAGTTTTTTCTTGACTCCTACCGGCAACCATTTTAACCTGTCTGCTACCCGAGCCCAGTAATATCTCTTATAGCCGCCAAATATCTCGTCGGCGCCTTCACCTGTTAGGATTACCTTTACATATTCGCTTGCTAGCTCTGAAAGATAATAAAGGGGAACTGCTGCTGGATCAGCGATTGGCTCTTCCATGAAGGTGATTAACTTTGGTAAAAGATCAACTATTCTCGGCTCGACATATATTTCCCGATGATTCGTGGAGTAAACTTTTGCAATTTTCCTAGCATACTTCAGCTCGTCATATGATCTGCCTATCTTGAAGCCAACTGAAAAAGTATTTACTGGTTCGTCAACCATCTTGCTCATAAGTCCCACTATAATTGACGAATCTATTCCACCGCTGAGAAATACACCCAGGGGTACGTCGCTTATTAAATGCTTCCTTACCGACTCGGTAAGCCTCTCACGGAGGGTATCCGTGTAATGTTCTATACTACATCCATGGTTATTGGAAAACTTAAAATTCCAGTATCGTCTTATTTCAACGTGATCATTTCGCCACATCAACAGACATCCGGGAGGCAGTTTTCTTATTTCCCTAAACATTGTTTTTTGACCAGGCACATAGCGAAAAGTCAAATACTCATCTAACGCCGAAAAATCAACTTCTCTCTCAACGCTACTATCTTGGAATAGCGCATTTATTGAGGAAGAAAATATTAAGCGTTTAGGGTTAAGATTGTAATAAAGGGGTTTTATTCCCAAACGATCTCTGCCAAGCAAAAGTTCTCGCCTATTCTCATTCCAGATAGCAAAAGAGAACATCCCTCTTAGCTTTCCGACACTTTCCGTCCCAAACTCTTCATACAAGTGAATAATCACTTCTGTATCACTTGCTGTCGAGAATCGGTGCCCTCTCCTGGTTAGCATACTCTTTAACTCTCGGTAGTTATAGATCTCCCCATTGAAGACAATCCAAACCGTTTTGTCTTCGTTTGACATGGGCTGATGCCCGCCAGAAACATCAATTATGCTCAGTCGCCTGCATCCCAAGCCAATATTTCCCTTAGTATAAACACCTTGATCATCAGGTCCCCTGTGGATCATCTTCTTACACATATTTTCAATCAGACCAGCCCCAATTTTCCCTTCTTTATCGAAATTGAGACATCCACCGATTCCGCACACTTGTTACTCCTGATTTACCAATCCAGAATATACTTTTTCATATCTGTCAACAATCTTTTCCCAGGAATAGTTCTGAACTACAAACTCTCGGCACCTGTGGCTTGAATCATCATCCTTCTGGTATGACTTCATAAAATTAAGTATACCCTTGGCTATGCTTTGAGGATCCGTTCCTGAAAATAATAGTCGCTCATCAAATTTCTTTAATATCTCAATGTTCGCTCCAACCGGGGTCGCTAAAACGGGTGTTCCGCACGCCAATGCTTCAATAGTCACTAGCCCAAACCCTTCTAAATCCTTCGAGGGCAATACGAAAGCATCGGCCGCTTGATAGTAGAAAGGCAACTTCTCCTCATCAATGTACCCGGTGAAGGTCACGTGTCTCTCTAAACCCAAGCTTCTTGCCAGTGCCTTTAACCGCCTCTCCAAGATTCCCCTTCCGCCAACGATGAGATGAACCCTCTCGAAGTGTTCTATGAGAATCTTCATAGCATAGATTAACTCCTCCAACCCCATTCGGGGAACGAGCCGACGTACAGTAAACAGAGTAAACTTATCAGGGTCTAGTCCTAGTTCCCTCTTGATTTTTAGCTTACTCATAGGAGGCTTAAGTCTTTCGATATCCACGCCCCCGGGGATTGAGATAATGCTCGATGGAGAAATGCCAGGAGATAAATCTCGTAATAGAGTTTCTTCTGAATAATTGCTTAACACAATGGTCATCGAACTCTTTCTCATCACTCTTCTCTGCATGAGTCTCATCGGATGATAGAGCAACTTTGCGTAAACTATGTATACGTGTCTCTTAACGTTCCTATAGCGCGAGGCTCTTGCCTGAGATTCTAATTTGAATTCCTGACACCACGAGCCATAGTAGGTGTAGATTTTGGGTATTACCCCTATCTTTCTTGATAGAAGAACACCCACGGACGGAAGCGTAATATGAAAATGCACCAGATCAAAAGAATTCTTCTTGATTAATTTCTCAACGGTTTTTCTTGCGTTAAGCATCGAAGAAACATAATAAGAGATTCCATTTGTAGAATTGACATTGTACCTGACCACGTGAACCCCTTGTAAGTTCTCTTGGCTAGCCCAATTGGGGAGATGCCTCCCAGTTAGAACATAAACTTCGTGTCCCTTTCTCACCAATCTCTTACTTATTTCTAAAACGACATTATTCATGCCCCCCTCACTGGGGAAAAATGACTCGGTAACCATTAAAATTCTTTGTCTTTCCATCTTTCTTTCCTCTTGAGAGACCAGAAGATGAACTGAATATGTCTTTTCTTGAGATCATTCTTTGATCCCCTCCGGTCAAAATCTTCTCTCGCTGATCACTCTCTCAATCAATTCATTAAATCTTCTTGCCTGTTTCTCCGATTCATATTCTTCTTCTACCATTCTTCGTCCATTTTCCGCCATTCTTTTCATTTCGTCTGGATTATTAATGGCAAATTCTATTGCTTGAGCTAGTTTTTGGAAATCAGATCTAGGCACCGCTAGCCCTGTCCGATTATGGAAGATAGTGAACTGCATTCCACCTACATGAGTGCCTATAACTGGAGTTTGGCAGGATAGTGCCTCGAGAACACAGATACCCAAACCTTCTTCAAGTGACGATTGTATGCATAGGTCTGAAGCCTGATAGAACAGTTGAAGCTTACTTATTGGATCCACTGCTTTTCTCGCAATGACAATATTACCGATTTCGATTTCATTTGCAAGTTTAACAAATTCCTTATATTGCCCACTAAGGTGCAACACCATAATATTATAGCTCTTGTCATGTACGATCTTTACCGCCCTCAATAAGGAGATCGGATCTTTGTAGAAGCAAACTGTGCCCGGAGAAAAAATTAGATAGACGTCTTGCGGCAATCTGAGTTTGGTTCTCAGGCGATATTTTTCCAGTGGTGAGACAGGAGCATACAAAGAAGTGTCTACTCCATAGTTCACGGCATTCTCTACGTTTTCTGAATATTTTTTGATAATCTCCCCTAAATATTGACCTGCTGCCATATTCAGATCGCACAACTTAGAGTTTAGAGAAACCAAGTTTTTGACAAGGAATTTGACAAAATATAAGAAGATAGCGTTTTTGTCTTTAAACTTGCATGTAACGTATGCTACGGTGGGACTACCGACGTAAAGTATTACCGGAAATTTAATTATTAACTTAGCAAGATTCACACATAGAGCTGTTAGACTATTGCTCACAACTAAAACAGCATCGAATTGATGCCCGATGCGAAGAAGAGTCCAAAAAACTTCGAGAAAGAAGATAAATCTGGAATCCGACAAAGTGACCAAGCGAACATCCAAATTTCTTTCCTTCATTCTTTGAATGGTAGTACCTCTTGCCCACGTATCTTTTGTAACAATGGTCAGTTGATAGTCTTGCGAGAGCCTATCAATAAGACGGATATCCGTACCAAAGTCAGCTATAAAGAGAAGTCTATGTTTTGGCATTTTGTGCTAGTCTCTCTATTTTAGATGTCGCAGTTGGTTGTGCGCTGATTTTTCAATCTGTTCTAGTCTAATTAATAGCCCCACAAAAAACCAAAAATAAAGGTTACCTGCTGGGAAGATTTGCATTGACGGTCCAACTATTTGAGAGAAAAAAATCAGTATCACAAATGTTGTTATTGCACTTGCTAAATGCTTCAAGAAAGGATCTGATAATGTGCGTAAAGTGCGAAGTCCGTATCGAATTATCGTGATAAACAGCCAAATCCAAAGAGCTAGCCCGAGCACACCCATCTCGAGAGCGACATTGAAATATCCGCTTTCAGTACCTCCTCCACCTACAAGCAGACTAGATGTCTTCCGACCGGTAACCCTTTCATAGACAAATCTCCCCGATGTCCCTCCCAGTCCCACACCAAGAGGATGAGTTAGCAAGTTAGGGACATTCCATCCAAGATATGTCACTATTCTTTCTTGAAAACTCTGATCCCTAGGGCCAAAAGTCATGGTAGCTCTTTCTCGTACATAGGAGGGAAAGATAATCAATACCGCTATTATGCCAGCTAGCAAGAAACCAAAAGGCCTTTTCTTTTTCACCAAAGTGGTCAACAGAAATAGACCCATTCCAAGCATGAACCATTCTATTCTGACTAGGGTGAAGACTAAGGCAGCAAACATTACTGCCACAGCAAGCAACAATATTCTTTTCCTTGGTCTTGAAAGACCAGACATCCATAAGGCTACGCCAATAATTATCATTAAAACCATGAAAAGGCCAAGATATTCAGGCCCTGCAAAGGTAGAAAATATCCGTAGGCGTCCCATAGTGGCCAAATTACTGCCAACCTTAGCTAAGCCTCTGCTTTGTAAACCCTCTAACCCAACTGAGGCTTGCCATAATCCGTAGGATGCTGTAACTACTCCAATTATCATAAGTACAACTATTACTGAACGGATATGTTTTCTGCTCACCGGCATATTGGCCACGATGAAGTAGATAGGAATGTACGTTGCTAATATCCGTAAACCAAAGAGTCCCTGAAGGATACTTGGCGCCCGAAAAAGCTGGATAATTGCCAACCCAAGAAAAAGAGAAAGGGGCAAGTTCAAAGGAGTTGATGCTAGTTTTTCTTTCTTGAATACGAATCTATCAATCGCCCATCCAAGGGTTAGTAAGACAACCATGGCTTCCTTCCACATAGTCTGCACTGGACTAATCCCTATGGTCCATCTTACAAATCCATAAAATGGAGCAAGGTAAAGTAGCAGTAATAAACCGCTCCACGTTCTTATAAGGCAAATGAGAATGATAAGGATCCCTATAGATATGATAATGAGTTGACTAGGAGAATAAACAACCATTCTTGCTACCAGAATTCCTATGGCAAGAATCAACATTAAATAAAGATAGCGAGGCAATCGAAAACTTCCCCAGTCAATTTGTCCGAGAATAACTTTCTTCATCAGCTTTGTCCTACATCTTGTTTTTCTTGCAACGCAATCTGTGGCTTTTTAGCCTTTATTAGGAGACCGTTCCCCCTGCTATACTTGAAGAATATGTCAAGCCATGCGAAGAGAAGCAAAAACGGAAGACTCAGTAGCCATATTGGCTTTATTTTCCAGAGAAGAGAATCCATTTCGTTAGCTATTGCACCATAGACTCCAAAGGTGTTCCATATCCACGATATCTGTAGATTCTCCCGTTCTAACAATTTTACTATTTCTGGAACCGTGTACCCTTCTCTGACGTGATACCCTCTCCACTCCATATTTCTCACAGGGTGACGCTGGAACTTTTGCGGAACGTGTAAGATTAGAATTCCTCCCTTCTTCATAGAATTACTCAGGTTCCTCACGGCCTTAACATCATTTTGAATGTGTTCAAGTACATCTATGCACATTATTAAATTAAACTGTTCTGTCTTATCGAAATGGAGAATATCCTTGAAGTCAAAGTTTACGTTTCTTATTTTTCTTTTGGCTATTACTATTTTAGTTCTCTGAATTAACTTCGAGTCTAAATCGATGGAGACGATTTTTGCTTCAGGAAATCTCCGTGCGAGGTCAAAGGAAAGAACACCTGTCCCGCAACCAGCATCTAAAACAGCACAGCCTGATAAATCGTGTGAACGCAGTGCTTTGTGTACGTTGGCAGCTCTAATTCTCTCACCTATATGGACATTGCCAAAAGCTCTATAGAACAGGGATTTAATCCAACTATCTTCCAAAATAGCCTGCTCAGTCCCCAACATGTCTATTTCCTTCGTGTACTTGCCGATATACCTTTAGTGTCTTTCGCGCTGTTTCTTCCCAGGAAAATCTTCTAGCCCTTTCCACGCCCTTACAACTCATCTCTCGCTGTCGTAACTTACTTTTGAGGACGCTTCTCACTGCGCTAACAATTTCATCGATGGAAAAGGGGTTAACCAGAACACCTGCATCCCCGATAACTTCTGGCAGAGAAGAGGTGTTAGACGCAACAACTGGGGTGCCGCATGCCATCGCTTCTAACGGAGGGAAACCAAACCCCTCATAAAGTGAAGGGAAAACGAATATACCAGCGGCGCTATAAAGAGTCGGTAGGTCTTCGTCCGGAACGAATCCCGTAAAGATGACTTTTGCGTCGAGACCTAGTTTGGCTACCAAAGTCCTTATCTTCCAGACTGGTTCGTGTTTCGTCAAATCATCTGCGTTTTCTATTTTCTCATCGGGCAGTTTCCCAGCCAGCACAAGCTGCCACTCATCGCCTGAGGATAAAGAAAACTCATAAAAAGCCCTAACAAGACGTTCAATATTCTTATGTCTGGCAAAACCACCCAGATACAGGATAAATTTCTTTCTGACAGAATATCTCTCCATAATTTTTGCAATTGCCTGCCGATCTCTTACAGGGCCAAATCTTGCATCCGCAGATGAATAAATAACCTCAATCTTTTCTTCTGGAATACTGAGTAGCTTCATTATATCCTTTTTCGAATTTTCTGAAACGGTGATAATCCTATCTGCTTTCCGGAGCGATTTCATCCACAGCCGCTCCCTAAATCGAAGGTTCAACAATAGTTTATCTATTTTTTTTTCATTAAGAACAAAAGGTATTAGGTCGTGAACAGTAACAACGAACTTACATATTTTCAAATAAGGTATAACAGACGAAAGTGAGTGAAAAACGTCAATTCTCCTATTCAGCAAGATCTCCATTGGTAGAAGTGATTGATCCATAATTTGATCGAGACGATGCGGTCTTTTCAGTGTCTTCAGCACAACATCTCGTCTTTTAAAGTTATCACTAACCTCAAGGTTATCTCGTTTGATACCTCTACGGTAAAACAGAAGGTATTCATTCTCAGAATCTATTTGAGAAATGCTATTGACCAGATTTCGTGCATAGCGACCCAAACCTCTAGTTCTGTGAATTTGAAGCGATCTGACATCAATAGCAACTCGCATCTCGCAAACCCCATTTTAGAAATAATTGTGCTAGAATATCTTACATAATGACGTCTTAATCATACGCTCTGATTATTTCCCTCTTCTCCTAATCTATATCCATACGAAAAGTAGTAAAAACCTAAATATTCCGCAATAAGCGTTCCATCCAGATATTTTAGAATTGGAGTCAATGCTCGTGCAGCCAGTGATTCGCAAAAAGGAACCAATGAATACCCCCGCAGTATCGGAATACGCGGAGGAAAGATTGCCGCGGGAAATACGGTAACATCTTGTAAGTTTGCATCTTCTAAAAACTTAACAATATCTTGTTTAGTAAACTTCATCTCAAACATGGGATTCCACTCCCGACCCAGGAGAGGACGAACAAAATCTAACGATCTCAAAAGGGAAAACTTTTGGGGAACGATATCTGAGTAGAATACTCCACCATTCTTTAAGACTCGCACCATCTCAAGAATTATCGGCATGGGATCTTCAAAATGTTCTAAAAGCCCTGTGGAAAAGACTAGGTCGAACGAGTTGTCCTCGAAAGGAAGACGTTCAGCTCTTGCCAAAACATACAATCCTTGGGCTCCGTCTCTATTGTACTGAGTTCTTGCATAGGCCAAGGCTTCAATTGAATAATCTAGACAGTAAGTGAAGTAACGTCTCTGAGTTAAGAAGCGAGATAAGCGAGCCGATCCAGCCCCGACTTCAAGGGTTCTTTTCCCGCACTTTGGCAACAGGGGAAGAAGGTACTCCATCTTGATTTGATCCATTAAGAAAAAAGCATCCTTAGGCGTATCAGTTACTCTCGAGATTCTTTTCCAGTGATCGTCCCAAGTTTCTTTTCTTTCACTTCTCACGTTATTAGTTCTCCCTCGTCTGTAAAACAGTACTGATGACACACCAAATTACTCCAAGCTTGTTTTTTGACTCGGCATGATTTGAAGGCATAATCAAATAAATTAGCGCCCACTTAAGAAATCTGAGTGCGTACCTGGCCAAGATTAACCCTTCTAATAGAATAGTTATCGCAAACCCATAATGTTTTCTAAAAAAACGTAATTTACTTCTGTACGAACAACCCATAATGATCTTGTCCCTATCAGGTAATCCTTGAGTGCTCCGACCACCAAAGTGGACGACTTTTGCCTCAGGTATGTAATAAATCTTCCATCCCTTCTTTTTCATTCGATATAGCCAGTCAGTTTCCTCAAAATACATGAAAAATTGCTCATCTATCAATCCGACATCTGCTATGGTAGACCGTAGAACAATGATGCAGGCTCCCAAACAATGGTCAATTTCGCGTATGTGGTCGTAATTCATCCACTTCATGAGATGCTTACCAAAGATTCTGTTATAAGGAAACCATTGGCTGAGATAAGAGTAGTCATAAAATTCTGTCTCTAGGTTGGGGAAGCTACCAAAACATGATCGTTGCAAAGTCCCATCGGGATTCAGCAGTTTGCAGCCAGCAGCTCCCGCGCACGGATGTGTGTCCATAAATTTTACCATTGAGGAAAGAGCACCCTCTAGAACTAATGTATCAGAGTTCAGTAAAAGAACGTAACGTCCATTAGACTTTCTTATCCCTTGATTATTAGCTTTGGAGAAGCCCAGGTTGTTCTTATTCCTAATGAGATTAACCTGGGGGAACTTCGCCCTAACCATATCTACACTGCCGTCGCTTGAGTTATTATCTACGACAAACACCTCCAAACTAATTTCCTCGGTTCCTCCGTGTATAGACTGAAATATGGACCGAAGACATAGTTCTAGAAATCGTTCGCCGTTCCAATTGGGAATAATGATTGACAAGTCCATCGCTATTCAGGCCTATTAGCTTGCGCGTCCTTTCGAAATCCCCCTTCGACGGCTTTTTGAATGATCGCGTCAGCCGCAACTTCGAAATTATCCGACGTCAAGACCTTGTAGTATCTGCAATACAACAGATTCTTGAGGTGGACCCTCAGTGGCCCGCCATACCTTCACCCTTCGCTGCAAGGTCCTGAGCTGTCCATCCTGGAAGCTGCCCAGGTTATTTCTCTGGAGGAACTCAAAGAGTGTCTTTGTTCAGCAAAATCCTTATCTGTTCCTGTAACTTTACAACCAAGAAATTTCATAGCTAAAACAAGGTGTCCTGCCATCGTACCGACATCGAGAACTTCCATTTGTGGTTTTGATTAAAAATCCTCAAAGTTTCAAAATAACGAGCTTTATGCACCTGAAAGTACTTGTATTCTGTACCTATATCAGTATCAGGTTCTATCATGCTTTCCACTTTGGCTAAAAATCGAAATGTTTCAATTTGTAGCATTAGTAATGCTCCTCAATCTGTGTTATTCCATAGATGATAAAGAGCTACATCTCAACATTTGAGGTGGTTAATCATATTAGAAGTATCTAAGAAGCCGATAAAGCGATTCACTTGCCGACTTCACAAATTGTTTGTCTTGCTCTTCTATTGGCTTGAAAATCATCATCAATGAAATACTAATAATACCATAGATAAATCCTTTGAGAACGAGGGGAATAACAGTCTCGCCCTTGACTAGCAGTGTTGGTAGTAATGCTATACTAAAAACAAGAAATATTTTGAGATCAAAGATTAAAGGAAGCTTAGCTTTTATCGCCTTAATAAGAACTCCGATTTCCAATAATCCAATAACTGCGGTTGAGAATCCCGTTGCGAAAATCGCTCCGAGAATCCCATATCTTGGAATTAATACGACGTCCAAAATCAAATTAAGAACGCCGGCACTAATACGCAGATATAATCCGATTGCTTTCTTGTTAATCAGATAAAATACCGGCATGGCAAAACTTGCGTTTGTTAAGAGATACACAATCTTGAAGAGCGCAAGAATACGAAAAGCTGCACTGACTGAAGCGAATTCGTTACCATATATAATCGTTATAATTGAAGGCGCATAAAGTAAAGCAAAAACGAATAGAGGCAGAAAAAACAACAGTCCAATCTTCGCAACTATATACCAGGAATCTGCTAATCCCTTCACTCCTTTCTTTTCATAAGCTTCTGAAAAAATCGATTGAAAGATAGGTCCACTTCCAATCCCCAGAAAACTAAGCATCAGGGTTAAAGAAAAGGCAATATTATAAAACCCAATTTCAGATGTTGGAATTTCGAAATAATTCAGTAACAAAATATCTGTTTGTTTCCCTAGGGCATAACTCACAAAGCCTATCAACCAGGCAGTAAGCCCGATTGTATAAAATCTTGAGAGATTAAATTTAATAGACTTACGAAATAAGTAGCTTTTTGAAAAAAAAAAGTAAATTGAGAAAGTTAAGATTGAAGCAATTATTGTCGCATAAAGAATTCCATTAATTCTGAGTCCTGCCTTTAACAGTATATAAGCAATAAATAAAGCTGTTATTTGCTGAAAAATCCCTAAAGTTTTTGTAAACTTAATTTTTAGTTGCGCTGTAAAGACCATTGATAAAAAGCTAATCAGTCCCGTGAAAACAATATAGATAGAAGCCAGACGCAAATAACTGGAAATACCTGCTTGATGAATCAGCAAAGCGATCTGGGGTGCGAAGAAATACAGAATAATACCTGCACAAAGTGAAATGATAAGGCGATAAGAAAATAATGTTCGTATAAGATAGACAACGTTTCCTTTTCCCGCCTTCTCAGCTTTGAGCACAAGCCCCGGAAGCCTGACGTTTATAGTTTGCTCAAACCCAAGATTTATTAATAGAGGAATTATTGTAACGACTGCAAGAACTGAAACGTAAAGCCCATAATCATTTGGTCCTAATTCCCTTGCAATCACTGCGGAATATACCAAACCGATTGAAACAAAAGCAATTTGTCCTATTAGGTTCCATTGAAAACCGATCATAAATCGCTTGCTGAGAGACATATTTAACCTGTTCTATCCAAACCAATAGTAAATTTTCAGACTTTATGGGACTCAAAGAAATTAATTTGTTATGACTTTAGCTTGAGATCCCCTCAAGAATAAGTATAATGAGAAAGAAGGAGATTTCAACCGGTGTAAAAATAGACTTTCTTCAGAAGAGCGGTGTACCCACATCTCTTTTTCAATCAACTTTAATAACACTGGTGAATAGTTCATAATACATAAGTCGACCTTACAGCTTCAATCTATTAACTATTTCTTTATACTCTTCCCACTTCCCAATATCTATCCACGATTTTTCTGATACAGGATAAACGCCAATCTTCTTGCCACTCTCTTTTAAACTTCTTATCAAATCAGTAATATCAAAAGCTTTTTTCTTAGGAATAAATTGCAGGGTATCACAATTTATTATATACATTCCTGTGTTTACAAGAAAATCGTATTCCGGTTTTTCTTTCATTTCCTTTAAGCTGCCACGATTTTCGATTTCACAAACACCGTAAGGAATAGTGTGGTGGTACGTAGAAGCAACAAGCGCAAAATCAAAATTACCACTTTTGTAAAATTCATATATTTTGGAATAATCGTCCTTAACGATTATATCACAGTTTGACACAAAAAATGGAGTATCAAATATTCCTTCAAGATACTTCAAGCTCCCCGCAGTGCCTAAAGGTTTATCTTCGTCTATAAAGGAAATCTTATAATCAGACTGAAAATCTTCAAAGAACGCCTTTATCATCTTTGCCTTATGGTTCACTGTAATGTAAAAATTCTTCATTCCATATGCAGCAAACCTATCCATAATAATCTCTATTATAGGTTTCTCTTCTATCGGGAGCAGTGCTTTGGGAAGAATGCGGGTAAACGGATCAAGACGGGTTCCCCGCCCACCTGCCATAATTACCACAGGTAAATTAATTGTTTTTCGATGAGGCAACAATTTGTGTCTTTTAAGAAAGAACTCCTCTTCGAAAATTATATCAATCAACTTACCATCTTTTAAAACAGGTATATGCCGAGCTTTTGTATTCCTAAAAATATGCTCAATTTTGATTTCGTCTTCATCATTTGAAATAAATATGAAATCCTCATTGCTAATTTTCTCTATACAACCATTTAAATCAACGCTATTTAATATCGCTCTTCTAATATCTCCATCAGTAACGATGCCAAAGATTCTATTGTTTTTGTATACAGCTAGAAATCCCTGACCAGTCTTATCTAAAATTTTCATTGCATTTCTAATACTGGTGTTAGATTTTATTACAAATTTTTCTACATCCATTTTTATCACTCCACGTGTTTAAATTTTATAGCAGTGTCTTTTAAAATAGATTGCGTGCTTTTCCTACCAATAACCTTACTAATCTCGTTCTGCTCAAAATCACTTCTTTCTTCAGTCAATTTATAAGTCAAATTTTCCAGTTCAATCATCTTATTTTTGTCAATGTTTCTTGCTGCTACAATTTGTTTTTCTCTTTTTCTATACTCTGTCTCTTTATTATTTAGGCGAAAAATATTTCCATCCCCAATAATCTTTGGTAGTTTATTTAACCTATTTCTCATTTCTATAAAATCTTTAGCTGATATAGCTGTTTCATAGTCAATTCTTTTTTCACCCTGTTCTATAACAATATGTTTCTCAAAGACTCTTGCAGAAAACAGATAAGCATATTCGACTAGATTGTAGGAAAAATCATCATCAAATCTTGTATGGTCGGCGTATCCCATCTTGCAATTAAATAAATTAGAGAAAGTCTTAATTTTATTGAGATTAATTTTAGTAATCTCAGTTGGAAAAGATTGGAAGCCATACATTAAAGTAATTTTACTTCTATTAACATTTAAAATATTAATTGCATAGTCTATCTCTGCAGGAGACCGACCCCCAATTCCTAAAACAATCTCCTTGTAAGTGTCTGACAATTTTTTTAATAAGGGATATTCATTAAAACAAATAGAATGAATTTCATAAGCATCGATTAATCGATTATTTTCTGTACAAAACTCAAGTGAGGATAGATCAAACGGCAAAGCAACTGTTTTTAGCTTTAGTGATTTTGCATAAGTAAATGCCTTCAGCCATTTTTCTTTATCTATTATCCAATTTTCAATTAGCTTATAACTTGGATAGCTCTTTACATATGAAGCATCTTTATCAATGAGTATCTGAAATTTCACGTAATCTACTTTCGCAGCTTGAGCAGCCTTGATTTGAGATAATAAATAGTTAAAATCACCCTCGTGAGAAAAAGCGGTTTCTGCAATAATTTTAAAGTCTCTGCTCATTAGCCATCTCCAAATACTCCCCCTCTTCAAGCTGAATAGTTTTAGATTTTTCGATTCTTTTCTTCATTTCCTCACGAAAAGTACTATAGGTAATCAACACCCCGGCTGGAAATCTAATGAGATTACCGGGTCCAAAATGTAAATCATAAATATCCTTTCCTGCACAAATAGATACTATATCTTCATAATTTAATATATTCTTTTGTTTATCAATTATTTCTGCAGTACGCTGCAAGTCCTGTGGAGTATCAATAGTTAGAGACCAGTCGGGATGCTTATGTTTATCCTCTGGTATTATAACCTGACACTTATAATTCTGAGGTTGAAAAATATATAACAACAAATACTCACTAAAGTTAGGATTCATCGAACGATAACATTTTTCTAAAGCATCAATTTTAATTACTTCTGCAGTTACTCCAATAGGAAGATATTCTGTTCTGGTATAGTCAACCTTATTCTTATTATGACATTTTAACATTAAATCTATGTAGACTTCATCTGTGAAAATATTATCCCCCGTTATCCTAATAACATTATCCGCATTTTCTATTTTTGCCACACTAAGCATTCTATCTATAACAGAATCTCTGCTACCTGCATAGGATTTAATACCATTTTCAGAGGCCAGTTTTAAAAGGATTTCATCTTCTTTATCTATAGATGTACATAGATAGATTTCATCCACATATCTTGATCTTTTAATTTTCCTAATGAGATATTCAATTAATTTAACACTATTAATCTGTCTCAGAACCTTTTTAGAAAGCCTTTTCGAGTTTGTGCGTGCAATAATACAAGCAATACTTTTCATTCAAAATCCTCCCACCCAATAAGTTTATCTTCATCAATATTCTTATTTACTTTCCTGCCTACAATATACTTAGATTCATCAGGTCTAATCCCAGTTCCAGGTCTTTTAAAATCCACGTCTTTTTCTCTAATAATTTCACCCTTTTTAAGATTTCTTTTGGTAACAATACTTCTTCTGAAGGATTTACGCTGTTCCATTTCAGCTTCTGAAAGTACTCTTTCATATTTCCCTAAAGCCTTTACTATTCTCTTACCTTCTCCAATAATTACTTTCATTTCACCAGTATCTGCAGATACGGCATGGTCCCATCCAGGTAACGTCTTATCTAATGTAAAATGCTTTTCAATAACTCTTGCTCCCAATGAGATCGCTGCCAAAGGAATACTTGTACCTATAGTATGGTCAGAAAATCCAACAGGTAATCTAAAAGACTCATTTAACATTAACATATTTTTTAGGTTTAATATATCATCTTTAGGAGGATAAATTGAAACGCAATGTAAAATTATGACTTTATTATTGCCAGTTTGAAAAATTGTATTTATTGCTTTATCGATTTCATATAGAGTTCCCATTCCTGTTGAAAGGATAATCGGTTTTCCCTTATTAGCTATATATTCCAAAAATCTCAGGTTGTTTAAATCCATAGAAGCAACTTTAAAGAATGGAACATCCAATTCATCTAACATATCTACTTCTTCAAATGAAAATGAGGATGAGCAAAATGTAATGTTTTTTTTATCACAATACTTTTTCAAAGTTATGTGGTCTTTTTTTGAAATAGAGAATTTTTCAACCATCTCCTCAATCGTGCCAAATTTTTCATCCACAAACTGACTCTTGTCTTTATAAAATCCTTTTGCAAATAGAGAGTCTTTAGTCCATGACTGAAATTTAGCTGCATCACAACCAATATTTACTAATTCATCAATCATTTTTTTTGCCAATTCTATATCTCCATTATGGTTTGCTCCAATGTCAGCAACAATATACGGTTCTTCTCTTTCTATTACATTCTGATAAAAATCATTCTGCATATTTTCTCCATTCATCTATTGGTAAAATCTCGCTCCACCAACCGCTAAATATTTCATCATAGTTTTTATTTATTACTTCAATATATCTCTTCCTAAATGCCGGGTTTCCTATCTCTTCGGCTAACTCTACCATTTCTTCAAATTTCTTATTATATATTACCTTTTCTTTTACTAAATTGTTTTTAGCACAATAAACTATAAGATTCTTGTAATGATTTGTTTTAACTTTTACTCCCAGGTTAAGTCTTTTTTCATTAAGCTTCTTTCCCATCCCAATTAAACTAATCTCTGATTGGCGGTAATAGGTCCTTGCTTCCTCAACAAGTCCTCCCTTACAGCCATTCAAGAGTAATAAGGTGAATATCCACCAATCTACAGCGATTATTTCCTTTGGGATATATAAATTTTTTAGTTTTTCAACTCTTACAGCAGTATTAGATAAGCCAAATAGATTTTTATCGATTAAATCCAAATAAGAATTATATTCTTTCTTTATTTTTAAATAATTACAATAAGATTCGTTGATAATTCTTTCCGATTCATTTATCAAAAACAAATTGTTGTAGACAAAATCAAATTTTGTTAATTTTTTTTTCGATGATGAAATTCTGTTTGGCGAAAAGTAATCATCTATATCTGAAAACACAACATACTTATAACTATTTTCTAATGTGTATTTTATCCCCAACATTCTAATTTCTGCTGGTGTGAGCTCGCCTTCGATATTTACAAGATGTATCCTACTATTATTCAATGGAAAAGCGCCTCCATACTTATCATTTAGAATTAAGACATCAAAATCATTCGTATCTTGAAATTCAATAGAATTACAATAATCCACTAAATAATTTTCAACTCCTTGATAAATAATACCGATGAGTAGTGTGTTACTATTAGTCTTCATCTCCCCCAACTTTTATGCTTCATAACTGTTCCATCACAGTTTAGGGACTCATCGTCTGGATGAGGAGAGATTACTAAGACTTTCACTTAACTTTCCTTTTTCTTTGTTATTCTTGTTGGATTACCCATCACTACCCTATTATCGAGTATATCATTTGTTACCACACTTCCCGCACCGATAGTGACATTTTTGGCTATTTTGATACCTTGAATAACAGTACTACCAATACCAAGGAAACTTAAATCACCTATTCCAACGTCGCCTGAAAGATGCGCCCCAGGAGCGATATGGCAATGGTTTCCAATCTTGCAATCATGTTCTATTATTGCACCCGAATTAATAATGCAGTTCTTGCCAATAGATGAATCAACATTAATTATGGACCCAGGCATAATCACCGTCCCTTCTTTTATAATACAAGAGGTATCAACCAATGCCCCAGGTGAGATAACTACAGAAAATTTATATCCGATTTTTCTTACAATTTCAAATAATTTAGCCCTTTTAAGATTATCCTTTACACTCCCGACAGTAATTAGAGCATACTTAATACCCTTTTCATAAAAGTTCTTTAAATCTACATCCTTCCCAATGACCTTTATGCCTAACACTAAACTATCTATGGGTTTACAATTATCTACAATGCCTACAATTTCAAATTCAGTTAATTTCTTCAGTTGAGATATAACTACTTTACAATGACCGCCGCCGCCAATCAAAAGCACTCTTTTTTTATCCACCTAGAATCCCCCTCAAAATCAAAGCGGCCTTTTTTATTGTATCCACACTATTTAAAGTTGAACTGGGTAAACAGATTCCCTTTTCGTATATCTCATAGGCATTTGAATATTCATTTGAGTAACCTGTTAAGTAGGGCATTTCACAAGCTGGAACAAATATCCTTCTTGTCTGAATACCCTTTTTTTTAAGCTTTTGTATCGAACCATCAACATCTATATTTTTCTCAATCTTAATGCAGGTAAGCCACCAACTCCCCTTTGCTTCATCATATTCTTTTTGAAATTTTATATAGGATAAATCACCCAGAGCTTCCTGATAAATCCGCCTGAACTCTCTTTTTTTTTCTAAAAATCCCCCTAGCCTTTCAAATTGAGCCAATCCTAAAGCGGCCTCTATGTTGGTCATTCTATAATTAAATCCCATTTCTGGGTGGTAATAGCCCTTACTTTCATCTCTTGCTTGATTTACAATAAACTTTATGTGTTCAGTACTGGCTCCATTCTCAGAGATAATCATGCCACCTCCACCTGTAGTTATTAATTTATTTCCATTGAAACTGAAACAGCCAAAGCGTCCAAATGTCCCTGTAAACTTTCCTTTGTAGGTTGCACCCAAGCTTTCTGTTGCATCCTCTATTACATAGAGATTATATTCTTTTGCTATCCCCATTATGGCATCCATATCACAGGAATTACCATAGAGATGAACAGGAATTATAGCTTTAGTTTTTGAAGTAATGGCTTTTTTTATTCCTTCTGGATCGATGTTCCAGGTTTCAGGATCTACATCTACAATTACAGGTTTTGCACCCACATATAATACCGGATTTATAGCGGCAATGAATGTCAAAGAAGGAACAATGACTTCATCGTTTTTTCCGACGCCAAGTTCGTAAAGAGCCATATGAAGAGCCGCCGTTCCGCTTTGTAAAGAAACTGCTCTTTTGGTACCATTATACTTTGCAAAAGCTTCTTCAAATTCTGGGACAAATGGACCAATTGTAGAAACATAACCAGTATCTATAGCCTTTGCAAGGCGTTTTCTTTCAAGGTTTCCTAAATTTGGTGCGTCGAGATGAGTTTTAAACATTATAAATCTCTGGCTTATACAAATGTAGGTTTTCTCTAAACCATTCGATGGTCTCTTTCAATCCTTTCTCTAACGTATATTTAGGAGACCACTCCAACAACGATTTTGCCTTTTTGATATCTGCCCAAAGTCTCTCTACCTCACTTTTCTCTGGCCTTTGTCTTTCCTTTTCTACCTCCATTTTAATTTCAACATTCATAAGTTTACTAATTAATTTCGCTAAATCTTTGATGGAGATTTCAAAGTTCATTCCAATATTTATCACCTCACCTACGGATTTCTCTGATTCTGCTACTGCAATGAAGCCTTCAACAGTATCTTTCACGTAAGTCAAATCCCTTGCTGGATGAAGAGAGCCTATCTTTATTTTTCTCTTGCCCGAAAGTATTTGAGTGATAATTGTAGGGATCACTGCTCTTGCAGATTGTCTCGGCCCATAAGTATTAAATGGTCTTATTATAGCAACAGGTAAACCAAATGAGTGATAAAATGATAGAGCAAGAAAATCAGCTGAGGCTTTTGTAGCTGAATACGGAGACTGGGGATTAATCGGGTGGTCTTCCGTAATGGGGACAGATTGGGCAGTCCCATATACCTCACTGGTAGAAGTATGAATAATTTTTTTAGCATTTAATCCCCTTGCTGCTTGCAAGATGTTGTAAGTTCCTTCAATATTAGTCTTGATATAAGCAAGGGGAGAAACATAGGAATAAGGGATACCAATCAATGCAGCCAAATGAAATATCATATCTACACCCTTAACTGCGTCCTTTACACTATCATAATCCCTTATGTCGCCAACAACTACTTCGATTCTTGATTTATATAGAGAATTCTCTATCCATCCCCAAAAATTCCGAGAATTGTATCTAACAAAAGCTCTTACTTCGTATCCTTTCTCAACTAGCGCATCACATAGATGTGAACCAATGAAGCCACCTGCTCCAGTAACTAATACTTTATACATCATCCTTTTCAATGTTTGTTAATTACCCATAAATGCTCCAACATAGACTTATTTTTAATCTGTAGTAATGCTTTATTAGGAAGTCTATTAGAACCAGGTCTTGCTTGGACAATTCTAGCCATCTTCATCAACGCCTCCTCTTTCCTTCTTGTTAATCGAATATTCGATTAAATTTGCTACCCTTGACGACGCTTTCCCATCTTGTATATGAGCATATTGATACACAAACTCTTTCTGGCATTTCTGCATCTCTTTTACTAATTCATAATTATATAAACTTTTTTCAATTGCCATTGGTAAATCCTCTGCTTTGTAGACACCTATTGCAGCACCAAGTCTCGCATAAGGAACGAAATCGATATCAGTTCTAAGGTTGATAGTAATGACAGATTTGTTGACTATCATAGCTTCTAATCCCACTGTTGACCAGCCTGTTATTAGAACGTCACATGCACAAACGAGGCTTTTTATGTCTACATTTGTCACAACTCTCACATTTTGTATTCCAGTTTCTTCAATTATCATGCGTGGTAGTTGTTCGTCAGTATATGATCTACCTTTAATGATTAAGTAAACATCTGGAAAATTACGCATTGCTGAGATAACCGCTCTTACCATTTCCTCAAGTTCGCGAGGATATAAATGCAGATTTCGAAATCTAATTCCTCTTGTAGTTGACTGAGCTGCAAAAAAGATAATTTTGGCATCAGATGGCAATTTCAATTTCCTTGATATCTTTGACTTTTCAGATTTGTGGTCTAAATTGAAATACGAATCAAATCTGGGAAAGCCGGTAACTTCTATTTTTTCTTCAGCACATCCTTTATCGATTAGAATATTTTTTAAAGCTTCCCCTCCAATAGCAATCTTCGTTGCAAACAACGGCAAAAATCCCCATAGTATTTTGATATTTCCAATAACACCATGCGAAACAACCAGCGAATAAATATCCTTAAGATTGCCAACCTGTACCAACATTTTTTCAAATTCTACAGTATCATAAGGAACAACAATCGCCGATATTTTCATTCTGTCGTAACATTTTTTTGTAAGTTCTATTTCTCTCACCATAATCGGAAACTTCTCGTGAAACAGATAAGATAACCGGTCTTTTACTAAATCCCAAATTGAAATTCCATCAAATTTGAAGTGTTCCAATATTTGGGGATCATCTTTAAAGATTAGCCACTCTTTGGATAGGCGCTGTCTTTCTTCTTCAATAATTTCATCGATTCTAGGGTTAGCATATCGTTCCAATGTATTGTAGCTAAGGTTTCTCTTAAAGAAATTCCGAATAAAGCTCCAAATAAAACTACAGCTTAGCGTTCGACTCAGCAGTATTACTTTATTTTGAGGTTTCCTTTTCAGTTCCCGTGAAACTCCATATCCTATATATCCTCCAATTTCAGAAAACAAAATATTGTGTTCGAGTGGCTTATCAAGAAACGAAGGTACCCATTTAATAACCTGCTTAACAATTTGTCGTGCTATATTCTTTACCAAGCTACGCAATTCATTTGGAAAATCTCTCCATGTATTATCGGTAAAGGGACGAGTTCTTTGAATTTCTATGCTATAGATTTCGAGAGTGTTACCTAAAAGTAATTTTGCCGCATCTTTATGCCAGTCTTCAGAAGGTGTTAGTAGAATACTATTAACTTCTTTTGGAGGATTTCCCAAGAATATAATGGCATCCGGATGTTCTTTTTCAATGATTAACTTAGTTTCTCGCACTGCCTTAAGTACTTCATTAAGAAAATACATCATTCCCCATTGCACAAGAGCACCAAGGGAAATACCATTATAGACTGCGTAACTCTCGTTTGATTGATGCCATGTCATAGCAAGTTTATAAGCAGTAGACAAAAAATTGTCGTACGTTTTGGCACTAGTATAGTCATCAAGAGAAAAGAAAGGAATTTCTCTCGCCCTGAGTTCACGCTCTACCTCAAACTCTAGGCAAATTATTTTCACTTCGTGGCCCTGATTCTTAAGCTTCTGATAAACCTCTTTAAGGACATGAATATGATTTATATCGCAGATTGTAACTATGATATTTTTCGATTCGGCCCCGATATCCAGTTGATGTAAATTGGAAACAACTTTCATTATTAAACTCTTATATTTGTGTCAATAATGTTATGATTTCCCTGTAACTATTATCCACATCCCTTAAAATAACCTGCTTAAATAACAAAAGTAAGCTTAAAATTGGCAAGGTGATTCCATATATCAAGATAACCAAATACATAGGACTAAATTCAAAAGAACCTATTTTCGAAATCGGTAGAAAAAGACTGAATATCGCTACAACACATATGACATTCATCATGCTGGGATAATGCCAAAAAAAGGAGATTCTAAGAAATATTCTCCAAAGCATTCTTAATAGGTTGGAAGGTTTTCCAATATTACTCCCTTTGCTGGTATTTAATAATGATTTCTCTTCATTTTCCTTATGCCTCTTAGGTAGATTCTCCGAAGCAAGATTTCCTTGGCGAATAAATTTTGTAATTTCTGCATAAAGAGGAATCCCTTGACCATACCCGTGTACCAGATCAAAAATACCTAGGAATATTGATGCTAAGAATCCAAAAACAAGCACATCCAGCCTGGGAATATTCTTATAAACCCCCAACGTTATGCCCATGAAGACTAAAGGGTGAACAATAAAATGACTCATGCGATCTAAATAAACACCTGTCAAGCTCGTTTGCTTACGATATCTAGCAATTTCTCCATCTACATGATCAAATATATACCATAATTGCAAGACAATAGCTCCACCAAGTGCATGCCAACAATCACCGAAAATAAAAAGAAGGCCCGCGACTATCCCTATCAAAATGAATAGAAAAGTCGTTTGATTTGCCGTAATTCGTGTATATAATAACAGTTTAGTAAAATAAATAGATATTTTCCTTGCAAAATTCCTTGCATACCAAACATTACCTTGAATTACTGGATCTTGACAAATTCTCCTTAATTCTCTTATTGATTGTCGAGTAGACATTTAAACCTCCTCTCTTTCGATGCGATAAGTGTCACAATCAGTTCCTACAAAAAATCCTTTATTCAATCACTGGTCTATAGATAGTCCCCGAGTAATGCCAGTAACAAGGCTAAAATGCTCCAAAAATCCAGAAGTAAAAACATGCATTTCATCCGTAATTACCAACCAGCCAACCCGAACTAATACCTCTCATAAGACGGTACCGATATACCCGAAACAGTCAATAAACCCTGTTGCTGATGCTGCTATTTCTTTCGTACTCAAATCCACAGAATTACGGTATATATCAATATATCTCCTCTAAGATATTTAGCACGTCGTTTCTGCTCAGTTCAATAATATTATTGTTCATCCTACCTTTAATAAAAGACAAATCTAAAAGCCAATTTATATCTGTCTTCTTTATTCCGTATTCATGAAGAGTAAGAGGAATTTTGCCCTTTACTGAAAGTAAAACTTTATTCCAAAATTCATCAATATTATGCAATCCCAATATTTTCAATAAATGTGATAACTTATTCTGTATTCCTACCTCATTTATTTTCAATAATGGATATAATGGCATTGAACAAGCAATCCCGTGAGGAATATTGAAATATGAAGATAAAGGATAGCTGATTGAATGCGCTGCGGCAGTTTTAGTGTTAGAAAACGCAAGCCCAGCATACATTGATGCCATTAGTAAATTTTTTCTCACCTCAATTGATACTGGTTCAACTAATCTACCTATGTTATCCATAATTAATTTAATTGCCTGCATGGCGAGATTATCGGAAATTGGATTAGAATGCTTATTCCACAAAGCTTCAAAAGAATGCGATAAAGCATCTAAAGTGGTCGATAATGAAATAGGCATTGGCAAAGATTTTACTAAATTAACATCATAAATTGCATAATCAGGATAATTGTTATATTCAGATAATGAATATTTTTTCTTGTTTACTTTATCCCATACTGTTGCCCACATCGTAAGTTCACTGCTTGTTCCATGAGTGGTAGGTATAGCAATAAATAAAGGTTTATTGACCTGGTTATAGGAACTTGCAAAAAGCTTTTGAATATCATAACAGGATTTATAAACGGCCATTCTTACTGTTTTGGCAGTATCAATTACAGAGCCTCCCCCAATTGCAATAATTGTATCAGGTTGATAGTCTTTTGCAAAAGTAATTGCTTTTTGATGACTATTAAAAGAGGGATTATTTTCAATCTCTGTGAAAATGCAAAAGTGATTTAATGAATGTTTAAATTTGACAAAATCTTCTGTAGATTGAAACCGCTTTGAGCATATAATTAAAATATCCCTTCTGCTTACAACAAGTTTGCTAACTTCATCTGCAAAAGCTTCAGAATATATTATTTTAGCAGGGTTTGAATATTTCCACATTATTTTCTTAGAAGCTTCATTAAATTGTTTCTCATATCTTCGGGGGAGTCAGAGGGTCTTTTTAGGCCTTCAACTGTTCCAGATTTTACTTTTATATGTATGAAATACGGGTTTTCATATTGTTTTATATCTTTTAAGATTTTTTGAAAATCCCCAACCTTTGTAATGCTACTTATAGATTTATATTCACACGCTTTTGCTATTTTTGCAAAATCAGTTGTTATAGCTGTAGTTGGCTGTTCTCCTGTTGATTCATACTTATTATTGTCAAAGCATATATGAATTAGATTTTTTGGCTGATAATAACCAATGGTAGATAATGTTCCCATTTTCATTAGAAGCGCTCCGTCTCCATCCAGAACAAATATATTTTTATCAGGATTTTCTTTTGCTATTCCTAACCCTATTGCCGCTAAACATCCCATTGACCCCATCATATAAAACTTTCCTTTATGTTTCGCGCATTGATATAACTCTCTACCGCAAAACCCAGTTGCTCCTAAAAGGACATCATTGTCACTAGCATTATTTGCCAACACTCTTATATATTCTATCCGCCTATTTAACATGTCCGTAGTTTGAGAACCTCTTTCTTTATATTCTTTATACTTTTCAAAATATCCTTTTTTAATAATAAACGCAAAAGGCTTTGCGTTGTTTTTACAGTAATCTTTTGCTTGCATTACTGAATTCTCCAAATTCCTTATATTATCTTTAAGTGTGATACAAGGAATTTCAAAAGCATTTAACAACTGTAAAATTGTCTTACCCATTATAAAATGCTGTGGAGCATCTTTCCTACCAGGTTCAGCTCGCCATGAGATTAGAAGTAATACTGGTAATTTATACAATAATTGCAAAGAAGAGAGTGGATTTATTGCATTTCCATAACCGTCATTTTGCATATAAACTACGGGAACTTTCCCTGATAAGGTAAAACCCCCAGCTAATCCCATGGCTTCTCCCTCTGAAGAACAAAGATAATTTTCTGCTTCTTCGCTATCATCTATATAGTTTAAAAGAAACTTAAAGACTGAGCAAGGAACACCCATAAACGGAGAGAAACCAGCTTCTCTTAACATTTCTACAAATCTTTCTACTTTCATTTATCTACTTCCCGGAATTAATGTTAAAATTTTGCTAATAGATATACACATTTTTTCAGCTTCCAGAGCTCTTTCGTTTTCTAATATTGTCTCTGCTGTTTTCATCATTGTCGGATATGCACTTCTCAATAATTGATTTGCATATATAACTATTCTGATACCCGCCTTTCTTAATTTTGTTTCGGTTATTTGGTTATATGTAGTAGGAACTGCGACTAATGGCACTTTCCTTTCGAACTTTTTATATTCTCTACAAAACTCTAGTATTTCATCAGGTGTTTTTTCTTTACTGTGAATCATTATCCCATCTGCTCCGGCTGCAATATACGCCTTTGCTCTCTTCAGTGCATCTTCAAGCCCTACTTTTAGTATCAGACTTTCTATTCTTGCAATTATCATAAAATCATCGGTAATCTGCGCCTTTTTACCACGAGTTATTTTTTTAGAAAAATTCTCTATGCTGTCCTGTGTTTGTTTGACATCGGTACCAAATAAGGAATTTTTTTTTAATCCTATTTTATCTTCAATTATTACAGCAGATGCGCCTTCTCTTTCTAATGATCTTACCATAAATATAAAATGCTCAGCTAATCCTCCAGAATCTCCGTCATATATTATTGGTTTTGTTGTAACTTCTAATATGTCATTAAGTGTGTTCATTCTTGAGGTTAAATCAACACAGCCTATATCTGGTTTTCCCTTTGCGATCGAATCTGTTAAACTACTCAGCCACATCCCATCAAATTCTTTTAGGACATTATTTCTTTTAATCTGTGTGTTTTCAACGATTAATCCTGCTAGCCCGCTATGTGTTTCAAGTATTCTTACTAATTCTTTTGCTTCTAATAATCTCCTCAATCTTTTCAATCTTATTCCAGGAGTTGTTCCAATCTCTCTTAACCCAACATTCAATTTAGTTGATGATATCCCCGATGTATATTTAGGCTCTATTAGTTTTCCGTCCCATTTTTTGAGAGTATTGACAACTTTTTCCCTTATCTCTCTTTGCACGCCTGTTCTCCAATCATCTCCATGAACTACAAAATCTGGCTTTATTTTTTCTAAATTAGGGATATAATCAAGAGTTTCTTGAGGTATTACTTGAGAGACACCTTTTATATTTTTAACTATTATTTCTCTTTGTTCATAGGATAGGAATGGAAGTCTCTTGTAACCTGCAATTGCTTTATCAGTTAATAAACCAATGATAACTTCACCATACTTTCTTGCCTCACTGATGATGTTAAGATGACCAGGATGTATCAAATCAGCACTCATTGCCACATATACTTTCCTCATTTTTCATTTTCCTTGCAAATAACGTTTACAATTTTTTCACTTGCTTTTCCATCCCCATAGGGATTTGCTGCTTTAGGTATTTTCTCATAAAGAATTTCATCGTCTAATAATCTTTGTGCTTCCTGAACAATTTTATCCTTATCTAATCCTACCACTCTTACCGTTCCTGCTTCCACTGCCTCGGAACGCTCGGTTACCTGGCGAAGGACTAAAACGGGCCTGCCTAATGAGAGGGCTTCTTTCGGGATGCCTTCAGAAACTAGGTTACTCTTTGCCCTTTGGGTAGGAGCAAAGTGAAAATCGACAAGGCACCTGGTAAGACGACGATTTATCTCTTCAGGAAAGGGATGAAACTTATCGTAGGTTCGCAAACCTGCCTCCACATGTCCGATTCTAATCTTGAGGTAGAATGCGGCTAAGCTTGTCACAAAGGTAGTTGTGGTATCTCCTTGCACCAGAATAAAATCAGGTTTTTCTTTCTCTAGAACTGGTTTCAGCTTTGTGTTAGGACTGTATTTGTTATACTGAATAAGTCTTGGTCAGGTTCCATAATGCTCAAATCGTAATCAGGATAAATCTTGAACAAGTCTAATACCTGGTCGAGTAGCTGGCGGTGCTGGGCGGTAACGACGACTTTGATTTCAAAATCATAAGGATATTTTTTCAATTCCTCTACTACCGGCACTAGTTTGATTGCTTCGGGCCTTGTACCAATTACTGCCATTATCTTCTGCATTTATCCATCCGTCAGGTTCTTAGGATTTTTTTTCTGAAACCTTGACGTCTTTAACCTCTTGTAGATTAGCTGCCCTACCGATACTTACTGTTAAGCCTAAGATTACCCAAAATGTGAGAGCATTGGCCGGAATTTGAAATGGAAAATCCATCGAGCCGTGAAGAGCAACTCCGGCAATGCTTACCATACACCCTAGCGTAAGCCCCAGTAAATACATATTTTTTGAGGAGACCAAATACTTAATTCCATACTTAAAATATAGAAACAGCAAGACTAAAAATGCTGCTAGAGAAAATATCCCCATTTCTGAGGTAAACTGTAGGTAATCATTGTGGGTCTCGTTCATGAATATAATGTGTTTCTTGTCGCGGTAGCGGGGATAAACAAGGGGAAAATTGCCCGGTCCTACACCTAGCAGAGGGCGGTCGGCTATCATTTGAAGGCTACCACGGTAGACTTCTATTCTAGATTCAAGTGGCACTCCCCTGAAAGGATTGCTGAGAGAAGCTGCGGACTTATTTTTCACAGCTTGATATAAACTCATTGAGCCGGCAGTTCCTAAAATAATGAGAGTGACCAGGATAGTCACTGCAATTCTGGTCAAAGTTTTCGGTGTTTTGTGTCTAATCCTTATTAATATGATACTTAAGAAGAGAATAGATGCAAAGAAAGAAATCCAGCCATCTCGAGAATGGGTGAAGATGAGAGCAGCGGTCATTACGAATATAGCAGGGGGCAAAATGAAGGTTGTTATACTGCGGCGACCTTCTCTTTGGCGGCCGAGAATCCCGCTGAGGAACAAACCTATCGCTAATGGAATTGTCAATGCAAGATAAGCACAGATGCTGTTGGAGTTTACGTAGGTTGCCGTTAAATTGCCGACGTAAGCCTTTTTTTCGATGCCGTAAATCATTTCTATTCCGTTCAGGTAATTATATAATCCGTAAAGGGCGAGTCCACAACCGATAACTATCAGAATAGTGATAACTCTTTTTATTCGCTTAAAGTCCTTGATATTATTTACTACAATATAGTAAAGGAGAATGTAGTTCAGGATTTTGAGGAGTTCCACCTTACTTTGATGGAAGTAAACTGAAGTAACGGTCGATACTACTGCTATGACACCGAAAGCTAAAATAGGTAAATCAAGCGGTGTTCTTACCAGTCTGAATCTACCTTGAGCATTCATTTTCAGAAACCAAAGAGCTAACATAATTATGGTGGCTAGGTGCATGACGGATATTGACCACACCTGGACGGTTCCAAAGGCTAGGGGGGTGAAGACTAGAAGTGCTATGAGGAGAAATTCTAGCGCTGTATCATAGAAGCGGCTGAATCCGGGCAGCAAATTATTTTCCTGACCATATCTCTGTATTGATAAAAGGTCATTTTGCATAGTGAAAGCACCTCATGAAAGGAGCCTTTATTTTGTTAAATCTATTCTTCCTCATGGGAATAGTAGTAATAATAGTATTTTCCGTAGCCGGAGTGTTGAGGGTCCACTTTGTTTAGAACGAGCCCTAAAATGTGGGCTTTTACTTTTTCAAGTGACTCCTTAGCTTTTTGGGCTGCTTGTCTGTCTATTTCATTTGCTGCCAATACCAGGAGTACCCCGTCTATATTGGAACTCAAAATAGAGGCATCGGATATTCCGAGAAGAGGGGAAGAGTCAAACAATACCCGGTCATATTGATTTTGAAGTTCTAAGATAAGCTTTTTCATGCGGGAAGACCTCAGAAGCTCAGAGGGATTGGGAGAGGGAGAACCACTGGTGAGAAGGTCTAAATTATCGACTCCCTCTACACTATGTATCACATCGTTGCAGTTTTGGTCAAGGGCGAGGAGATCGGTAAGGCCGGGAGATGCGTCTAAGTTGAAAAGTTTATTGATCCTATGGAGCCTCAAATCTGCATCAACAAGAAGAACTTTCTCGCCAGCTATGGCTAAAGTTATGGCCAGGTTTGTGACTACGGAAGTCTTACCTTCCAGAGGAATAGAGCTGGTTACCACCAGAGTCTTGAGCTTTCGGTCCAGCTTAACAAACTGCAAATTAGTTATGAGAGAGCGGTAAGCTTCCGAGATGTGAGATTTGGGTAGGTCGCGGGTGATTAGTTCTATGGGAGTCTTTTTTTCTTCAAGGAGGCTGGCTTTAATCTCTTTTCGCTTCTTCTTATTACTGGATCGGTATGAGTAGGCATAACCATATCCACCTTGAACACCGGGCCTGGGAATTACTCCGAGAATGGGAAGATTTAGCAATTTCTTGGCCTCATCCTCGGTTTTGATGGTTTTATCCGTGTATTCTAGGACAAGGGCCAGGCCAGCACCAAAGATTAAGCCGGATAATAAACCAAGTAGAGTATTCAGTTCTTTCTTTGGCTTAACCGGGCTGCCGGGCTTAAGGGCAGGATCAACCACTCCGATGCTGCCAATTTCGCTGGCGGATTCAATCTCGGCTTTGTTCTTGGCCTTGACTAAAATGGCGTAGAGGTCGGCGTTGACCTGCTGAGATCTCTGGAGGCGGGCCAGGGTCAACTCCTGTTCGGGAAGTCTGTTTACTTCCCTGCCATATTCGGCTACCAGACTTGCCAGAGCATCCTCCTTGGCCTGGAGGGCATTTACCTCGGTCTCATAGTTGACTAATCTGGTATAGAGTTCAGTATAAATGGGATTTATGCTCTCGGTCTTTCCGGCTACCACTGTCTCAACCTTGCGTTCTAACTCTTTCCTGGTCTCCTCTATCTGGGCCTTTATGTGGGTAACCTGGGGATCATCAGAGGAGAACTCCCGGCTCAGTTGGGCATGCTTAATCTCCAGGTCGGTGAGGCGGATTCTGAGCATCTGGACCAGGGGATTGTCGGAGATATAGGTGGAGGAAACCCACACTTTGCTCACCTTTTCCAGTTGGCTGTTTATCTCCGTCAGTCGGTTCTTGAGCTCCTGCCGGGATATCCTGGTGCTTTCATGCTGACTTTCCAGGTTGGAGAGACGTTCTACCACTAGCCTCGTCTTCTCAGAGAGCTCAGCCAAGCCCTCTTTTTCTTTATATTCCTTAAGGTCCTCCTCAGTTTGCCGGAGGTTCTCTTTTATCCTGGCGGTCTCCCGGGTGAGAAAATCGAGGGCCGCCGTGGTTTCCCTTCGCCGCGAGCTGATGTTTCTTTCAATGAAGACCTCGGCGGTTGTATTGGCGATGAGTTGAGCCATCCCCGGGTCATCCGAAGATGCGCTCACCCTAATTAGCCGAGTATTGGTTATGGAGGCTACGGATATGCTTTCTCTCAAACTGGCAACTATTTCAGAAAGGGATTGGGGCTTCTCTTCTTGGTTCTCTTCTGGGGGGGACTCACCCAGGATAGGGGTAAGCAGATTTCTTAAATATTGATAAAGTTGGCTCATTTTGCTTGACTGTGTTTTGTCAGTGCTAACAGGAGGGAGTCTGCCGGCCACCTCCTCTATGATGGTGCGAGATTTGAGGATCTCTATCTGGGTGTTGATCTCGGCTTCGCTGGAAAGGAGGGAGGCTGCACCGGAGATTTCGATTTGCTCAGGGCCGGGTTTGGCCTTTTTGAGATGAAGGGTAGTAGAGGCCTGGTAAATAGGAGTTTGAAGAAAACTGAATGTTACTGCAGAGGCTGTTACTACAATTACACTGAGGATGACAACCCACTTTCTCCTCCAGATGATTTTCCAGTAATCCCCCAGGCCGGGTTGGTCAGTGTGATTCAAGATTTTTTGTCCTCTGTATATTTACCGCTTAGTGGTTCTAAGATATGCTGTGAATATTCAGTGAAGGACATTTTATGTTATTGACTGCGAGATTGCTTCGGGACTTTGTCCCTCGCAATGACACGCGCTTCACAGAGCTTTTACAATTTTTTACCTTCTAAAACTAATGGCTATTTCTAGCTGTTCAATAAATCCAGAAGGTCTTCCCACTTCTCTCCAGCCAGGCTTATAGCTGTCTCCAGCTTCAGGATTTCCAGTTCCCCAGCAGTATTTTTTATCTGGAGGCTGGTTTGCATAATCCTTTCCATGAGGTCAAATAGAATACCTGGCTCTTTTATGCCTGCTTTTACCTGTTTTTCTAAAGTATCCCTTCTCGTCTCAAGGAAGGATTTAAGCTCTTCCAGGTTTTCCCTTTCGTTCTTTAACTTTGCCATTTCTGTCATCTTGGCCATGAGATTAGATATCAGGGACTGCTTCAGATTCTCGTAGGTCTGTTTGGCCTGGGCCAGAGTTTTTTCCCTCTCTAATTTTGCCTGTACGAACGTCTCCACCTGTATCGCCTGACTGAGGCTTAAAAGGGGAGTTTCCATCCCTGTCTCACCTACCCGGCGGCTGCTGGACTGCAGCTCCTCAAGGTTGATGAAACCTGCCCCTGGCTCGGGCATTTGCTGAATGGTGTTGATGAAACTCCTCTGGGATTCCAGGATGGGGTTATTCTCCACTGCCAGTTGGATTATCTGCTGAAGGATATCTGCCTGCTGTAGCTGTGATTTAGCTTGTCCCAAAACAATGGAAGGCAAGAGAAAAAGAAATAGGGTAAGGCAAAAAGCAAAAAAACCTTTAGCTCTGTTCATTTTAGGTATTCCTCCAATTGGTAAATATTCAGTGAAGGACGTTCCATATTTCAGTGAAAAAATTAACCGCTTAAGCGAGGATCAAAAAAGCGTTCTAAGGGGTCTGAAATGTGAGCATCTTCAGGAGCTCTGGCCACCTGTCGCCTGCCAGGTTGACCGCGGTTTCGCGCTTGAGGGTCTCTTCTGTGCTAGAAAGATTCCGGATGTTGGTTTCGTGGATCATGATTCGCTCACTGATGGCCCAGAGATCGCTTGGGCTTGCCACTCCGGCCTCAACCTGTTTTGTGAGAGCCTGGAGGTTGCGTTCCAGAAGCGAGAGGAGCTTTTCTTGAGCATCCAGCTCATTTTTCAAGCTAGTGATTTTATCCACCCTGGTAAGAAGGTCTGAGGTTACAGAGTTCTTGAGATGGTAATAATCCTGCCAGGCTTTGGCTAAATCCTTTTGAATAGTTAACCTGTCCAGGGCAATTTTTCTCTTCTTTACCGCACTATAGAGGGGAATAGTTAGCTCTATGCTTCCGGTGGGGACAACTCTTCTTTCCCATCCTCCATCAAGAGCTACAACGGCTCCCCCGGTTTTTAGAGCAAGGGCAAGGTCAGGACCTTTGACTGGCTCGGGTACGGTCTCAATTTCCGTGATAAGATTTCTCTGTGACTGTAGAGTAGGATTAGCCTCTACCACCAGCTCAATCATGCGCTGAAGATAATCTTTCTCCACCTCTGCCGCCTGGACATACCCACAGCTCATTAAGAGAGCCGCAATTAAAACTGGTAATACTATCAGACTCCGATTTCGAGTGTTCATCATAGTTTTCTCTCCTTTTCTCCCATCTTTTTGATTCTTTTTCCCTCACCTTTTTAGGAAAATCCCGGCTAGGGCTTTATATGACGGGAGCATCTTATTTCATCTCATCAAGCAAACCCAGAAGCTTTTGCCATTTATCACCTCCCATGGTTATGGCTATCTGTAATTTCAAGCTCTTTAGCTCCTCAGTGGCATTTTCTATCTCCAAGGAGGTACTCATTATCCTCTCGGTCAGGTCGAACAGGCTGGCAGGTTTTTCCAGTCCAGCTTTGACCTGTTGACTTAATGACTCGGCTCTATTTCTCAAGAAAGACTCAAGTTGACTTCGGCTCTCCTTTTTGTTCTCCAGCTTGGAAAGATCGGCAAGATTAGTCAAAAGCTCGGTCAATAGAGATTTTTTCAAAGATTCGTAAGCCTGCCTGGCTTGCTCCAGCATTTCTCTTCTCTTAAGCCTTTTGTCCCTGATATCCTCCAATTGAGTCATGCTTAGAAGAGGAGTCTTGATGCCGGCAGCTTCGGTTTCGCTCCCAGCTTCCAGGATTTCAAGGTCAATGAAGCCGGTTCCTGGCTGGGGCACTTTCTGGATTTCCTCAATGAGACTTCTTTGGGATTGGAGAGTGGGGTTATTTTCCACCACCAGTTCAATTATTCTCTGAAGGGGGTCTTTCTCTGGGGGCTGGGGTTGATCCTGGGCCCAGGCGGTGAATGAAATGAGAAGAATCAAGGCTAGGAAGCTTACCAATACCTTTTTTGTCTTCAATTTTTTCACTCCTTTTATTTCAGGAGCGCTCTTCTCGCTGTCTGGCAAGGAGGCGTTCCTTATACTTAGCAAGAAAAAGAATTTGCTATTTCTTTGATTCATTTAGTTTCTTATTGATTTGAGCTAATGCAAGTTTGGCCTGTCGGTGATTAGGGACGACATCGAGTACTTTTTCAAATTCTTTCCCGGCTTTGTTTAACTCATCCATTGCTCTGTAAACCGCTCCGAGTCTCCAGTGAAAAGATGCGTTGGTTGGATCGAGTTCAATGGCTCTCTTTAGCTCCTGAACAGCCTCTTCATACATTCCGTGCTGCCTGTAAGTCCATCCAAGGTGTGAGTAGGCTAATCCATCATGGGGATTGAGCTGTAAGGTAGTTCTGAACTCTCTGACAGCCTTCTTTAATACATCCTTATCCTGGCGCAGATTGGCTAACCGGGAGTAAATCCTGGCTAGCTCGAAGTGATACTCGGCATTATGAGGCTGGATGGAGATGGCCCTGTCATATTCAACGATGGCATCTTTCCACCTCATACTGTTGTATTGTTGCTTAGCACGGTGGTAATGAATATCGGCCAGCAGTGGCTTAACAACTACGTAACCCAAAAATACTGTGACTGCCAGGATAATGGTATAACCAGTGACTTTATATGGGAGCTTGATTTTTCTTCTCCCTTCCAGTTAGGGCATTATGGGACTTGCGGCTAACAGGTAATCGCTTTCCAGTCCGGCATAGACGGCTTCTTCTTCCAGGGATGCTCCAATGTCGGGAGCAACTTGCTTAATTGATTGCACTGCTACTGCTGCAACACCGGGTGCGGTCTCAATCATCTGGGTTATTGACTCGCTGAGAACTGCGTATAAAGTGGCCGCCAATTGGGGTTGAGTCTCGGCCAGTTCTTGTGAAGCCTGAGCGATAGCCATCAGTGCTCTTACCGTCACCTCGGGGTTGGTTTCGGCCAAATTGACAATAGCCATCACCGCATTTTCCGGATCTCTCTTGGCCAGCTCCAAAATGGCGAGGACCGCAAGTTCGGGATTCTCTTCCGCCAAATCTTGCAGCAGGGTCATGCCGAGCTCAGGTTCTGAGGCAAAGGTATTAATTATGTCTTCTATCTGCTCTTCCTCAGCTAGTGATAATGCTTGAGCTGGAGAGGTCGCGCTAAAGAAATTCAACGCAAGCATGGCTCCAGTCAAAAGACAGATTGTGGTATAATAGACTCTTCTAGCAACCATTAGTTACACCTCCTTATTCTTAGGAATATCTGGGGCTTTTTTCGCTCGGTCGCGGCTGCCCCATCGAAAACACCTCGCCAAGCAGCCAAAATCACTGAACGTAAATATAGTCTATCACACTTTAGAAATTCTGTCAACTACGCTAAATACTTCTTAAGAAGTCGTTGACTAAAACACTCAATGGGTGTAAAGTAATAATAAGTTTGCCAGGGAAGTGACGGATTAGCTTGAGGGGAAGAAGAGAAGATGATTTTTTGAAATAAGGGGGAAAAGTAGATGATATCCTTTAAAAAAGCGTTGCTGGTAATTTTTGCTTTTATTCTAGTTGGCCAGTTAAACTCGCAGCTACCAGCAAAACAATCAGCTAAGTATGCTATCGCTATATTACCTACACCCGTTTTAAATACTCCAGATTTTCCTGTTGTTTTCGGAGGAAAAGATGGCAGCACTTTACGGCTTGATGAGAAGAATCGGATTAAAGAATTAGAACTTATTTGCTTTCCCGAAACAGTATTTGAAATTGAAGAAATCATTGAAAAGAACGGAAGAATAGTCTATAAAGTAACAACAAGCGATTATCCTTACCCGACCAAGAAAGGCTATTTTATTGATAGTAGATTTGTGAAAATAGTGGAAATACAACCTCCTGAGAGGCATAAGAAACTTCCCTCAAAGCTAACTATTATCCAAAATCTTCTATCTGCCGAAGGTAGTAATTATGTGTGGGGTGGGAACTGTAAAGATGGCGTCCCTCAAATGCTCTCTTTTTACCAACCGGCTTCTTCGCTTCCGGTGGTCACTGCAAAGGTTCGGGATAAATGGATGTTGAAAGGAGTAGATTCCTCCGGCCTGCTCTATTACGCTACAAATGGTTACACCCCCCGAAACTCAAGTGGTTTAGTTAGCTATGGCAATCCTGTCCGGATAGCTGGTCTAAAGATTGATGAGATAATCCAAAAAGTAGAGCCTCTAGACATAATCGTATGGATGGGACACACCAGTGTTATCCTTAATTTATACTCATCTCGCTACAAAGATATAGAGTGTCTAATTGAAAGCCGCATAGACTATGACAAAGACAAAGAAGGGTTTGAAGGAGGGGTCTGGATTCGTCCGCTAAGAGAGGTGTTAATAGAGATTATGGAGAGGCTGATTCCGGCTGACAGTTATGACCAGAAACTAGAAGGAGAAAAGAAAAAATTTGTTATCCGTAGGTGGTATGAGCAAAGAGAAAGACAAGAAGAGGAGTAAATCCCCCTTCCCTTTTAGGTAATGATGCTATAAATTAATGTTCAAAAAGATTAGCCTCCGGGGTAACTCTTTTTCTGTAGGCCAGGTTGAGGTAAATGGTAGATGGCCACCTTTGCTGAGGAGGAAAGAGAGTTCGTTTAATTATACTTCCTAGAGAGTAATAGCGCTTATAGTAGTGATATAAATTCTTAGAAAAGACCTCTTCCTCCATCTTGGTTCCTGTAAATTCCAGACCATAAGTTTTCCCATCAGGATTAAGCCACCACTTAGCATCCTTTAATCGACCCCGCTCTTTCAATCTTTTGTAAAGGGGTGTTCCCGGATAAGGACAAAGGGGCGACCAATAGGTATAAGGCACACGGTTCTTGAGCAGGAAATTGTAGGTCTCTTTAAAAACTCCAGACTCATCGTCATCAAAACCAAATATCATGCTCCCTAGTACCCTGATTCCTGCCTTTCTATAGACTTTCAGATTCTTTTCATAGTGTTCAACTTTATTTATTGTTTTACCCACAGAATCAAGGTTTTTGCGAGACAAACTCTCCAGACCTACACCCATTTCAATACAGCCACTCTT
>SDBT01002003.1_pt1 | contig 36522 bp, 28 predicted proteins | sample 2277101 | NCBI WGS metagenome assembly SDBT01 (sample SAMN10404973, study PRJNA504765) | marine sediment metagenome | isolation source: marine sediment core GS10_PC15, 103 cmbsf | place: Arctic Ocean: Southern Knipovich Ridge | collected 2010 | reverse complement strand
TCTCTACGGCAGATCGCCGCCCGGGAACTGACCCCCCGCGCGCAACCGGAAACAGGTGTGAGCTTTGCCCGGAAACTCCGCAAGCAGGACGCCCGGGTGAACTGGGGGAAACCGGCCACGCTAATCGAACGGATGGTCCGCGCTTACCATCCTTGGCCTGGAGCCTGGTTCATCCTGAAAAGTTCCCGGAAAACGCGAAAACTTACTATTACCGAAGCGGCGGTTGAACAAATGGCCGCCATCGGCGCCGGGGCCGCGCCGGGCCGGGTCGTGCAAGCGAATAAGAATGGCTGGAGTGTCGCTTGCGGCGAAGATGTTTTGGAAATCCGCAAACTGATCCCCGAAGGCAGGAAGGAAATGACCGGTGCCGAATTCATCCGGGGATGTCCAATACCCACAGGAAGCTTTGTCGATGAAACAGATCATTGTCAACTCGGAGAACTTGCAAACTCGGATTGCGCTCACGGCTGACGGCAGGATCGAGGAGTACTATCTCGAACGGCAGAACAGCCAACGGATAGTCGGCTCCATCTTTAAGGGCAGAATCCGCAACCTTGAACCCTCGCTGCAGGCCGCCTTTGTTGATATCGGCCTGGATAAGAATGCCTTTCTTCATTACTGGGACATGATCCCGGCCACCAAGGAGATTCTCGAGGCCGAGGGCGAAGCCGAGAGCGCGGCTGCAGCCGAGCCGGCCACAGACAATCCAAGCGACAACAGCCGGGGCGCCAACACCCCCGCATCGGGTCGGGGGCAGCCACCGGCCCAGCCCCCCGCCAGCGGCCACAATCCCGACACGCCGGAACAGGGCCGCCAAGCTCCCAACCCGCAAAAGGCCGCCGGCGAGGCCCCCGCAGCCACCGGCAAGTCAAAGCCGGCGCCCGCGAAAAAGGGCGGCGTGACCGCGACGATCAAAAAGCTTTTTTCGGGGGCTGTGTTTGGCGGGAAGGCCGGGGCTGGAGACCAGGAACGCCAGGTTCAGGCCGACGCCAGCCCTTCCCAGCCTCAGAAGCACGATGATCGCGCCCGCCCGGCCGGGCGTAACGGCCGGGACCAGCAGCGCCGGCGCGGCCGCCGGCCGCGGGAATCCTTCGACATCGCACAGATACCCAAGCGGTTCACGGTGAACAGCGAGGTGGTGGTGCAGGTCTCGAAAGGCATGATTGGCGGCAAAGGTCCGCGGGTGACGACCAACTTGAGCATTCCAGGCCGTTACGTGGTGCTGCTGCCCAATTCCTCACACCGTGGCGTTTCGCGCCGCATCGCGGACCGAGCTGAGCGCTCCCGGCTGCGCCAACTCATCCAGAAGCTCGAACTGCCCCAAGGCATGGGTCTGATCTGCCGCACCGCCGGCGAAGGTCTGAACCACGAAGCCATTGCTTTGGACGTTCAACTGCTCCTCGAAAAGTGGGAGCAGGCCGAACGCCTTAAGCGGCGGCGCAGCCCCGTGTGCGTCTATCAGGAACCCGGACTGCTGGAACGCGGTCTGCGCGACTTTCTATGCGAACAGATTGACGAAATTGTCGTGGACTCGCGGCCGGCGTACGAGCTTAGCATGCAATATGTCGAACACCTCGAAAAAAGCCGCCGGCCACGGGTGAAGCTCTACGACAATCCCCGGCCCATCTTTGAGGCCTACAAACTCAATGAGCAGATCCGCAACATCTTTCAGCGCCGGGTGCCTTTGAAAAGCGGCGCGGAACTGTGCATTGATGAGACCGAGGCATTGATCGCCATTGATATCAACTCGGGCAGAAGCCGGGGCGGCAAGGATCACCCCGAAACCATTCTCGAGACTAATCTCGAGGCGGCCGTAGAGGTGGGCCGCCAACTTAAGCTGCGCAACCTCGGCGGCCTGATCGTGGTTGATTTCATTGACATGCGCTCGCGCCGCGACCGCGAGAAGGTATATCGCCGCTTGAACGACATACTCGCCCGGGACCGGGCAAAGAGCAAGCTGCTGGCAATCTCACGGCTGGGTCTGCTCGAGATGACCCGCCAGCGGCAGCACGGCAGTCTTCAGAATGCCGTCTATGAAAACTGCCATTACTGCCGGGGGCGCGGGCTGGTCAAATCATCCATTGCCATCAGCGTGGAAATCCAGCGGCGGCTGCAGGAGATTCTGCGGCGGGACAAGGGGAACAAGACCCCGATCCGCGTAACCGTGCACCCGCGGGTGCTCCAACGGCTCAGGCGCGAAGACGCCCGGGTGCTCGAGGAAATGGAAAGCGAATATGGCGGCAACCTGTCCTTCCGGGGGGACCCCGATGTTCACCAGGAAGAATTTCACCTCATAAACAGCTCAACCGGAGAGGATATCTAAACATGCAGTATGATCACAACGGCGCATTGCTCATTTCCCAAATCCCCGGACTCCCCGAACCCAGGCGCGGCAAGGTGCGCGACATCTATGAGCTTGAAGACAATCTGCTGCTGGTGGCTTCCGACCGGCTCAGCGCTTTTGATGTGGTCATGCCTAACGGCATCCCGGACAAGGGCCGGGTGCTCACCTCGATGTCAAAATTCTGGTTCGATCTCTTCGACTGGATGCCTAACCATGTCATCACTATGGACGTGAACGAATATCCCGAACCCCTGCGCGCCTGCGCCCGGGACCTCGAAAAACGTTCCATGCTGGTGAAAAAATGTCAGCCGCTGCCCGTCGAATGCGTCGCCCGCGGCTACCTCATCGGTTCCGGCTGGCGCGAGTACGAGAAAACCGGCGCCCTCTGTGGCATTGACCTGCCCGCGGGGCACAAACTCGCCAGCAAACTTGACGAACCCATCTTCAGCCCGGCTACCAAGGCCGAACTCGGCACCCACGACGAGAATATCAGCTATGCCCGGGTGGTGGAGATTGTCGGCGCCGAGACAGCCGCCTTTTTGCGTGATCACACCCTGAAGCTTTATACCGCCGCCGCCGACTTTGCCCGCGGCAAAAACATCATCATTGCCGATACCAAGTTCGAGTTCGGCTTCTCCGACGGCGAAATAATTCTCATTGACGAGGCGTTGACCTGTGACTCGAGCCGGTTCTGGCCGGCGGACCAGTGGCGGGAAGGCGAGAACCCGCCGAGCCTGGACAAGCAGTTCGTCCGCGACTACCTCGAGACTCTTGACTGGAACAAGACCGCGCCCGGCCCCGAGCTGCCGGACGCTATCGTGGCCAAAACCCGGGAGAAATACCTCCAGGCCTATCGGCAATTAACCGGCCGGGAGTTGTGAACGGCGCCGGCTTTTGCCCCCACATAATCAGGCTGAAATCGGATGATCAGGCTGTCTGCCAAAAACCTTGTGGGCCTTTGGGCCGCGGCTCTCCTCGTCTGCGGCTTCCAGGCCACTGCCGCCAAACTGAAATGGGTTGACGAAACCCCGGTCATCCACCAACTGATTTCCCGGGCGGAAACGGCTCTGAAACGCCGCAAATTCCGCGCTGCTTTCCGCTATTTCCGTAAAATCGAAAAGAAATCACGCCGGCGGCAGAACCGGGCAGCGGCGCTCCTGGGCCAGGGGAGAAGCCTCCGGGGCCGCCGGAGCTACTACCAGGCGTGTCTAAAATTCAAGCGGGCCGTTGATAACTACGCCAACTGTTTCCCCCCCGAAGAAGCCCTGCACCCGGAATTCCTGATCGCCATCAACCACCTCGAAGGGAAGCGGAAATGGTCGTGGTATCGTTTCAGGGAAGACAATTCCAAGGCCCTTAAGGTCTACGCGCACATCGTCAGCGCCGGCCCAGACACGAAGTTGGCCCCGCTGGCATTGTATCGCACAGGGATGATTTTGCGGGCGGGAAAGAAAAATCGCCAAGCCGCCACGAAATTTGCCCTGTTCCTGGACCGTTATCCCGGGCATGAACTCGACCGGGAAACCCGGCAAAACCTGACCGAGGTCCTGCTGAAGAAGGCCTGGAACTTCCGCCTGCGGGGGAAGCATAGTCGGGCATATAAGGAATTTAAGTTCGCCGTTGACAACTACCCCGGCTACATTCCCCTCGAACAGGTCTTGAGTGCAGAATATCAAATTGCCCTCGATCACCTCGAGTTCAAGCGGACCTGGCTGGGGTTCTCCAAGACACCTCTGGCCATCAGGATTTACGCGCACGTCAATAAGCGCGGACCCTATACCAAGACAGGCCCGCCGGCCCTCTATCGCCAGGGAAAGCTTCTGCTCGAGTCCAGAAAGGACTATGAAGGAGCTGCCGAAAAACTTGAATTGTTCCTGACCCGCCACCCCCGGCATGAACTCAGCGGCGATGCCCGGCTCGACCTTGTCAAGGCTCTCTTAGAAAACGCTGAGGACTTCGATGGCGATGCCGGGTTGGTGCGCCGGGCCCGGTACGAGTTGGCAAGGTTCAAGCGGCTGCATCCCGGTCACCAACGGCAGGTGGAAGCGGCGCAACTGCTGGCCCGGGCCCGCAACTGCGAGGCCAAACGCCTGCTCTCCCTGGGCAGGTTCTATCGCCGCAGGGGGGCGCATTATCGCCCGCACGCGGCCCGGCGCTACCTGCAGGAACTGCTCGAGAAATACGGCGATACGCTGGCCGCCCCCCAAGCCAGAAAACTCCTCGCCCGTCTCCCGAAGAACTCAAAAGCAATGGCTGAGCCTGGCACAGGAATGGAAAAAGAAGAATGAAATCACTGTTATCCCACAGGATGATGGATTGATGGAGTAATGGAGTAGTGGAGTAATGGTTTTGAACTCAAGTCCGGAATCCACAGTTCCCAATTCGGCGGAGGTCGCCGGTAACGATCTTCGGACTTTGCCGCGGCTTGTATTGTCGTCTAACGTGTTCTTACCCAGTACTCCAATACTCCAATACTCCAATACTCCAAAGGATGCCTGTGGAATGAAATATTATACGCGAATACCGCCAGTGGTCTCAGGACTGCTTTTACTGCTGTTGTTGAGCGGTTGTCTGGGCTACCGGCTCGGGTCTCTGGGCAACCCGGACCTCAAGAGCATCGCCGTCGTCAAGGTGAGAAACGACACTGATGAGCCCCGCCTGGGCATCTATGCCGCCAGCAAGCTCCGCAGCCGCTTCGTCAGCGACGGCACCTTGGCCCTTGCCGGCCGTGACTTGGCCGATTGCATTCTCGAGGCCCGCGTTAAATCTTACGCGCTCAGAATTGCCGGTAAGCGCCGGCTCGAGTCTCTGGATGAAAGCCAGCAAATCTATTCCGCGGCTATCTGGCGGATCGAGGTGAGAGTGGAATATACCCTGCGGGCGCCAGGCAAAGAAAAGCCTCTGATTGCCCCACGCACGGTCACCGGCAGCGCCGAGTATGGCGAACTGATTGACCTGGACGTGGTCCGCCAAGCTGGTTTCCGCCAGGCCCTGCGCCACGCCGCCGACCAGATCGTCACCGAGGTCACCGAAGCCTGGTAACCATCCGGAATACACCCAAGCAAAAGGAGATGCGATATGCCACCTGAACTGAAAGTGATACTCGTAATCATAATTGTGCTGGCGGTGTTGTTTGTGGTCTGCGGCCTGCGCCTCGAACAGGAATACCAGCGGGGCGTCATCTTCCGCCTGGGCCGGTTCAGCTCGATCAAGGGGCCGGGCCTGTACTGGATTATTCCCATCATTGATCGGCGGGCCCGCGTGGATATCCGGACCCGGACCGTTGACATCGAATCGCAGGAAACCGTCACCAGCGACAGCGTGACCATCAAGGTGAACGCCGTGCTCTACTACCGCATCGCCGAGCCGGACAAGGCGATCATCCAGGTTGAAAACTATAACAACGCCTGCTACCAGGCCGCGCTCACCACGCTGCGCAACGTTATTGGTCAGCATCAGCTTGACGAAGTGCTTAAGGACCGCGACAAGATCAACATGGCGCTCCGCAAGATCGTTGACCAGATCACCGATCCCTGGGGCCTGAAAGTCGAGTTGGTCGAAATGAAGGACGTCGAGATTCCACCCAACATGCAGCGGGCCATGGCCAAGGAAGCCGAGGCCGTGCGCGAGAAACGCGCGCGCCTGATCAAGGCCGAGGCCGAACAGGAGGCGGCGGAGAAGCTCACCTCAGCCGCCAGCCAGATTGCCGAGCACCCCGCCGCTCTCGAATTGCGCCGGATGCAGATGATCTCCGAGGTCGGCGTCGAACATAACACCACCACCATCATCCTGATGCCGTCCGACTTCGTCACCCTGGCAAAAAGCGTCGCGGCAAAGCTGGGCGGGCAACCGCAGGAGAAGGGCTGAAAGATGCCGGAAGAATCGTTGAAACCGGCTCCGGGGAACGGGGAGGCCGGGGAACCCCGCAGCTTTGAGGCAAAGGCGGTCGGCGGGAAAAAGGGCGTATGGAAATTCACGCTCTTGGCGGAAGCGCTGGCGCTGGAAGCATCTGACGGCAGTGAGTCTCACGAGATCGCCCGGACGGATGCTCCCGAGAAGATCCAACTGCAGAAGATGCCGTTTGGAGGGGACATTCTGGTGGTCCAGATCCCGAAGAAAGTCATCTTTCGACTGGAGCCGGACAGCGCGGCCTTTTTGAAAGACTGGCTGGGGCCGCCGACAATTCGTGACCTCAAGATAGCACTCAAGGGTCGCCTGAAATGGTGCCTGCCAATCGGTATCTTGTTTATCCTGTCCGCCATGCCGTCGTCGGGCGACCCGGCGACCGGGCTGGCGCCGATTCCGTTTGATCCTCTCTCATTAGTGTTGGGGGCAGTCCTGATTGCGGTTGTTCTTCTAATGAGGGTTTGGCCCTGTCGAGCGCTTTTCCTGGCTGATGCGACGTGGTTTCTGATGTTGGCCGGGCAGACCGTTTACAAGATAGTGATCGGGGCCTCGAGCTACTGGTGGGGTCTGGCGGTGGCATTGATCCTCGTGGCTTCGAAGTCTGCTTTCGCGGAATACCGGCGTTTCGCCTCACTTCGGCAAGAGCAAGCTGACCGATCCCAAGTGCGTAGAAGAAGATAGTCGTGCCCTCAAAGGAACGCAAACTCGGCGAAAAAGAAGCCTGAGGAAGGCAGAATTCTGAATTCTTTCTGTGTTGGAGTTCAAGCTTCAGCTTGCTGAGCTAAGTAGCACAGCCTTTCGAGGCTGTAGCTTTCCTTGTTTCCGCCTACGAGGTTATTTCGGAAAGCTGCAGGCAAGAATGCCTGCGCTACTTCGGACTCCTGAATTCTGGATTCTGAATTCTTATGATTAATCCTTATGAATTTGCTCCCGAGTCACGGCGGGAACGAGTGCGTGTCTGTCGTATACTCAGCGTGTTGCATCAGCTGCTTGTGCTCTTTTTCATCTGCACGGTAGGCTACACGGGCTGGCGCTGCCAGCGCGACTGGTCGAAGTACAAGCCGAAGGAGAACGAAGCCTCGGAGCTCAAGGAGGACCTCGAACGCGCGAAGCAATACCTGCGTGGGGTAGTCCAACGTCACGGCTTGGCCGGGTGGCTGCGGTTCGCCGCGGCGGCTCTGGCGTTCGAGTCTTTTCTGGGCGCGGTGAACGAAATCTTGAAGCGGACCGTCGCTTCCCGGGTCGAGGCCGGCGCGCAGATACTCGACAGCGGAGTCATCGGCTGGCTGCTGTACTCGCAGCATCTGCACCCGGAAAGAACTGAAGCCCTGGCCCTGACGGGGCTGGGCGTCGTGTTTGGCCTTGCTCTGGGCGCCGGGGTGGTCAACAGCATCATCGCCCTCATCAACCGGGCGCCGGCAAAGCAACTCTTCGCCGAAGCCCAGCAGGCCCTTGCCGCGGGTGACGCGCTACGCGCGATCGAATTGTTCGAACAGAGTTTCACCCGTAAGCCCGGTGGCGCCAGCGCCAGAGAAGATACCAGCGACAGGCTGATCCGCCTCGCCGAAGCCTGCCGCGCCGCCCGCCGTACCGAGGATGCGCTGCTGGCGCTCCGCACGGCCCGGGCCCTCCTGCTTATCTGGAAAATCCCCAATCCGTTGCAGGCAAAACTCGACGTCGTAAAGCAAAGCATCGAAGCGCTGGAAGCCGGGGCAACCGAACCCGGCAAAGCCGGGACGCCGCCTGGCACTGCTCCGCTCGGGACGGAAAATCTCGAACAACACGTTCGCCTCGCCGGGGAGCATCCTTTGAACCCCGTTTATCGTGAGACCGCCCGGCAATATGGGCTGGACTTTCTCCCCGGCCGGGCCCAGGATAACATCCCGGTCATGTTGTCCGGTGTCTCCAACGACTGCCGGATTGAGCTCAGCGGCGCCAAACCGCTGCCGGGGAAGGGCGTGGGTGTGGCGCGGACGCTGGCGCGGGCGGCTTTGCCCCTGGACGTCCACGGCGCGGTGACGGTTAAATCAAAGCTCTGGGCCAAGTCTCAGAGCGAAGCCGAGGCCGGCGGCCGGCTCGAGCAACTGTTCGAAGGCGCTTTTAGCGTGCAGAAGCCGCAGTGGACCGGACCGGAGCTTTGGACGCGGCGTGAGTTCCAGCAAGTTATGCTGCAACTGCATAAGATGGCGAGTGAAGGTAAACGCGGGATCATACCGGGGTTCCTCATGCGGCTGGCGCACCGGGTTCGACTGACTATTGACGCTGCCGGCATTATGCTGCTGTGCAGTTGGGCAGTGGACAAGCCGGAACACCTGCGCACGCTTATTGACGCGACATTCGGCATCGCGGAACTCCTGGCCCCCGCCAAAGAATGAGCAGCGCTCGCGCGGCAGTAAGACTTCTCAAAGTTGATCTGGCGCTTGCCTTTCGTCAGTATTCATCCTATATTACGGAGTTTCGCGGCAGAGGGACGCTAATTATGAAGCGAAGGCGACAACTGAGCTTGAGCAGAATTGCGCTGGGATTCTTTGCCGGTTTGACGCTGTCTGCGGAGGTCCCGAGGGCCAGGGACGAGCAAGTCCGCCGGCAAATCGAGGCGGAATTGCATGAGACGCTCGACCGGGTGGTTGATGAAAGAGGGTTCGCCGAGCGCCTCGGATTTGCCTACCCGGTCCAGGCCCCAGCTTTGCCGTATGCCAAGCTTAAGGAAATGGCCGATACTTACGCGGATAAGGCCATCAATGAAAAGTATCCTGAGACTTGGGTCGAGGAGGAATTCGCGCGCAGGCACAGGCAGCGTTTCGGCCCGTGGCGGGTGGGAACGACGGTCACGGTTATGCTGAAAAACGGCACCCGGTTCACGGAAAGAATCAGGGCCATTGACCAGTACTCGATCACGATCGGCCCCAAGGAAATCCATAAGAGCGACCTGCACGAGGATTCCCTCGTGCATTTGGATACCACGGTCGCCGCCAACGAGATCAAACTTATCAAGATGAAATTAACCAGCCTGCACCAGAGGCTCGTGGCGGAATTGCGGCAGAAGACCGCCCGCGGGTTCTGGAATAAAGAAGGTTATATCTTGGTGGAAGACAAATGGACCTCGAAATACCAGGTCTTCCGGGACCGCGTAGACGAGCGTCGCGAGCGGCTTACCCGGCTGCTGCTGCCCGCGCTCGAGGACAAGCATTACTACCTGGCTGGTTTCCGCAAGTACAAAGAAGAATGGTACGAGCCGGCGGGAGCCGCCGACCGGAAAGCCTCCGACCCGGAAGAAGTCGGCCAAATCAAGGCATTTTTCCACAACCTCCTGAGCGGCCGGCCCTGGCACGTGGCCCTGGTCGCGGGCGGCGCGGTGACGCTCATCGCCCTCATTATGGCTTGCTTCGCCGCTCGTGCCCGTCGCCGGCGTTAGCCGCCCGCTCAGCCACTACCCCATCCTCCCCTCATGCGTCATTGGTTGCGGTTCTGCCGCCTCAGGCGCTGGCGACGCCTTTCAAGACCCAGCGGATGGCAATGTATGGGATCAGGAACACGCTGACAACAAAGAGCTTCAGCAGGCCCAGCCAGGCATAATTGATCAACATCAATTGCTCGCGGGCAACGCCAAAAAGCGACCCGTGAATCTTAACGACAAGGTCCTTGCTTACTATAATCACGATGAACGACAACATAAGCGCAGCGAAGCCGAGCCAGAACGCTCGAATCAGGATTCGGGCGGTCAATTCAAGACATGTCTTCTGTTCGTCACTGATACTGATCTTCTCCATGGTGCTTTCCTCTCTGCCGGTGATGTTTTGGGTAGCCGTTCAACCTTTTTCCGCGGGCAACTTTCCCGCCAGCGCGCGGAACCCGGACTGGCGCGCGGAAACACTATACCTGGTCGGGGTCCTCTTTATTTTCGGGCTTGGCGGGCGGTTTTTTGCGGGTGAGGCGTTTTGAGATAATGAGAACGAGCGCGATGATCACGATCACGATGTACAACGGCCACAGTTTGACCGCTAGAATCAGATCATCAACGATGGCAATAAACAAGACCTTGTACCAGGGCAGTTCCCAGATCTGTTCGATTATCTCTCCCATGAGCGTCTCCTTTGGTCAGGGGTTAAACACAAGCAGAGCCTGAGCTTATTTCCGGCGGACGGAATTGATGAGCACCGGCGTGAGCGGCACGCCCTGGTGCGGGCCGGATATCCCGGTTTCCTCGGCGGCGATCTTGTCCACGGTGGCCATGCCGGCGGTCACCCGGCCGAAGACGCAATAGCCGAAGGTCTCGGGCGCAGGGCCTTTATGGTTCAGGAATTCGTTGTCCTTCAGGTTAATGAAGAACTGGCTCGAGGCGCTGTCAACCTCACTGGTGCGGGCCATGGCAACTGTGCCGCGTTTGTTCGCCATCCCGTTGGCGGCTTCGTTCTTGATCGTTTCCCGGGTGGGTTTCTCGGCCATCCCCGCGCTAAAGCCGCCGCCCTGAACCATGAAATCGGGGATTACCCGGTGGAAGATGGTGCCGTCGAAAAACTCCGCGTCAACGTAATCCAGGAAGTTCTGCACGGTTATCGGGGCCTGCGCTTCGAACAACTCGAGTTCGAGTTCACCAAGACTGGTTAACATAATTACCTTTGGGTTGCCGGACATGATTTGCCCTCCTGATTAACGGGGTTGCTGGCTGGAGTAGAATAGTCGTTGTCCGGAACGTAGCACTCCGGCCGAAGAAAACAAGAATCGAATCAGGCCCCGAGCGTTACTGCAGGCCGCGACCGCCGGGCGTGACTGTCCTGCGTCGGGTTCTTCGTGGCGGGCTCCTCCGCGGCGGCGGCTACTCTCCGCGGAGCCAGACGATCATTTCACCCGGATCGCGGTTGGCCCAGAGGAAGTAAGGGATCGCTTTGAAAGGAACGGCCTTATGCTTCGTGCCCGCCGGGCGATAGAGTTGGCCGGGCCAGCCCGAATGCTCCCGGCGTTTGGCTTCGCCGGTGATCACCGTGACGCCGCCGAGCAGTTTTGGATCGTGTTCGGCTCTAAGTTCGGTCTCAGCCGGCAACACGAGATCGTGCAGGTCCTTGCCGTTGTCAACCTCCTCGAGGCAATAGACCAGGGGGCCGCGCTGGAGGGCCACGCGCCCGGCGTTCTGCCGGACCTTGGGATGCGCCTCGAGCCGCAAAACCGGCATAGGCAGGTTAAGCTCGACCTTATCACCGGTCTGCCACTCACGCTCGATTTTGGCATAGCCATTGTGCGCCTCAGTTTTTAGCGCTTTGCCGTTGACTTCGAGCGTCGCGGCGCGGCACCAGCCGGGAATCCGCAAGGCAAGCGTGAAACGTGCCGGCTTTTCCAGGTTAAGGGTGATATTGACTTTTTCTTTCCAGGGATATTCGGTCTGCTGAATCAGCTCGACTTTTTGGCCCGCGACCTCGAGCTCGGCTCTGCCCCCGGCATACAGGTGAACCCACGCCTCGTCCCGGCTCTGCGAATAGATGTAACCGGGCAAAGAAGCGAGCAAGCGCAGGATATTCGGCGGGCAGCAGGCGCAGCCGAACCATTCGCTCCGGCGATAATGGTAGTCTTTCCCCGCGAATCGGCCGTTGCCGTCCACGCCGGGATAAGACGCCAGCGGATTGCCGTAGAAGAAGCGTTCCCCGTCCAGCGACACCCCGCTGATTGTGCCGTTGTAGAGCGCGCGCTCCATGACATCGGCATACCTGGCGTCCGGCTCGAGTTGCAACATACGATGCGCCCAGAATACCAGCCCGATGGCCGCGCAGGTCTCGAGATAGGCGTCTTCGTTCGGCAGGTCATAATCGAAGGTAAAACCTTCGTTGGCATGGGTTGGGCCGATGCCGCCGGTGATGTGCAGCCGTTTTTCGGTCAGGTTACGCCAGAGCCGTTTACAGGCGTCGAGCAAGGCTTGGTCGCCGGTTTCGGCGGCCACGTCGGCCATCCCCGAGTACAGATACATCGCCCGGACCGCATGACCCACCACTTCGGCCTGCTCACGCACCGGCAGATGCGCCTGATTGTACGCATGGGTGCCGGCCCAGTACTGTTCCGCCTTCTCGCCCCGGGCTTTCGCCTCGATATCGAAATAGTGCGGCTGCCGCCCGCGTTCGTTGACGAAGAACTCCGCCAGCTTCAGATAGCGTTTTTCGCCGGTGGCCCGGTAGAGCTTCACCAGTGCCAGCTCGATCTCTTCGTGGCCGGGGTAGCCGCGTTTCCGGTCTTTGCCGGGGCCAAAGAGTTGGTCAATGCAGTCGGCGCACCGGCAGAGCACCTCGAGCAGTTTGCGCTTCCCGGTGGCTTCGTAATAAGCGACAGCGGCCTCGATCAGGTTCCCGGCACAGTAAAGCTCGTGCTGGTCCCGAAGATTGTTCCAGCGCTCCTTAGGGTGCAATACGATGAAAAAGACATTGAGATAACCGTCCGGCTGCTGAGCCTTTTCAATCATGTCAATAACGTTGTCGGCCAGTTCCTCCAACTTCCTGTCAGGATGGCTGGTCAGGCTGTAAGCGACGGCTTCGAGCCACTTGGCCACATCCGAGTCCCAGAAGAGTTGAGGTTTGTTCGGCATGCCCTCCTGCCAGTCCAGTTTCCAGGCGTCAATTCGGCCGGTTTCTTTGCACTGCTCGTACTCGATTGGCAAAGTAACCTGACGGTTGGTTGTCAACCGCGATGCCCAGAACCCGGCGTCCACGGTCACCTTCTTGAGGGGAACGGGGGTCAATTGGCGAAGTGAAGCTTGGGTCATTTTGTCTTCTCCGTATGGGGTACAGCCTGAAATTTAGCTTGCCGGGGATATTATTAGCGCCTGAACGGGTGAATGCAAGATTTCAGGTTCTAGATTTCCACTTTCCACTTTTCACCTTATTTCAGCATACCTTGCTACGGAGTGTAGCCTCAGACGGCAAGGTGGCGGGGTAGCGGCAGCATCTTGTTCGCGGTCTCGCCTTTGCCTTATGTCTCGGTCCGTTGGCAGCTATTCGGAATTCGGAGCTTAAGCCGCCGCGGTCGCCGCGCGAATCTGGGAATTTATTCCGGGCAGGCGTTGCAAGAGACGTTCCCGCGGGTACTGTAGATAATCGTGGCAGCGTGTTTTACAATTGTTTTACAAGTCTTTTACGACTTGTGCACATCCTGACGGGCTGGCTGACGTACTATAGCTGTAGAAACGGACTGGTCTCGGTCCACCACAAAAGCCAACCCCTAACAGGAGGAAACACCATGAACCCACTACGAAAAACCCTCAACATCCTGGCACTGTCGCTGCTGGCGGTCTGCTCGGCCTCGGCCGAGGACATCACCATCCGCGTCGAGGTGGACCGCAAGGTCCTGCCCGCAGGCCAGAAAGGGAAGGCCATCATCAAAGTGTCCTTGGGCGCGCCCAAGGTGAAGAAAGCGAAACGTGCGGGCGTTAACCTGGCCATCGTGCTGGACCGCTCCGGCTCAATGGCCGGCGAAAAGCTGGTCAAGGCCAAGGAGGCCGCCATCGAGGCGTTGAAACGCCTCGGCCCGGCCGATATTTTCTCCCTGGTCATCTACGATCACCAGATTCAGACCCTGGTGCCGGCCCAGAGCGCGGCGAACGCCGAAAGTATCATCAAGATTATCAATAGCATCAGTTCCGGCGGCAACACGGCGCTCTTCGGCGGGGTCAGCCAGGGGGCCGCGGAGGTCCGCAAGAACATCGGCGAAAAATACGTCCACCGGGTAATCCTGCTCTCGGACGGCCTGGCTAATGTCGGCCCAAGTTCCCCGCAAGATCTCGAGCGGCTCGGCCGCGCGTTGATCAAGGAGAACATCTCGGTCACCACCGTCGGCGTCGGCACCGATTACAACGAGGACCTGATGACCCGGCTGTCCCAGGCCAGTGACGGCAACGCCTATTTTGTCCAGAACAGCAAGGACCTGCCGAAGATCTTCACGAACGAGCTCGGCGACGTTCTCAGCGTAGTTGCGCGCAAGGTCATAATCGAAATCGAGTGCCCCGGCGGGGTCACCCCCATCCGCATCATCGGCCGCGAAGGCCGCATCAAGGGCAACAAGGTCGAGCTGTATCTTAACCAGCTCTACGGCGGCCAGGAAAAATACGTCCTGCTCGAGGTCGAAGTCCCCGCCACCGAAGAGAAAGAGAAGCGCCGGATCGCTACGGCCAGGGTCAACTACGAGAACCTGATTGACCGGAAGAAAAGCACGGTTTCTGGCGAGGTAAGTGTCAGCTTCAGCAGGAAGAAAAAAGAGGTCATTGCATCGGCCAACAAGAAAGTCCAGGTCTCTGTCGGCGAGAATGGCGCCGCGATTGCCCTGGATGTTTCGGTTGACCTCATGGATCAGGGCAAGAAAAAAGAAGCCGTCTACAATCTCAGGTTCAACGCGGCGAACCTGCGGGACCAAGCCGCGACGTACTACAATGGTCTGTTGCTCAAGCAAGCCGAGGAGCTCGAGCGGGAAGCGGAAGTACTGGAAAAAGAGGGCATGAGCAAAGCCCAGCGCAAGACAATGCGGAACGAGAGCTACCGTGCTCGCGCCCAGCAGAAACACTGAACCCTGACGGGGGTGGCGCGGCCAAGTTGCGCCACCCCGTCAGCCCCAGGTGGACCAGGCCGGATGAAAAGGCACGTCATCTATCTATACTGGTTGCTGCTGCTGATCCCGACGGTCATCGTCGGGGTCTTCGCCTTTATCATGCTTGGCCATGAAAAGGAACGGCTGCAACAGGCGGAGTCGGACCTTGCCCAAGGAAAGGCCCGGCTTTATGCCGACCAGATCAGCCTGGCCGTCGAGAATGTTCAGCACGCATTGCTCGAGCATCTGGCCAGAATTCCGCCAGAACGCCTGACTGTTGAACTCGAGCGGTGGGACCGGGAGAATCCGCTGGCCCGCAACGTCTTCATTTGGCATCCACGGCGCGGATTACTGCGGCCCAACCCGAGACAGCCGGAAAACCGCGAGCAATTCCGTTTTATCATGCGCTATGAGCCGTTGTTCAGCGGCCGCGTCAAATGGGGAACGACGCTTGCTCAACCGGAGGCTGCGTCCAACGTGCAAAAGACGGTACAACAATCAATCGCGCCCGCCACTCCCTACCGGAGCGGCTGGGCGCCGTGGTACTCGGAAAATCACCTGCATCTCCTGGGCTGGGTGCAGATGAAACCCGGCGGCATCATCCACGGCGTCGAACTGGAAATGATGGCCTTCCTTTCCCGCTTGTATGCTCCCGCGGCAGGAAATCCGGACAGCGGCAATGACCGGCTCGAGCTGCGGAATGCCAGCCTGGAAACCGTCACCCTTACCGATGGCGCCGGCAACATCCTGCACCAATCTGGTCCATTGGACGTTGTCGGGCAAAGGGAAGCGGCCGGGATGGTCCTCGTGGGTCCGGCGCTGCCGCACTGGCAGGTGCATTTCTATCGTGGCCCGAGCGGCTCGGGAAGTTCGGCCAACTCGGCGTTCGTGCTGCTTGCCGGGCTGTTGGTCGGGACCTTTCTGGCGGCGATTTTGCTGGGCGGCTCGCTACTGCTGTGGCAGGCCCACCGCCATGCCCTTGAAGCCCGGCAAAGGACCTCGTTCGTCTCGAACGTCTCACACGAGTTGAAGACGCCGCTGACCAGTATCCGCATGTACGCCGAACTGCTGGGCGAAGACCGCGTGACCGATCCGGAAAAACGCGGGAAATACCTCGCGATCATCACGGCCGAAAGCCAGCGCCTCGGCCGTCTGGTCAACAATGTTCTGGACTTCAGCCAGCTCGAACAAGGCCGCAAGAAGTACCACCTCGAGGACCTGATGCTGGCCGAACTCGTGAGCGATGTCGTGGACGCCCAGAGCCTGCGTCTGGAGGCAGCCGGCATTAGCGTTGAACAACGTCTCGAGGCCGCTGGCGCCATCACCATTCGGGCCGACCGCGACGCCCTCGAACAGGCACTCATTAACCTGATCGACAACGCCTGCAAGTATGCCGCCGCCGGGAAAGAACTGGTGCTCGAACTTGAACGTCACGGACCGCATTGCCGCCTGGCGGTTATGGACCGCGGGCCCGGTATTGACCGTGAACACGCGAATAAGGTCTTTGACAAATTTCACCGGGTTGACCATTCGCTCACCCGCCGGCAGGACGGCGTGGGACTGGGCCTGAGCATCTCGCGGCGGCTCCTGCGCGACCTCGGCGGCGACCTCGTCTATGAGGCCCGGGCCGGCGGCGGCGCCTGCTTCACCATCATTTTGCCAATTCAGGAGGACAACGACACATGAGCACACATATCCTTGTGGCCGAAGACGACGCCCATATCCGCGACGGCCTGAAAGATACCCTCGAACTCGAGGGTTATACCGTCACCGTGGCCGCGGACGGCAAAGAAGCGCTCCAACTCGCGGACGAGCAAAGCTTCGGCCTGATTATCCTGGATATTATGATGCCCGAAATCAACGGTTACGAAGTCTGCCGCGAAATCCGCCGGCACGACCCGGCCGTGCCCATTATCATGCTTACCGCCAAGGGCGAGGAGATTGACAAAGTCCTGGGCTTGGAGCTCGGCGCCGATGACTACGTCACCAAGCCGTTCGGCATCCGCGAATTGTTGGCCCGCATCGCCGCCGTCCTCCGCCGCACCCAGCCACGCCGGGGAACCGGCGGAGAAGAACTGGCCGACGAGTTCAAGTTCGGCCAAGCCGTAATCAACCGCCGGGCTTTCAAGGGCGAGCTTAACGGCAAGACCTTCCGGCTCTCGGCCCGGGCGATGGAACTGCTTAAGATATTCCACCAGCACCCCGGCGAGGTCCTCAGTCGCGAGGAACTGCTAAGAATGGCCTGGGAAGTGGACTATGGCGGCTACACCCGCACCCTTGACCAGCACGTCTCCCAGTTGCGCAAGAAGATCGAAGCGGACAGCCGCAACCCCACGGTCATCATCACCGTGCACGGCATCGGCTACCGCTACGACGGCTGAACGGCAATTTCCCCGACGCAGTCTCCCGGCCCCGCACCTGAGTCACTGATTCAGGTGCGGGGCCGGGAGAAGAAACGGGCCTGGCAATTACTGGTGAAGTATAACCTAACGAGGAGGTTATAGGTGAAGCCGCTCACTGTACTGCTAATCGCGTTGTGGATATGCACGTCTTGGGTTTCGATTGATTCAGCCGCTTCTGATTTGGCCGAGAAACCCGGCAAGTCCACGCCGCTGCATAAAGCAGCAAAGATAGGTGACATCGAAAAAGCAAAGGCCTTGCTCGCGGCCGGGGCCAAGGTCAATGCCATAAATGCCCATGGCGAAACGCCGTTGTATCGCGCGGCCTGGGAGGGCCATACCGAGGTGCTCAAGGTGCTGCTTGCGGCGGGGGCCAAGGTAAACGCCATTCACGATGGTGGCCTCGCGCCGCTGGATTGGGCCGACACCATAGAGATGAAAGCATTCCTCCGCAAACACGGCGCGAAAACCGGCGCTGAATTAGACGCCGAAGGGAAGCAGGGGAAGCGGGAATGAAGCTGCTGATTGATAAGCGCCGTTAGCGTATTATGGTACGTTCCGCGAAGCATCACACCATAAGTTGGCAGTTAATTGTTGTAAGAATATGGATCCGTTACACCTTGTCTTTGTGGGCGCAGTCATTTTCGGCGCCGGGTTGACGCAGAGCATCGCAGGTTTTGGGTACGCGCTGTTTGCTACGCCCCTGCTTATCTGGCTTGGCATGGAGCTGCCTGCTATCATTGTGTTGGTAGGCACCTGCTCCATGTTCCAGGCGTTAATAGGGGCAAGAAAGCTTCGGGCAGCAGTGCCCTGGCGACTGGCGCTGACTGCGACAGCGTTTCGCCTGGCGAGTCTGATGGTGGGGTTGTTTGTTCTCAAGAAGCTTATTACCTTGAGTCCTGAGTACATCAAATTGGCGGTGGGCGGCATCCTGTGTTTGCTGGTCGTGGTCCAATTTTTCTGGCGGGTTCGACCTGCCGAGACGGTACACTGGGTTTGGGGTGGACTCGCCTTCACCGCCAGCGGTCTGCTGACCGGAGTGTGCGGCATGGGCGGTCCGCCGCTGGTGCTTTGGGCGTTGGCCCACAAGTGGTCGTCCGAGCGGACCAGAGGCTTCCTCTTCGCCGTATTTGCCACCGCCATTCCCTTGCAGATCGTCTTATTATGCCTGATATTCGGGGAGGGCATCTCTAAGAATGTGGTCATGGGGATTATGTTTGTACCCGTCGTGTACCTGGGAACAGTTGTTGGTTTGCCCCTCGGAAATCGCCTGTCCAAGGAGGAACTCCGCCGGATTGTATCCGTCATACTGTTGATCTTTGGACTAAGTTCTATGGCGCCCGCAATAATCGCACATTTTCATTGAGATCTGTGCGGGACAATACGCTTGAACGCGCACGGACGAGTTTCGGGTGGCGCTGGAAGGCGAAGTCATTAACTAGGAGGTACATATCTAAATGGACGACCAGACAACTGAGATGAAGCTTAAGAAGCTCCGGGAAATTCTCCAGGACATGGGAAGCGTGGTGCTTGCCTACTCCGGCGGCGTTGACAGCACGTTTCTGCTCAAAACGACCGTCGAGGTGCTGGGCCACAAAACTATCGCGGTCACCGCTGTCTCGCCAACATATTCTCAGGAAGAGTACGAGGAGGCCTGCAAGCTGGCCCACTCTATGGGCGCCCGACACCTGACAATCTCGACCAACGAGCTTGACGATCCGCAGTTCTGCCGGAATCCGCCCCAGCGCTGCTACTACTGTAAACAAGAATTGTTCCGGAAACTGGGCGAGATCGCGGTTCGCGAAGGCATCAGCTTCGTGGCCGACGCCAGTAACCTCGACGACTGCTCGGACTTTCGTCCAGGCAGGCAAGCGGCAACGGAAGCAGATGTCAGAAGTCCGCTGATCGAGGCAGGCCTGACGAAAGAAGAAATAAGGGCACTGTCAAGGCAAATGGGGCTCCCCACCTGGGATAAGCCTTCGATGGCGTGTCTTGCCTCGCGATTCCCATACGGCGAGGAGATAACCGCGGAGAAGCTTCAGCAAGTCGCAAAGGCCGAGCGCTTCCTTTACCGCTTGGGTTTCGAGCAACTCAGGGTAAGGGCCCATGGCAAATTGGTCCGGATCGAGGTGGATGCCGCCAAGGTGCATGAAATTGCCGAACCGGAATTGCGCCGGAAAATCGTGGCGGAACTCAAAGACTTGGGATTTATCTACGTGACTCTCGATCTTGAAGGCTACCGAACCGGGAGTCTGAATGAAGTTCTGCAAAACCGTGATAAAGCAGAAAAGACCTGAGAACATATCCGCGGCGGGGCGGGTCAGCCGACAATGCCGCCGTCGGCGCTGAGGAAGATGCCCTTTAGGTTCATCTGCAGCGCTTCCGGGTTGTCCGAGCGTCCGAGAGCCATTTCTTCGGTGATCTCCCCCCGGTTGACCAGTTGCAGCAGGCACTGGTTGAAAGTCATCATGCCTTCAGATCGGCTGGCTTCAATGGCCGGGGTGAGCTTCTCAAAGTCAGCGTTGTAGTTTAGCTTGCTTTTCAGGGGGGTGTGGTGCATTATTACCTTGCCCGGATTCACCCCCTTGCCGACGGCTCGGGGCAGCAGTCGCTTAGAAATAATCGCGGCCAAGTTCACGGCCAGGGCCATGCGAATCTGATTGCGCTCTGACTGGGGGTAGAAGTCCAGGATACGCTGGACGCTTTGCGGGGCGTTGGTGGTGTGCAGCGTGGTCATTACCAAGTGCCCGGTATCGGCGGCCTGCAGCGCGGTGTCGAAGCTTTCCCGGTCGCGCATTTCCCCGACGATGATCGTGTCCGGGTCCTGGCGCAGCGAGTGAATCATCGCTTCGTGAAAGCTCGTGGTGTCAATCCCAATCTCGCGCTGCTCGAAAATGCAGTGAGCATCTTTGAAAGTGTACTCGATCGGGTCTTCGATGGTGATGATGTGGCGGGCCATGGTCTGATTCATGTGCTCGAGCATACAGGCCAGGGTGGTGGACTTGCCGCTGCCGGTGGTGCCGGTAACCAACACGATGCCGCGCTGCGTTCCGGCGATCTGCAGGATAATGTCCGGCAGGTTCAGTTCATCGAGGCTGGGGACCTTCCCCTTCACGTGGCGGAAACTCAGGCTGATCAATCCCCGCTGGCGATGCAGATTTACCCGGAACCGGCCTACACCCTCCTCGGCATGGGCAAAATCGGCATCGCCGGTCTTCAAGAAGTTCTTTTGAGCCCGTTCGTCGCAGATTTCCTTAATCGCCTCGAGCAGGAATTTCCTGTCCGGGACGAAGTCGGGCATCTCGACCAACTCGGCGTCCACCCGCAGTACGATCGTAGAGCCTTCACGGATATGCCAGTCCGACGCCCTGGCCTTAACGCCGGTTTCCAGAATTGCCCGCAATTTTGTCATTGTTTCACCTCATTCTTGCCGGGTCGAATGACCCGGGACGATGAATTCTCGCCGCCCGGACCGCCGCCCGCGAAAAAGTTCAGCGGCCATTGGTTGACCATTTGCGCACAGTGCCTACTGTAATAACTAAACGCCGGACTTCAACTTCAGGGGCAAAAATGAGTATATTCAAGGCATACGACATTCGCGGCATCTACGGGGACACGCTCACAGAAGAGATTGCCGAACGCATCGGCCGGGGCTTTGTCAGCTATCTCGAGGCCAAAACCATCGTTGTCGGGCGGGACATGCGCCCGCACTCCACCCCGCTTTCCGCAGCCCTCATTCAGGGCATGGTGAAGCAGGGCGCCAAGGTGATTGACCTGGGTTTGTGCTCGACCCCGATAAACTATTTCGCCAACGGCTCGCTTGCCGCGGACGGTAGCGTGATGATTACCGCCTCGCATAACCCCGGTGAGTGGAACGGCTTCAAAATGTGCCGCGCCGCCGCTCTCCCGCTCAGCGGGGACGCGGGCATCCGGGAAATCGAGCGGCTCGTTGAAAGCAACGATTACGCTCCGCCGAGGCCCGGCGGCGGTTGCGAAGAATACGACATCAAGCCTGAGTATTGGAAGATGCTCGAAAGCTTTATCCGCTTCAGCCGCAAACCCAAAATCGCCGTGGACTATGCCAACGCCGTCGGCAGCATTGAAATCGGCGGCATCAAAGACTACTTCGACATCATTCCGCTGTATGAGGAGCTTGACGGCAGTTTCCCCAACCACGAGGCTAACCCGCTGGTGGCCGAGAACCTCGCGGACGTCGCCAAGGCGGTGCGCGAGCATCACGCCGAGTTCGGCGCCGCGTTCGACGGCGACGGTGACCGCTGCGGCTTTGTGGATGAAACCGGCCAAATCGTCTCGATGGACCTGATTACCGCCATCCTTGCCCGCAACGTGCTCAAGGCCGGCCCGGCCAAAATTCTCTATGACCTGCGCAGCAGCAAGGCCGTCAAGGAATATATCGAAGAGTACGGCGGCACTCCGGTTCAATGCCGCGTCGGCCACGCCTTTATCAAAAAGGAAATGCGCGACCACGGCGCGCCCTTTGCCGGCGAACTTTCCGGGCATTACTACTTCAAGGAAAATTTTACTGCGGAGTCTTCCGGCCTGGCCCTGGTCATGCTCGCCAATATCAACGCCGAGAGCGAGCTGCCGTTCGGCGAGATGTTTGCGCCGCTGCGGAAGTATTCTTTCAGCGGCGAGATCAACACCTCGCTGGATGATTTCGAGGTCGCCAACCACATCATGGAAGAGGTCGCGGCCAGATACAAAGACGGGCATCAGTTCCGGCTTGACGGCATCTCGACCGAGTTCGCGGACTGGTGGTTCAATCTCCGCCGCTCGAACACCGAGCCGAAGCTGCGCTTGATTGTCGAGGCCAATACCCCCGAGTTGATGGCCGCCAAACGCGACGACATCACCGCCATGATCGCCGCCGGCATGCGGTAGTCTACAGTATCACCCCGCGAAGAAGGAGTCTTGATATGTCGCTAAAACTGCCTGACCCGAAAAGCGCCGCGCAAACGGAAGCCAAGCAGATAAAGAACGATCCCAAACGCTGGGTGACAGGCCCGGTCGAACGGATAATGGCGGACGCTCCGTTCGTGGACCGAGAGAGCCTGCTGGCGGGTCTCGAGACGTTCTATCGAGAACGCCTCGAGAAAATTCCGGCGCACGCAAAGTACCCGGAAGCCAAGCCGTGGGTGGAACACATCCTGGCTGTTGACCAGGAATTGCAGGCCGTCACCGGTATGAGCACCCGCGAAATGGCGATATATCGCTGCCTGAATCCATATCTTTCCTTCCGCGGCTATCTGAATGCGCAGCCGCGCCTGCCTGAGAAGTGCCGGGTGGTATATCTTCCCGAGACTGACCGGGGTGCGCTTCACATCAAGAATATTGATGATCCCATCACCTTCTGGAAACCCGATCCCAAGCCGGTCGAGAACTTGCCCGCCGGCGACAAACTGGTCTGGGACGGCGTGGGCAGCGGCCTGCACCTCGATGATGAGCCGGACGAAATCTTTCCCCTGCCTGTTCCGGGCATGTGCCAGGCATACTGCAACGAGGTGCCCGCAGCCGTCGAGTTTCTCACCCGCTATTCCCAGTTCTGGGGCGGCCAGAACATCGTCCTGTACGACGGGCAAAGGCGCTCGGTGGCAATTGAGAAATGCAGCCACAACTTTATCGAAGTCTTCGGGCCGGACCCCTCGGGCGGCAGCCACGTCAGCGGCATGGCCTGTCGCGATCCCCAATCGCCGCTGGGCAAATACCAGGCGGCCAAGCGGCGGCGCTATCTCGAGTTATTCAACCAGCCGGAAGACGGCCCGGACATGGCCTACTGGCAGGGCTGCACCCGGGCCGAAAAGGTGCTGGGCGATTTGATGCAAAAGCGCGGCCTGACCGTGGACGAAGTGCTCGCGCTGTTTACTACGCCGTGGCCGCAAGGACTCAACAAGGACGGCGCCAGATTCCATCCCGATCAGGGCTATATGCAGTATACCCTGGTGACCAATGCCGTGCTGCCGGACGAGCGCACGGCCTATCGCTGGCAACGCAGCGCCGCGGGCAAATATCCCGCCAACCCCGAAATCTACCAGTTCTGAAACCCGCTTCATCCTACAACTCGCGTGTTATTCCCCTGCGCCTCCTATTCCTGCTAATGTGGGAGCGGCAGACGCGCCGAAGGCGCTATGCGAGCCGAAGGCGAGAGCGAAGCGGCAACCACGCCGCGATTCCCCGCCGAGCGGAGCAAGTAGGCGCCGACGGCTCGGCGGCGCTATGAGCCGGAAGTCCCGCCCGGCGGTCGGGACCTACCCGGCACCCGCGAGCCGCTTCTTTAATGTGGGAGCGAAACGGGAAAAACCATGCCGCGATTCTCTGTCGAGTGGAGCGAGACCTTGGAGTGCGCTGGCTCGACAGCGCCTTCACTGGGCGCGGAGCGCCCGCGGCCGGCCCTCGATCTACTCATCCGCTTTGGGGTTGGCCAGGCGGCCGAGGAAGAGGATACTGCCGGTGGGTTTATGGCGGATGAGAAAAATGAACGGATGGTCCGCCCGGAAAACGGTTATTTTGGCTGCGCTCTTAAGCCTCATAACCACCGCGGTGGCGGCGGCGGCTTCAGTGCCCTTCTCGTTCACCTCCACGAAGGCCTTGTGCAGCACCGCGGAAATATACAGGTCCTTGCGCCCGTTCATGCCGGAGAAATCGGCGCTCATCGCGAAAGCATCACGCATACCCAGAGCCTGAAGTTGTTTATCCAAGCGGAATTTTAAGGTTGTCCTGAACCGGGGCAGGTAAACCGCCACCTCCTGCTCATGCAGTGTCTTCACCCAGGCGTCCAGCTTATCCGGGGTGAGCGCCACTTCGAGTTTCGCCAGCGCCTGAGCATAATCATCACCTGTGACCCGCGGCAACAGTACCACCATCGAAAGGTCATTACCGGTGTAGGGCAGTTCGAGTATCTGCAACTTACCGGTATCGGCATAAGGGAATTTCGCCTTCACATACATCAATGGTGCGTTCACGGTCTTCCCCGCCGCCGTATGGAATGGCGCGTCTCTGGTGAACTTTTTATTGAATTGCGTGAGCCAGTCGCCCTTGAAGTAGATCGCATTGGTCAGCACCAGGCGCACCAGCGGGTCCAGAATGCCCTTCGGGATCAGGTTCTTGATCTTGTCCCGGGTCTGGTCTTCGACCCAGGCGTTGATCGTCTTCCGGGCCTTTTCCGTCTTGCCATAGTCAACTTCACGTACTCCGGCCCCGTAATACTGCTTATTGAGCTTCAGAAACTCCGGCAGGAACTTGTAGCCTTTCTGGCCCCACAGCGCGTTGGCCACGTGAAGTTGATAAGCTTTCTTCTTCCCAGGAGTTACGGTCCGCTGCAGATTAGCGAAAGCCTTGGCCAGCCGTTCCCGGTGAATTACCGAGCGAAGATACAGGTGCGGCCCCGTTTTCGTTGATACAGTCTTGCCGATGTTCTCCCGCGGTAAATGCAGCACATTGGCCATCTCACCGGCTGTGTTGCCGCGAGCGCCGGTATAGGTCATGGCCAACGCGGTCGAGATGCTGTAGGGCGAGAAGAACAGATTGCCTTCCCGGTCCTTCAGCCTGCCATAAAGGTCCAGCGCAAAGGCCGTATTGCCTTTCACCACCCCCTGCGTGTCAGCGGCTATTTCAGCGGTGATTATTAACTTCTTGCCGCCATTGGCGATTATCCCAACTTCCGCTTCTTCCGGTTTAATTTCCGGTTTCTGAAAGAGAAACATTATCATCAACCCCACCATTATAACAATGGCAATCACCTCCCCGATACGAACCAGTTTCTTCTTCGACCACGTCATGGCACACCCTCCGATGTTCAGCTTTGTTCGCACAATGCCTGGTTTACATATTATAACGGGTTAAGTGCGGAAATGTTAGGGGGTCGCGGCAAAATCCCGCACTTTTATTTCCGCCAGCACCGCTTTGTGGTCAGAAACGACGTCGGACAGCACCTTGTAACTGATGAACTCGAGTTTGCTTTTTTGAATAAAAATCCAGTCGAAGCGCCGCTTGAGTTTCTTGAAGGTGAGCAAATCCTTTGCCTCGGGCCGCCAGGCCGTCAGCTCGAGTTCGCTGGCCATAGTGCGCAGGGGCGATTTTTTGCCGTGCCACTGGCAGTTGAAGTCGCCCATGATGATCAGCGGCCTCGCACGCGCAGACAATTTCTTGACCAATTCCTTGACCTGCCGGCGGCGCACCGCCCCGCGGGCAAAATCCAGATGCACCGAGGCAACATCCACTTCCAGGCCGGACGGCAGCTTGAGGGTACAGACCGTGAAACCTTTCGCGAAGGTCGGCGGGGACGGCGCGAAGGTATATGCCAGCGGGTTATCGGGTTTCAAGCGGCTGAGCAACGCCGTGCCATAGTGCAGCTTCAACCCCGAAACATGTTCGCCCCGAATGTAATACCGGAACCCCGCCTGCTCCGCGAGGTATTTCACGTGGTTGAAACGTCCGCTCCAGATTGACGGGCCGTCCGCCTCCTGCAGCGCCACAATATCGGGCTGTTCGCGCTGGAGCAGCGCGGCGACCTTATCCAGATTGGCGCGGATGGCCTTCTTGCTCTGCAGCAACTGATGTCTGCCGGACCCGCGGCCGTGGGCCAGGTTGACCGTCATTACCCGGATAAATCCTCGAGCTTGGGACGGGGAGGGAGGCGAGTCTATTGACTCGAGGGCATTGTGTCCCGGTACGCCCCCGCTGGGGGCGCTGAGGTACAGAGGGATGACGAAAACAACTACGGAGATGATGACCGCCGGCAGAACCAGGAGCGCGCCGATAACGAGCTTTTTCCTGGCTGCCGCTTTCATCTTCACCCAGAGGACAATTTCTTTTTCCAGGAGGCGAGTTGCCGCTGCACCTGGTCCGGGGCCGTGCCGCCGGTGTGGCTGCGGGCCGCCACGCTGCGCTTCGGGTTGAAAAGCCCCAGACAGGCCGCGCCAGCCTCAGGAATAATCGCCCGCATTTCCTCGAGGCTCACCTGATTAAGCGCCTTGCCCTCTGCCTCGCACCAGGCGACCAGTTTGCCCACCTGTTCATGCGCGGTGCGGAAAGACAGACCTTGCTCGACCAGCGACTCGGCCAGGTCGGTGGCCATCAGCGCCGGGTCCGAGGCGGCGGCCAGCATATTTTCCGCGTTTACGGTCACGCTCGAGAGCATCGGGGCAAAAGCGGCCAGGACCAACTTAACCGTGTCAACCGCGTCGAACAGTTGTTCCTTGTCTTCCTGCATATCCCGGTTATAGGCCAGCGGCAGGCCCTTCATCACGGTCAGCAGCGCGGTCAGCGCGCCGTACACCCTCCCGGTTTTGCCCCGGGTCAGTTCGGCCACGTCGGGATTCTTCTTTTGCGGCATCAAGCTCGATCCAGTGCAGAATTCGTCCCCGAGCTTGATGAAAGCCGCCTCCGGCGAGTTCCAGAAGATCAGGTCTTCCGCCAGCCGCGACAGGTGCTGCATGATCAGCGCGAGATCCGCCAGCAGTTCGATGGCAAAATCGCGGTCGGAAACCGCGTCCATACTGTTCTGCATCACGCCGTCGAAGCCGAGTTGTTCAGCGACATACTCGCGGTCAATCGGCAGCGAAGTGCCGGCCAGGGCGCCGGCGCCCAGCGGCAGAACGTTCAGCCGTTTCCGCGCGTCCGTGAGCCGGCCCTGGTCGCGCTCGCACATCTCGACGTAGGCCAGCAGATGATGCGCGAACAGCACGGGCTGGGCGTGCTGCATGTGGGTATAGCCCGGCAGGATGGCCTCGCGATTCTGATCGGCAAGCTCCACCAGGGCGGCTTGCAGTTCCCGCAGCCCCGCCGCGATTTCATCAATCTCATCACGCAGGTAGAGCCGGATGTCCGTGGCCACCTGGTCGTTACGGCTGCGGGCGGTATGCACCCGAGCCCCGGCATCGCCGAGCCGCTCGAGCAGCCGCGCCTCGATATTCATGTGAATGTCCTCGAACTCCTCGCTAAACTCGAAGTCGCCGCGCTCGATTTCTTCTTTGATTTTGCCCAGTTCGGTAGTGATGCGGTCGGCGTCTTCCGCCGGGATGATCCGCTGCCGCCCCAGCATTCGGACGTGGGCAATAGTGGCTTGGATGTCGTGGGCATACAGCCGGCGGTCGAAAGATACCGATTCGCTCAGCTTTGCCACCAGTTCATGCGTTTTGCCGCTGAAACGGCCGCCCCAGAGAGCCATGCTCGCCTCCTTCCGTGAAAATCCTCATTCCAACTATACTTTGGATCTGATAATCTGAAATAAGTAACCCGTAATCTGATAAAATCAAAGGGAATTGCGGGAGCGGGCAGGAAGTCAGGCGGGCCATTCGGCCAGGATGTGTTCATAGACGCCGGATACGAGTCGGCATCAGACAGCGACCTCACGGGTAATTGCGCCGTCTTCAAATTCGAGCGGCGACGGCTCAAGATAAAGCTCAATCGCTTCGCGGACTTTGTCGAGCGCTTCTTCTTCAGTTGCTCCCGCCGAGGTGCAACCGGGCAGTTCCGGGCACCAAACCGCCCAATCCTTTGTCTCAGGGTCTTGCTCGAGCACCACTCGCCATTTCATTTCCACTTCTCCAATCCGGGATAGTTGCCTTTACCTTAATTCCTCCGCTCACCTCCTCGTCGCTCACCTGTTCAACTGCTCTATTGTTCGCCTGCTCTACCACTTTTCCGCGCAGTTGCGTGGGAAAGTGGTCGGGGTGAGAGGATTTGAACCTCCGGCTTCTACGTCCCGAACGTAGCGCTCTAAACCAGACTGAGCTACACCCCGACATTCTCGCAGGGACCACAACAATAGATTACGCAGCCCCACATGCAAACGCCAACCACAAGAAATCCCCACAATTTGCCCTGGCCGTGAAGCCACGCCGGGCGGGGTTCCATCGTCCGGCGGCTACAACCGGAAGGTGGCTGCCTGGCTGGGTTCGAGTTGGACTTGGAAGCTGTGGGCCGCGCAGGAAACTCTATCTCAAGGTCAGGGAATGAAAACTGTTTCGCCTGGTCGCAGGTTTTCCCGGCCATAATCGCAGTTTCGCGCCGACGGATTTGCTTTACTCTTTTTCGGGCCTGAGGGCGGTTTTGCGGTAGGCCTCCATGTGTTTGTCGAGGGCGGCCAGGGCCCTTTGCCGGAGGTCTTTTGTCAGGGCGGTGAATTGCTTGATAATGGCGGTGTTACTGGCATACTCGGCCTTCAGGTAAGCGGGTGGCCCGGGATGGTAGAAGTATTTTGATTTGTTTGCCGACTGGGGTTTTATGTTGCGGCAGTATTCCAGACAGATACCCAGGGAGTTCGCGGCCATCTGGTAATTGTGTTCTTTTTCGTAAGCGGCGGCCTGTTTAGAAATGAGCAACGGATATTCGGCCATGGCCCCAAGGAGGCGCATCATGGTGATTTTCAGGGCTTCGGCCCGGGCCCATTCTTTCATCTCGAGCAGGCTCAACACCCGTTCGTTGATCAAGGCCGGTCTGGGGTTCTTTGGGAGTTTCCCGCTGCCGGGTCCTTTCGCCGGTTTGGTATAAATCTTGGTCAAGTTAGGGTCAATCGATTCCTGGACGAAAGTTCGCTTCAATGATTGGCCGAAATTGATCCGATGGTCGGTTTTTTTCTCAAAATGCTCGAGGGTAAATCCCAACCGGGCGTTGGCGACGGCTTCGCTGGTTTTCCTATTTATAGTGTACTGGAAGAATTTCTGTTGGTATATCTTTTTGGGGATACCCTTGGCCTTTTTTCGGCTCCGGCGCAAGGCCCGGAGGTATTCCGGGTTATCTACCTTGATAATTTCACCTTTAAAGGTGACATTTCGCTGGACGACGTTTGGCGGGCTGTAGGCCGCTTCCAAAGTGGTAAAATAGCCTTTGCTCAGGACATAGTCTTTCGGCCTTATTTTGTCATTTTCCTCGCCCATTTTAACTCCGTAGAGCATCGCCGCAGAGCTGAACAACTCCTTAAGATTCGCTCCCAGCTCACCTTTCAACTCCGTGCCAAAGGGCCCTTTAATGTCTTTAATGAAAAGTTTTCGGGCCACATGCAGTTTGATAAATTTCCGCGAGCCGGTTTCACGCCGGGCGGCTTCCGTAATCAAATCGCGCTGGGCTTCGCGTTTCTGCGCCCGGAGAAATGAGCCTATTTCGCTAATCATCCCGTAAAGGATCAGGGCCGAGCCGTGCCGTTCGCCTCGCTCAATTTCGGCGTCCCCCGCCGCGAAGAAATGGTCCAGACTGTCCTGAAGAGAAGCAAGATATTGCTGCCAGAGCTTCGCGGTCGCCGCCTGGCGGACCGGGGCTGCGAATGCCGCGGCGGTTTTGAGCTTGGCCCGGTGGAATTGAAATAATGTCCAGAACTGCTTCTGCTCACGCAGAGTCTGCATTTCGCGCCGCCAGATTTCGCCCTGGCCCGCGCCAAGCTGCAGTTCCAGTTCGGCAAGCACCTTTTGAATGAACGGGTCGGCCACGCCTCCCTGCAGGTACGGATCGCGCAGCCACTGCTGCCGGTTCGCCGCGAGGATTTGTCTGGCTCGAGTATTTTTTTCCTGGGTATTGAATCCGAGGCGTTTTATCCGGGTGAGTTCCGCGGGGATAACGAACGGCGCGAGGTCCTGGGCGAGTTCATCAAATCTCGAGGCGTTAGAGCTGTGGCTAAAGGCCGTCAGCGCGATCCGCAGTTCGGCGTAGGCTTCGAGATACTTCTTGGCCCGGGCCAGTGCCTGGATCTTTGGGAAGGCCGCGCGGGAACTGGTTTCGAGGAAGCCCATAAGTTTGGCATGAATGCTTACGTTGGCGCCGATTTTGGCCGGCACTTTATGCGAGGTCTTGAGCAGCCACTCGGCAAATGAGCGGTCGGCGGCAAGATGATGGATCCAGGCGAATTTCTTGGCCACGGCAAGCTGGGGCTCTACCGGAATCCCCGCGTCAATCGCGTCCCCCACGGACTTCAGCTCGAGAACATTTGCCGATCTCAGGTCGAGAAGTCGTAATCGGCCCCCGTCGGACTTGAGGAAGCCGTATTCCCGGGCGAGTTCATTATGCCAGCGTTTGCGGATAAGCTCTTCGGCGGCTCGGCGCCCGGCCTGGGCGGCCCGGAGATCGCCGCCAGGGCGATGCGGAGCATTGTAAACCGAACTGAACCAGACAAGGACCGCCCAATGGCTGTCCACGGTTTCCGGCTGGATCCGCCGGCAGGCCGCATGATTCTCCTTTGAGATATATATACTGCTGGTCTTGGTCACGCAACCGGAGAGGCCAAGGGCCAAGACGCCAGCCAACATTAAACCGGGACCTCGGATGAACAGTCGCGCCTTCGTTTTTTCCACGCCCGAATCTCCTTGTTGGTGGATTCGCCGATTAACAGCACAATCAGGACATTACTCTAGGGTCTGCCGGGTGAATTGCAAGAACCCAACCGGCGTTCGGATTGAAATTATTGGGCTGCCGGCACGATTCTTGTCCTTGCCGGCAACGCACACCTTTGCGGAAGTCATTGATTTATCGGCAAGATGATTCTGAAGCCAACGGCCGTGCGGTCATCGTCGGGATATATTTCCTGGCGATAATACTTGGCTGCTATTGAGGCCGGGGTGCGGTAGTCTCGACCCATCACGATCTCACGTTTCTGCAGTTTGCCGGCCAAATCCGAGATCAGCTCGCCCAAATTCCCGCGCATGAAATAAAGACCGAGAAAGTTTGGTTTCGCGGCAAGCCGCTTGATGTCGTCGCGATTATAGGCCGTGCCGGCTGCCGCGTGTTCTTTATAAGCCGCCGTATCAGTCAACTTCCCGGCTTTGTCGGTGTAAAAGCAGGCGAGCTGCCACTGGGCTTCGGTCGGCAGCGCGAAGCCGGCCGAACCGTCATTGCGCTGCCAATCATCAATTGTTGACTTTTCGGCCGCCGCCGCCGAACACTTATAGCCCGGCCTGGCGACCCCGGACTGGGCGCTGAGCCAGTTGCAATAACGCACGGCTTGGACGTAGGTAATGGCCCTGACCGGTTTATTTGCGTCGTCAAAAATCGCTTTGCCCAAGATCAGCGTTGAAAAGCGGCGGTATTCACCAATGGAGACCTCGAACGAGCCCATGTAGAACGGGGTTTGGACCTCGAATTTGCCATGTTTGCCCGGCGGCGCCAGCACGAACGGCATGGAGATCGCCTGCCGTCGCCCGCCGCCTTTGCCTTCAGGGTTGATCAGAACAGTTATCTGATTTGGGAAACAGCGAAACCAGAATTGATCCCGGGCTTTGACCAGCGCCAGCGTGTCAGGCTGGTGATAGGCGAACTGGTCCAGGACAATATGGCGATTTATCAAGGCGCCGATAAGCTGCCTGGTCGCCGCGGCGCTGGTGTTTTCAGGAATCAAAGAGAGCAAAGTTGTCTTGGGCTTCTTGTCCAGTAACCCATGCGTGAAAGCCAATTTCAACTCGCCCAGCGCGTCCTGCAGGCTTCTGGCGACAGGTCGGCCTTTGGTCTGCAACTCGATTGCCTGGCGCAAATGTTCCCCGGCGGCCCTGCGGTGCCTGACCCACGGGTCCTCGGTCGCTACCTTCTCAATGGCGTTCCTGAAGCGCTCGATCTGCTTCAACTCATTCTTCGTAAACGCCGTCACGCCGATTTTGTTCCGGCCGCGGCGCAAGTTGGCGGCAAACTGTTCGGCCTCGGCCAGGAATTTCTCTTTCTGCTCCTTGGACCTGAACAACTTGGGGATTTCCACGCCCGTGATGTTCTGCCGTTCGGCCTGCAGCGCCGTGGCCAGTTTTTGCTGCTGGTGGAGGGCGTTGAGCTGTTTAGCCACCGCGGCCATCTGTCGTGCGGCAGGCGAGTCAGGTTTGACATTCCGAATCTGTTTCAGGCGATCTTGGAGCTGGACAATCTTGGCAATGCTGATAACGCCTTTATTCCGCCATTCATGCTCCAGGGTCGCAAGCTCTTTTGTCTCTGCCTGGATTCTGGTGATAACCTTGGCCTCTTTTTGAAACTCCCGCTCTCTAAGGTCCCAGCGCTTGCGCAGCAGTTTGATCGCCAGGCACCATTCCTCCATGGATTTCGCCGAGAATTCGGTAACGACTTTATATTTATCAACATATTGATCAAATTCGGCCAAGTTCTTCTTGATTGTCTCACTGCTTTGGAGACTGTATTCAGGATCGCCCAGCAGTTGGTTTATGTTTTCGTTGAGCTTATCAACATACTGGCTGCCGATGTTGAGCATGACGGCCTGCATTTTATCGTACTCTCTCTTCAGCGGCAACTGAAATTCCCGCCCGCGTTGCGGGAATTTGTGCCGGAAGGTTTTGATAATGGCGTCGAGTTCGGCCTTTTTCTGATTAAACGAGTTCCAGAGCACCAGCGCCTGTTTCCAGTTGGTATTCAGCACGGTCGCTTTGGTAACGCAATCCTTCAGCGCCAGAAGCAAATCTTTGCCTTGTTTCCGGGCCGCCTGGCGGCCGGCAATAGCTTTGGCGTGCTTCTGAAAATCCCGGTCTTTAACCTCGAATCGTTTGCGCAATAGCTTCGCCGCCAGGCGCCATTCCTGCACGGATTTGGCGGAAAATTCGGCCACCACCTTATAACCCTCGAGGAACTCAGCGAATCCGGCCAGTTTATCTTTGATCGCCTTGCCGGTCTGGAAACCGTACTCAGGGTCAAGCAACAGTTGGTTCGTTTCGGCGCTAAGTTTTTCGACGTATTGATTCCCGATCCTGAGCAGAATGGCCTGCATTTGGTCGTATGCTTTATTCAAAGGCTGTTGAAACTCGAATCTTCGCCGCCTGAACTTTTGCAGTTGGGCCTCGAGTTTAGCCTTATTCTGCTTGAACAATTCCAGAAAACCCAACGCTTCCTTCCACGCGGTCTTCAGCCCGGCCGTTTTGGTCACAATGCCATCGAGCGCCAGCAACAGGTTCTTGCACTCTTGCCGCTCTGCCTCTACCCTGGCGGCAATCTGGGCCCGTTTTGCCAGCCGGTCCTTTTTCATGTCGAACTTCCTGCTCAACAAATGCTTCCGCTGCCGCCACTCTTCCAGCGACTTGTGTGAGAATTCGCTGACCGGCTTATACTTCTCGAGGAACCCCGCGAATTGCGCCAGATTGTCCGTAATGAGCTTTCTGCTTATGGCCGTAAGCTTCGGCTTCCCCAACAGCTCGTTGGTTTCGTTACTGAGTTTTTCGACATATCGGCTGCCAGCCTTGAGCAAGGTGGCCTGCATTCGGTCGGATGCCTGGTTCAAAGGACGCTGAAATTCGGTTTTGCAGGCGGCGGAGTTTTTCAGTATGGCCGCGAGTTGCAAGCGACTCTGCGTGAATGAATTCCACAGCGTCAGCGCCTGCCGCCAGTCGGTCTCGGCCCCGGCCGATCTGGTCACAAGTCCCTGTAATACTGCCAGCAGTTCTGTGCACTGCTGCCGTGCCGCAGTATCTTTGCTGGAAGTCGGGGACAAATCGCCGCCATTCGCCACGCCATGTCGGGGTTCGCCGTCCGTCTGGCTGGTCGCCCCGGCGTGCCGGGGTTCTGCGCTTGAATTCGCCAGGGTCATAGAAAAGGCCGCCAGACCGCCAATCATCAGCAGGACAGCGGCAATCAACGAAGCATTGACCAACTGCTTCCTGCGCACGAACTCCGGGCCGAAGCCCGATCCGACCGCCACTGCCAGGCCGGCGTGCCTGGCGCTTCGGTTCAGTACGGTTCTGAGCTGTTTTGCCAAGGTATCCCAGTCTGCCGGCCGGTTTTCGGGTTTCTTCTCCATCATCCGGCAGATCAGATCGTTACAGGCTGGGGACAGTGCCGGCAGATGCGTTTTTGGCGAGATCAGCGGTTCATTCAACGCCGCGGCTACCACCGCCATGGCATTCTCGCCCCTAAATGGGCGTTTGCCGGTTACCAGGTGATACAACGTGGCGCCCAACGAATAAATGTCGGCCCGGCAGTCCAGTTCATCAACCCCGATGGCCTGCTCCGGACTCATGTAATAAGGCGTCCCGATCAAGCTGCCGCGCATCGTCAGACCACTATCTTCGGTCAGACTCTTGGCAATCCCCATATCCATCAGCTTCACTTCGCCCGTGCTGTCGATCATGATATTCGCGGGCTTAATGTCGCGATGCAGCATCTGAAACTTTTTCCAGCCATAATTCAGCGCATTCACCACTTTAACGCAGATGCCGAGCCCCTCAGTCTCGGAAAGCGGCCCAGAGTCCAGTCTATAGTCAAGGTCCTCCCCCTCGACGTAGGACATCGCCAGATAGTGATACTCATCCGCCACGCCGGCGTCAAAGGACGTCACGATATTGGGGTGTTCAAGCTTGCCGGCCATCTGGATTTCATGCATGAAACGCTTGGTCAAAGACTTATCCGCAGTCACCCCCGGGCAGAACACTTTCAGGGCAACTTTCCGGTTCATCGCCAGTTGCGTTGCCAGAAACACCTCGCCCATGCCGCCGCCCCCAAGCCGCTTCTCAATCTGGTAGCCCGCCAACCGGGTCCCCGGCTCGAGCCCCTGCGCGGGCACCAGCACAATCTCTGCACACAATGGACACTGAATGCGATCCTTAGTGAAATCCGTAGCCGTCTTGATTTCACCGTTGCAATGCGGGCACTTAAAACTAATTCCCATCGCCGGGCCTCAACCTTTCTACATTTAATTAAGTTAATCTAACTTCGATGATATGCCAGCCATTTCCCCTGCAATCGGGAAAAAATTTAGCCTCATCCCGCAACTTCGCAACTTCCTCACCCACTGACAGAGGATCGAATGACTCCGGCCACGGCGGATTTGATGGTGAAATGGGTGGGGTTTTATGACCACAAGTCCATTTCCCGGTGATCATTTTTTCTGTTTGTGTTTCCGGGCTGCGGGCGAACGGATGGGGGCGGCGAGGGCGGCGGCCAAGGCAAGCAGCCACCAGTAGTGGCGGAAGTTCATAACATCGGTAACGACGGCCTCGGTTAAAATCGCGGCAAAGCAGGCGGCAAGCCCGGCGGCCAATCCCCGATGGGCGCCCCCGCGGCGGCAGGCGGCGACCACGGCATAGCCGGCGCCAAGCCACAGCGCCAGAACCGCCAGCAGGCCCAGGACCCCGAGCTCGGCGAGCGCGCCGAAATAGGTCGAGTGCGGGTCCCATTGATGAAAATGCGCCGGATGCCGTCCTTCCGCCTGCAACTTCCCGATAAAGGCATTGTAGTTGCCGGGCCCGAGGCCCCAAGGAAAGGACCTGCGTCCGGCGATGAGGCTGGCTCGCTTGTTGATGAGATAATTGGTGGGCATCAGCAGCCGCGGCCCCCAACGGGCCAGTGGTTCGTCGGCGATAAACGCGCTCTTGACCAAGCCCGGGATGCCCGGATCGTCCGCGCGGACCAGAATGAAGTGTGAACCAAAATTGTACAACACGAATAATCCGGCCACGCCGGTCCAGACCAGGGCGCGGCGCCAAGCCAGGCTCAAACGCTTGGGCGCGGTGGTGAAATGCCAAACGAGAAGCAAGCCCAGCAACAGGCAAAACACGGTCTTGGACAGCGTCAGCGCGAAGCCGGTCAGCATAATGCCAAGCATTGCCAGATTCAGCCTGCCGAACTGGCGCTGGCTCGAGCAGTGGGCGGCCAGGCAGATGATGCCGATCATCAGGATACTGGCGAGCATGTTGGGGCTGGGGGTAAAGCCTTGGGCCCGGGCCACGTGGCCGAGGTAGGGGTAGGCGGTGGTGGCTGGCCAGGCCAGGGGGGTATTCACGCCGCAAGTGGCCAGCAGCCAGCCCGCGATGCCGAAGACCGCCGCGATTGTGGCCGAAATCGCCATGAACTTGGGGAACTTGCCCAGCAAATCATCACGGACGGTCAGGCGGATCGAGACGTAGAGCAGCAACAGATAAACCGCGGTCAGCAGTTCAATTATCACCCCCCGGCTCAGACCGGCGTGCAGCCCGGCAAGCAGGTTGGCCGCCAGCCAGACGGGAACGCAGGCGTCGAGCAGGCTGAAACGTATTTGCCAGCGCTGCTTCAGGCCGTAAAGCAAGGCGGTCAAACACAAAGGCAGAAAAAGCAGCTCGGGCGGCTGGAGTTTGGCGCCAAATACCGGCAGCGCCCACAGCCGCTGAAACGGCACGGCGATAATACCTGCCGCCCATAAAACCGTAATCGCCCGGGCAAGCCATTTCGGGGGCGGGATTTCCTGAAACGAATTCATTTTATCATTCTCTCGACTGACGCGGCCGCGGAAGAACACAGTAACCTTCCACTGCCTAAGCACAAGGGACGCGGACAATTTCTTTAGTTCCTAGAATGCGGCTTGAATCAGTGCCGGGTGGGAGTATCTTAGGCGTGGTTTGATCCAGAAAAACCGGCGAA
>SDBT01002002.1_pt1 | contig 36528 bp, 27 predicted proteins | sample 2277101 | NCBI WGS metagenome assembly SDBT01 (sample SAMN10404973, study PRJNA504765) | marine sediment metagenome | isolation source: marine sediment core GS10_PC15, 103 cmbsf | place: Arctic Ocean: Southern Knipovich Ridge | collected 2010 | reverse complement strand
GCCGGGTCCCTGGTGGACCCGCGTGCGCAGCGAGCGACCCCACTTGTCGACCTCCTCATCTTGCTCGAGGAAATACTCGACGGTGTCGTAGTAGTCGAAGAATTCCTCGTCTTCCGCCAGATACACTTGCCTTCGATCCCAGCGGGCCTTTTCTCTTTCCGTGCGTTCGCGCCGCTTCGTCATTCCCCACTCGATACGGTTCAGGCCGGCGGCACCCGGGCCCTCGATCTCGTTGATGACCTTGGAGCCATCGCTGATTGTGAGCTTCACGCCGCCCTCGACCGCGTCTCGTAGGAAATAGCTGACGACCACGCCGTAGGGCTCATTCTTCCCCACGAAGTTCTGCGAGCTCACCGCAGGCTGGCTCAGCATCACCCACTGGACCTTGGGCTCGAGCCGAAACAAATGGGCCGCACTCGCCATTACCTCCGGCGTGAGCTCCTGCAGAGGAGAGATATCGGTGATGAAGAACCCTCTGCCGTGGGTGCCCACCACCAGATCGTTCTCACGCGGGTGGATCACCAGGTCATGCACCGGGATGACGGGCATGTCATTCCTGAAGCTCGACCAGGTCGAGCCGCCGTCGAGGCTCACCAAGACACCCGTGTCGGTGCCGGCGAAGAGGAGCTCCGGGTGGAGACGATCCTCCACAATAACGTTCACCGATGCCTCCGGCAGACCAGAGACGATGGCCGTCCAGGTGTTGCCGTAGTCAGTGGTTTTGTAGACGAAGGGGCGGAAATCGTCCCGGTGCAGGCCCGTGTAGGTGACATAGGCGGTGCCGGCATGGTGATGCGATGCTTCGACCCTGCTCACCCAATAGCCCTGCTGCTGAGGAATCCGGTCGTTGAGGTTCGACCATGTCGCGCCACCGTCTCTGGTGATCCAGACGTTGCCATCGTCGGTGCCTGCCCAGAGGATTCCCTGCACTACCGGCGATTCATCCAGGCTGGTGATCGTGCAGTACTGCACCGCACCGACCCCGTCGATCTTGGTCGCGTCGTTGGTTGTCAGATCGGGGCTGATGATTTCCCAGCTCTCGCCGCGGAAGCGCGAGCGCAGAACCACATTGGCCCCGTGATAGAGAACGTTGCTGTTATGGGGTGAAATCAGAACCGGTGCGTTCCAGTTGAAGCGCAGGTCCTCTTCGCCGTCATACTCGATGCCCCTGCGCTGGCCGGTCTTCTGGTCGATGCGTCGCAGGTCGCCGAATTGGGACTCGCTGTACAGCCAGCGGCTGTCGCTGGGGTCGACCTGGTTGTAGAAACCGTCGCCGCCGCTCATGTGCTCCCAGTCCTCGAAGCGAATCGGGAAGCGACCCTTCTTGGTGCTCGGGCCCCTCCAGGAGCCGAAATCCTGCATGCCGCCGTAGACGTTGTAGGGGTAGTCCATGTCCACGCCGATGGCGTAGAGCTGTGCCATCGGCAGCTCGTCGGGGTGGTACCAGTTGTCGCCGCCGTCGTAGGAGATCGCCATGCCGTAGTCGTATCCGAGCAGCAGGTGATCGGAGTCGGCCGGGTCGACCCAAAGGGCGTGGTTGTCGCCGGCATAGCTGAAGGCACGGCTCCAGGTACTGCCCCCGTCGTACGACGCGTCGACGCGGGTGCTCAATACGTAAAGATGGTCGGGATCGTTCGGGTCGACGATGATCTGCCCGTAGTAGTTGTCACGCCCGCCGATGTTGGCGGCGTCGGCGCTGACCTTGCGCCAAGAATCTCCGCCATCGTCGCTGCGATAGACCTCGGTGCCGAGGGTGGGCTGGCTCGGAGGCCTGCCCTCGAGCAATTCCTGTTGCCGGGCCTCGTTCGAGATCCCGGGCGAATTGGCATTCTCGATTCTCGTGTAGATGATGCGCGCGTCCCCGGGATAGACGGCGAGTCCGATCTTGCCGAGCATGCCGCCGGGGAGTCCGTTCGCGAGCTTCTCCCATGAATCGCCGCCATCGGTGCTGCGATAGATGCCGCTGCCCGGGCCGGCTCCCGAAAACGTCCAGGGGCGCCTGAACCGCTGGTAGGTCGCGGCATACAGAACGTCCGGATCGTCGGGGCTCATTACAACTTCGGTGGCGCCGACGTGCACGCCGTCCACGATGACCTCGAGGGATTTCTCCCAGGTTCTGCCCCCGTCGGTGGTCCGGTAGACGCCGCGCTCGGGGTTCTCGGAGTATAGGTGTCCCTGCGCCGCGACGTAGACGATGTCCGGGTTCGTGGGGTGAATCAGCACGCGACCGATATGGTGAGATTCCGCCAGACCCATGTGGGTCCAGGTGCGGCCCGCATCGGTCGATTTATAGACGCCGTCGCCGTAGTAGGTGCTGTTCCTGATATTCGCTTCACCCGTGCCGATCCAGACGATGTTGTCGTCGGAAGGGGCCACCGCGATATCCCCGATCGACGCCAGGTTCCCTTCGTCGAAGACGGGCTCGAAGGAATGGCCGTTGTTGGCCGTCTTCCAGACGCCCCCGGGGCCGGCAGCGACGTAAAAGGTCTTGGGGCTCTGGGCGGAAACCGCGAACGCGACCACCCTGCCACCCTGCCGGGTCGGACCTATTTCACGGTAGGAGAACTGGCTGAGGATCTCGGCAAGATCTTGCTCACCGCCCTGAGGGGCGCCGACCGAAGAGGCGCCGACCGGGCCGGCACAAAGAGCGATCAACAATGCCGCTGTCAGGATCCTGGAACTCATGGCGAAGCCTCCGTTGCGCTCGCTCGCTTCGCGACTCGTTGAGAATCCAGGCTAGCCGCCGGCGTAGCCGAGCAGGCGAGGAAGGAACAGCGTGATCGACGGGAAGAAGGTGATGATCATGAGCGTGATCGCCAGGATCACGAGGTACGGGATAAGGCGCGGGACAACAGTTTCGATCTTGGTGTCGCTAATACCACACGCCACGTACAGGCAGATGCCGACCGGCGGCGAGATCATGCCTAAGCCCACATTAGCCGCGATGAGAATGCCGAAGTGAATCGGCTCCATCCCGAGCTCCATGGCGACGGGCGCGAGGATCGGCGTCAGGATGATGATCGGCGGCAAGGCGTCCATGATCATGCCGAGAATGAAGAACACGACGTGCACGAAGAGGATGAAGACGATCCAGTTGTACGCGTAGGTGGTGATGAGCTCGGCCAACAAGTGGGGGATGCGCTCGAAAACGAGGACGAACGAGAACATCGAGGCCGTAGCGAGCACCAGCATGACCGTGCCGGTGAGCTTTGCCGTGTGCAGCAAGACTTTCGGTATGTCCTCGAACGTCAGCTCCCGGTAAATGAAGAACGAAACGATAAAGCCATAGACCACCGCCACGGCGGAAGCCTCGGTCGGGGTGAAGATGCCGGCGTAGATGCCGCCCAGGATGATCACGATCATCAGAATCGGCAGCAGGCCGCTCCAGATGATTCTGATCTTCTGCCGCCAGGGCATCGGAGGCTCTAGAGGCAGGTCCATCCTCGTCGCGAAGAAGAACGTGAGGGCCATCAGAGCGAGAGCGTTGAACACCGCGGGGAGGATGCCCGCCGCGAACAGTCCGCCGATGGACATCCCTGCCACGACACCGATGATGATGAGGTCTATAGCCGGGGGCACCAGGGTCGACACTCCACCCGCCGCGGCGAATACCGCGGTGGCGAAGTCCTTCGGGTACTTCTTCTTCTCCATGGCGGGAAGCGCCACCGACCCGATAGCCGCGGTGTTGGCGCTGGGAGATCCCGAGATGCCGGAGAACAGGCAGGTCGAGACGATCACCATCAGCGCCAGGCCCCCCGGGATGCGGCCGACGAAGACCATCGCCATGTCGATGATGCGCCGGGCCATGCCGCCGTGCGACATCAACGACCCCGACAGGACAAACAGCGGGATGGCAAGCAGCGGAAAGGAGTCGAGGCCGGCGACGAACTTCTGCGGCAATGTGATGAGGACCTCCGGCGAGCTGTACAGCAGCCCGGCCAGAGCCGCCACCGCGAGTGAGATGGCCACGGGGACCGAAATCAAGAGCATGACGACCAGCGTGATGAAGGCGACGAGTCCCATGGCCTACGCTTTCGTTCCCGGCTCGGGGCTCGGATTCGACTCCTCGGCCGTCCCGCAAAAGTCATCCCACCAGTTCTTGACGACGTAGTAGAACATCAAGACGCTGCCGACGAGTGCCGAGGAGTAGGGGATCGCCATCGACATCTGGGTGCCCGGCGCGATCTGGTCCTTCACCGCCAGGGTAAAGCTGAAGGACTGGCGAATGAAGATCAGCAGGAATCCCGCGACGATGAAGGTCACCATCGAGCGGAGGTAGCGCTGGGTCTTTGGGGCGAACCAGTCCACCACGAAGGTCAAGGCAAAGTGAGACCTGAGCTTGAAGGCGTAGGCTGCGCTCAGGGATGCCAGCCAAAGCAGGAGGAATCGGGCCAGCTCCTCTGACCATGAAAGCGGTGCCATGAGAACGTAGCGGAACACCACCTGCGCGAAGGTCACCGCGACGATGGCTACCAGAATGCCTGAGACGGCGAACTCGAGCGGATACTGCCACAGGAGGTTGGCGTACTTGCGCAAGGTGCTCACGTTTGCCCGGTCTCCGCGGGCTCTGAGCTCTGCTCAGTCTCCTCTACCACTTCGAGCGCCTCGATCTCCTCGATGAATTGGATCCCGCCGATCTTCTCGGCGTTGTTCTCGTAGACGCTCCGGACCTTGTCGTGGAACAGGCTGCGGTCGACCTCGTAGAACTTCAGGCCTAGCTCCTCGAGCTCGGCGAGGGCCTCGTTGGTCATCGATTCCATCGCCGCACGTTCCGCCATGGTTGCTTCCCGGCCGGCCAACAGGACTGCCCGCTGCACCTCGGGTGGCAGCTCATCGTAGCGCTGCCGGCTGAAGATGAGCCCAGCGGCCAGGTACATGTGGCCCGTGTAGGAGACGTACTTGGTCACCTCATAGAACCTCTCGTAGAGAAGATCGACGTGGTCGGTCTCGGCGCCGTCTACGACATGCTGCTCGAGTCCCGAGTAAAGCTCGCCGAAGGACATGGGTGTCGCTTGAGCACCGAGCGTGTTGAAGGTCTCGACCAGAACCGGGCTGGACATGACACGGATCTTGAGGCCGCGCATGTCGTCGGGTGTGAGAATCGGCCTCCGGGAGTTCCAGGTGTTCCTTACCCCCGAAAACCACCACCCCAGAACGAGCGCATCGAGGTTTTCCTCGACGGCCGCGCCGACGCGTTCTCCGGGAGGTCCGTCGAGCACACGATAAAAGTGATCGAGGTCACGGAAGATGAAGGGGAAGTTGAAGAGCTCGGCCTCGGGCGTGAAGGGTGCCAGGCCGCCGCCGGCGCTTGCCGCCGAGGCGGCGAGTGCGCCCAGCTTGACCATGAGGCTGGCCTCCTCCTCGGTGCCGAGCTGCGCGTTGTCGAAGATCTGGACCTCGACGAGCCCACCGGTCTCCCTCTCGAGCACTTCTTTGAACGTCTCGAACCCGATCTGGTAGGGGTGCTGGGCGCTGCCGTTGTGGGCGACCTTGAGAACGATATGATCGTCGGAGGCGGCGCAACCGGCGCTGAAGAGAGTGAGTCCGACGACGAGAATCCAGTTCCAGGCGATGTTGCCGCTCATGAGCAAAGGGATCCAGGTCATCCTGCCGAAGTACCGTCCTCATCAAGGACAGCAGGCCGGGCGATCAAGCAGCCATTATAGCTGACCTGCAGTACGGCGAAACTCGTACCGGTTTATGTACTCAAAAAACAATGCAGTCTTGTGAGCCTGCCATCGCTCGGCCGAACCGCCTGTATTGATTGACTTTTTGAGCGGCCGGCGCGGTCCTGGACAGGAGACCGAGAATTGTATTGAATGTGCATCCGGCCCTCGACACGCCCGCGTGGACAACGGGCCAAGAACCTGGTAGTCAGGGTTTCGGGGGTCACTCAGGGAACTGCAAGAGGAGAGCCGCCGGTGCGGGTCGGACGAATTACGGTGCTGATCGGTTGCGCGAGCCTCGTCTTCTCGATCGTCGCTTGCGACCCGGGCAGTACCCCCGATCAGCTCTCAGCCCCCGGTTCATCCTTGCCGGGAGATGTTGCTGAGATTGCCCTTGTGGCCGCTGACGTAAGGCAGAGCGATGGCGACGTCTGGGAGGCTGAGCTCGATCACGGCATCGTCATGGCCTACATCCCGGCGGGCACCTTCGGGATGGGATCTGAGGTGGGGCTCGCGGATGAGATGCCGGTCCACGAGGTCCATCTGGATGGCTACTGGTTGAGCACCCACATGGTCACGGTGGGCCAGTTCGGTGAGTTCATCGCGGCCACCGGCTATGTTACCGATGCCGAGAGGGGTTACGGCTCCTGGCAATACGTCGGCGGCGGGCCCGGGGGCGGTGACGGCTGGGAGCCGGTGCTCGATGGTCGCTGGAGCAACACCTACTTCGAGCAGGGCGACAAGCACCCCGTCGGCAGCGTGAGCTGGACCGACGCCAACGAGTTCTGCCGCTGGCTTTCGGGCGAGATCGGCGTCGATTTCCAACTTCCTACTGAGGCGCAGTGGGAAAAGGGCGCCCGGGGAGCCGACGAGCGATTTTATCCCTGGGGCAGCGAGCCGCCTGACGGCGCCCGGGCCAACTACGCCGATGCCAACTTCTTCGACAAGTACGGCAACGCTCGTCCCGCCGACCCCGAGATCGACGATGGCTACACAGAAACCTCGCCCGTCGGCAGCTTCCCGGCGGGCCAGTCGCCCTACGGTCTCATGGATATGGCCGGAAACCTGGGGGAATGGGTCTACGACTGGTACGACCCTGACTTCTACTCTCGTTCGCCGCGGCAAAACCCCAGCGGCCCCGAGGAGGCCGTTACCGAGGAGGGCGATCCGCGAATCGACCGCGTCAATCGAGGCGGTTCGTGGGTGGATAGATCGGGGCACCTCACGCCCGAGCACGGGCACAACGTGCGCTCCGCCGCGCGAACTGGTGACGAGTACTTCAGCAGCGACGACCACATGGGGTTCCGCGTCGCGATCGATCCTGAGCGGGAGCCTGAATTCGCTCGCCACAAGCCCATCATGCCGGGATTGCGCCGCATACTCTACGAGGCTGCTGTTGACGGCAACTCCGAGGTCTTCATCATCAACGAAGACGGCTCGGCGGCAACGAATCTGACCAACCATCCCGGCTACGACGGCATGCCGAGTTGGTCGCCGGACGGCTCCGAGATCGTGTTCGTCTCGGACCGCGGTGCGGTAGAAGAGAGCGGTAGCGAGGGCGGCGGTGATGTTTACATCATGAACGCCGATGGCACCAACGTGCGCAGGATTACGACCGACGGCGCCGGCTATGCCTTCCCGAAGCTCTCACCGGACGGCACGATGATCGCCTTCGACGCGGCGCGCGACAGCGACAACGCCCAGGTTTACGTGATGGACGCGGACGGCAGCAACATTAGGCGCGTGACCCACAACGACGTCGATGAAGGGTACGTCTCCTGGACACCCGATAGCCGTAGCCTCGTTTTCGACACCTTCCGTGACGGCCCGCCCGAGATCTACCGGGCCGATGTGGACGGCGGCAATCCCACCCGTCTCACTCACTTCGGTGCCCATATCGGCGACCCTCGGCTCTCACCCGACGGCACGAAGCTGGCGTTCGAATCCGGCATGGAGGGCGACTCAGAGATCTATGTGACAGAACCTGACGGCAGCGAGCCGGCCCGCCTGACTCGAAACCCCGCCGACGATCGCGCCCCCGCAATTTCCCACGACGGTCGCAGGGTGGTCTTCTGCTCCGATCGTGGCGGCGAGCGTGAGGCATTCGAGCTCTTTGTCATGAACATCGATGGCGCCGGCTTGCTGAAGATCACAGACACGCGAACATCGAACCTGTATCCGACATTCGAACCCCCGAAACCGCAGGAGAACTGATTATGCTCACACGGCTCGTGCCCGGAACGTGGCCCATCCGCTCCATCATCAGAGGATCAACACAGTGGGTTGCCGTCACTCTCGTCGCCGTTCTGGCGTTCTCCTGTGCTCCTGCCGGGGTCGAGGAGCAGGCCGGCACGGGCCCGGTCTCGAGTTACGAGGAGCTCGTCGACCTGTTCCTGGAATTCCGTGAGTTCCAATCCCCTGATCTCGTTGGCGATGTTCCCGACTACACGCCGCCCGCAATCGAGGCCAGGCGCCAAGGACTGGTAGATCTGAGGCAGCGGTTCGCTGCGCTCAACGTCAGTTCTTGGCCGGTCTCCGAAAAGATCGACTACCTGGTGGTGCGGGCCGAGATGAGCGGCCTCGATTTCTATCTCCGCGTGCTGCGGCCATGGTCGCGTGATCCCGGCTTTTACCTGCAATCGCAACGTGGCGCTGGGCCCACCCGGGTCGCCACCCTGCGCAGGCCACGCGCCTGGCCGATGCCCGACGACCAGCTCGAGACCTTTCGGATCCGCCTGCAAGCCGTGCCGGGGATCTTCGAGCAGGCGAAGGAAAACCTACGGGACGTGCCGGGCGACCTGGCACGGCTGGCGATTCACTACCTGGATGAGGAGATCTCGATCTACACCCGGCTCATTCCGCTGCTGGCCGAACACCACCCGGATCTGGTGGCCGACGCCGAGCGCGGAGCCGCCACCGTGCGTGAGTACGGCGAGTGGCTCGAGGCCAACCTCGATAGCATGACCGCGCAGGCGGGCATCGGCGTCGACAACTATACGTGGATGCTGCAGAACGTCCTGCTGGTGGCCAACACCTGGCACGACATGCTGGACATCGTCGAGCGCGAGGACGACAGGGTGTGGGCGTTTCTCAAGTTGGAGGAGAACCGCAATCGTGACCTGCCGCCGCTGCAGCCGGTGCGGGAGCGCTACGAGCACTGGGAGCGCCAGAAGGACGCGCTCGACACTGTCGTCCAATTCATCCTCGACGACGAGATCTTCACGGTGCCCGACTACCTGAATTCTCTCGCCTACCTGGGCCCGGCGCCGGATCCTGGGCCGCTACCCGAGGTGCGCGACTATTTCGAGAACACCGCCGATCGTGAGCCGATGCCCGAGCAGACACACGAGTTCATTGGCCACTGGCTCGACCACGAGCGCTACGATCGCGACGATCGCCCGATCCGCGGTGGCGGACGCCTCTACGCGATCGGCATGATCCGCTCCGAGGGATGGGCGTTTGGCCTCGAGGAGCTGCTGATGCATGCGGGCTACCTCGACGGCCGGCCGCAGCGCGGCCGCGAGATTGTTTACCTACAAACCGCCTTTCGCTCCTGCCGGGCTCGAGCCGACCTCCTGATGCACTCCAACGACTTCACCTTGATGGATGCGATCGACTACTGCGTTGCCTGCGCGCCGAAGGGCTGGTTACCGAAAGATGGCCTGCACGTGTGGTACGAGATGCAGACCAACCTGCGCTGGCCCGGCTGGCACACGGGAATGGTCGTCGGCAAGCAGGAGTTCATCAAGCTCCTGGGCGACCGCGCCGAGCAGCTTCGTGAGGATTTCGTCCTGCGCGAGTTTACCGACGAGTTCCTCGCCGCCGGCAACATCCCCTTCTCCCTGATCCGCTGGGAGATGACCGGACACGAGGACGAGATCGAAGAGCTGTGGTGACGGGCCTCAGTCCGTCGGGGCCCACCTCGGCGCGCGCCTTGTCCTCACACGCCCTCGCGCCCGCTCGCGACGCCACCCGTCGAGAAGTTCGGGTTAGAGTCCCCAGCCGTCGCGGAATACCGGCTTGATGTACTGGTCCGCCTCGGGCGCGTTGGTGGCCCTCATATTCGGGCTATCCCACTCGATCTTCTTTTCCGTCCGCAGCGCGACGTTGCCCAGCAACACGACCTCGGTCAGCGGGCCGGCATAGTCGAAATTCGAGCTGGCGGGATCGGCCCCCTGGCAGGCCTCGATCCAGTCCAACCTGTGCTCGCTCACGCGGGGGATCGTTTCGGGCGGGCGCTCGTACGCCTGCATCTTCGTCTCGGGGATGATGCGCGGAGATCCACCCCAGCCACCGCAGAGAATCACGCCGTCGTCGCCTACGAAGTAGATGCCCTCGCCCTCCATCCGGCGGCCTTCCTCGAGCTCGCGTGGCCGTGGCGGCATGAGGCCGCCTTCGTGCCAGGTCATGGTGAGCGGCGGCATGTCGCCGCGAGCCGGATACTTCCAGTAGTAGACCGCACCCGCGGGCGCAGTCTCGTCGTTCAACTCGGTGGAGTAGGCCTCGATGGTCGCAGGATTCACCAGATCGAGTGCCCAGACGGCTGGATCGATGTTATGGCAGGCCATGTCTCCGATGGCCCCCGTTCCGAAGGCATACCAGCCGCGCCATCTATAGGGGGCATAGGCCGGATGATAGGGCCGATACTCTGCCGGGCCGAGCCAGCGATCCCAATCCAGGTCAGCCGGCACCGGCGGCGTGTCCTCGGGCCTGCCGTCATAGGGTGCCCAGGATAATCCTCCGTCCGAGGTCCAGGCATGCACCTCACGCACGGGTCCGATCGCGCCATCGCGCAACCACTCGACGGTCAGGCGAATGCCCTCACCGGAATGGCCGTGATTGCCCATCTGGGTGGCCACACCGGCCTCGCGAGCGGCCTCCGTGACCCGGCGAATCTCGTAGATCGAATGGGCCAGGGGCTTTTCGCAGTAGACGTGCTTGCCGCGCCCGATGGCGGCCAGGCAGGCCGCGGCATGGACGTGATCGGGCGTCGCGACAACGACGGCATCGATGCTCGGCTCCTTCTCGAGCATCTCGTTGTAATCAACGTAGGTACCACAACCCTTGTAGGTCCCGGACTTGGTCTGTTCGGCGTAGTGCTGCTCTACATACTCGATTGCCGGCTTCAGGCCCGCTCGCTTGTCGCTGTAGTAATACGGGGTGTAGTCGTTTTCCCCGGCGACGTCACAGAGGGCCACTACCTGCACAGCGTCGATGTCGAGGAAGCCTTTCAGGTTGGTCTTGCCTTGGCCGCCGAGTCCGATGAAGGCGAGATTGACCGTGTTGCTCGGCGCCGGCCGGCCGACCGCTCCCAGAACAGATCGTGGCGCGATCGTGAGCGCCGCTCCCGCAGCCGCGGAGGTGGCGATGAACTTACGCCGGTTCATAAAGCGATCTTGCCTACTGACGGTCTTGCCGGTGCTCTTCATCTCGAACCGTCCTCTTCCTCGGATGGGACTCTGTAGGGGAAATCAATGATGGCGTCGATCTTGTCGCGCCCGCCGACGCGATCGGCCCACTCATCGTAAACAATCTGGGCCGCGTCAACGAAAGATTGCCGACCGGGGTAGGTGATCGTCACGCCCGCGGCCTCCAGATCCTGCAATCGCTGGGCGTCGACGTCAGTGTAGAGCTGGCGTTCGTAGGCTTCGAGGTCGCGCACGGTCCGATCCACGAGCTGTTGCAGGTCGGGGGGCAGCCGGTCGTAGAACGCCTTGCTCATGATGACGGGAGCCACCAAGTACAGCCAACCGACCTGCGCCCAGTTGGGAGAAACCTCGAAGAACCTCTTTGCGTAGTAGTTGGAGTTGGCTGCCTCGGCACCGTCGATTACACCGGTCTCGAGAGAGGTGTAAAGCTCGCTGTAGGCCATCGGCAGAGGGCTGGCGCCGAAGGCCGCGAAGGCATCCAGGTGTGGCGGGCTCTCCATGGTGCGAATCTTCAGCCCGCGCAGATCCTCGATCGAGTGTACGGGCGCGTCCGTCGTCATGATGTGGCGGAGACCCAGCGTGAAATAACCCATCAGGTGGAAGCCACGCTCCTCGAGAATCGGTGCGAAGCTCTCGCCGATCTCCGAGTCGAGCACGGCAAACATATGCTCGGGGCTCTCGAACAAGAAGGGCATCTCGAAGAGGTAGAGCTCGGGTACGAACGTTGCCAGCGTCGAGTTCGACGAGATCATCATCTCGACCGTGCCCAGAATCAGCCCCTCGGTGAGATCACGGTCGTAGCCGATCGATGCTCCTGCATACAACTGCGCCTCGATCCGGCCGTTCGATTCTTCGTTGACGATGTCGACGAAGCGCTGCAACGCCTGGGCGCCCGGCTCGATGGCCGGCGCGGACGACGCCACCTTGATGACGAATACATCGTCGGCGCGGCCACCGCCGCATGCCGAGAGAACGCTGCCGGCCAGAAATGCGACCAGCAGGAACCGAACCATGGGCAGCCGGGCCAAGATCGATGGCGCGCTGAAGACTCGGGCCGACGGCTGAGTTGATCTGACGTTCGAGCTCCTCACGAAAACATCCTCGGGATCCACAACACGGTCTCCGGAACGAATGTAATCAGAAGCAGAACCGCCAGCATAGCTGCAACGATGGGCAGGATGTGCGGGCTGACCTCGCGGATGCTCTTGCCGCTAAGGCTACAGGAGACGAACAAGGTTGCCCCGAAGGGCGGCGTGATGTAGCCGATCGCCCAGCCGACCGTGGTGACCACGCCAAAGTGCACCGGATCGATGCCGAAGCTCTGGGCGATGGGAAAAATGATCGGCAGCAGGACGATGGTTGCGGAAAAGCTCTCCATCACGGCACCGACGAGTAGCAGGAGCATTATGTACAAGAGATAGAAGGCGGCCGGTCCGGCGACGTGTCGCATGAGCGTCTCTGCCAGGAGGGCCGGCACCTGGTGCACGGTGATCAGCCAGGCGAACAGGAAGGCCGTCGTCTGGATAAACATGATCACCGTAGCCAGTTCCGCGGATTTCGCCAGGATGCCGGGGATGTCGCGCAGCGAGATTTCGCGGTAGATGAACATGCCGACGAGGAATCCGTAGACCACCGCCACGACGGCCGCTTCGGTGGTGGTGAAGATGCCGCCCACGATGCCGAAGACGATGATGAACGGCAGGCCCAAGGCCGGTGCCGCGGCAATGCCCGCCTTGCAGACCCTCTTCGGGGAAACCCCACCGCGAATGGGCACATAGGCCTCGCCGCCTCGAACGGCATGCAGGTAGGCCACAATCATCAGTCCGACGCCGATTAGGAGGCCGGGCACGATGCCGCCGAGAAAGAGCGCCGACACCGAGGTGTTGGTAGTGAAGCCGATGAGGATCATCAGCAAGCTCGGCGGAATCACCGGGCCGATCGAGCCAGCCGCCGCCTGCAGAGCGGTGGCGAACTTCATGTTGTAGCCGCGCTCCTTCATCAACGGCAACATGATCGCTCCCACTGCCGCAGTGTCGGCGGTGGATGAGCCCGAAACGCCGGCAAAGATCATCGATGCGGTCACTGAAACGATCCCCAGGCTGCCGCGGATGAAGCCGAACAACTCCGTGGTGAACGCCACCAGCCGGCGTGACATGCCCCCGGCGGTCATGAGTTGCCCGGCCAGCATGAAAAGCGGTATCGCCATCAACAGCCAGGAATCGAGACCGAAGAACATCCGCTGTGCCACGATCGAAAGCGGCAGGTTTCCCTCCCAGAGAATGGCGATGGTGGTGCCGGTGCCGAGCGCGAAAGCGATCGGCATGCCGAAAAGGAAGAGGACGACAATGCTGACGAAGAGGACCGCTAGCATCGTTCGGTTTCCCTGGAAATCGTCTCCTTCAGCAGGAGGGCGATGGTCTCGAGCAGCATCAGCAAGCCACCTACCGGCAAGGCCAAATAGACGAGCCACATAGGCATCTGCAGGGCCGGGGTCCTCTGGCTCATGGTCGCGGCAAGCAGCATGCTGCCGGAGATCATGACCACGAGGAGAAAGAAGATGATGAAGCCCAGGTTCACGATGCGAAGAAGCCGCTTTGCCGGCGCCGGCAGCGAGTGCACCGCATAGTCGACGGCCAGGTGCAGGCCCTTGCGCAGCACCGCGGCCGAGGTCAGCAGGATCAGCCAAACCTGCAGATAGCGTGCTAGCTCCTCCGACCAAGAAAACGGGGCATTGAAGACGAACCGCGAGACGACCTGGCTGAACACGACCACAACGATCGCAGCAAACACGACGATGACGACCCCGTTCACCACTCTGCGAATGAGGGTGAGGGTCGATTCGACAAGATTGCCAGGAGACTTCATGAGAACGGCCCGCGCCGGCGGCTCAATCGTTCACCACGGTCTTCATCCAGTAGGCCGTGTTGTGGAAATTGGCAACGACACTTCCCGGGGGTACCAGGCGATCACAAGCAGCGCGCGTATCGTCGTCGAGCGTCATCTCGGCGACGGGCAGCAGGTGCTCGAGATGCTCGAGCGTCCGTGTGCCCAGGAGCGGCGCCGTGATACCGGGCTGATCCTTGCACCAGAGCAAGGCGAGTTGGGCGGCGGAGATCCCGATTCCCTCGGCGATCTTGGCGAGCTCACGGGCGATCTCGATGCCGCGCCGGGTCACCCTGTCGGCATAGAAGCCGCCCCGCTTGGCCGCCCGCGAGTCGGGAGGATATCCCTCATGGTCGACGTAGCGGCCGGCGAGCACGCCCATGCCCAGAGCACCCCAGCAGATGATGCCCAGCCCGTGTCGCTGGCTCAGCGGGATGAGCTCGTTCTCGATGCGGCGGTCCAGCAGGTTGTAGGGCGGTTGTTCCGAGACATAACGGCAGTGTCCTTTCATCTCGGACACCATGAGCCCTTCCATCACCAACCAGGCGGGTTGGGTGGAGCAGCCGATGTAGCGCACCTTGCCCTGCCGCACCAGATCGTCGAGGGCGCCCAGCGTTTCGTCCAAAGGAATGTCGAACGTCGGGCGGTGCAGTTGATACAAATCGATGTAGTCGGTCTGTAGCCGCTTCAGTGAAGCCTCGCAGGCGCGGATAATGTTCAGCCGCGAGTGCCCGTGCATGTTGGGCGCAGTCGCGGGGACGAATTCGTCCAGCGACATGCCACGTCGTCGCCTGCCGTGGTCGACTTTCGTGGCGATCAAGATCGAATCGCGGATGCCCCGCTCCTTGATCGTTTGGCCGATGATCTTCTCGCTCATGCCCTCGGCGTAAACGTCGCCGGTATCAACCATGTTGATGCCAGCGTCGAAGGCGCAGTTGAGGATTCTCGTTGCCTCCTCCGCGGGCGTAGCATCACCGAAGTTGTCGGAGCCGAGAACCAGCGGAAAGACCCTGACTCCTGTACGTCCCAAGATCCGGTAGTCCAAGAGCACACTCCCTGGTCGGGTAAGAGCAGGATGACGCCACACTCTATCCATGGACCAGGAAGGCAGACAAGGATTTGCCCTGGACTACGACTCACGGATCGGCTACCAAAGGGCCTAGCATGCAGTCACGTCACTTGAACCCACCATGGCCTGCTGGCCCGCTCGCCCGCCCACCTGACCTGGGCACATGGAGAATCGACATGCCCTCTCGCTCGCACCGACTTGCCGCTCGAACACTCGCCATTCTCGTGGCGAGCTTCGCCTTCGCGGCCACTGGCCTGGCGCAGCAGCCAGCCCCCCACACGCCCGAAGCTCTCACGGCTGCCGACTACGAGCATGCCGAGGAGTTTTTGGGTTACAACACCAATCCCCTGGTCTACCGGTCGGGAGTGACTCCGAACTGGCGGCCGGACGAGAGCTTCTGGTATCGGATCACCACGGCGGAGGGGACCGAATTTGTCCTCGTAGATTCTGCGCGGGGGACGCGGGAGCCAGCCTTCGACCACGCCAGGCTGGCTGCGGCGCTTTCCTCAGAGGCGAGAGAAACCTACGAGGCGTACGCCCTGCCGTTCGAAACGTTCGATCTTGCCGACGATGGCGGAACCATCTGGTTCGATGCCGAGGATCGCAGCTGGGCCTGTGACATCAGGGCGTACCAGTGCACGCCGGGTCGTGCGCTCACCGGCATGAGCGAGATGGGTGGTGGCCGGCGCGGCGGGGGCAGCGGGTTTTCCCGCACCGAGGTGGCTTCTCCGGATGGAACACGAATTGCTTTCATCCGCGATCACAACCTCTGGGTACGCAACGTTGCGACAGGGGAGGAGAGGCCGCTCACCCGTGATGGCGTCCAGGACTACGGCTACGCGACGGACAATGCCGGATGGCGGAAGAGCGACCGCCCCATCGTTGCCTGGTCGCCGGACTCCAACAAGATCGCCACATTCCAGCAGGACCAGCGCGGCGTCGGTGAGATGTATCTGGTTGACACGCGGGTCGGCCACCCCAACCTCTCGGCGTGGAAGTACCCGCTGCCGGGCGACTCGGTTGTCACGATGATCGAGCGGGTGGTGATCGACATCGATCACGGCACTCTGGTTCGGCTGGACATGCCCCCCGATCAGCACCGCTCCTCCGTTTGTGACGACGTGATTTGTCGTGGCGATTGGGGTGACGTGCAATGGAGCCCGGATTCGTCGAGCCTGGCGTTTCTGTCGACGTCTCGGGACCACCAGCGCGAGTGGCTCAGGGTGGCTGATATCGAAACCGGCGCGGTGCGAGAGGTTATCTATGAGGAGATCCCAACTTACTTCGAGTCCGGGAATGGTGGCTCCAGTTGGCGCTTTCTGCCGGATTCGAGCGAGGTGATCTGGTTTTCGGAGCGCGATAACTGGGGGCATCTCTACCTCTACGACCTCGAGACCGGGAGCTTGAAGCGTCAGATCACCTCAGGCGAGGGGAACGTGGTGCGGGTGCTGCGCCTCGATGAGGAGAACCGGCTGATCTACTTCCTCGGTGTCGGGTTCGAGGCCGCTCGCGATCCGTACTTCATCCACTTCTACCGGGTCGGGTTCGACGGGCAAGGAATGACGCTGCTGACCCCGGAGGACGCCAACCACAACATCTCGCTGTCAGCCTCGGGGAGCTTTTTCGTCGACACCTACTCCCAGCCCGATGTGCCCCCGGTGGCCGTTCTGCGCGACGCCGAGGGCAATCAGATTGTCGAGCTCGAAAAAGCCGACATCTCCGCACTCCTGGCGACCGGCTGGCAGCCTCCCGAGCCCTTCACCGTCAAGGCACGCGACGGTGAGACCGATTTGTACGGCCTCATGTTCAAGCCGACGCATCTCGACCCCGACTTGAAGTACCCGATCATCAACAGCATCTATCCGGGGCCGCAGACCGGCAGTGTGGGAAGCCGTAACTTCTCGGCGGCGCGCGGCGACGCGCAGGCTATCGCCGAGCTCGGCTTCATCGTCATCAAGATGGATGGCATGGGCACGCCCTGGCGCTCGAAGTCCTTCCACGACGCCTACTATGGCGACATGGGCGACAACACGTTGCCCGATCAAGTGACCGGCATGCGGCAGCTCGCCGAGCGCCATCCATGGATCGACATCGAGCGGGCCGGGATCTACGGCCATTCGGGAGGAGGCTTCGCGACCTCCGGTGCGATGTTCCACTACCCTGATTTCTTCAAGGTCGGGGTGTCGCAGGCCGGTAATCACGACAACCGCGTGTACGAGGACGATTGGGGCGAGAAATGGCAGGGCCTGCTCAGGCGAGACCCCGATGGCGAGTCCAACTACATGAGTCAGGCGAACCAGAATTTCGCACGCAACCTGAAGGGGAAGCTGTTGCTCGCACACGGCACGATGGATTCCAACGTGCCGTTCTACAGCACCCTCCTCGTGGTCGACGCGCTCATCGAGGCCAACAAGGACTTCGACCTGATTCTGTTCCCCAACCGAAGTCATGGCTTCGGCAACGAGCCCTATATGATGCGCCGGCGCTGGGATTACTTCGTCGAGCACCTGCTCGGCGCGGAGCCGCCCGACGACTACAAGATGATGCCGCCGCAGCGCCCGGGACGCCCGCGCTAGTCTCACGAGTACCACATGAAAGGATCGGATCCGATGTTCAGCACCTTGTGGAAGAGTCTGACCGCGACGGGATCAACGATAGCGCTTTGCCTCCTCATCCTCGCCCCGATCTCCTGTGCGGCGGACCGTGCCCAGGAAGCCGAGACTGCGCCCCCTGCGGAGGAAGGGGAGGAGGACTATGCTGCGTTCGGCCCGGTCGCCCTTGTCGAGACAGGGGAGAACGTTATTGCGCCTCCCGCCGGAACGGATCCCTTCTACAAGAAGTACATCAACGCCGACGGGATCGTCATCGTCAGTTCAGATCAGGTTCCAGACGCGGCGCTGATTGCGGCCCGCCGGACCGTCCTGCACCTGCTGAGCACTCGGCCCGACATACATCAGGCCATGCTGCCGAACCACCCGCGCATCTCCATCATGGCGATCTCAGAAACTGCGTCGGATCTGCCCGAGTTTGGTCCCAGAGCTGCCGGCGAGTGGGGCTTGGGGCAGATGCTCGGCGACCCCACGACACTCGTGTCGGAGCGTGGTGTCTGCTACGAGGGCAATACCGAGTACCGCGCCAATTTCCTGGCGCACGAGTTTGTCCACATGATCCAGAACCTGGGATGGCCCACTACCGACCCGGAGATCGAGGACGAGATCTACGCGGCCTACCAGGTGGCCGTAGATAAGGGGCTTTTCGATGCGCCGGTCGATGAGCCACTCGGTATCACGCCATACGACGCCTACGGCGACGACGAATACCTCACCCACGGCGTCAACGCCTGGTTCGATTTGAACGAGACACTGCCGGGGCCATGGGTGGATGTGCAGATCGGTGAAAGCGGCCCACCCTCGGGCACACGCGAACAACTTCGCGAAAACGATCCCGTGCTCTACGAGATCATCAGCCGCTTCATGCCCGATTCGCTCGGTGATTTGATGGAGGGATGTACCCCCACTGAGCGTGACTAGCCCGTTGAGAAACCCGGGTTAGCCCACCGGAACCGGTCGCTGACCGAAGGCTGATCGACTCAGGGCAATCAGCTTCGAGATCGATCCCCAGGTAGCGGCGAACAATGCCGCAAGGAAGACCCACCAGAGGAGAGGCGCCAGGATCTCAGCCGAGAGCTCTGCAAAATCGGCCGCCTGCTCCGCGGGCCATCCCCACTCGAGCAGGACCGGCACATCGGGAAAGAGCGCCTGGACTGTGTGCAACAGGCGCCAGAAGAAGACCACCAGCAGAGAGCTGATCGCCAGGTCGGCGGCCCGGGTTGCCGTGTGCCAGCGGCTCTGCCAGAGCACAACGATTCCGAGGGCCACGCTGAGCAACAAATAGAAATTGAACCAGGTGATGTGCGCGCTGATGCCGGGTCCCACCAGCGGCAAGCTGTATCGTGTCTCGCCTACCCAGACCTGGGCTTGCAGCCAGTCCGGCATGAAGTTGATCAGCAGCAGGCCCACGGTGGCGAGCACCATGCCGATGATCTCTCCGGTCAGATCGACACGATCACGATCTTCAATGATTGGCGGTAGATCGCGCGGGTCCCATTCCTCTTCCGCCTGCTGTTCGGGGCTCGCGACACGCTCGATGATGGCGAAGATCAGCACTACGATGCCGAGCAGGCTGATGAAAGCGGACTGAAGACTGGAGGTGGCATGCAGGAGGGCCACACCCAGCTCCCGGAAGGCCCCCGAGCTTCCCACCATGTCGAGCAGCGTGCTGAGCAGGAACAGCCCGCCGATCACGGCGAGACAGATCTTCATCGTCTTGATGAAGCTCGGGTAGAGGGCAGGGCCGATGAGGTATTCCGGGCCCGTCTGGTAGGAGGCCGCTACCTGCTGCGGCGGGCCGAACTCGAGCAGAAGCTCCACGGCCTGCTCTTCCTCGACCTGCTCGAGTGGGGCTCCCGCACGGTTCTCGAGAGAGTCCTCGAGCGAGGAGCGGAGCTCGCGGGCGACGTCTGCTCGTTGCTTACTCGGCAGTCGACGCGACACTTCCTGGACGTAACGCTCAATGAGATTCATGGTTCATCCTCTTCAATCCTCTTTGTCAGCGAGCAGACGCCCCAGAACGCGCACCAGGCCTTCCCACTCGGCCCTGAGCTCGGCGAGCATCTTCTCGCCGTCCTTTGAGAGGCGGTAGTAGCGGCGCGGTCGACCCTCGCCGACCTCCCACTCGCTATCGAGCAGTCCCTGACTTTCCAGGCGGCGAAGCAATGGGTAGAGCGTGCCCTCTTTGACCTCGAGTCCTTGCTCGGCCAGGCGCTCACGAAGTGAGTAGCCGTAGAGGGGCTCACGGAGCTGGCTGAGGATGGCGACGACGATCGCTCCGCGTCGACCGTGCCTGCCGCGTCGGAAACCGCGCCAGCAACCGCGTTGGAGGTCCCTGCGTCCCTGAAGTACTCTCTCGACCAGGGAGGTCGACATGACGCGAGAACGAGATATGAATCGGCGCGGGTTTCTGGGCCGGCTCGGGATCACCGCTGCGTCGCTCCCGGCTGCCATGGTGGTCGGACGAATCGGCGCCGATGAAGTGCTGGCCGCGCCGGAGGAGTATGGCGGTTTTCTGGTGCGCCGATCGCCGGAAGGGGAGCCTCCCTACCAGGTAGATGAGAATGTCTATCAGCGTTTCGACCAGCGCAACGAGACGTTCAGTCGTGAGATGTGGGACCCGAAGGTCATCGAGTCCGAAGCTCCCTTCGACGGGGTCGAAGAGGAGAACATCAGGACCAACAAAGAAGGCTATACGCGGCTGGACTACGCCTTCTCGTCTGCCGCCTGGACGATCGCTGGTGCCTTTGGTAGCGGTGCCGGCGCCATAGGCGGATCCAACGGCGGTCTCTACTCCTGGCAACCGCTCGGCGGACCTGGAATGGACGGCACGCCGCCCTGGGACTCGTCGGACTGGACCCCCGAAGAAGTTGCTCTCATCATCAAGAAGGCGGCGTTGTTTTTCGGGGCATCGCTTTCCGGAATCGCCGAGCTGGATGAGAGATGGATCTACTCACACCGGTTCACCAAGGACTTCAGTGATCCTCCCTCATCTCCGCCCCCATTCTCATTGAGGATATCGAATCACCCGAGGAGCGGGAGGACGGAACCCTGGTGATTCCGAAGTCCATGCGCAACGTGGTCGTCTTGGCCGTCGAGATGGACTTCGACGCCATCGCCACCTATCCAGGCGGGCCCGGCGCGGCAGCGACGGGAAACGGCTATTCGAGAATGACCTTCACCGTTGCCTGCCTGGCGGAGTTCATTCGCGGGCTCGGTTACCAGGCCATCCCCTGTGGAAACTGCACGGGCCTGAGCATTCCCATGGCCATCGATGCCGGCCTGGGTGAGCTCGGGCGTCTCGGCCTCTTGATCACTCCCAGATACGGCCCCCGGGTGCGGTTGGCGAAGGTCATCACCGACATGCCGCTGCTGCCCGACCGCCCCACCCAGCCCATCGACATCTCGAACAGCCCGGGCATCAACCGTTGGCCGATCAACCATCCTCGCTGCCACCTGGTTTGGTCCCAGACCGGTCTCGACTGCGCCAACTGCATCCGCGTCTGCCCGTTCAACAAGCCGGAAGGCTGGCTGCACGACGCGACCCGCGGGCTAGCCGATCCTCCCTCGGGCCCTGAGACCGAGTCGGCCGAGTCGATCCCGATACTCGAGGATATTCCCGTCCACGTCCGTGGCCGGCAGGGGCGCGACCCAGTGGGCGGTCAGCCATGTCACGGCGACCAATGCTAGAAGGCCGACGCCCGCCGCAATGAGCTCTGCCGGCAGGTGGATGTCGGGCCGGGTGTTGAGCCTCTCGAGCCCGAGCCAGGTCAGCAATCCGATGACGATGCTGGTGACCGCCCCCGGCCCGTTCGCCCGCTTCCAGTAGATTGCTGCCGTCATTGGAACGTACAGCCCGACCATCAGAATCGAGAACGACTTGACCATCAACTGGTAGACATTCTGAAAGTAGAGTGCGATCAGGAGCCCGCAAATGCCGAACGCCAGGATCGACCAGCGCATTGCCCACAGAACCTGCCGTTCCGACATGTTCTTCCGGAAGATCCCGGAAAGATTCCGGCCGAAGATGCTCGCCGGGGCCAGTAGGCCGCCATCGGCCGAGCTCATCAGAGCAGCGAACAAGGCCCCGACGAACAGCGCCATCGCCACCGGGTGCAGGTAGGCCTTGCCCATTGCCGGCAGGATGGTCTCGGGATCAGCAAGGTCGGGCATCAGCACGGCGCCGGCGATGCCGACCAGCACCGGGATCATTGCCACCGTCAGATACAACACGGTGGTGATGTACATACTCCACTGCGCCACGTTCTCGTCTCGCGAGGCGAAGGCCCTTTGCAGCAGATCCTGCGACGCGATGTTTCCGAGGCCAATCACCAGCAACCCCTGAAAGAACATCGACCAGCCGAACAGTGTCGGCTCGGGTACGAGATTGAAGTGGCCGGCCGGGGCGGCTTCGATCAGCCCTCGCCACCCGCCGATGTCGCCGAGCACCAGGGGGAACAACACAAACAAGCCGGCGATGATGATGAGTGCCTGAAGGAAATCAGTCAGGCTTACCGCCCACATGCCGCCGGCGAAGGTGTACGCAACCGTGATCGCCGCGCCCACCCAGATGGCCGTCACCATGTCCACTCCGGCAACGGTGTGCAATACGGTGCCGAAGGCGACGAAGATGGACGCCACCCAGCCGACGTATGCCGGAATCACGCAGATCGCGCACAAGATCTCCGCAGTTTGCCCGTAGCGTTGCCGGAACAAGTCGGGAAGCGTCAGCAACTGCATACGGCGCAGAAAGCGAACGTAGAAGAAGCCGGTCAGCAGTAAACACAACGCCGATCCAAAAGGGTTCGCCAGAACGGCCATGAGGCCTCCGCCATAGGCGGCGCCGGCGGCACCGATCAGGGTGCCCGACCCGAACCAAGTAGCGAAGATCGTGAACACGCACAGCCAAAGCGGCAGCCTACGGCCGGCGACAACGAAATCCGCGCTGTCGTGGATGTTGCGGCTGGCGTAGACGCTGATTGCCGCGAGGATAGCGACGTAGACCACAGCCCCGGCCAGGATGATCGTCGATTCGGACATGGCTAGTAGGGCGACCAGGCGATGCCGCCGATGCGGCCGAGGCCCCGGATCACGAGCATGGGATTCTCGCCGTTCGGCTCCATGTGGTAGAGGGCCATGGTGCCATCTTCTTCAACCTGGGCCCGCGCGACCTTGGTGCCGTCCGGTGCCATGGCGGCATCAGCCTCCGTCGCGTCGGACGCATCATTCATGTTCCAGGGGAGCACCTCCCCGGTGTCGATGTTCAGGATGTAGTGGGCTCCATTTTCATCGCGGTCGGACCAGAAAACGATCGCGCGCCCGTCTACTGACCAGACCGGATCACGATCCTGAACGCCCTCGTTGTCGGTGAGCTTCACCAGGTCGAGGCCGGTTGGATCCACCACATAGATCTCATCGTCTCCATCGCCGTCGGCGTGGAAGGCGATGCGCGTGTCCGTCAGGAGCACGGGAAACCGTGGGCGCGGATCGACGACCAGGCGGAAACCCAGGTGATCGTCGCTGCTGTACTGCTGGCCCACGGATCGCTCAGCAGAGCGGATATTGTGCCCACCCTCGACCGAGAGCATACCGGAGCGTGCCGTCCACGCCTCGGAGCGCATGACCCGCAGCAGGTTGCTGTCCCAGAGCAGCGGGAATTCCTCTGAATATTGCTTGTCGCGGACGGGGTAGCGCTCGGGGCCGACCGGATTTCCGCGGGGAGAGGAGGAGTAGTAGTCAGGGTCGTACCAGTCGTACACCCACTCCGAAGCGTTCCCCGCCATATCAAAGGCGCCATAGGGTGATTGGCCGGCAGGATATTCATCGACCGGCGAGGTTTCCACATAGCCGTCATCGATGGCGGGATCTGCCTCCCGGGCGTCGCCGTACTTGCCGTAGAAATGGGTATCGGCGAAGTTGGCCCGGGTGCCATCCGGAGCGGTCGAGCCCCATGGGTAGGGCCACCCACCCTTGCCACGAGCGCCCCGCTCCCACTGCGCTTCGGTGGGAAGTGTGACAGGGAGGCCGAGCTCGCCCGTGAGCCACTTGGCATAGGCCATCGCGTCGTTCCACGAGACGCTGACGACGGGATGGTCATCGCCCTGCTCGAAGTAGGTATTGCTCCAATTCCCATCCGGCACAGGGTCCCACTGGTCCATCTCCGGCGGCTTGCCGCCAACGTATTGCCACGGCCACTCGCCCTTCTCTGCATCGGTCACATAGCCGGTCTCCTCGACGAAGCGGCGGAACTGCCCCACCGTAACCGGGTATTTCCACAGCCAGTAGGCATCCAGACAGACCTCGTGGACGGGCCTCTCGTCCTCCTCTCCCACCTCGGAGCCCATGGGATAACAGCCTTCCGGAACGAGGATCGCCCTGATCCCTGGTGCCTCGCCGCCGAGACTTGCCTCCCAGTACCCCTTCTCATTCAAGGAAAGGGCCGACCCACCCGCAGCGGGCTCGGCGACGGAAACCTGAGCAGTCTTCATCCCCCAGGCCAACACGAGGCTCTTCGTTCCCTCCGGGCCGTGGTCGAAGTAGAGCTCCAGCCGCTCGATGCTCTCCTCGCCGTCGGTCACGGTTGCGGCAAAGGTGACCGGGGTAAGGCTCTCCGATTGGCCGGCAACCGGCGAAAGTGTGAACGACCAGTTCCCCTCCGCGCGCGGCGTGAGGCTGAGACCATATCGGCCGGCCTGAACCAGCTCGCCGCCGAGGAAGAGGTCTCCCCGGGCCTCGAGCACGGCACCGTCCTCGCCGAAGTCCCAAGCTCGATCGAAGGGCACGTGGCCGCCGAAAACAGGTGTCGTAGGTGAGAATTGCCGGCAATAGATGAGCGCCAGCTCCCTGTTGCCGACGGCGTTCATCACCATTGCCTCAGGCTCGCTCTCCGCGTGCTTTTCGGCCGTGGTGTTGTCGATGTCCGAGAGGGCCAGGTGGACTTCCACGTACTCCCACAACACCCGCGCGACGATGCCGCGCTCGGGCCGCACATCGAAGAACACCTCTAGGTGTTCCTTGGAGTTGTCCTCGAGTTGGGCATGCGCGCGCACGCGGAGCACCTCGTCGCCGGTACCCGCCCGGCCTCGCCATTCACTGAAGACAACGGGCCAAGCGCCGCTGCCGTCTCGCATCTCCTCAGGGAAGATGGCCATTGCATACGTGCCTGCCGCCAGTTGCTCCCCTTCGACGAGAATGTCCTGGTCGCTGGAGAATAAAGCTGGGTTGGGAGCGCCGATCGACCACGGCTCACCGTACGGTAGGTCGTGGCCGAACAACTGATTCTCGCGGCCCGCGACGGCGGCGCGCCGATACTGGAACATCACCCGCGCATCGCCGATCTGTTCGACGACGATGGCTCGCTCCCCCGGGTTGGTCACAGCTCCCCCCTCAGCCTGTGTGTCGACCCGGGGGCGGTTCATGTCGACAGCCACTCGGAAGCTCATGTGATCGTCGCTGCTGAACTGGTCGGTCGACTCGCGCCGATCGGAGCGAATGCTGTGGCCGCCCTCGGCGAGGCTGAGCTGACCCGAGGCATCGGTCCAGGCGCCGCCCCGGATCGAACGTTGCAGGTTGCTGCTCCAGCCGCCCGGAATCGAGAACTTGTGACGGGTCAAGCTCCGGGGCGGCCCGGCCGGATCGGTCGGTGGACTCTCCGAGTAGTAGGAATCGTCGAACCAGTCGTACAGCCAATCGATGGTATTACCCGCCAAATCGTAGACACCGTACGGCGAGCCGCCGGCAGGATAGGCTCCGACCGGTGAGGTTTGCGCATAACCATCGTCGATATCGGTGCTCGGATTACGTTGCCCGGGGAACCTCTGTGCATAGCTGGCATCGGCGAAGTTTGCCTGGCTGCCGTCGGGAGGCGCATCGCCCCAGGGGTAAGCTCGCCCGTCCGTGCCGCGTGCTGCCTTCTCCCACTGTGCTTCGGTGGGGAGGGTGAAATGCAAGCCCGTGCGCTCGCTCATCCACGCTGCGTAGGCCATCGCGTCGTTCCAGCTCACGCAGAGAGCGGGTTCGTCATCGGACTGGTCGATGTAGGGCGTTTGCCAGCTCGCGTCGTAGCGGATGTCACCGTTCTGCTCGATCCAACAGCCTTCGCCCCGTTCGGCGTCGGTCACATATCCAGTCTCCCCGACGAAGGCGCGAAACTGCGCCACGGTGACCGGGAACTTGCCGATCCAATAGTTGCTCAGCTCGACGCGGTGCACCGGCTGCTCGGAGGCCTCGCCTTCGAGAGAGCCCATTTCGAACGGGCCGGCCGTTACATAAATCAGTACATGCCCATCACCGAGGTCCGCCTGCCAGTGGCCGAGGTTGTTCCGCTTGACGCTCTCCGCCTGCTGGCGAACCGCCTCGAACACAGCATCGGGCCCTGGATCACGATGGGTGCAGCCCGGCGACGCTAACAGCGCGGCCGTCACGACGGGGAGGAGCAGCAGGGACAGAGCGTCGAGCCTGGATTCCTCAACGGGCATTCCTCTTCCTCCGGTTCCTGGAGAGCCGATCCTGGGGGGAATAACACAGGCCCGGGATGGACGCAAAAAACCGAGCCGGTGTCGCGGCAGTAGGCGTGCAGAGGCTGCTAGTGCATGCACGTACTGCCGTTCACCTAGCCCGCACTGGTCGCAAACTCAGCGTCAATGATCCCGTCCTTGTCGGGGTCGTGCAGAGTGTATTCCTGCCCGCAGATGAAGTGGCCTTTCAGGTGCGTCGAGAGAACCGCTTCCCACATCTCGCCCGTCAACTCACTTGAAGTGCAGCACGCTCTTCAGAACCATCCCAGCATTTGCGGGGCGTTCAGCTAATCGCCGGGTGTAGTAAGGAAACCATTCTTTCCCGAAAGGAATTGTGGACCGCAGCTTGTAGCCTTCTTTGAGCCTCTGCTCGTGATAATAGGTTCTGATGCCATAATTCTGCTGGAATTCGAAACTATCCTTGTCCACATTATGCTTCTTCGCCAGTTCCTTGGCGGCCTCGATCATCTCCGGATCGTGTGTTGCGATCCCAGGATGGATTCCAATCTCCATGAGGAGATCTGTGAGGTGTACGTAATTCTCATCGACCTCACTCTTCTTTTGAAAGGCAACGTCTTTGGCCTCGTAGTACGCACCCTTCACGAGCCGAACACGTCCACCGAGGTTACTGACGTAGCGAATATCTTCTTCAGAACGGAACAGATATGCCTGAATGACGACACCAATGTCTTCTGACATATTCCTGTACAGCTCTTCCCAGATATCCAGGGTGACCTGGACAACTGAGGCCATTTCCATATCGATCCTGATATAGATGTTGTGTTCCTTGGCTCTCTGCATGATCGTCTGCATATTCTCCATGCAGAGATCCTTACTAATGTCCAAGCCAAGCTGGGTCAATTTTACCGAGACGCCGGATTCATACTTGCTCGCGCCACTTGCATGGATCTTGTCCAGCAATTCCAGGTTGATATCGCGGGCTTTATATGAGCCCGCAGAGTCCGTGACACTTTCACCTAGAATCGTCGCGGTGGTACCAATACCCATGTGGTTGAGTCGTTTGATCTCCAGCATGGCTTCATCGATGGTCTCACCGGCAAGGAATTGCTGAGCAAAGCCGCCGGGTTTCATGCCGCGCTTCTTAACCCACCTCTCGATGGTCTTATTGCCCGCAACCCACAACATGAAGTAACGCCAGATTTGTCTGATCATGTCAGTCTCCCTAGGTAAGGGCGTATTCTTGGAGTGCGTCCTCATCAATCTCAACCCCGAAGCCCGGCCCTTCCGGCACTTCGAGACCGCCATCTACAACTTCGAGCGGTTGCTTGAGGATCGAACCGTCGACTTGAGTGAGCTCGGTGAATTCGCTGGCGATCGGATGGATACGCATCGAGGCAGCAAGGTGAATCTTGGCAACGGCAGCGACGCCGGGCTCGAGCTCCGTGCCCGCGATGCATGGCAGGCCCAGGGCCTCGGCGACTGTTTCGACCTTCTTGCCGAGGTGTAGCCCACACGTCTTGGCGATCTTCAGATTCAGGAGATCGGCTGCCTCGTAATCATGGATCTTGATGGCGTCCTGAGGGGTCCAGATACTTTCGTCGGCCATCAACGGCACGCCGATATTGCGGCGGATATGCGCCATCCCTCGCAAGTCCCAGGCAGGAATGGGCTGCTCGAGCAGTTGCAGGTTACAGTCTTCGACCTGCCGCATCAGCTTGATGGTGCCCATCGTATTCCAGGCCGCATTCGGGTCGAGTCGCAAGCCCACGTCTTCACCCACTGCCTCTCGCACGGCCTTGATTCGCTGAACGTCGAGGGCCATATCGCTGGAGCCCTTGATCTTGATGACCTCGATGCCCAATCCGAGCACTTTCTGGGCACTCTCGGCCATCACCTCGGGCGAATCGATCCCAATCTCAGATGCCACGGGGACCCTATCGCGGAACTTGCCGCCGAGTAGCTTATAGACCGGCACGTTCAGGATCTTGCCCACGAGGTCATGCAGTGCGAGGTCGATCCCTTCTTTGACACAGGTGATTCTGGCCAGGTTCTGGTCCAGGATCATCATGATGCGATTGATGTTGAACGGGTCCTCGCCGATGATCTTCGGGGCCGCATAGTTCTCGATCATGGCGATGACCGATTCCCAGCTTTCCCCGTAGAACTCCGGTTCCCAGGCACAGGCCTCGCCAATGCCGACATGCCCCTCATCCGTGTAGATCCTCACCAGGACCGCGTTGGACCTGGCAAAGCTGGTGTAGGCGTCAGCAAAACTCTTTACCGGGATTCCGTACGGGAAGGTTTCAACTTTGCTGATCTTCATGGGGGGTCTCCTTACAGGTGCCAGCAGATTTCAAGCCTGCAACTCTCATCATGTTCCAGCTGCGGGCGAGCGACTCGCTCAGAGCGACGATAATCGAGGAGCCCGTGCCTGGCAACTTTCACCACTGCCTGCCGGGCCCAGCCGCTGCCGACATTGCTGTAGCCCCAGGTCCTGATACCATCGGTTCCTGCCGTGGCAGCCGTGCGATGAACTGGTCTCGTTTCTCGAACGTTCGTACCGACTCCTTGGGTTTGGCGAACGGGGAGGTTCTTGTGGAGAGCGGTGGCGACTACACAGCCTTGGTCAGACTGTTTCACGAGTTCCGCGAGTCCCTGAAGGTAGACGTCGTCGACGGCGTGCCCGACTATTCGGCCGCCGCGATGGAGAGCAAGCACCGCGAATTGGTAGGGCTGCAGGACCTTCTCAGCCGGCTGGATATCAGCGACTGGACCATCGAGCAGAAGATCGACTACCACGTGGTCCGGGCGGAGATGAACGGGGTCGACTTCGACCATCGGGTTCTGCGACCTTGGGCTCGAGACCCCGGCTTCTACCACATCATCGACGGGATCTTCCCCCGACTCCTGGTTCATCACACCCGGATGCTGACGGGGTGGCCGCTGGAGAACCCGACTGTGCCCATCCCGGCCGATGAGATCGCGGAGTTCAGGATGAAGCTGCGCGCGATCCCGAGGCTTTTCGAGCAGGCGAAGGGGAATCTGACCGAAGCAGCCGAGGACCTCACGACCATCGCGATCCGTGTCAAGGAGAAAGAGGAATCGTTCCTGCACGGCATCATCGATCAGATGGCAGAGCACCACCCGGAAATCGTGCCGGATGCAGAACGAGCCCTGGCTGCGTCGAAGAGCTTTCGTGACTGGCTCATAGAGCGCAAGCATCGGATGACGGCTCCCGCTGGCATCGGAAAGGACAATTACGACTGGTGGCTGAAAAACGTAATGCTCCTGCCCTACACGTGGGATGAGTGTCACACGCTGATTCAGCACGAGTACTTTCGCGCCGTGTCCTTCCTGAAGCTGGAAGAGCACAAGAACCGAGAGCTTCCGGCATTCGAGCTCACCTCGAGCGAAGCGGAGAACCTTCACCGGCAGGAGGAAGCCGCACAGGAATTAGTGGAGTTCCTGCGCAAGGGGGACATCGTGACGGTCCCCGAGGAATTGGGGCCACTCCCGCCCGAGCACTATCCTCGAACATGGGGCATGAGCGCCTATCTCAGGCCCGGCTATAGCGGTTTCTTCGAGCAGTGCCTGGATCGCGAGCCGATGTCGTACATAGCTCATTGCTTCTTCGGTCACTACTATGTCCGCGGCAGAACGATCTGGTACCAGGACGGTGACGACCGGCCTATTCGCGGGACTCTACGTCTTTTTGATATGCATGAAGCCCGGTCGGAGGCGTTGGCCTTCGCGGCAGAGGAGATGTTGCTGCAAGCGGGCTTGCTCGATAACCGACCGAGAGCGAAGGAGATCGACTATATCTGGATGGCCTTCCGCACGGCACGGGCGCTATCGGATCTGAAGTTGCACAGCAAGGAGTATTCGTTGAGCGATGCGATCCAGAAGAGCACCGAGCTGCTGCCGTATCCCTGGGCGGAAGAGGACGGCGACGCGATCTGGTGGGATATGGAGGAAACGCTACGGGCGCCAGGGCACTCCACATTCTACGTGGTCGGCAAGAGCCTGATTCTGCAGTTGCTCGCCGAGCGCTCACAACAGCTCGGCGCGAAGTTCAGCCTCCGGGAGTTCATGGATGAGTTCATGCGCGGAGGCATCGTTCCGATTTCCCTGACGCGGTGGGAAATGACGGGTCTCGACGACCAGATCAGAGAGTTGATGCAGTGTTGATAGATTGGCTCATTGTCGCTCTCTACCTCGTAGCCATAGCCGTCATTGGAGTTGTGGCCGCCAGGCGAGTGAAGACCGCGTCGACGTTCTTCATCAGTGATCGCAGGTTCGGCACGATCACGATGATCTTTTTCACGTTCGGCACCGGGACAAACACCGATCAGGCGGTCAGCGTCGCTTCGAAGACCTATCAGGCGGGTGCGTCCGGGATCTGGTATCAGTGGCTGTGGTTGTTCTCGACGCCCTTCTATTGGCTGCTTGCCCCGCTCTTCAGGCGAATGAGGGCTGTAACCACGGCAGATTATCTGTTCGTACGTTATGGCCAAAACGTGGCCGTGTTCTTCGCCCTGATTGGAATGGCGCAGCTATCGGTGAACATTGGCGTCATCCTCAAGGCATCGAGCGCGCTGATTACGCCTGTCACTGGTGGTGCGATCAGCCCGGAGCTCGCGATCATCGCGATGACGGTTCTGTTCGTTCTCTACGGTGTGGCGGGTGGTTTGAATGCCGCGATCCTGACAGATCTTCTGCAAGGCGCTCTGACGGTCGTCCTGTCGTTTTTGATCTTGCCGTTCGCATTGAAGGCCGTGGGGGGCCTAGCCGGGCTGCGAACGATGGTCGATGACCCTTCGCTATTTACCATTGTCGCGCCGGGCGAGATCACCACCCTCTACGTGGTCGTGATCGCACTCAACGCCCTGGTCGGGTGGGTTACCTCTCCCTATTCCATGGCGCTGTGCGGAGCCGGCAAGACCGAGTACGAGGCGCGAGCGGGCCTCGTGGGCGGGATGCTGGTCAAGAGGGTATCGACAATAGCCTGGGTCCTGACAGGTATGTGCGGCATTGGTCTGTATGCAGGCACCGCGATGCCCGCAGACTATGTCTACGGTGCGCTGGCGCGTGATCTGCTGCCGACCATCGCCCCGGGCCTCGTCGGCCTCTTTGTCGCTTCGATGCTGGCCGCCGTAATGAGCTCCTGCGATGCAATGATGGTCTCCTCCGCGGCGCTTTTCACGGAGAACATCTATAAGCCGCTCTTCAGGCCCGACCGGGAAGATGGGCACTACATTCTCGTCGGACGCATTACCTCCGTGGTGGTGGTTATCGGCGGGATTGTCGTTGCGTTCCTCCTGACCAGTGTGGTGCAGGGTTTGGAGGTGTTCTGGAGGGTCCAGGCGATGATGGGCATAGCCATATGGGTAAGCTTCTTCTGGAGGAGAGCAACGGCTGCCGCAGCCGTGGCCTCGACAATCAGCGGCTTTTCCACATGGTTCTTCACGAGCTCGATTCCTCTGATCGGCTGGGACTTCAATGCGCACTTCGCGCGATACCTTCCCGAGTTCATGCTCTGGCAAGGGGAGCTGTCGCTGCCCTGGCAGATGATCATCTACCTGACCGTAGCCTTCGTAGTGATGGTGGGAGTAAGTCTGTTCACGAAGCCACGGGACAAGGAGACGCTAGATCGCCTCTACGAGTGCCTTCGTACCCCGGTGCTGCTGAACGAACCAGAGGTCGCGCCGCTAACGCTTCCCGACAGCACTCCGCCTGCTCCTCGGGAGGTCCTGGTGGATCATCCCGATTTCGAGATTCCCAAGCCGTCGATGGAGAGCGTGCTCGGGTTCCTGGCGATTTGGGTGGCTGTGGGACTGTTGATCGGTGCGTTCGTCTGGATCATCAGCTGACCCGCAGGCGCCGGCCCGCTTTCACCACGGCCCTTGCGCCCGCTCGCTTCGCGACCCGCTAAGAAATCCAGGCTAGCGCTGTCTCTCGAGTTGCAGGCTCCTGAAGATTCCCTCGATCCAACCGTCAGCGTCCATGTAGCCGTAGCCCCAGGAGTCGTACTTCGGCTGCAACCCTTCCCGCTGGATCTGCTCGAGCGTCATGCCTGACTCCCACTTGCGGCGCACCAGCTCGATCGTCTCCTCGAGCATGTCCCGATAGGAGCGCAGCTCGGCCAGATCGGACAGCGGTCCGTGGCCGGGAATGATCTTGGCATCCTCGGGCACCGTCGGGATCAGCTTCTCGATGTTTTCGAGAATCCCCATGGCGCTGCCTCCCGACTCGATATCGACAACCGGAAAGCCGGAGGTTCCCGAGTTCCACAGGTCGCCGAGGTGCAACACGTTCGACTCGGTGAAGAAGAAGACCAGATCGCTGTCGGTGTGACCGTTGGGATACCAGGTGGCTCTGATCTCCTCGCCGTTGAAGTGCACCGAGGCCTCATGGTCGAAGGTGATCACCGGCCAGTGGCCTCTGGTCCGGTGCAGCAATCGCTTGCGCGTATTCGTGTGAGCGAGGATCACGGCACCGTTCCGGCTCAAGATCTCGTTGCCGCCCGCGTGATCCTCGTGATAGTGGGTGTTGAGGATGAACCGCAGCTGGCCACTGCCGAGCTCGGCCAGGGCCGCGCTGATCTGATCGGTGAGTGGGGCGAACTGATCGTCGATGATCAGGATGCCGTCGGGGCCGACCGAGACGCCGATGTTTCCCGCTACATCGTTGGTGGCCTCGAGCATGTAGACGTTGCCGGCCACGGGGTGTGTGATGATCTCGACCCCGGTGAGGTCAGGCATCTGAGCAAGCAGGCCGCTCGGTGCGGATTCAACCCGGCTAGCGGCTGATACTTGCGGACCCGAGGCGGTGACCGCGAGGGCGAAGGCCAATGCCGTGGGCATCCATCGTTTCATGACGCCTCCACTCGATAGGGTCATCGGATGACGTGCCACTCCGACTCCTGTGGTCGGTCGAGGTACCTGAGGCCGTCGGGGGTCATCACGGCGATCTGGCCGATGCCGAGCTCGATGCCGTTCGGGCCCCAGCCGGGAACGGCCACGCGAGTATGCGGCTCGAAAGCATACAGGGTGTCGACGTAGAGCTTGTGATTGTTCGAGACGATCGAGGTCGGATAGTAGCCTTCACCGGAGGTCATCCCGGCGACGTACGGCTTGGTTGGAAACATGAAGCCACCCACCAGGTAGCGCCGGTTGAAGGTCGGGGGTGGGTGGAAGCCGAGCGCGGTCTGGATGATGCCCTCTTCCGGCGTGATTGTCTCGGCCGCCGCGACGATTTCCTTGCCGGTGCGACCGAGCACGAACTCCGCCGCGAACAGGTCCTGGATGCGGTTGACCTTGCGCAGGGCCTCCTTCATCGCCTCGGGCACGTCCGACTCACCCTCCAGTAGCACGTAGGAGTGCTGGTGCGAGTCGGTCGTCAGGCCGAGGAGCATGATGTCGGCGTCGCAGCTCACGACATCGCCGCGCCGGATCGTGACGCTCTTGCCGTTGGAGGTCCTGCCGCGGCGGAAATTCTCCGGCGGGTCGTCATACTTGGCGATGAGCTCCGGCCTTCGCTGCACCGTGATCGTCGGGTGGTTCTCGTATTCGAGCCCGAGCTCGAGCATCCGGTGCCGAAACCACCAGTTCAGATCGTCGGTGGTTGTGACGTCGGGAATGATGACCTGGTTCGAGAAGCCCTCGGCAATGATCTCGTTGGCCACTCCCTGAACGTGGCGGTAGACGCTGATCTGCTCCGGGGTCATCGTCTCCAACCACCTCACGCCGACGGTCCAGGAGGAGACCGCACGGGCAGAGTACGTTTCCCCGAGGGCTGCCATCATCCGGTCGTTGTTGAACTCGGCGATGGCGATTCTCTGAGGGTCACGGTCGCTGACCAACGTGGCGATGTCCTCGTACGTGCGCGGCTCGATGTACTCGATATCGTCCCCATTGTCGAAGAAGACCATGAACCAGGGAGTGCGCTGCGAGCCGGGTCGGACGTGCTGGCTCGCAAGCGTCATACCCTCGTAGTTGGCCGGAAGCAGCGATACATAGACGGGACTCTCGTTGTTGAAAAAGAGCTCGCCCTCGTCGTCGCGGACGATCCACATGTCGATCCCCTGCTCGCGCATGATCTCGGGGATGACGCTCTCACGCCGCCACTCCCACCACTTCTGCATGAGCTCCGCGCGCTCGCGCAAGGAGAGAATGTTCTCGGTGTCCTTGCCGAATTGCTGAGCAGCGGGGCTACCGGGCAGGGGGAGTAGCGAAACCACGAGAATGGAAATCGTGAGCAGCGAAGTGATGGCCGTGCGTTTCATCGGGGCCTCCTTGGCCGTGTCGATGGGCGCTGTATCCGTTCTTTGGGCGGTGGTCGGGTCCATCCGTCAGTCCTTTCTCCACCAGGAGCAGGCGGGCTTGCGGGCCCCGTAGCCCAACAAGATGTCGAGCTTCAGCATCAGCCTACGCAAGGGAGTTCCTGACAGCCAGCGGCCGACGCGGTGCAAGAGCTTCGAGTAATCCTTATTGTAGGGACAGACGCGGATGCAGATCGAGCAATCGCTGTTCTGCTTGGCCCAAAACCCGAAGCAGAGCTCGGCGTTCGTCGACCATTTCACGACGCCTCGGATGTTCGACGGGTTGTGTACGGTGTCGCTCGGCGCGCCATCAGGGATCGCCTTGACCGGGCACGCCTGACTGCAGCGCTTGCAGATTGCGCAGAACTCTCGCACGCCGAAGTGGACGGGCCTGTCATTCTCCAAGGGCAGGTCGGTGAAGACCTTGCCGAGCCGCACCCGAGGACCGAACTCCGGCGTGATGAGAATGCCGTGCCGGCCGTACTCGCCGAGGCCGGCCTGGATCGCCAGTGGAACGGCCAGGGCTGTGTCGTTCATGCTCGGCACTGCCTGGTAACCGAGATTGCGGATGTACTGGCTCAGCGATAGCAGCGCCATCGCGTCGCGCGAGTAGCCGATTCCAGTCGCCGCCCCACTTAGCGCCGACGGCACCGTCTCGGTGAGCTCGTAGTCCATCTCGTTGGCGATGACGATGGTATGGGCGAGTCCGTCCGGTAGGTCGTTCGGCTTTTCGCGCTCGGTCCTGGCACTGTATTTATGCGTGTAGACCCAGCGCGCATCTAAGGGGGCGACTCCCACTAGGTCAGCGCCGAAGCTGCGCGCGACTCGCTTGATCTCAGCACTCATTTCTACAGCCGAGCCGACGGGCACCCTGCTCTCGGCGCCTTCCCGCAGGAAGGTGAGCTCGTCGAGAAAGCCCTCGCGCCGATCCTCGTCTTCCTTGAGCTCGGCGAAGAGGTCGGCGATATGCCAGGCAGCGTTGCGCAACGAATAGTCACGCTGGGTAAAGCCGTCGACGGTGCGCCAGTTGTCCAGCGGCTTACGATAGGTGCGGTAGAAGAGCTCCGTGGCTGCCGAGCGGACGCTCGGGTCCCACCAGGACCGGCACAGCACATCGTTGCGCTGGCTGAACCGTTCGAAGCTCTCGAGGATGGCGAAGTCGTAGGCCAACGGGTCGGCGGTCTTGTCCCCTTCGTTGGGCCCACGATCCTCTGGCATCGGCAGCGACCTCCGCCACGCGCATCAATGCATGTATTGCCCGCCGTTGACGTAGAAGTTCGCCCCGGTGGTGAACTTGGCGCCGATGATGCACCCGACCATATGGACAACGTCCTCGAACTCCCCGAGGCGGCCGAGGGGAAGAGTGGCAAGCTCCTTCTCCAGTCCTTCCTCGGTATGGAGCTCGTAGCGTTCGATCACCTCGAGCGCCTTGACCGATCCCGGCACCAGGCAGTTCACGCGGATGCGCGGCGCTAGCTCCAGGGCCAAACACTTCGTGAAAGCGAAGATCGCACCCTTCGCGCTGCAGAAATTGGCGCCGTTCATGCGGCCTCTTTGTCCACAGGCAGCGCCCACGTTGATGATCAGACCCTCGCGGTCGGGATTGTGGAAGACGTACTCCTGGCTGCACACGAAGTGGCCTCGCAGATGCGCCGAAATCACGGAGTCCCACAGCTCGTCGGTCATTTCCGTGAAGGGCACATCTCGATTGATTCCAGCCGTGTTGATCAGAATGTCGACCCTGCCGAACTTCTCGATGATCGCGTCGTACATGCCGCGGACCTGGTCGCGATTGGCGACATCCGCCTTGTACTTCATCACCTTCGACTCGCCGGCTAGCTCGACGAGCTCAGCATAGGTGACCTCGGCGTCCCCATCGACGATGTAATTGATGCAGACGCCGAATCCACTGCCGGCAAGGTTCTTGGCCAGAGCGGCCCCGAGGCCGCTCGAACCTCCTGTGATGACAATTACCCTATCTTCGCTCATTGACTTTTCCTCATTCGTGTCATTTTGACGGCCGGTGGCCTAGCCCGGGTTTCTCAACGGGTCGCGGCTGTGCGGGCGCAATGACT
>SDBT01002001.1_pt1 | contig 36533 bp, 26 predicted proteins | sample 2277101 | NCBI WGS metagenome assembly SDBT01 (sample SAMN10404973, study PRJNA504765) | marine sediment metagenome | isolation source: marine sediment core GS10_PC15, 103 cmbsf | place: Arctic Ocean: Southern Knipovich Ridge | collected 2010 | reverse complement strand
AGGGCTGCAGAAGCGCTGATAACCGCTTCAGGAGCCGCTCCGGTCTCCCCGGCTCAGGTCACCTGATGAGCGATCCGACGACATCTCACCAGCCGAGACGCAGGGGTAGGTCAGGATTTCAGAGATTAAGGAGGAAGCCTCAAGTCAAGGACACGATGGCGTTCCTTGATTTGGCTGCTCGCTTTACCAGTGAATAACCGTAGCCGCCTTGATCGATCGGGTACGTTTCCAAAACCTCGAACGCATTTTCCGTGCACCTGTCGTCAAAAAAGACAAAGGCAAATCTATCGTTGTCGTGGCGGGGTCGCCACCTGAATCCACACGCTGTTGGCGCCCAATTCCGAATACAAGAAGACCACTCCCTGGTATCATCATATTCGTTCGGGTCGCATGCGGTGAGCCAGGAATCCTGACCAATTTTAGCCAAACCATTGCCGTGCAGCTTGACGACTTCTAATTTTTTTACAACCCTCAGCTTGGACAGCATTCTATTTGCCAGAAAGGAGCGTGGAACTCGGTATACATCAGAATCCTTTCGGTCTCGCAGCAGTGTCTCTGTGACGGCTGCTACAGTGTCGCTTCCTGCATAGAAGTATCCGTAGCTTCCATCGTCGTTTTTATCGAAGCGACCACCGTCCGCCCCTGATCCTTTTGGCCGGTTGGTGTGGTTGAACTGGGTTGGCCTGTATTTTTTCAAGTGAATGCGCCACAGCACACTATCCTGTCTGAGTATTCGGATATCGGTATTTACCGGGCTGCTCAGATCTGGCTTGAAGTTCGGCATGGTCAGCCGGTTGCTTCCAACTCTGCCCTTGCAAGTCCAAGAACCTGCTCTTCTCGGTCCGTGCCGAGCAAGTCCTTTGGAGCGCTGCCTACTAGACTTCCACTCGGAGTGATCCACCAGGACGCGACGCCCCAGGGATCTCCAACTGCGTCAAGAAGCTTGTTCACCTTGGCAGCCGTTTCATTGATCTGGCTGCGGATTAGATCGAATTGGAATGCAGGATAAAGATAGGTGTTTTTATGTGGTATGCCGAGCAACTCGCTCTTTTTACGCTGTTGGTTCGCCAGTTGCCGCAGGTTTGATGAGTCCGAACCAAGAGCTCTACTTGCGTCTTCTGTGGACAACATCTGCTCTTGGAAGATCCGACGTCGCAGCTTGCCTTCCATCATCGCATCTTCCAGAATTTCCAGGTGAGCACGTTCTGGTTCGCCAGCCAACTCTTGCGAGATCGCATCCGCAACCCTTGAAGCATCGATCATATCTCTCAAAGCAATGGACATCGAATTGGGATTCGGCAAGGCAACGGGTAACAGCTCAAAGATGATCTGAGTCGCTTCGTCCTTTGTGAGGGTGTCACCTTCCCCCCTCCTTGCCCGTGCAGACAGGAACTTCATCAAACCCGTCACGGATGACATCGGATTTTCCTGCATGATCCACCTCCAAACAACCGTTACTTACATTATATGACACGGCGTTTTTGTATGCAAGCTTTTTTTTCGGCACCTTCAAGGGGCGGCGACTGGCGGCTGCTTTTCATACCCGACACCCCCGAAAAGCAAGAGAAAACCGTCCGCGTCCGCGCGATCGTGCCGCAGGGGGATGCCTGCTAGATGAACTGGTTTGGGGAAGCGGCCTACTTCTCGCGCTCAAAAAGACCGGCCGCGCCCATGCCGCCGCCGATGCACATGGAGACGACTCCCCAGCGCAGATCGGCGCGCTCCATCTCGTACAAAAGCTTGGTGGTCAGGAAGGTGCCGGTGCAGCCCAGGGGGTGGCCCAGGGCGATGGCGCCGCCGTTTACGTTGACCTTTTCCATGTCGAGCTTCAGCACGTCCTCGCAGCAGTAGATGGCCTGCGAGGCGAAGGCCTCGTTGATCTCCCACAGGTCGATGTCGTTGGTCTTCATGCCGCACTTTTCCATCAGTTTGGGAATCGCGAAGGCCGGGCCCACGCCCATGATCTCGGGCGGCACGCCGGCCACCTGGTAGCGGCGGTAGACGGCCATGGGTTTGAGACCCAGGCGCTCGGCCTTTTTACGGCTCATGACCACCACCGCGGCAGCGCCGTCGTTCATCTGCGACGAGTTGCCGGCGGTCACGGTGCCGATCTTGGGGTCGAAGGCCGGGCGCAGCTTGGCCAGGCGCTCCGGGGATGTGTCGCGCCGCGGGCCCTCGTCGGTGTCCAGGGTTTTTTTCTTCACTTCGGGCCGGCCGTCGGGGCCTTCCGAGTAGGTCTCGGCCTCGACCGGGATGATCTGCGTCTTGAAACGCCCCTCGTCGATGGCGCGGATGGCGCGCTCGTGGCTGCGCAGGGCGAAGGCGTCCTGGCGCTCGCGGCTGATTTCGTACTTCCGGGCCACGTTCTCGGCGGTCAGGCCCATGGGGGTGTAGCCCTCGATCCAGCGTTCGACCAGGCCCGGGTCGGCCACGGGCTTGTTGCCGCCCATGGGCACCAGGGTCATGCTCTCGATGCCGCCGGCCACGATCACGTCGGCCTCGTCGAGCATTATCCGCTCGGCCGCCTGGGAGATGCTCTGCAGGCCCGAGGCGCAGAAGCGGTTGACCGTGACGGCCGAGACCCCGTAGGGCAGGCCGGCCGCCATGCCGACCAGCCGGGCCAGGTTCATGCCCAGCTCGCCCTCCGGCATGGCGCAGCCGATGATCAGGTCGTCGATCTCCTCGGGGTCCAGTCCCTTGGCGCGCTCGATGGCCTCGCGGACCACGATGGCGCCGTAGTGGACAGGGTGGGTCTCCTTGAAGCCGCCCCGCCGGTAGCGGGTGATCGGCGTGCGGACCGCGCTGACGATGACTGCTTCTGTGGTCATGTCTGTTCTCCTCGCAAACGCTCAATTGCGCAGCGGCTTGTTCTTCATCAGGATGTGCTGCATGCGTTCCTGGGTCTTTTCCTGCTTGCACAGCTCGACGAAGACCTCGCGTTCGAGGTCCAGCAGGTACTGCTCGCTGACGGCCACGTTCTGCGACGTCTTGCCGCCGCACAGCACCCAGGCCAGCTTCTCGGCCATGAACTGCTCGTACTCGGTTATCTGGTGCTGCTTGGCCATGGAGTCGATCACCATCTTGAAGGTGGCGTAGCCGAACTCGCCCGGCAGCTTGAGCTTGCGCGGCATCGGCTGCTGGTAGCCCTCCAGGTGCATGGCCTGGACCATCCTCTTGGCCGCGTGGAGCAGGTGTTCCTTGTTGGTGACGATCTTGTCGGTCGGCCGCAGGAACTTCATGGCCCGGGCCTCGTGCGCGCTCATGGACACCTTGGCCATGCCGATGGCCTCGAAGACCTGCTGCAGGAACGGGGTCAGGTTGACGTTCTGGGCGTTCTCGGGAATGCCCTCCATGTTCCGGATGAGCAGCTCCTTGTTGCCGCCGCCGCCCGGGATGACGCCCACGCCCAGCTCCACCTGGCCCATGAACAGGTCGGCGTGGGCGCAGATGCGGTCGGCGCCCATGGAGATCTCGGCCCCGCCGCCCAGGGCCATACCGAACGGCGCGGCCACCACCGGCTTGGGCGAGTACTTGCACCGCTGCAGCACGTCCTGCAGCTCACGGACCACCTGGGTCAGGCCGGCCCAGATCTCGGCGGCCTCTTCTTCGCTGTCGGCGTTCTTGGCCTGCTGGGTGGCCATGTAGACCAGCATCAGGTTGGCGCCCACGCAGAAGTTCTCGCCCTGGTTGCCGATCACTATGCCGATCCAGTCGTCGCTCTCGTCGAGCAGGTCGAGGCCCTTGTTCAGCATGGCGATGATATCGGCGTCGATGGAGTTCATCTTGGAGTGGAACTCGCAGCAGATCACCCCGTCGCCGAGGTCCACCAGGGTGGCGCTGGAGTTGCTCTCGATCTCCTTGCCGGCACTCTTCAGCGCGGCCAGGTCGATTGCCTTGGGATCCACCGGCACCGGCTTGTACTCCTTGGAGGCCAGGTCGAAGAAGTGCTCCCGGCCGTCCTTCTCGATGTAGAAGGACTCGCCGCCCGCCTCGAGCAGCGCCGTTGCGATGGGCGGCAGCTTCTTGCCGTCGGCCTTCATCCGCTCGCAGCTCGAGACAAAGCCGATCACGTCCCAGGCCTGGAAGGGGCCCATGTCCCAGTTGAAGCCCCAGCGCATGCCGCGGTCGATCTGCACGATGTCGTCGGCGATCTCGGGGATCCGCTTGCCGGCGTAAATCAGCGAGTCCGACATGACCGCCCAGGCGAACTGTCCGGCCCGGTCGTCGGCGGCCACGAAGTTCTTCAGTCGGGTCTTGGGATCGTCGGTGTTCTTGGCGGCGCCGATGGAGTCGTAGCGCACCTTCTCCTTGGGGCGGTACTGGCCGGTCTTGACGTCGACCACCAGGATGCCCTTCTCCTTATCCTTGACGTAGAAGCCGCCCTTGGTCTTGTTGCCCAGCCTGCCCTCCTCGACCAGCTTTTCGAAGAAGTCGGGCGGCTTGAAGACCCCGCGCTCCTCGTCGTCCGGCAGGTTGTCGTAGCAGTTCATGGTCACGCTCTTGAGGGTGTCGAGCCCGACCAGGTCGGCGGTCCGGAAGGCGGCCGTCTTGGGCCGGCCCATGGGCGTGCCCACGATGGCGTCGACCTCCTCGACGGAGTAGTCCTTGTCGATCATCTCCTTCATGGCCCGCATCATGCCGTAGACGCCCACCCGGTTGGCCACGAAGTTGACCGTGTCTTTTCCGAAGACGACGCCCTTGCCCAGCACGTTGGTGCCGAAGTCGGCCAGGAACTCGACGATCTCCGGGTCGGTGTCCGGGCCGGCGATGATCTCGAGCAGGCGCATGAAGCGCACCGGGTTGAAGAAGTGGGTAACCAGGAAATTCTTCTTGAACTCGTCCGAGCGGCCCTCGACCATCTCGCTGATGGGCAGGCCGGAGGTATTGGACGAGACGATCGAGCCCTTCTTCTTGTGCTTTTCGACGTTGGCGAAGACCTTGCGCTTGATGTCCAGGTTTTCCACCACCACCTCGATCACCCAGTCGCACTCGCCCAGCCAGTCCATGTTGTCCTCGAAGTTGCCGACCGTGATCAGATCGGCGAACCCTTCGTGGTAGAAGGCCGGGATCGGTTTTCTGGTTTTAATGGCTGCGGCGAGGTTCTCGATCGCCAGGCGGTTTCGGAAGGCGGGCGAGTCCTTATCCACCCCTGCCTTCTCGTCCTTCTCGGTGTACCTGGGCACGATGTCGAGCAGGACACTGGGCACGCCGCAGTTGGCCAGGTGGGCTGCGATTCCGGAGCCCATCACTCCGGAGCCGAGCACTGCGACCTTCTTGATCTTGCGCTTCATGAAGACCATCCTCCTTTCGGGCAGACTGTTCGAGCCGCCTGAATGACGCAGGGAGTCTAAAAAGGACTGATTGAAGTGTCAATCATAAAAACGTCTTCTGGTGTGTCCGTATTCCGGTCAGGGTGTCCGGATTCCGGACACCCCAGGGTGGTTGTAATGATTGAAAATACAATAATTTTGTCTCTTGGCACGCACTTTGTAGGCGGCCCGGGCCAGGAGGGCGTATGGCCGCGGACCGAGACCAGGCCACCGAGCCGCCCAGTCGGCGAAAGCTCAAGCAAGCCCGCAAGCAGGGCCAGGTGGCCTACTCCCGCGAGCTGTCATCGACCGCGGCGGTCGCAGCGGGGTGCCTGGCCCTGGCCCTTTCATTTTCCACCATTGTCGAGGACCTGTCAGGACTGAGCACCGCCTGTTTCTCCGGATGCGGAGTCGAGCACTGGCGGGTGGCGCTCGAGGTGGTCTTCTCGTTCGCAGCCCGGATCTGCGGGGTCGCGGCCGCGGCCGCCCTGGCCGCCGGCCTGGTCCAGGTGGGGTGGAAGTTGCACTTCAAGCTGCAGCTTCGCAGGCTCGATCCGCTGGCCGGCCTGCGGCGCATGTTCTCCCGCCAGCGCCTGGCCGATCTGGCGATACTGCTCGCGAGGCTGGTCGCCCTGGGCGCGGTCGGCGTCTATTGCCTTCTGCCTGCGGCCGCGTCCGTCGTCGATCCGGGTGCCGGCCTGGAGTCCGGCGCAGGCGGGACCCTGCTCGTGGTGCGGCGGCTGGTGGTCGGCACGGTCATGGCCGCCCTGGTCTTCGGATTGGCCGACCGCTGGATCCAGCGACGGCGTTTCCTGCGGCGCCAGCGCATGACCAAGCAGGAGGTGCTGCGCGAGCGCAGGGAGCAGGAGGGGGACCCGGCCTTGAAGTCCGAGCGCCGGCGCAGGCACCGCAAGTTGCAGGACGGATCCGGCGGGGTTGCGGCCCTGCGCCGGGCCAGCGTGCTGGTGGTCAATCCCACCCACGTGGCCGTCGCGCTTCGTTATGTTCCCGGTGAGGACGAGGCGCCGGTGGTGGTGGCCTCGGGCTGGAATCTGGCCGCGGCACGGCTGCGCGCCGAGGCCGCTCGCATCGGACTGCCCGTGGTCCAGCACGTCCCCCTGGCCCGCGCCCTGGTGCGCACCGAGCCCGGCGAGGAGATTCCCGAGTCCCTGTACGAGGCCACCGCGCAGGTCATCAGGGCGGTCCAGCAGATAGCCTGAAAATCCCGTGTCCGGATTCCAGACAACGTGTCCGACAATTCCGGACACCTCCGGGACGCGCCGTTCTCTATCCCCTGGGAAGGCAAGCGCTCTCGTCTCTGGCACGACCTTTGCTTTATAACGGCGCGTACGGCGCGTACGGCGCGTACGGCGCGTCCAGGAGGACTCATGAAAGCCATGTCGCAGGACTCGAACGGTCGGCGCTTGTTAGGCCTGCTTTCGCAAAGCGAGGTACTGCCGGCCCTGGTGGTATTATCCGCCGTCGCCATCCTGATCCTGCCGGTGTCGGCCGCGGCCGTGGACCTGTTGCTGTCGATCAACTTCGCCTTCGCCGTGACCATGCTGCTTCTGGCCATCCGTGTAGGCGGGGCGTTGAAGGTGTCCGCCTTTCCGACCATGCTGCTGGTCTCCACCCTGTTCCGCCTCTCGCTCAACGTCTCCACCACCCGGCTGATCCTTTCGGACGGAGACGCCGGGGCGGTGGTCCGCGCCTTCGGTTCCTTCGTGACCGCCGGCAACCCGCTGGTGGGCGGGGTACTGTTCCTGATCCTGACCATGGTGCAGTTCATCGTGATCGCCAAGGGCGCGGAGCGGGTGGCCGAGGTGACCGCCCGCTTCACCCTGGACGCCATGCCCGGCAAGCAGATGAGCATCGACGCCGACCTGCGGGCCGGGCTGATCGACCAGGACAAGGCCCGGGCGCGCAGGTCCGAGATCGAGCGCGAGGCGCAGTTCCACGGCTCGATGGACGGAGCCATGAAGTTCGTCAAGGGAGACGCGCTGGCCGGCATGGCCATCACCCTGGTCAACCTGCTAGGCGGCCTGCTGGTGGGCTGCGTGCAACGCGGCCTGTCCGTCTCCGAGGCCATCTCCACGTACACCGTCCTGACCATCGGCGACGGGCTGGTCTCGCAGATCCCGGCCCTGTTGATCTCGGTGGCCGCCGGCCTTGTGGTCACCCGGGTGCGGGCCGAGCGACCCGACCACGGACTGGGCCGCCAGGTGGCCTCCCAGGTGGCGGCCCATCCCGAAGTGCTGCTGTTCGGCGGCGTGGCCCTGGTCGGGATCGGCCTGGCCCCGGGCATGCCGCTGCTGGCCTTCGGGTTCCTGGGCGCCTGTCTGAGCGGCCTGGGGGGATGGCTGACGTTCAGGCAGTATACGGGCGCGGACGCGGGCCGGACCGGAGGCGTAGATCCGTCCGTCTGCGCTCTGGTGCTGCGCCTGCCGGCCGGAACGGTCGACGAGGAGGGAGTGCGTCCCGTGCTGCAGGGCCTGCAGGACGATCTCCTGGACGACCTGGGTGTCGGGCTGCCTCCCATCGAGACCGTTGCCGACGGGTTGGAAGACCGCTGGTCGCTGTTGATCGACGACGTGCCGGTCGTTTCCGGAGCAGGTACGGACGGCTGGATGGACCCGCTTCGAGACGCCTTGCGACGTTTGGCCGCGCGGTTCGTGGGCGTCCAGGAGACCCAGGACATGCTGGATCGCCTGGAGCGCGTCCAGCCGGCCCTGGTGCGCGAGGTGGTGCCGCGCCTGGTGCCCCCGGTGTTGCTGTCTGAAATCCTGACCCGGCTGGTCGAGGAGCAGGTGCCGGTGCGCAACCTGCGCGGCATCCTGACCTGTCTGGCCGAGTGGGCTCGCTCCGAGGCCGATCCCATGATGCTGGCCGAGCGGGTGCGCGAGCACCAGCGAGCGATCATCTCCCACCGGGTGGCGCCGGACGGCAACCTGGAGGCGCTGCTGCTGGACCCGGCCGTGGAGCGCCTGATCCAGGAATCGCTCGATGGAAGCTCCGGCGGCACCTCCCTGACCCTCTCTCCCGAGGACGGCCAGGCGATCATCGCCGGCCTGGAGCGCGCCCTGGCCCGGTCCGGGCGTTCCGATCCGGTGGTGGTCTGCCGGCCGGGGATCCGGCGGCCTTTCTGGAAGCTGGTGAGCGCCGTCACGCAGACTGTCCGGGTGGTCAGCTTCTTGGAACTGGAACCGAGCTTGAGCGTGCAGCCCATCGGCCGGATCGAGCTGGTGAGGCTCCAGACGAATGGAGGGTTGCGATGAACGTTCGAATTCTCGTGATGCGGACGGCCTTCGCCTGCCTGGCGACGTGTGCGGGGTGTCTGGCGACCGCACCGACTCACCCCGAGGCGGCGCGGCACAACGCCACCGGCGTGCGCCACATGCAGGCGGGCCGGCTCCGGATGGCGGAGGCGGCCTTCGAAGTGGGCTTGGAGTACAACCCTTGTTTCGCCGACGCGCTGCACAACCTGGCGCTGGTGGTCTGGCAGCGCGGTGATCTAGACCGCGCCGAGCGACTGGAGCGCGAGGCGCTGGCCTGCCGGCCCGACCTGGTCCAGGCGATCAACGGGCTGGGGGCCATCGAGCGCCGCCGCGGCAACCTGCGCGAGGCGGCCTGGTTGTTCGAATCCGTCCTCGAGATGGATCCCGGCTGCCTGGACGCTCGCCGCAACCTCATTCTGACCGCCCTGGACCTTGGCGATGTGGACCTGGCTGCAGAGGAGCTGACGCGACTGCGGGTGCTGGCCCCGGGCGACCCCATGGTCGTGGATCCCGGGAGGTGATCATGGCGCTGCGGTTTCTGGCCGTGGCCGGGGAGGCGACCCTGGCCGGGGCGATCCTCGAGCAATTGGTGGCTTCGGAGACGATCGTGGTCGGCCGGTCCGAAGATGCCGACATGGTGCTGGACGATCCGTCCGTGGCGCTGCGTCACATCCGGATCGACCTGGTCGAGGAGGGTTTCACGGTCCGGCAGTTGGGAGACCATCCGGCCTGGCTCAACGGCCGACGCCTGCCCGCGGGCGCGAGCGTCCCCGTCAAGCCGTCCGAGGTGTTGCGGCTGGGAGTATACGAGCTGACCTTCGTCCGCGAAGAAGGGGCCCCGGCCGTGCCGGACGCCCGCTCGGCCGCCCGGGCGCTGGCCGGACGGCTTCTGGCGTTCGAGGACGGAACGGGCGGAGGGCCGGTCCTGCAGGTGGTCAACGGACCCGAGGCCGGCAAGCAGGTCGCGGTGCTTCACGGCGGGCGGCTGCGACTTGGGCGAGGGCGCGACTGCGACCTGATCGTGGACGACAAGCGGGTCTCCAGGCTGCACGCCTTCGTCTTTCGTCAGGGCGGTCGCGTTTGGGTTCAGGACGCGAGCTCGATAAACGGCTGCAAGCTGGACGGCAGGCGGCTCGACGGGCAGGCCGAGATGGTCGAGGGCTCGTGCCTGCAACTGGGACGGGTGAAGGTCGCGCTGCGCCGCCAGTTGCCCGAGGTGGATGGATGGAGCGCAGCGCTTGAGGTGGTCGAGGTCCACGCGCGGCAGCGCTGGTGGGTGCCGGCCGGGTGCTTCGGGCTGGCGGTTGTGGCCGCGATCGTGGCGGTGATCGCCGGTTGAGGTGTTTCTCCCGCGCCCTGTCTATGAAATGTCCACGCGTAAAACCTGGTTGCCGATCTGGATCCGATCGCCGTTGACCAGCACGTGATCGCCCTTGATTCGCAGGTAGGTGCCGTTGGAGGAGTCCAGGTCGATCAGGAAGCAGTCGCCGCCCTTGTTGACCAGCTTGCAGTGGCGCGACGAGATGAAGCCGTCCTCCGGGAAGCGAACACCGCCGTCCTCGCGACCGATCAATACCTCGGCCTGGGTCAGCAGGTGGATCTCGCCGATCTTGCCGCCTTCGAGCACCTGGACCAGCCGGGCCCACACCTGGGGAGCCGGGCTGCCCCAGTAGTGACTGTCGTCCCCTTCCGGGGCCTGGTAGTCCAGCGCCTGGAACTGGCCGGGCACTTCCAGCCGGAGCAACTGACGACCGATGCGGAAGTAGGTGCCCGGGACGATGCGTTCCTCGACTGTCATCTTGCGATAGACGCCGTTGAGGGTATCCAGATCGGTGATGGTCAGCGTGTCGTTCTCGATCTTCAGCTCGGTGTGCTTGGGCGAGATATAGGGATCCTTGGGGAACATGATCATGCCCTGGGTGCGGCCGATGATGGTCCTGTCGGCCAGGGTGAACACGGTGCCCTCGCTGCCGTCGGGCTTTATCAGCACCAGCCGGACCTTGGGCTTGTCGGCCGCATCGGGCGTGGCGGTGTGCATGAACATGGTTGCCCCCCCGGCCGGGGCTTCCGCGAGGTTCTGGCCGCAGGAGGCGCAGAAGACGTCGTCGGCGCCGATCCCCGCGCCGCACTTGGGGCAGGCGGTCGAGGCTGCGGGGGGTTGCGACTCGGCCGGTGCCGGCTCGGGCTCGGGCTCTGCAGGCGTCGGTGTAGGTTCAGGTTCGGGCTGTGCGGGCGCCGGTGTAGGTTCAGGTTCGGGCTGTGCGGGCGCCGGTGCTGCCGGTTCCGTGGGCTTCTGCTGCTCCTCGGCCGCTTGCGTCGTCAGCGGATTGCCGCAATCCAGGCAGAACTTGAAGGAATCGTCGTTCTCTCTTCCGCAGTGTGAGCACTTGATCATCGTTCGTCCTCCAGTGTGGTCACCCCGGTCCCTGCGGCCGTTTTCGGCGAATGGATAGTTCGCATTGAATCACCGACCCGCGCGGGATGTCAAGAGAGCGCAGGCCGGGGACTAAAAAGATTGAAACCCGGAACGGGCTGGGATATAGACCGCAGGTAAGATCCATGGTGGTGGGGGTGAGGTTTGAGATTCTGTCCCAAATGCGGGACCGATGCAGCCGACGGAGCGCGGTTCTGCCCGTCCTGCGGCAACACCATGCCCAAGGCTGCCCCCCCGCCTCCCGATGACCCTTACATCGGCCGCAAGCTGGACGACAAGTTCCTGATAGAGGATCTGCTGGGCGTCGGCGGCATGGGACGGGTGTACAAGGCCATCCAGCTCAGCCTGGACAAGACCGTCTGCGTCAAGGTGCTGCGCACCGGCATGGTGCAGGACGAGACCCTGGCGCGTCGCTTCCACCGCGAGGCCAGGGCGTCCAGCCGGTTGAACCACCCCAACAGCATCGCCATTATCGACTTCGGCCAGGCGACCGAAGACGGCGCGCTGTACATGGCCATGGAGTACATTTCCGGCAAGGACCTGGGCAAGGTGATCAAGGAGGAGTACCCGCTTTCGGAGAAGCGGATCGTCAATATTATGGACCAGGTACTCTCCGCCCTGGCTGACGCGCACGCGGCGGGCATCGTGCACCGGGATCTGAAACCCGAGAACATCATGGTGACCGACCTGCGCGGCACCAAGGATTTCGTCAAGGTTCTCGACTTCGGGATCGCCAAGATCCAGGAGTCCACCGCCGACCCGGCGTTGACCCAGGCCGGGATGATCTGCGGCACGCCCGAGTACATGTCGCCCGAGCAGGCCCGCGGCGAGGAGCTGGACGCCCGCTCGGACCTCTACGCCGCCGGCGTCATCATTTATCAGATGGCGACCGGCAGGCTGCCGTTCACCGCCCCGACCGCCATGGGCATCGTCACCAAGCACCTGATCGAGCCGCCGGTGCCGCCGAGCCAGCTCGAGGGTGTGCAGATCTCGGCCGCCCTGGAGGCCGTCATCCTCAAGGCCATGAGCAAGGACCGCAACGGCCGCCAGGCCACCGCCCTGGCTTTGCAGCAGGAGATCAACGCGGTCCTGACCCAGATAGTGGCCCCGGCCCAGCAGGTGCCCGAGGGCCAGGACCTGTTCGACGACGTGCAGCCCGCTCCGGCGCCCGCGGAGCCTGCGCCTGCGCCGGCAGCGCAGGAAGAACCCTCCTCGACGGTGCTGCGGCCCTCGCAGCAGCCGGTCCCGGACGGGAAGGCGGGCAAGGGCTGGCTGGTGTGGGTCGCCCTGGCCGTTCTGCTGCTCGGCGGCGGGGTGGCCGCGGTCTACTTCATGGTGCTCGCGGACAAGGGCACCGCCGAAGCCGTCGACGCCGGGGCCGCGCCCGCGGCGGACGCCGGCGCCGTGGCCGTGGCGCCCGAGCCGGACGCCGGTGCCGTGGCGCCCAAGCCGGACGCCGGTGCCGTGGCGCCCGAGCCGGCGGACGATCCAGGCGCGGTCGAGAAGACCGGGATCTCAGATGCCGCCCGTATGCACTTCCAGGCCGGCAAGGAGTTGATGGCCCAGCGCAAGTACTCGAAGGCCATTTTTGCCTTCCGCCGGGCGATCAAGAACAGCCCCGACTTCGCCGACTCCTACAAGGCCCTGGGAACCTGCTACATCAGCACGGGCAAGATCGCCGGGGCCAAGAAGAATTTTCGTCTCTACCTGAAGAAGAATCCCGACGCTGCAGACCGCGAAGAGATCCAGGACATGATCGACAGCTTCTGATCTCCATTTAACCGGACTCCACCCGGAACACCTCTCCACCCACCAGTATCTCGTCCCCGTCCTGTAGCTCGGCGGGCCCGGTGATGCGCAGGAACACGCCGGTGGTGCCTTGGGTCTCGACCAGCCGCACGCCCGAGGGCCCGACGTGCAGCTCGCACTGGCGGATCGACATGGCCGGGTCGGTGGGGAAGTTCAGGTCGCAGCCCTTCTGGCCGATCGTGATGACCGGACCGGCGCGCAGGATGACCGAGCCGGCCACGGGCCTACGCTGCGCGTCTACGTGGTTGAGCCTGAGCGCGACGAAGAGCTTCCTGGGCACCGGGCTGCCGTAAGGCCGGGTGTCCGGAGAGGCGGGTATGCGCACGTCGGTGGTCGGCCCGCCGACGCCCAGCAGGCAGAATCGCTGGTTGCCGCTGATGAACTCCGTCCCTTGCTCGATCTCGGCCTGGCCGCGGATCCGCACGAACGTGCCGTTGTAGGAGCCCTGGTCCTCGGCCACCAGCCTTTCGCCTCGAGGACGCAGCGCCAGGTGCACGGGCGAGAGGAACGGATCGTCGGCGATGTTTATCTGCGCGCCCGCGCGGCCCACGGTCACTCCGCCGGGGTCCAACGGGAACGTGGATTCCCCGCTTCCGTAGCCGCGTACCAGACGAAGGCGGAAGGACGGGCCGGCGGCGGTCGCCTGCTCCTCTTCGGCAGCCTCGACCACCTGCTCGCCGCAGGCCATGCAGAACTGGGAACCGGCCTGGAGCGCGGCCCGGCATTTGGGACACATTGCCGTCTCGGCCTCCGTCCGGGCCTGCGGGACGCGGAGCTGTATCTGGGCGATGTCCGCCTGTTCCGCAGCCGGTTCCGCAGCCGGTTCCGGGGTTGGTTCCGGGGCTGGTTCCGGAGCTGGTTCCGGGGTTGGTTCCGGGGTTGGTTCCGGGGCTGGTTCCGGGGTTGGTTCCGGAGTCGGTTCGGGGGTCGCTTGCGCCGCGGATGCTTCCGGGTCGGCCACCGCCTGGAGGAAGCCGGTCAGCCCGGACAATGATTGGCCGCAGCTGATGCACTTCTGCGTGCCCGCATCGTTGTAGGCGTCGCAGTTGGGGCAGACCAATCCGGCGTTGATCAGGTCGTCGAAGCTGGCGGCCTCGCCCAGCGGCTTGCCGCAGGCCAGGCAGAAACGATCGTCCTGTTTGCTCTCGGCTCCGCAATGGGAACATGCGGACATGTGCTACCTCCGGGGAGATGGACCGGCTCGACCGTCCACCCTTCTCAGCACCCAGAATCCCGCGATGCCGGATCCCAGGACGATGGCGATCAGGACGCTCAGGATGTACAGCCGCCGCTGTAAGTTCATCGATCCCGTAGTATGACGTTGCCGGGACCGTTGTCAACTTACATCCGACTCCCCTGCCCGCAGGGCATCCAGCAGTGCACGGGTATAGGCCGGGGCCGCATATGCCGGCGGAGAGACGGCGCGGAACGCACCCCGGTTCAGGAGCTCGGTGGCTGCATCGTCGTTGTCCGCGGTGGCGATGACACGGGCATCTGGGTTGATGTGCCGAATCTCGTCCACCAGATCCTCGTTCGATATGCCCCTGAGGTAGGTGTTGTTGATGGTCGACAGGATGATCTTCGCGCCGAGGATGCCGTGATGCCTCAGGGTCTCGGGGTTGCTGATGTCACCGTAGGCCACCCGGAAGCCGTGGGCCCTGATCCTGGCGTGGTTCTGCAGGTTGAAGTCGATGACCAGGATCCGCTTGATCAGCTCCGGATCCGTCTTCTTGATCTCGGTGACCAGCGCCTCGGCGTTCAGGAAGAAGCCGAGCATCACGATGTCCGCGCCGTGCGCCGCATCGTCGTCGGCGGTCTCGCCGGATGGAGCTTCCGGAGCGCCTGCGGCCTTCTCGCCTCGGATGCGCAGCAACCGTTCGAGAATCATCGCCAGCCTGTAGTTGTACTTGATGGCGAAGCCGGAGAGGACGACTGAAAGCATCAGGCCGTACGAGATCACCATGCCATCATCCACGTTCAGGGCGCCGCTGGCGATCCCTATCGGGACGAGCAGGAGCGTGAACTCGCTGACCTGGGACAGGTTGATCGGCGCCGTCAAAGAGACGATGGGCCCGAGCCGCGACAGCAGGAGCGTGGGCGTGAACAGCACCATGCGCACCAGGATGACGATGGCCACCAGGAGCAGCGAGTCGATCATCACGGCCAGGGTGGGCAGCGGAAGCGTCATGCCGAGGGCGACGAAGAACAGCGCCATGAAGAAGTCACGCAGGCTCGAGACCTTGGCAAGAACCTCGATGTGATGGGGCAGCCGTCCTATCGTCAGGCCGGCGATGAGCGCGCCTATCTCGGCGGAGAGGCCGACGCGTGACATCCCTTCGGCACACAGGAAGCACCAGCCCAGGGAGACCAGGGCCAGCATGTCCGGCGCCGTTGCGAAGGAGGCCAAGACCCGGGACAGCACGTACTTCGTGAACAGGACGAAGACCACGGCCAGCAGCGCGCCACACCCGAGCATCACGACCATGCTGCTTCCCTCTACGCCGCCCTGGGACGAGACGTAGGAAAGGGCCAGCACTGCCCAGATGTCCTCGGCGATCAGCGTGAGCACCGTGACCTTGCCCGCCTTCGAGTCGAGGTCGAACTTGTCACCAAGCAGTTTCACGACGACCGCCGTGCTCCCCAGGGCGCAGGCCACAGCGAAGTAGATGAAGCTCGGGCTCTCCGCGCCGAGACCCGGGATGGCCAGGCCGGCGGCGTTCGCAGCGTACTGGATCCCCAGCACCGCGCCGATGGCGATCGGGGCCTGGAGCAGCACGGCCACGGCGGCGCGCGGACCCAGGCGCAGGATGCCCCCCAGATCCATCTCGAGGCCGATGATGAACAGGAGGAACACGAGTCCCAGGTGGGAGATGTGCCCCATGATCTGGATGGAGTCTCCGAGCAGCGGAGAGGCGAAGGCCCCGAGCAGCAGGCCGGCGACGATGTATGCGAGCAGGGCCGGTACCTTGATCGCGTTGAACACCACCACGAGGATGCAGGCGGCGACAACCGCCAGGCCGATGGCGGAGATCAGGTCGAGGCTCTCGCTGCCGCCACCGCCACCGGCATGGGCGGCCGTGGACAAAAGCACCACTGCCAGCAATGGCGCAAGAGCTGTCGCGCGCTTCATCATTCCGCAGGCCCGTCCAAGAACCTATTGATATTCGATTGTGTGGGCTCTGTGCAAGTGCTTTCGGACCCCGGGGGATTCCTACGACTGGATCAACTTTGGCCTTGCTCTCGGCGCCAAACCGATCCATAACTCGGGCCATGCATCCGATCGTGCTGACAATCCCCCTGGTCGATTTACCGGTATACTCCTACGGCGTCATGCTGGGCCTGGGCTTCATCTCGAGCTGGTACCTGGGCATGTACTTCACCAACCGCGAGAGCCTCCCATACAAGACGGTCATGTGGGCCTACGTGCTGGTCATCGTATTCTCCCTGTTGGGCGCCCGAATCGCCCATATTATCTCGAACAACTCCTGGGACCAGATCAAGCTCTACGGCCTGTTCCACACCTTGTTCGCCTCCAAGTGCGAGGGGCTGGTAGCCTACGGCGGATACATCGGCGGCGCCCTGGCCGCGGCGGCGTTCATGAGGCTGCGCCGGCTCGATTTCTGGTCCCTGGCCGACTGCTCCACCCCGTCGCTGATGCTGGGCCTGGGCATGACCCGGCTCGGCTGCTTCCTGGCAGGCTGCTGCCATGGTCGGGTGACCGATCTGCCGTGGGGGGTGGTGTTTCCGGCGGGGGCCCAGGCCACCAACAATCCGGATTGCATCCCACCGGGCGCGGTGCCCGGGACGGTGGAGTCCCTGCCGGTCCACCCCACCCAGCTGTACGAGTCGGCGGTAGGCTTCCTGCTCCTGCCCCTGGCCATTTACCTGGTGCGCCACCGCAAGTTCACCGGCCAGGCGCTCCTGATCATGATACCCTTCTATGCCGTGGCCCGCTTTCTGCTGGAGATCATCCGGGCCGACTCCGACCGCGGCACGGTGTTCGAAATGTTCTCCACCTCGCAGTTCATCGGCCTGGTGCTGATCCCCGTGACCATCGGCCTGTACATCTACCGCATGAGGAAGGCCCAGGCGCCGCCCGAGCCGCTGTCCGCGGGGGAGGTCCGCGCGAGCCTGATCGAGCAGGGCGTGATCGTGCCCAAGGACGACGAGAGCAAGAAGGCCCCCGAGGCCGCTCCGGGCCAGGCCAAAGACGGCTCGACCGCCAAGCCTGACAGCCAGAAGGGCAAGGGCAAGAAGAAAGGCAAGAGGAAGAAAGGCAAGAAACGCAAGTAAACCCATATGGAGGCGCGAGATGAAGGACTTTACCGAAGAGATCCGCAAGCAAATGGTGGAGCTGTGGGCCACTACGATCAGCCAACTGGAGGACATCTCCAGGACGCTGATGACCACCACCGGCCTGGAGAAGCTGAAGTTCGACCAGACCAGGCTGGTGGAGGAGCGAGACAAGCTCGTCCAACGGCTGGGCGAGGAGGTCTTCAAGCTGCTCGAGGCGGGCGCCCTCAAGGTCCCCGCCCCTGCGCAGGACATCTACAACCGGATCAGGAAGGTGATCGAGAAGCTGCTCAAGAAGAAGGACGACATCGTCAGGAAGACCGACGACGCCAAGCAGACCGCCACCAAGGCCAGAAAGGCCGTCAAGAAGACCACCAAGAAGGCCAAAAAAGCCAAGAAGGCCAAGAAGACCGCCAAGAAGGCCAGGAAGCCGGCGAAAAAGGCCAAGAAGGCCAAGAAGGCCAAGAAGGCGAAGGAATAGACCCGTCGCCACAACGAAAACCTGTTGACAGCACCGACCGGCAGTGCTACAAAACCGCCCTCGCACCGGCTGACCGCCGCCGGCCGAGCGTTCGTTGGAAAGCGAGATGGGGCTGTAGCTCAGCTGGGAGAGCGCTTGAATGGCATTCAAGAGGTCAGGGGTTCGATCCCCCTCAGCTCCATGTTTTTACTACACTTTCGATCGGCGAAAATCGCCGAAACTGCCGTGTAGAAATATTTCGACCCGATTTTTCTACACGGGACCATCAGTTTCCCCCCTTCACCAGTCGCAACCCCCTGGCCCTGGCCTCGGTGCCCGGCGCGATGTAGCTGTCGCGGGTCACGGAGGGCCGCGCATGACCCAACTCTCGCGCCAAGACGTGCGCCGATACGCCAGCGTCGGTGGTCACAGACGAAACGGAGACGGTTATTAAAATACTTGCTCCTTGATGTGGTCGGCGCTAGAGAGAGTTGAAGAGTGAATCTTCGGACCAGAAGTGTTCAAAGGGGCGGAAGAGTAGGCGGCATACGCAGGTACAGATTTAACATTTTAATAACCGTCACCGGATTCCTGTTTGCCACAATGCCGAGGCGCACCGTGCGGTGGATCTCCTCTTGGTCGAGATCGGCGATGTTCACCGGTACGGCAGGCTCGCTCTCCTTTGTGGTCGTGGTTGGATCGTTCGTCACAGGCTGCACGAGCGAAGAGGAGAAGCATCAAAAGGCGATCGAGAAGGTCTGGCAGGAAAGCATCGCGCGCACCGGCGACTGGATGGGTCGTAGGGGGTGAAGCAGTCGTTTCATGGCGTCAGCAGAGCGCATCGTAACATCGGCGGCGATCAAGGGCCTTTTCCACCGAGTTACTCCTTGCCATCGAGTTCCAATCTGGAAACAGACCACGATTCAACCTTCTGAGTCAAGCTCAACGAAGCCCAACCAATCTCAAGGCACGACGGCATGGTCCCAGGCTCAAGATGCCCTTCTCGCCGGGCCGCCTCTCGTGCTCCCACGAGAGCATTTCCTCGACGGTGTCTGGGGCACAGGTATACGTGGCGCTCCAGGCATCGAAGGACTCCGGTACAGCCTGACCCGATCGGCTTCGGATAGGTTATCGGGAGGCACCGGAGAATCCAGTCAAGAGATCCTTGGCCGTGGGGGTTGATTTCTCACCTGTATGCGACTACCGTTTCCGTGTCGAACCAGGTGGAATGATGAAGGAAAAGAAACCCGAGAAACGGTTGCGGAGGGTCCTGCGTTTCACCGGCTGGTCCCTTGTCGGCCTCGGAATCCTGATCGGCTCCGTTTTGGTCGCGGTGCTGGTCCTGCTCCATGAACTGGACGGCCCGAAAGGGCGGGAGGTGCTGAGGGGGTATGCCGGCAGAATGGGTTTGGAGCTGGACTACGACGTGCTTTCCGTCTCACCGTTCTCCGGCCTCGAGGTGGGCAACCTGCGGATCTCCAATCCCGAGCCGTATCGCAGGCACGCGCCCCTCCTGCTCGAGCTCGGCCAGTTCGAGGTGGGATGGAGCTTTTTTGGTTTGCTGGCGGGACAATTCAGGATCGAGCCCGCCCGGCTCGACGGGTTGAAGATCTGCCTGGTGACCGACGAGTCCGGTGGAAGCTCGCTCTCCCGATTGCTGAGACGGGTAGCGCCTGCCGAAGAAGAGGAGGTGGAGGAACAACCGGAGCCGGCAGAGGCGAGGCCGCTCTCCCGGGCGCTCGAGGACCTGCCGCCCGTCTCGATGAGTTTTCGCATGAGTGGGCTTCGATTCGAGCAGACCGAGTTGGAGGACGGCCAGGCGGTGCGCAGGACCTCGCTCTCCGGCCTGGATCTGGATCTGACCGTGGACACGCTCGCGGGCCGGCCCGACCTGTCGGTGAAGCTCGCGTCCGCCGAGGGCGCACAAGGGGCGCGCATCGCTTTCGAGGAGAATCCCGGTACGGAGGGGGCCCGTCTCAGAGAACTCGTCTTGCGCATCGTCAGCTCGGTCGCCACCTCGGAAGAGGGGGGAGTGGCCCTGCTGGTGGACGTTGACCTGGTGCGCCAGAGTTTCTTCGACTCGGCGGAGATCCCCGCTTCCCTTATCGACCTGAAGGGCGAGGTCTCGTTCCTCCCGGAGCAGGGACGGACACTGGTTCGCCTCGAAGGGCTCGACCTGCTGGACGGGGCCGTCAGGGCCGAGCTCGAGGCGGCGCTTTCCGACGGGCCCGGCGGCTCGGTGGTCCCTTCCTTGAAGCGCTTGATCGCCAAGGTGGATGCGAAGCGGCTGCTGCGGGCGTTGCCGGTCGGCATCGAAGGGGTGGACGTAGGGGGCGCGACGGCCGAGGTCGAGATCGCCGATCTGGCGCTGGACCCCACCGCTTCCAGCGCGACAAACGGCAAGGTCGAGGTCCGGGTTCGAGTCGACTCGGCGAAGATGGCCATTCAAGGACGTCGGTTGGGTGTTGCGGGGGCGACGTTGGATCTGGGCGTTCGTCTCACCGGTCCCATGGCGTGTGAGCTCGACGCCGGGCTGGTGTTGAAGGGGGTCGAGATCGACGACGGCGCCGGCACGACCGCCTCGCTCGACAGCCTGGATCTCGGCATCGAGGGCAGAGAGATCCGGCTCGAACCGAAGAACCCGCAAGCGAGCAAGGGGAGCTTCCGGCTGACGGCCAAGGTCGAACGAGGCGACGCTCTCGCCTCGGGACATCGGTTCTCGCTCGGGGATCTGGGGCTCGGTATCTCCACGCGACTGGACGGGGCTCCACCGTACTCGTTGAAAGGGAACCTGCCGGTTGCGCGAATCTCCCTTGCGGGTCCGAAGGGATCGCGCAAGCTCGAGATCGAGGGGCTGGATCTTCGGTGGGAGGCCGAAAACGTCCATCCCGACTTCGCCGAACCGGCCAGGGTGACCTTCCGCGTCGGGTTGGACTCGGCCAGGGTCAGGGAGGGTGGACGGCGCGTGCGGCTCGCCAAGGCCGGTGTCCGGGTGGACGCCGTGGTCAAAAACCTAAAAAACTTCGACGCCCGGGTCGAGATCCCGCTGAGGAAGGTGGCCTTTCGCGACGCGGGCGGGACCGCGCTGGACCTGCGGGACTCCCGCATCGACCTGGGCTTCACGGGCTTTACGCTCGATCGGGGATCTCCCGGCAAGTCCTCGGGCGATGTGGAGTTGAAGATCCGGCTGGGCGCCGTGGGCGCCACGACTCCGGATGTGCAGGTCGAGGGCCGGCGGATCGGGATCGATCTGCGGACGCGGCTGAAGGGCGGCAGGCCCAACGATGTGGTCGGATCTCTTCTGGTGGGTGGGCTGGAGGTGACCGATCGAAAGTCCACAGACACCCTGGCCAGGGTCGCGGGCGGGAAGCTGTCGTTTAGGGTCGGGAACATCGCTCTGAACATGGCCAGTCCGGCCAGGAGCAGCGCGACGGTGAAGCTGGACGGCCGGCTTGGGTCGGTCTCGCTCAGGGAGGGCACCTCCTTCGCCATGCCCGCCTTGAAACTCCTCTTGCGGGCAAAGGGAGGGTCCAGGTCGTACCAGGCGGACGCGAAGCTCGCCGTGGAGTCGCTGGTGCTCGAAGGGAAGGAGCTCGGCGCGCGCTTTGACACGACCCTGTCGGCCAGGGCCGACCTGCGCAAGCCCGGTGTCGAGGTCGCGCTCGGCATCCACGGTCCCCAGGGGCCCGAGGTGGACGTGGACGTGAGCGCCGGCTACCGCGCCTCGCATCGCAAGCTGGACTACCAGGCTTCCGTGAAGCTTCAGAAGCTCGGTCTGCTGGGCGCCCTGCTGCCCGAGACCCTCCACCGGGCCCACCGGCTCGACTGGCGTGAGCTGAACCTGTCCCTGCTCGCCCGCGGTTCCCTCGGCGGCGTGATCCGGCGATTCGACCGGGATCTTACGCCGGTCTTGGCCGGCGATCCCCTCGAGGTCGCGCAGGGCGAACAGCACCTCGAGCTGAAGGTGCGCGGTCTGGACTACGAGACGGAAGGGTTCGCCGCACGCACGCCGCAGTTCGACCTGAAACTGGACGTCTCCCGGGAACAAGGCGCGATCCAGGCCGATCTGGACTTGAAGTCCGGGAAGCTGGAGCTCGAGCTGGGGACGGAAAGGATGGAAATCGTGGGCTTTGCCAAGCGGGTGCGGATGAAGTCCACGGGACACCCTGCGCGAAGCCGCGTGGAGCTGGAGCTGGACTGCGAGATCGAGCGCCTGCAGCAGGCGCTGGTCGAGGGCTATCCGGTCGGCGGCGCCCGCCTTTCCCTGCGCGGCCACGTCGATAGGCTCTCCTCGCTGCGGGTTGCGCGACTGGCTTTCGAGAACCCTGCTGGCGGTACGAAGCTCACGCTGCAGGCGGCCGTGGACCGGCTGGCCGAGCGCGTCCGGGGCGAGGCGGGCAAACGCAAGGATCCGGGTGGAGCGACAATCCCGGGCCGGCAGGCCCTGGGCCTGTCGGGCACGCTGAGCCAGGACCTGGGCGCGATCTCCGTCGGAGGCGAGGGACTCGAGATGCGCGGAAAGGTCGACGTGCCTTTCCAGCTTCAATCGGGGGACCTCTCGTCCTATCACCTTGTCGCCCGGGTCAATGCCTCAGACCTGCACATCGAGATGCCCTCGGCCGGTATCTCCGTGAGGGGACTGAACGGAACCATCCCGCTGGTCGAGGACGTCGCCCTGCTGCCCGACGGCTCCGTTGCGGTGCTCAGCGGCCCTGTGAAGAACATCTACTCGAGGACGCGCTTCCTCGACGTCCAACCTTTCCTCGAGAGTGAAAACTACATCTCCCTGGACAGCCTGGTGCTGATGGGCCAGGAGTTCGGCCCCATGGCCGGCAACCTGCGGGTCGATCGGGACACCTTCGCGCTGGATCAGCTCCAGGTCGGATACAAGGGAGGCAAGCTGGCCGGGCAACTGGTCGTCGATTACGAGCGGGGAAACCCGCGCGTGTTCTTCAAGGGCAATGTGACGGGCGTCCGGCCAAGCGAGAGCGACGATGTCCTTGACGCCAATGCCACCCTTACATTCGTACCCCGGAAGCTCTCCCTCCAGGGGCGGCTCCAGGTGGTGCGCATCGGCCGGCAGCATCTGCTCGACCTGCTCGACGTGCTCGATCCGTATCACGAGAACGTCAATTTCAACCGGGCCCGGATGGGGTTGAAGATCGGATATCCGAAGTTTTTACGACTGCGCATGCAGGACGGATTCCTGGCCGCCAAGATCGAACTGGGCGGCGCGGCCGAGCTCGTCCGAATCGACGAGATCAGGGGTATCGCTCTGGGGCCGTTGATGAACCGTTATATCGCTCCAATCCTGGGCAAAGGAGGAGGCTCATGACCAAGACCTACCGCCGCACCATCAGGCCCTGGCTCCTCGTCCCCGCGACCTGCGCCCTGGCAGGGTGCATCTCGGCTCCGAACGTGGTGCTGATGGATCAAAAGACCGCCCTGGAACAACAGGCCGCCGGAGAGTTCCGGGCCCTCGAGAACGACCTGCAGCAGGCGGGCATCTCCCCCAAGGGGGAGGACATCACCCGGAGTCAGCTCGAGGGCAAGGACGCCGATCCGGGTCGGAGCTCGATGGGCGAGATCGCGCAGCTCTATAGCGAGGTGCAGTCGGACGCCGGGCTCGTAGATCGCCTGCTGGCGGCGCACTGCATCGGAGAGGCCCTCGACGGTCTGCTGCGCCAGACACCCGAGCGATGCACCGAGGAGGTGGACACGGCGGAGATCAACCGGGTCGTTCAGCGCACCAACCTCCACCGGCGTCAGATCTGGAAGATCGTCCAGAAGCAGAAACCGGACGCCTCCGAGGACGAGATCCGGGATGCCTGGCGCGCCAGGCACCTGAAGCGCGTGGTCTGCGGCGGGCTAATCCAGGTGAACGCGCAGACCTGGGAGGGGAAGAAGTGCTGAAAATCCTTCTACGATGGCTGCCGATCGCGCTCTGCACTCTTCCGGTGCAGACCGCATTCGCCAAGAAGAAGGCCGTGGAGCAGAGCCGGGCCATGCGCGTGCCCGTCAGGCTCACGGCGGGGTCGTCCAACCAGATGATGGGTGTGCTCTCGCCGGACGGGAGAGCGCTCTATTTCGTGAGCGACCGCAATGCCACCTCCGAGATCTTCGTCCAGGATCCCGTCGACAGCGGGCCGCGTCTGCTCTTCGAGAGCAACGCGGACGTGTCGTGGCCGCTCCTCGGACCGGACGGGAGGTATCTGGCATACCTCTCGTACAAGAGCGACGCGGCGGGCGACCTGTGCACAGTGGTGCTCGATACCTCGGAGCGCCGGTGCTTGACCGGTATGGGATCGGCGGAGGTGCAGGTCATGTGGATGGGGAAGGACATAGCGGTCCTGAGCCGCAGCGGTCTGCACGCCGACTACCAGCTCGAGCGCTTCGATGTCGACGGCGGCATCGGGACCGTCGTCCTTCAGCGAAACATGCTCGGCCCGGCGCTCTCTCCCGACGGACGGTGGCTGGCCTACGTGCCGCTGCTGCGGACAGCGGATCGGGTTGGAGTGAGCTTCGCCAACCGCACGGGCGAGGGCTTGCGCCTGCAACGCCTGGATGGAAGCCCAAAGGAGGCCGAGCCCGTCGCCTACGACCCGGACCTTCCCGGCACGACCGGGTTTCCCGCCTTCTCCCGCGACGGGCGCTTCCTCTTCTTCTCCCAGTACCTCAACGACACCAACGGCGACGGTGTCATCGACGGCAACGACAACAGCATCCTGTTCAGGGTGCCTTTCGAACCCGGCGCCGAAAACCCTGTCACCGCCTGGCCGGAGCAACTCACCAGCGCCCACTGGAACTGCCGCTACCCGGCCCCGGCGGCCGATCGGCTGGTCATGACCTGCTCCCTCCAGGGTTCATTGGACATCTACTCGCTGCCGCTGGACGGCGCAGTTCCGCGACAGTGGAAGACGGACAGGGTCGAGGGCGAGCTCCACGTGGCCCGGAACCACTGGACCAAGCTTTTTCTGCTCGGCCGGCTGCTGAATCTGAAGAAGACTCCTGCCGAGCGAATCCAGGTACTGCGGCAGATGGTGCACCTGCACGTCGATCTCAGGGAGTACGAGTCGGCCGGCTTCTACTGCGAGCAGATCCGGCGCCTGAGTGGCGAGGCGCCCGGAACAGACCGCGAATCGAACTGGGCGGATGTGATGCTTCAGCTGGTTGCTCACAGGCGGGAGGATGTGGCGCTGACCCACGGACAGCTCAGCGACCACTATATCTCCGTCGAGAGCGATCGAGCCCGGCGGCTGGAGGCGCTGGCCGGCAAGCTGCACTCCCGGGTCGAAGCGCTGATGTGGACGGTCGTCAGCGAGATCCAGGCCGACGTGGGCAGGAAGGACAGAGCCAAAAAAACGTTCGCCAGGGTGGACCTTCAAAAGGTGGACGATCCTCTCGTGCTCCATGTCGCCTCCCGCCGCGCCCGGAGGCTCAACGAGCTGCGAGGAGACCGGCAGGCTCTGCAGTCGCTCTTCGTGACACTTTCGTCCCACCGGGCCTTCGACGAGCTGGAACGTCTCCACTTCGCAGAGCTCCTGGTCCACGAGCTGGTGCGAGGCGTGCCCGTGCCCCAACGCCCGCCCCGGGTAGAGGCGCAGCTGGCCGAGCTCCCACAGGATTCCGAGGCCGCCTTGATGTTGCACGTCGCGGGATGGCTGCTTAGGCTCGACGAGGGGAACCAGGAGGAGGTGCGCCGCGGGCTGTTCGATATCTACAAGAAGAACCGGGACGTGGATCGCCGTCGGGCGCTCGTGCTGGCCACGATCCGTATGGCGGCCCGGCTCGGCAACGAGTACCTCCAGTACCAGTTCGCCACATCCTGGGCGAGCTGGCTCAAGCGCAGCAATCCTGAACGCAGGTACGCCGAGGAGCTCTACAGGCTTGTCGTTCTGGAGCGGGCCTACTCCGAGCTGGCAAAGGGGAGGATCTCCGAGGCGCGGGGATACTTCTACTCGACCACCATGCAGACCACCTCGCTGGAAGCGCACGCCGGCTTCATCGAGGCCCTGCTGCGGGAAGGCAAGGGCGATCCCGCCAAGAAATACGCCAAGCGTTACAAGAAGAAGCCGGACGACCCGGCCTATGCCTTTGCCCGGGCCTACCTGATCGCCCGAGGGCTTCCGGGCATCAGCGGCCCGGTGGCCTTCGACCGGGCTGTGGAGCAGGCGATCGGCCACGTACAGAAAGCCTCGAGGTCCCTGCCGCGAAGCATGGAGCTCCATCACCTGTGGGGCTACCTGCTTCACCAGCGATACATCCGCACCGATGACCGGCCCGACGCCATCTCGGCTCACAATCACTACCTGCTGGCGCTGGATCTGGCCCGCTCGAACCCGCGCTCCAGGGCCGCGCTGCAGCAGCAGCTGGGACTCCTCCAGGCCTCGTTGGGCAACCACCGCATCGCGCTTCGCTACTACGACGAGCGTGATCGCCTGCCTGACGTCCGGCCTGAGGGCGAGCTCAACCTGCGCATGGCCCGCGCCCGCAGCCTCTTCCACATCTCGAAGCACGCCGAGGCCGTCGAGGAGGCGAAGAAGGCCCTGGTCCTGGTCGGCGCACACGAAAAGCTCGTGAAGTACCGCCCCCTGGTGAACGACCGCCTGGCCCTGTACCAGCAGGTCACCGGCGAGCACGCAGACGCCATGATACGCTACGAAGCGCTCGTGCGCACGGTAGACGCAGCCGGCGGGGCCGACCTGGGCTCGGTGATAAACCGCATCAAGGTCCGGATCGGGCTGGCGTCGGCCTCGCTCTCGGCGGGTCGCCACCAGCGGGCGATCGGAGCGATCCGCGCCGCCGAGGAGCTTCTGGAATCCGGCAAACCCCTGCGTTCCGCGCCCGCCGAGGGCCGGGCGGAGTCCCTGATCGAGGCTCAGCGCTTCGACCGTGAAGACTATGTCCTGCTCCTGTCCGGTCTGACAGCCCAGGCCCTCCGCGCCCAGGGGAAGCACGCGGGCGCCGAGGAGGCCATGCGGCGACGCCTCGACATGGTGGCCCGCCGCTTCGAGGTATCCGAGACGGACGAGGACCTGCTGGAGCTCGCCCGCATCCGCCAACAGCTGGCCGAGATGGCCTACCGCCAGAAGAAGCCGGACGACGCCTTGCGGCACCTGGAGGAGGGCCTTCGACGGTCTCGTGCCTACAACCAGAGCACAGGCAGCGGTGTCAATCCCGTGGGGCTGAGGCTGCGGCAGGCATACGCGGAGCTGCGCCTGTACGGTGGGCTGGACCCGCATAAGTTCTCGCTCGCTCCAAAAGCGTTGCTCGACGAGGCCTACGAGTTCATCTGCGAGCACCCTAGCCCTTCCTGGGAGGCGGATCGCTTCCTGTTCGAGATCTACCTGACCATGTTCGACATTGGTGGTTGACGGCCGGGTGATTGTCGGAGACCATGTAGGAAGAGACGGACTACCCGCAAAAACCGCAAAAAAGGAGGAAGGATTCGATGAAAAAAGTGCAATGCGTCGTGCTGGTTCTGCTGATGGCCGTGACCGTCACCCCGCTGGTCGGCTGCGGACCCCTGGAGGAGGAGGAAGAGGGGGCGTTCACGACCCTGTACAACAGCGGGTCTTTCCAGCAGTGCGCCCAGTGCCACGCCCCCGGGGCCGACGGGTTCGTCGACGGCACCGAGGCGACCCAGAACTGGAGCACGCAGGCAAACGCTTATACGAGTCTCCAGGGCACGGCCTCGGGCCTGATCGGAAACTTCGAGGGCTGCAACGGGGTCCCGTTCATCAACCAGACCCCGGACGACAGCCTGCTGGTGGCGGTCTTCGACGAGAACGTCCGCGCCGGCTTCTCCCTCGACGGCTTTCCCGACTGCAACTCGGACACCATCTCGGACATGACCCTCAAGATCGGCGGGGCCCTCGAGGAGGCGATCTTGAGCCTGCTCAAGCAATGGATCTCGGACGGGGCACCGAACGAGTAGATCGAGGAATCTCCCGATCTACCTGTCCGTCCCGACAATCCATCCCCGCTGAGATCGTTATGCTTCTCGCCTTCGATCGGAGCAACCCTCGCGGTGACGATGACCTTTAATCCATCTTCTCAGAGAAACCGCTGGTAACGAAGCTGATGTTCGTGACACCGGCTCAGAGCAGGTGTTCATGTTGCAGCGTATCAGGGCCATCTACCAACGATTGTATCGATCGAGATAAGAAGAGGCACGCCGAAAAAGTGCAATGCTGCGCTGGGACAAGGAAACCGGGAAGCCGAAGAAGGTGGGCACGGCCAAGAAGGCCGGGCGGAAGCCTGGGAGTCGTCGAGTTGCTGCTGCTGTGGGGGCGCCGGCCAGTGCCAGGCTGACCTTGACGACGCCTGACGGGTACAGGATTGAGGCGGATAGGGCCGAGGATATCGTCGCGGTGTTGAGGGCGTTGAAGTAGGTCGCTACTTCGCCGGGCTTGAGCCTCCCGGCCCGTTGCGGTACCATCGGCTCCGTAATCGACGACGACCGTACGGAAAAGGAGTTCGCGGATGAAGCTGGCAAGCAACTTGGCGGTGCTGGTTCTGGTGGTCATGCTGGGCTTGCCTTTGAGCTTGGCTGGTGACCAGAGGCCGGTGGTGGCTGTGTTCGACGTTCAGACAAAGTTCATCAAGCTACCGAAGGGCAAGAGGGACATGCTCACCGAACTGATGGCCCAGGAGATCGGTATTGGCGGTGTGTACCAGGTCATGCCGCCAGGGGACGTGAAGCGCATCCTGCTGGAGGAGAGGGCGGAGTCGTATAAGGAGTGCTTTGATGAAAAATGCCAGATCGAGCTGGGCCGGCAGTTGCCAGCCAACAAGATCGTGACAACCTCGATCATGAAGGTCGGTTCCAGATGCCGCGTGGCCAGTTCGTTGTACGACCTGCGCCGCCAGACAACGGACTTGGTCGCCAAGGAGTCGACCGGATGTAGCGAGAGCGACCTGGTCACGGCCGTCGAGTCCGTCGCGGCCAAGATCCGCGCCTGGCAGTCCGGCTCCGCAAGGAGCGCCGATTTCGTCGAAGAAGTCATCGGCGAGCACCCCGCCGACTGGAGCCCCGAGTCGGGCGGGGAGGTGATTGTCAGCTTCTACAGCAAACCCGAGGGTGCGGTGGTGCTGGTAAACGCAAACTTGGTGTGCCAGAAGACGCCGTGCTCCCGGAGCGTGCCCAAGGGCCGCCACTTGGTGTCTATGCAGGTCGAGAAGCACGAGAAGAAGCAGAAGCGCCTGGATCTGGCCGAGGGCACGAAGGTGGACTGGAAGCTGACTCCCAATTACGGGTGGCTGACGGTTAAATCTGAACCGTCTGGGATGACTTTAATGATAAACGGCCAGTTTGCAGGAAGTACACCCATGCAGAAGCAGGAGAAGGCTCCCGGAGAGTACAAGATTCTTGTGACGAGTGCGTGTCATTACAACGCGAGAAAGAAGGTACGGGTGGAGCACGGTCGGGAACAGATGGTCGAAATAGCTCTCAAGGACAAGCAGGGAGCGGTGAAGGTCAAGGCTCGTGACGAGAAGGGCAACGACATCGTGGCGGACGTGTTTGTGGACGGTGAGAAGGTGGGGAGGACGCCCGGGACGTACAAGGTTTCTATTTGTGCAGCGAAAATGGTTGTAAAGAGTGCCAAGTATAAAGTGGCGACAAAGGGGCTGACCATTCGGGAGAAACAGGTGACACCTGTGGAGGTAGTGCTCAAGGGAGCCGAGGTGAGGCAACCTGGAACCAACCTGTACTGGATGCGCTGTCCAGTCGGGAAGAGCTGGACCGGTTCGTCTTGCGAGGGGAATGCAGGGCGCATGAACTGGCACGGTGCCATGAGGGCTTGCCCCAGCGGCTACCGGTTGCCCACACGGAAGGAGTTCATGTCTCTGCTCGGAGGCTGTGAGTCTGGCACATGCAACAAGTGCGCGAAGAGCAGCAAATGCTCCTCGATGTTCGGTGAAGAGACAGGGTTCTTTTGGTCGTCTTCGTCCTACGAAGACGACTCGCGCTACGTATGGTGCGTGGGCTTCGACTTCGGCGGCGTGAGCCGCGCCCCCAAGGGTGGCGACGTCGGTGTTCGCTGCGTGCGTGGCGAACCGTGATGGACTCTTTGACCCTTTGACTTTGACCCTTTGACACTTTTCACCATACACCTCGCGAACTGGCCTGCCCTCCCCCATCCAGCCAGAAAAGTAAGAGCAGCCGCCCGGCTCCCCTTCCACCGTGATAATCCCCGTCTGCCGACCTATTCCCGGTTCCCAGCGCAGGCCCTTGACCCATCGCATCGAGGTGTGCTCCACACCGGGCGGGTGGGAGCCTCATCGAGAAGTGGTTTCAGCCGTGAAAGGTGAACCGAGAGTGACCGAGGGGAGGTCGGATATCCTCGGGGGCCTGGAGTTACGGGAGGTCGTGGGTTCGACCGTGGGCACATTCCGGGTTGTGAGGTTGGGACTGACCCCCGACTTGAACACCACCCACCCTTTGCGCTACCATCTGATTCCCGTTCATGGTGACGACGACAGGCCATGCCCGGGCAAGGAGGGCGCGGATGAAGCTGGTGAGAAACCTGATGGTGCTGTTCCTGGTGGGTGGGTTGGTCTGTGGCTTGGTGGCGTTGGCTGCGGGGAATGCGAAGGCCAAGCAGGCACCAAAAGAAGCCGGGCACAAGGCAAAGGTAGGGGGGGAACCCAAGGAAGTGAAGCAGCCTGGAGTCGAACTGTATTGGCTACGATGTCCGCTCGGGCAGAGATGGACCGGCTCGTCTTGCAAGGGGGATGCATGGGGTATGGACTGGCACAAGGCCAAGAATGCCTGTCCCAGCGGCTACCGGTTGCCCACGAAACATGAGTTCATGTCTCTGCTTAGTGGCTGTGATGCCGATGTACGAGGAGGCAAGTCAGGTTATTGCAACAACTGCGCGAAGAGCAAAAAATGCCGATCCATGTTCGGCAAGGACGAGAGTTGGTACTGGTCGTCTTCGTCCGACGCGGCCGACTCGTCCTACGCATGGCTCGTGAACTTCTACCCCGGCTACGTGTACCTCGACGACAAGGACTATGACCACCATGTTCGCTGTGTGCGTGGCGGGCCGTAATTGGCTCTTTGACCCTTTGACACTTTTCGCCATACACCTCGCGGGCGGGGCTGGCCTCCATTCAGCAGGAAAAGCACAATCGGGTTTCCGGATGGAGCGCCCGGTCTGCGGCCAGATGTCCAGCGTACCAGTCCTCGGTATCTGATACCCAACCTCAGACCCGGATCCAGTACAGAGCCCCAGGGCGACTGCAAGCGGAAAAGAACCCAACAGGCCATGATGAAATGGATTCGGGTAACCGCGTGGAGGGCATCGGTCGGCAGGTCTCTCCTTGAGGCGCTGGTCGCTGTGGGGCGGTGTGTGGCCTGGCGGTTGCGTAAGAGATTGGTTGGACGGCTCTCCCCCGTTTTCAATCCTCACCCACCAACTACTTGAAATTGCTACTGAACCGGCTGCCTGGGTGACGAAATTCTCCGCCAACTCCTTGAATTTGCTGCGATCTCTCTTGAATGGCATTCAAGAGGTCAGGGGTTCGATCCCCCTCAGCTCCATGTTTTTACTGCACTTTTTCTCTTCACGGTTCGCCGATCGGGGCCTGGGGGAAAGTTTTTTCATCTACTTTCCCCCAAGACTTTTTTTCCCTGTCATTCCGGCCACCTTCGAGCACCCGCAGAACTCGTTTCTGATTCTGGCGCTCTACTACTCCAGGCCTGGTGTAGTGCTCCAGGGTTGTCTTGGGATTCTCGTGGCCGAGTTGCTGGGCCACCAGATGGCTGGTAGCCCCGGCCTCCTGTGACAGGCTGGTGGAGTGCGTACCCCTGAGCCCGTGGGCTCCGACCTCGTATACAGTACCCTGTCCCCGGTCTTCCGCCGCCGCCGCGCGCTCGGAAGCCGTTGTCTGCCGGAAGCTGGCTCCTGGCGGCCTGCTGGCCTGGCTGTTCTCGGTGAAGACCATCTCCGAAGGATATTGAAAGGATATTTCAGCTATTATAATGGCTCCCGCACGCATCTCTCGTTGTACAAAAATGCTGGTCCGTACGCCTACTTTCACCAAGACCACCGCCAGGCGAGCCTCGGATTTGGTTTTGAGAAGGGACAACTGACTGGATGACCTCTTGGGTATCAGTTCGGCATAGGTATTGGAGCTTTGCTGTTGTGATACTCATGCTGGAGTGATGTCGCGCTCCAACACTGTTCGACGGCCATCCTTCTGGGCAGTGCGGATGGCCTGGTCCACTATGTGTCGCACGTGATCGGACAGAACGGGCATCACGTCGTTCGACGTGTTGAGTCCGGCGCTGGCCTGTACATAGGCCTTGAGTCTCGATGCCACAATGAGGATCTCTTGCGGGACGTCGGGGGCTTTGCCGCTGGCGGTCGTCCCGGCGTTTTGAAAGACGATCCGTTTCGATGAGCGAGAGGGCTCGGCCGATGCACGCTCATGTTCCAGTTGTTGGCGGCTGGGCGCCGTCTGCTCGATCGCCCAGGCATCGCGATGGCGCATGATGGGCACATGGGCGTCCCAACAGTCGACGGAGCAGAACACCAGCCCGGTGCGTTTGCGATTGCAGGTGGAGACGCTGCAGGTCCAGTACCGGGACCCAAACGCGATGGGCGCCTTGCACGAGCTGCAGACGCGCCAAGGGTTGGTTTCGGTGTTCATGACGTGTTCCCTTCAACCCGGTTCCGCGGGGTTTCGGTTTTTGGAAAATATCAGGCTGAGATGCTATGCGCAACAGATTCACAGAGGAGCCATCCAGCTTCAACGGCGGTTGTCACTACGTCACAAACCCCGTGGTCTGTCTATGGGAAATAGGGACCCTTGTAGCTTATCCTGTCCCCGTGTCGCCGCTGGTCCGTACGCCGACTTTCACAAAGACCACCGCCAGGCGAGCCTCGGATTTGGTTTTGAGAAGGGACAGGCTCGTTTTCAATGGGACTTGACATGGGGACTCCTTGATGGCATAATTGGTCAGACCAGCTGATGAGAGGATGAATATGCTGAGACCTGTGGAGCGAGTCAACCTTTCCGGCCAGGTTTTCGATCAGCTTCGTGACCATATCCTGAACGAGGAGTACCAGCCGGGAGAGCGGCTGCCTTCGGAGCGTGAGCTTTGCGACATGCTCGGCGTCAACCGCAGCTCGGTTCGCGAGGCGCTCAAGCGCCTGGAGCAGGCGCGGCTGATCGAGATCCGTCACGGAGGGGGCAGCACCGTCCTGGATTTCCGTCTCAACGCGGGCATCGAGCTGATGCGCGACCTGGTCATGCCGGCCGGCCGCATGAACCACATCGCCATCCGCAGCATTCTCGAGTTCCGCTCGCTCATCGGACCCGAGATCGCCCGTATCGCCGCCCTGCGGATACAGGAGGAGGAGCTTCAGCGCATCGGCAGGATCGTCGAGCGGATCGAGGCGTGCTCCGAGGATGACGTTCAGACGCTGCAGGATCTGGATTTCGAGTTCCACTACACCATGTGCCGGGCCGGGGAGAACCTGGCGCTGCTGCTCATCCTCAACTCAATCAGGGACACGTACTTCCACTTCCGGAACTACTTCGCCGCGATGTTCTCTCGGGCCGTGCGATCGCGCGGCCTCTATCGGCGGATACACGAGGCGTTGCGCGTTCACGATGAAGAGAGGGCCGGACGCCTCTGCGCCGAGCTGATCGAGAAGGGCAACAGGGTCTTCCTCGAGCGGTATGAGGTGATGCAATCCGGCGGCCCGGAGACTACCCCGCCCGGGCCGGAGGAGTAGGCGATGCTGGAGGCGGTGAGACAGCCGGCACCGCATGGTGGCGAGGGCTATGGAGCATCCAGGCACCGGTTCGCCAGCTTGGAGCTCGAGCACTTCCCCAGGCTCGTGCGCTTGCGCCGCGAGCTGCTCGCGGCCCGGCCGGCGATCTGCATCGAGCGGGCGCGCCTGTTCACCGAGTACTTCCGTCGCGAGGGATTCGACGAGTCCAGGCCGGTGCTGCGGCAGGCGCTGGCGCTCTCGTATGCGCTCGATCGTCTGCCGACGGCGATCTTCGACGACGAGCTGATCGTCGGCTCGACCACCAGGCACCGCCTCGGCGCGTTGATGTATCCCGAGTTCATGGCGCAGGTCATCTGGCCGGAGTTGCCTACCATCGCCAACCGCTCCCACGAGCCGGTCTCGATCTCCGACCAGGAGGCCGACCTGCTCGCCGACGAGATATTCCCCTTCTGGCGCGACCGCACGGTGCACGAGCACGCCCGGCGGGAGGGTGGCGACCCCGAAAGCCTTCGCCTGGCCGAGCACCTCGTCTTCTACCTGCTCTCCATGTCCGCCGGAGTCACCCACGTGGTCCCGGACTACCCCAGGCTGGTGGGCCGCGGGCTTGCGAGCATGGTCTCCGAGGCGGCGACGCGCGAGCGCCAGGCCGGAGATCCCGAGGCGGCCGAGTTCCACCGCGCGGTCGGGATCGTCCTTCGAGGCGTTGTCCGCTTCGCCGGGCGCTACGCGCTGGCCTGCGAGGAGCGGGCCGTGGGATCGACTCCCGAGCGCGCGGACGAGCTTCGCGGGATCGCCAAGATCCTGCGTCGCGTCCCGGCCCGACCCGCCCGGACGTTGCACGAGGCGCTGCAATCGATCTGGATCGTGCAGGTGGCGCTCCACCAGGAGAACATCGACTTCGCGCTCAGCTTCGGGCGGCTCGACCAGTTCCTGTACCCCCTGTACCGGGACGACGTCGCCGCCGGGCGCGTCGACGAGCTGCGCGCGGGCGAGTTGCTCGGCTCCTTCTTCATCAAGATGGGCGACCACACGCCGCTGGTGCCGCTATCGGGCCAGGATATCGTCGGCGGGGTGGCCACCAACCAGGCGGTGACCATCGGCGGACTGAGACCCGACGCCGGGGATGGCGTCAACGAGCTGACCTACCTGGTCATCAAGATGTCCGAGCTGCTGGCGATGCGCGAGCCGAACCTGTGCGCCCGCCTTCAGGCGGACTCCGGGCCAGGGTATCGCCGCGCGCTGATCGAATCGATCTATCGCACCGGGGCGTCGCCGGCGCTGTACAACGACGAGGCGGTCATCGAGTCCCTGACCGCGCACGGGGTGAGCCTGGCGGACGCCCGGGACTACGGGGTAATAGGCTGTGTCGAGACGAACAGCGCGGGACGGACCATGGGAATGACCGGAGCAATTCTGCTGAACCTGGCCGCGGTCCTGGAGCTCGCCCTCAACGACGGGATCCATCCCGGTTCGGGGGTCCGGATCGGGCCCGCCACCGGTCACCTGGAGGACATCCGGACCTTCGACGAACTGCGCGCGGCCTTCGAGCGCCAGCTCGAGCACATGGTCGACCTGGCGTGTGAGGGCAACTCCCGTCTGGCCGACGCTCACGCCGTGCTTCATCCGACGCCCCTGCTCTCCTCGCTGCTGGAGGGCACGGCGGACTCCGGCCGCGATGCGAGCCTGGGGGGCGCCAAGTACAACTCGCACGGCGTGGCCATTATCGGCCTGGCGGACGTGGCCGACTCCCTCACCGCCCTGAAGCAGATCGTGTTCGACCAGGGCCGGATATCTGCGGGGGAAGTATCCGCCGCCCTGGCCGCTGATTTCAAGGGTCACGAGAAGGTCCGGGCGCGGCTGTCCCGCAAGGCCGCGAAGTACGGAACCGACGACCCGACGGCGGATCGGATGGCGGCGTACCTGGTGGAAAAAATTGGAAAAACCTTCGGTCGGCACGAGGCTCCGCACCACGGCCGGTACCACGTGGGGTACTGGAGCATCACCTTCCACGCGGGCTTCGGCGCGCTGACCGGCAGCCTTCCCAGCGGCAGGCGGCGGGGAGAGCCGCTGGCCTCCGGCGCGACTCCGGTCTCCGGGGTGGCCCTCAAGGGGCCCACGGCCTCGCTGGCGTCCACGGCAAAGCTCCCGGCGCGATACATGGCGAACTGCATCGCCAACAACCACAAGATACCGCGCAGCCTGCTCGGTCAGCCGGACAAGCGCGAGCTGGTCGAAAACCTGATCAAGGCGTACTTCAAGCTTGGAGGCATGCAGGTGCAGTTCACCGTGCAGGACAGACAGACCCTGCTCGATGCCCAGGAGAACCCGGATGCGTATCGCGACCTGCTGGTGCGGGTCTCGGGGTATTCGGCATATTTCCGTGACCTCGACCGCCGGATGCAGGATGAAATCATTTCTCGCACCGAAGACATTATCTAGTGCCGTGCTGCTCCACCTGTTCGTGGCCGGCGTCCGATTGGTGTTTGCCGTCGCGCGATGGACGAATCCCCGGTTCCGCAGGGCCATCACCTCATTCGAAGCCACCTACCAGTTCCGCGCAGGCCCGTCGACGCGGCGGCTGGTATTCCGGGATGGCCGCGTCAGGACCGGTCGCGGAGCGTGTGCTTCGCCGGAGTACGAGGTGGTGTTCCTCGACCTTCCGGGTGCGCTGCGGATCATGATCAGCGAGCCCGACAATCCGCTGCGGCTTCTGACGGAGAACAAGATCGAACAGAGCGGCAACAACTACTACCTCTTCAAGTTCGGCTACCTGTGTGGACTCTGCGAACGCCAGCTGCACGACCTGGCCAGGTCCGCCTCTACCGCGGGCCGAAATGCACGCTCACCCGGCCGGCCCGCTCGACCCGCACTACAAGACGCTGGGAGGTCGGGTCGTGGGACCAGTGGGCGTCGCCGCCGGTGATCGCGGCTTCGACGCCTTCGGGAAAGGTCCGGGCGGGAACGGCGATCTCGGTCAGGCCGTCGGCCCGGGCCTCGAAGTCCAGCACCCCCGAGCGGGTTCCGGGATCGTACTCGAAGCTCTCGATGGTCCCGGCCACCGCGGCCGGGTAGGCGCGCATTACCTCTTCGACAAGGAACGACTCCTGGCCGTCCTTGTCCACCAGGCTGAAGCGCTCGTTATTCCAGTCCACCGGGTCCCAGGAGTACTCCCAGACGGTGGCGTGCATCAGCTCCCCATCC
>SDBT01002000.1_pt1 | contig 36537 bp, 63 predicted proteins | sample 2277101 | NCBI WGS metagenome assembly SDBT01 (sample SAMN10404973, study PRJNA504765) | marine sediment metagenome | isolation source: marine sediment core GS10_PC15, 103 cmbsf | place: Arctic Ocean: Southern Knipovich Ridge | collected 2010 | reverse complement strand
ATCAGTCTGAATACGTTCAAATGCTTCAATCGCAGCCTGGAACTTCTCTGGCTGGTTGAGTGCAATCAGCATCATGATATCATTAGGGTTAGTCTCTAACCTCTTCATGAAATCCTGCACCTGCATCTGAGACTCTTGAGCTTCCAGCTGGCTATTTCTAGCCTCTGTAGCAATCCTAATAACCGACTCAGCCATAAGAGTATAAGACTCTCTAAGCTCCGGTGCGACAGCTGAAGGTGGTACCCCCAGGTCGATGCCGTAACTTAGCAACTCATCATACACTTCATCTGTTAGATCTGCCACCGGCTCTTGAACCACAGGTTCAACCGCGACCGGCTCTTCGCCTTCCGCAGGAACTGCGGCAGGATCAGAGACTTCCATGGGATCTACTGTATCTAAGTGGTCAAGCTTAGTAGTAGGCTCTGGAGCGGGCTCTAGGGCAGCAGCAGGATCGCCACTACCGAGTGTGTCGTTTACTAGTTTACTTGCGACCTTAGCCGCAATAGCTGAGGAGTCAATAGCTCCATCGCTATCTAAAACTACATCTTCTTCCGACATGTTATTACCTTTTGTTAGCCATTGTAGGTATGCTCATTCTCATTTAAGCTCTGTAAATTTTATCCCTGTAGATCCCTATCCCTTCGTGAATTCTAACTTGTTCGACGTTAAAGTACCACTTAGAGCCAAGTTTCTTCCAGGTTACTACTGCGAATCCCTGTGCCCAATCCGTATGCGGGCGCCAATGAGGATTCGTATCACATAAACAACCTATGTTCCAACCGGCGATTTGTCCAGTGGTATAGGTCTTTGTGAAGTCTTGTATGCGGTGAGAGTGTCCAAACAGTAATGATTTGCCGTAATCTTCTAGGAGCGCTCTACTTGCCCATTTAGTTGATTTGTGTCCGTGGATGATTAGCAGTCTGTCGTTCAAGATCTTAGGCCTGCCGCCCATGTAGTCGAAGGATTCCCAGCCAGCGTCCTTGAGACCTAACTGGTAGTCTAAGTTCATAACCTCATTGATCTTAGGCAGCATCATTAGCTGTCGAGTCCTGGGGTTGTTCTGGAATTCAGCTAACATCCTATTCCATCTGTCTTCGTGGTTTCCATAAGTCAAGAACTTCTCTGCATTCGGCTGTGCTAGACTAGACATGACACCTAAATGCTGAGCTGCAGCTTCCAAGTTACTCTGTAAATCTACCTGATGGGGCTTAAGTTTAGTTTCAAGAGGGGGCCTATGGTCAGAGAGCTGCCAGAAATCTAGTATATCACCCTGTGCTGCGAGGATAGAGGGCTGTATATCCTGTGTAATCTGATACAGTATCTCTACCGCGCGAGGGTCTTCGAAAGGAAAGTGTACATCAGACCAGTGAACAGACACATCATCAGCAGAAAGCGGCTTAGCTGCGGGAGTAGTGCCTATCAATATCTGAATCGGCTTGATCTTTGCAGCCTCACCGCTCTCTACCGTCTCTCTATAAATCTCAGAATAGAGCTCTACTCGCCCCTGCTTGCCCTTCATTCCGTACTTCTCTAGCTTCCGCATGGCTGCAGACGGTGATATATGAAATGCCTCTGCAATATCCCTGACTGACACACTTTGAATCAGCCACATGCGGGCTAACTGTTGAACATCTGATTCCGTTCCTTGAAACATATATGACTCCCTTTAAGAATTATCGTCGGATGGTATCTCCACTTGAGGTATTCCTGATCCGTCTGGCACCCCTGTTCCATCCACTAGCGCATTACCGGACAGTAGCTGACCAATTACTGGCTCCAGCATACCGATTACTAGTTCGGCGACCATCTTCTGGATGTCACCTTGTACTTCTACCTGCTCTCTTACACCCCGTAGAGCCTTCTCTTGTTCCACCATAGCTGTAGCTTCTTCCTCAGCCTGTTGATTCAAGAGTTCACTAAATCCTTGTACGTACTGCAAGAAAGCCTGCTGGTTATTGGGTTCCCAGCTCTGGAACCTCTTTGATTTTAGTATCTTAACGTACTCTTCGAAGTGAACATCTATATCCTGCCAGAACTTCGGCTCAGGAGGCTGTTGATTTTGCTGCATGTTCTTGAACTCACTGATGATATTCCGCGCTTCCATAACATCTGCGTCTAGTGCGTTGATCGCCACGTCCATCCCTGTGGCGTTGAGCACAGCAGAGATCTTATCGGGGTCTGGATTACCCTTTGAGTCTGCAAGTACCATACCACCGAAGTCCGTACCTAGCATGGCTATCATAGAATCTCTGAGCTCTTGGCGGTTCCAAGGGAACAAAGAAGCTTCATCTACTCTAATTGCAGCGGCTATGTTGTTAAGGTCCGTTCCTTTGAATTCCTGCCACTGGTAAAGCTTATCTGGGCCTTGAATCGATACCATGCGCGGCTCTGTGTAGAACTTGGACACGTAGGCTATGATGATCTCACCTGCTTCTTGCCAGCCAGGCTTAGCATTTATGTGGGCTAGAGACGTCTGAGTACTGCCTCTGGGCTCTATTGGAGTCCTAATGCGGTTAAACTGTGAGACCTGCCCAGGCTGTGACTGTTGTGTCTGTGTAGGAATCTGATAGCCTCCAGCCGCATACATGTCGCTGATATCGTTCTGCAACATAGTAAAGAAAGAGCTAGGTGGCTGACGAAACTCCATGACTTCTGGTTCTCCACCAGGATTCACAATCAGTTCCTGTGCTGGCTCGTCGCTAATCTCTCCGTAAGCTAGACCACCACCGGACTTCAAGATTACCTTGGGCAGTACCTTAGCCTGCCATTCAAGGATCTTAGCCATTCTCTCGTCGTAAGATTTGTTCGGGAACGTGACACTATACAATGGGCTGTATCCAAGCTTACGATGCCCGGGAACTGGAATCCATCTGAACGTGGCGATAGGAATCTTACCGCTAGGCAGAGGATTAGGCCGAGTGATAAGACTCTTGCTGTCAAGTGCGACAGTCCACCACAGTCCTTGAGGAAACCTCGCAGACTTGGGCAGATACTGTTCTATGATTAGAGCTCTCTCGGCCTGTTGGTTCTCTGTATTAGGTGAGGACCCATAGCTTATATCATTGCTCAGCCCTACATGAGTCTTGCTGTAGCTTACTTTATCCGCTACATCCTCGCCGTATCTGTCAAACAACTCGTCGAAGGTGAGCAACATACCTATCATGACTCCATCAGACTCTTTAGCACCCCATCTAACTAGTTGTGGGGAAACGACTTCACAGCCAATCTCTCCCTTATCAACCATCATTGGACTAGTTAGAGTAGGATCTACTTCGAGAGTATCTGGATCAACAGGGATGAGCCCTCCATCTGGGGTAGGAATACCAAGCGGCAGCATATCACCTGTGTTGGTGTCCCAAAAGTACCTTAGATAAGCAGTACCACAACTGGCTACCCAAGCAGCGAGATCGGTACGCTTAGAGTCCATATCAGTAATATCGTATACGTACTTCAACACCTGTTCCATGAGTTCCGCACCAGAAATATCTTCACTATCTGGGGAGGTAGGAACAGCAGAGTAACGCACTCGGGCCTCTAAGAGCTGCCGGAGATAGTCGTTATAGAACATCTGGGTGTAGTTAATGACAGGGAATCTCTTCCAAGCCGGAATCTTATCACGCTCTGTTTGCTGCAGTACGTTCCAGTGATCGCCTCTAATAAAGTCTAGAGTACGCTTCCATCTTCGCACCCATAGAGAATAGAAAGTATCCTGGTCCCTCCAACCAGTCGAAGTAAACTCAGCGAAAGCAGGAAGATCGTTGATTGATTCTGGTAACTTCTTGGGCATCTAGGTTATCCTTCTGCGATATCTCGCCATGAGTCCTCTGTAATCTTACGTTCCGGTATCCGGTAGTTCATAATATAACCCTCTTTACGCATTTGTGCAATAAGCTTAATCAGAGGGAGTACTTGAATGAAATATATCGCAATAATACCCAAACCGAAACCCAATGCCGCGAATCCTAATTCAACCATCTGTACCTCTCTTGTCTGCGTATAGCTAGATCACTTCTGTCCATAAGCTTAAAGATTTCAGCATCTACATCACTCATACCCTTATACTTATCGATTAGTTCCAAAGGATTCTTACCTACAGCCAAGATACTGCAGCCATAGATCAAGCAATCTGTCATGTCACCACCGCCTGCAGAGTTCTTATCCGGCTTGTTCATCTTCCATGTTAGCCGCTGAAGCTCCCACATAAGTCGTGAGGTCTGAATCTTACTGTCTCCATCATACCATGTAGAGATCAGGTCATCGAACATCATCAGCCTAGGCGCCCCTGAGATCTTCCTGCGATCTGTGTGAAAGTTGTACTTGCGCTCTTCTTGAGGTTCTAGCATGGAGTGAACACGCAGAACCATCTGATCTATCCTCTTCTTCATGGGTAGAGGCATCGCGCCTATCTGAGCGCCTATCTTGTTAAAGTGGTAGTTCAGCTCAGCGATATCCTGGGGGTTAGCTGAGTCTACATAACAGGGAATAGACTTGTTCACGCTGCCCAGCATCTGCTTGATCCTTAGAGCTCTGTGTGCTAGGGGTTCCTCTTGAGAGAAGTACTCATCTGTTACGTAATAGCTCCCGTCAGGGTCTGCTACCATGAACATACAGGCGAATCTATAGTACTGAGGATCTACCACAATCCAACGCTGCCAGGTATCAGGGTAGTCGAACCTCTTAACAACATGGACCTTCTTATCGAAGGTGCCAAATACTAGCCCAGCCTTAGTGACAAAGTGCCCATACATCCGCGCGGCCCTGTCTTGAGGATTAGGATAGCGACTAGCTATAAGTTCAATGTCCTCATCAGTTAGGTGCGGTACAAGAGACTTACCGTTCTCATCAGAGACAGGCATATAGATCACTTCTATGTCGCGCCGTTCCCCTGTCTCATATGGTATATAGAGCTTGTCTCTCACCCAGATCCAGTTATCAGGCTTATCATCCACAGGTGTCATAACCATCAAGGTCCTACCTCTGCGGTCAATAGTTCTGGCCTGGAGCTCCCCGAAGATAGTCTCAGGGATAGGTTCGTCGACGATGACTAGATCTACAGAAGCCCCAGCCAATCTGCGCTGCTTCATATCAGCGGAGAGAAAGTGGAGCCTCGATCCATTCTTAAATCTGTATACGTGGCTTTGGTTGTTGATATGTTGTATCTGGTCCATAGGCATGAGCTGCTCAAGAATAGGCTCTATGTTACGATCAAACTGCCCTGACGTCGGTAAGACATACCATACTGTCACAGGGGGCTCAGGGACCTCAGCCCACGTTGAACGCCCTAGACAGTAATATAGAGCCTCTGCTACGGCTCCCCAGGTCTTACCTGTTCTGTTACCTCCCAAGACAATCGTTACAGGCATACGGCTCATGTGGATCTTAACCTGGGCCTCATGCGGATGGTAGACGAGCTTCAAAGGATCTACCCTCTGCCTGCGTCTCAGCTCATCCTCAAGCTGCCTCAGTGTTAGTTTATCCGGTGATGGCATTCGTCTTCTCGCGGGCTTCCTTATATATAGCATCCATGTCTGTCCGTCCTTGAGACATCTCATCTATTACGTGTTCTATGCCTTTCATGGTCAGATCATGGAAAGGAGCCGCTCGCAGGCGATCTACGATCTCTGCTGGGTCTTCCTTTAGATCTACAAGAACCTTAGCTGCAGAAGCCTTAGCTTTGTCATCATCGCTGTAGGCCGCTATCTGTAGCAGTGTAACCATACCCACCACAGCCCCTAAGAGCTTAAGCTGGTCAAAGGTCACGTCCAGCCCGCTACCTTGTGCGCCTAGAGCTAGAACTTGTCTAAGAGCTTCTTCTGTATTAGCTGCGTGTAAGTTATCCATGTAGTCAACTTAGCATAAAAGGAAGGGGCTGGCAAGGTGGAGGTTACCTCACCAACCCCGAGGAGGAACGGTACATCTAATATAGTGTACTCTAAGCCAGAAGTAAAGTTCCTCTTAATTGGGTTTTCTCTCTACCCCTTGACAAGTCGATTCTAGCGTGTTAGCTTTCCTTATCAACTCCCTGTAAGACTCCCGTTCCGTTCGTCACTTCGTCCCTGCCCTGAAAGAGGCATGGAGACGACGAAGTATATCTTAAGGGGGTTCTTTGCCGGCAAGTGTGTTTCCCTCTCTCCGGCTCCTTCGGGCCGGGAGGGGAACAAGTAGGTTGCTTCGCGGGTAAGATGGGATCGAAAGGGAGGAATTTATGTCCGAAGCTAAAATACCAGGTGACTTGCTTTTTGCTTTCAACAAAGGCTCTAAGTTGGTCTATGTCAACAAGTTCCAGGGAAGCAGTGGCACATACTATCGCATCCATTGTAAGAGCGCGAAGTTTGAAGATGTAAAGCTGTTCATCTTTCCAAATGAGATCGGCGACTATCTGAAGGCCTTCAAAGCTATAGCGCTGGATGCGGCGAATCTAGATGGTCTAGAGCTACCTGAGCCTACCACTGACAACAAGAAACACTTCAATGAGATCGCGTTAGGGAAAGATCGTATAACAGAGACGCCAGTCGAAGAACCAGAAGCTCCCAAGGAAGATAAGTGCGATCGTTGCGGAGGTTTGAGCTTTGAGGTATTTCCAGGGAGAGGGACTCAGTGTGTGAATTGTGGGAAGATCTACTGGGTCAACAATGGTTAAGATCAATGACACTGGTGAGGTTAACTGGATACAATGTCCGGCGCGAGGCTGCCACAACAACTTTGATCTTGATCCTACGCAGTTCGTGGTCTCTGGAGATGGAGACTGGAAGCACACTATTACCTGCCTGAAGTGTTTTCACATAAGACATAGAGTTCCTAATGATATACTGGCTGAGTTGCTGGCTGAGCAATGGGGACTGCGGAAGAGTCAGATCTTGTTAGTGCTGGGTTAGAGTGGAGCTGCCCGCATTGCAGCGGGGTCCGCGCTAACTGCTCGCGTCGAAACTTGTCAGCCCCATAGATTACTTCTTCTTCCCTTTCTTCTTCTTCTTCTTGGAGGTAGATTTAGCTTTACGCTTGTTTAATACTGCTACTTTTCTGTGCAGTGCCATTATTCTGTCTCTCTTACTCCAGTAGGAATGAATGACTTCGCTATATTGTAATCACGTCGTTCCAATATAAGGATCTTTGGAATGGCTAGCAATGCCCTATGTGCATTAGGCGGATCTGCGTCATAATCTCTCGCTAAATGAATTGTATTCTTTGTTTCCTTAGCTATAACTCCTATAGACAAAACTGGGTATCTCTCGTGGATCGGCGCCGACCAACTTGTACCGCCTATTTGACATGCATCCTCCCAAAGAATAGCACTAAGCTTCATCGTCTTGTTCCTCTAACCTTTCTTTGAGTTCTTCTATAGTAGTACGATTAGAGAGAACCTCTTCTCTCAAGCTAGCAACCTCGTCGTGCATTTCTTGGCGGAGTCTAGCTAGATTCTTGTAAGGGCTAGCTAGAGGCTCATGTCTAAGTTCTCTAGACTGTGGTTCATACTTAGGCATTCTTGATCTCCGTGATCTCGATCTGTGCATTTCTGTCCTCCTCGATGACTAGCTGAGCCATAGCTTTCATATCACGTGGGCTACCTATCAAACCTTCTAGGCGCCTCGCGAAATGGTCCGGCAGTACTCCGCTAGCTTCTACTGAAATCTTAACCTTCTTCATCGTTCTCTCCTATAAGTGATTGATATACACTACGTTACCATAGTTGCCCACTTCGGCTGCTACGATAACTTCTCCGCTCATTGCGGCCCAAACAGCGGTACCTTCCTCTGCTGCTATATCTACCCCATTGTGTATACTCAAGTTCCCTGTTACAGGGTGTATTCTCTCGCCGAATCCTGAGCTAAACTCACCGAAACCTATGATAGGCTCCTGATAGTTCACTCCTATAGTCATTGGGTCTAGGGCCTGGGTGTCTAAGTTCCTTACACCTGGCTCTTTTCGCACATGGCGGAGCTCAAAATGCAGATGAGGCGCTGTAGCTCTGCCTGTACTGCCGCTATATCCTACAAGCTGGCCTCTTTCGACCTTTTCGCCCACTGAGACCTTGATCTCACTCAAATGTGCGTATCTAGTCTGCAATACAGCTAAACTCTCCTTAGACTCTTCTTCTAGTATAGCCATAAGCCGCCTTAACCACGAAAAAGTAAACATTAGCGCTCTTTCTTACTTTTCAGCGCCCGAATTATGATGCTCTTCTGTCCCTCGGTGTACGCTTCTCTTAGAATCTGATGCAGTTCCCTTAAAGATATCTTGCCAGAACTGTAGTTTCTCCCTCTCAGCTCTAACAAGAGAGATTTCGTCCTCTTCAAGCTCCAACGCTCTGTATGGCGCCCCCGCGAGGCAGTATCTCGTGATCTCCAGCCCATTTTCGTCTCCGCCAATCTCGGGTTTAAGTTTCATAATGTACCTAATTTAACTCATACACTCCTAAAAGTCCATAGTTCCCAAACTCTCCTAGCTAATGTGATATTGGCAGCCCTTTCACAGGTCTACTGGCTCTAGAATGGTAGCTTCGCAATCCTAGGCGATCCTCACAGGGAAAATATTGTTAACGCACCTACATTCTCTATGTTGTTTTGGGGGCGCCCCCGCCCGTGTGGACCTACCTATGGTACCTGAAAAAAATGCAAAAAAAAACCTCCCCCACTGACTCTTACTAGAGTCAGCAGGGGAAATCTCGTGGTACTGAGTGCTATGCACTCATCGCCTTGACGATTTGAGCTTTGCTCATCCCATCGGCCTTGAGTAGCAGGTACAATTCCAGCTTATCGTTGCCAGAGGCAACGGGCTCATCAGCGTCCGCCTCGCTGTCACTAACGAAGTTAGTGATGTGAAACTGGAGGTCCAGTGACTCTGTACCAGAGTCAGCGTACAACTCGCCGGGGATGGACACTTTGTGTCCACCGACGTCAAACTCGATCCACTTTTTGCCGTCCTCGTCGGCCAGATCGACGGGCACCAATACCGCGCGCCCACCTGCGGACTGTCGCACGCATGAGTACGCCAGCGTGACTGCCTTCGCGCCTGAGACTGTCAGATTCGCGTTGCCAGATTTGGTGGTGACCTTCGCCTTGCGCTTCGTCATGTCGCGCTCCTGTGTGTGTGTGATCCAGCGACCATCATTCTCAACCTAGTGCTATCGGGTGTCAAGTTTCCGAGCCGCCAATCGTGCGGGTGTGTGGTGTGTGCGTGTCACGCGTGCCTAACACATATTTGTACTACTGAATGTAACTTTGGTGCTGGAGCTAATTAGTCTTAGAGTGTCGGCAGTCTCCTGTATGTAAAGGTCTTACTGACTTCATATTGCACTAAGTGCCAGTAGATTATAGGCTCGTCGTTCAATGCTCTAGCCACAGCCCAGTCAGTAAGATAACTGACAGCACTGTGCAAAGTATGAGAGGACATCGCTTTGTCTTGTGATTTAGTGAACTTACCTTGACGATCAGCGAAGTGCATATCAACTAGACCATCGCCAGCTTCATCTACTACACCTGTGGTAGCGAACCACCTAACTGTAGGAGTCATTACTCTCTCGGGTCTCGGGTTGTTACTTCTTGGCGATGATAGATTGTCTCAAGGCAGTAGGGCACAGCGTGGTAGATTGTGTGAGACCTATCGTATTGCCCATTGAAATACGCATCACTTTGTACCTTTGCTTGCGCTTCTTCGGCGGTTACAAATGTTGTTGCCTTTCGTATGTCTGGAGTGTTGCCATTCACAGAGTAATAACAATACGGTTCCACTACCTCTACGAGTAGCCAGATCATTCTTTGTCCTCCCAATCAAGGACAGTTCCTATTGAAATCTCTTTGTATACTGGCTCATCGACCCTGACAATAGGGCGCGGATACCAGTTAATAATATCCTTTCCGTCGCGGTCTCTTGTTCTCGCTACGTCTTGAACCAGTCTAACTGCGCTGTCAAGACTATTAAGTCGGTAGGCTTCAGCTAATACTTTAGTCTCCTTGTCACTGGGAATGAAGTACACTGCACCATAAGCTCGGCGCAGTATCCACTGTACTTTCTTTTTCATTTCACACCATCCATGTAAGGCTCACTGAAGCAGCGGTCGCACGTTCCTAAGTACGCGTCGATCTTAGCGTCACACTTAGAGCAGTGTGTTACTTCTCGATTAGCCCCGATGGCTTTCATTGTAAAGTGAACGAACACAAGCATCAGTACAGCACCGATAAAAGCGAATAGAAAAATCATCACTAACTCCCCGGGCCAAAGAATACTAGAGCGAGACTGCCGAGTCTGCCTCGAAGCACTTGTCGCACAAGTCATAGTATTCAGTGAGGTCAACACCACACTGATTACAGTGATTCATTTCCTTCTTCTGTCCAATAAACCACTCCTTGTTCTTCCTGATAAGTCGCGGGAGATAGAAATACAACATGATGACGATGATAAAGATTACTAATGCGTTCCATTGAGGTAGCATTACTACCTTCCAGGGCCAAAGAATACAACAGCCAGTATGGCTAGAAAGAACACGAGTGCTATGTAAGCAGGAATCCAGATAGATAAGTGCCAGCGTATAGGTGATTGGATTACGCGCCGTCTATTGCGCTTGAATAGCTTGTCGTCATTGTAAGGTGGAGTTGGGTAGGTCATGAGTGAATTATGTGGTCTAAGGTGCGGGTTAAGTCCTCAAGTTTTGCTATAAGACCCACGCGTCTTTCCCATTCCTTGTAAGTAAACTTACCGTCTTTGTACTCTACTATTATAAGGTTGATGTTGTTCTGCATACCTACTAACTTATTTCTAGTGCTATCTTTCATCATGTCTTTTCTCTCCACATTATGTCGCTCATTTGCCACCTTCTTCTCGTATGGGGAGGCCTCCATGACTTACAAGCCAACACGTCCCCGTCTTACCCGCTACGCCTTGTTGGTATCGCTCATCATCCACAATACAATGTCCGTCTTTGTCAATGTGCATTTTGATCGCAGCAGGGGAGTCCTCCAGTAGCGCGGTGAGTAGGGCAGGTACGATGAAGCCCGGTATCGACACTGGATGATCGCCGCCGTAATTGACTAGAAATCCTCCGGTATCCGACACCCGCAGTACCTCGATCTCGCTCATGGCTTCAGCCCTTTCATGTCATCACCTATCCGGTCACCCGAGGACAAACATTATTAATTTCACGAGCTAGATAGTGATTGACTTCGCCGTACCACAGCAAGTGAATTGTGAAGCAGATCATACCACAGATTATACAGGCACCAGCTACTAGAATTAGAGTGTTCATTCCGTTGGCTCCCAATCATTAGGCATCATCGCGATGTGCCAGTAGCTAAGGTTGTTGCCGAGTTCACCTTGATTGTATGCGTAGATTTGCAACGCTGTCTCAGCGTGAGTGCGAGTCATATACGCCTTCAATAGCGCACTATACTCAGCGAGTAGTACGGTCCGAGTGATTAGCTTGGACACCTGACCACCCTTGAGTTGGTACAAGTGGACGTACTTGACGCTGCCCACTACCTTGCGGCGAATCACATACCAATTCATTCCGTCCTTCATCAGCGACCTCGTTGAGTGAGTACACGTCGTAGATTCCAGCCATAAAGCCTAGAGCTATGAGTGATACCAGTATAGAGATAAAAGCGTAAGCCGTAGGTCTGTCCATAGGCTCGTCCATAGGATAGTGAGTTAGACTTAAGATAGACAGCATGAGAATGACAGTCAGTAACATCAGCACTATAGTAATCATTATTCTTCCTCCTTCTTCAAGCCCCTCGTAACCTTGCAAACAATCTTTGGATAGCAAGAAAGCATGGCTACTACTACGGCAGGAGCAAGAAAGATCCACAGTACGGCGCCAGTCCAACACTCAATGACACTGTACTTCTTGGCGAATCCAGAGTGGCGCAGCCCTCTTGCACACTGCTCTCCATCTGCACACTGAGTCTCACTTAGTACGACGCCAGTTATAAAAGCAAACACTAAGTAAACAAATGCACTAAACCATATCGCTCCAGTGGTAGTCATTATTCTACCTCCTGCCACTTAGGAGAGGACACAAGCGCGACCTTCACAACCTTAAAGTGGGATCGAGCGATGTTAAGTTTCCCCTGTGCCCAAGATATTTTAGAGTAGCAGTCAACAACAAGACTAAAGGATTGAAAACGAGCGGCATCTGCAATTTGTTGGCAGAATCCAATCGCGCCTGTTGAAACATCGTGGAACGTGTAGTAGCGGCCTGAGTGCTCTTCCTTGAGTACATAACGTCGTACTGTCTCGTTACTCATTCTTCCTTCTCCTTAGCAGGCTGACAAGTATGTGCTCCCGGTCCAACCATCTTCTTACATCGCGGACACTGTACTGACCTTAACCCTATACATCCACAGTTGGGGCGTCCACAATTTGGGCAAATCAGTGATTCAGTCTCACTCATCCCACTCTCCAATCACCTTTACTCTATGGGTTCTCTTTCGCAGTACATACTGCACTCCATTCTCATCTTCAACCACAATAGAGTGGTTGGTTTCATAGATCAACTTGCCTATCTTCGGTACATGATGGGCAGTGCGACACTTCGGACGCTGGATGATCTTTACCTCCTTAGCCACGAGTGCTACTCCTTCCAAATAGAGAATGAGTTCGAGAGAGCTAGTATCAAACAAGCTAACCCGAACAACGTCACTGTCAGTACCTGAAGGTTAGTTCGACAGTGAATACGAGAAGGTGAAGGTCCGCATATACTACGCGCGGAAGTCGAAGGTCAAGGATGAGTCCTAACGCTGGTTTCTTGTGTAAGTAGCAATAGAAATCAAAGTTAGGGAGGGATGTGCCAAAATAGTAGTGACGTTGGCGCATTGGTGAACTTTCTTAGTAAGAGGGAGAGTTAGGTACAACGGGGAACGCAAGCTAATGGGGTATTTACCAACCGAATGGATGGCAGTGAACGCCCACACTTAGTACATAAGCCGGACGTATTAGGTAGGAGTGCAATCTCTTGCACTAGATGGTTGAATAGAGTATAGGACATGAACGCTGTTCTTGGACGCCGTAGTTTCTCCATGCCGATGATAAACTCGTTCTCGTTGGCACCAACCGGAACGAAGGGTGCAGTAGCACATATCTCAATGAGTGTGATCCAATCTGGCTGTACCACAACGTCGATAGGGAGTCTAAGTTCAAGGTGAGCAAAGAGATCCACCATCCACTGTTCCGCTGTTGTTAGTCCGGCGATGAAGTCATTTAGTACTTGGCAATCACTGACCATTTCAATCGTCCAGATTTTCATTGTTTTAGTTCTCCACTCTTGTAGTAGTAAGGATCGTGGTCATGACTATTAGGACACGGGCACGGCGGAACTACAAGACTCTTTATCTCCTTGAGTGTGAGTCCATCAGCTATCGCTATTTCAGTAACATCTTCAACGCCACAGTCTAAGCACCAAGCACCCGGCCATCCACTCCATCTATGTGGCATAGTCTACTCCGTGTGAGAGTTAGGAAGCAGTAGACAGGCTGGCCCCAAGAGTGGCGAAACGCGAGTAAACCAACCCACCTACTACAACCTCGCTTCTTCTTTGTCCCTGATATTACCTACTACATGCAAGGCTAAAATCTTACATTGTGGCCTCCAAATATGAGTAGACATACACGGGCGGCAACGGGACGAACCGCTGCCTCTCACCCCTCTGTTATCGGCTGTCAAGAAGCCGAGCCTAATAGACTATACTTAGACTCACACAGGCACACACACATGCGTTTACCTTATGTAACAGAGGAGTGGAGAATGTAATTCTTTAGGCCAACCTTAGTGAACGTAATTTTGGAGCGGTCAAGCCTCCCATCGCCACAACTCAAAGCGCGCAGTCCAGAAGATCAGTGACAGATCCATGACAAAATAACTCCTTGTTGTGAAGTCAAAGCGTAGACCTATAGCTGGTCTCCAATGGAAGCGAGTGATTAGACTGTGATTGATACCTCTGAACAGGTCAGCTATATCTCTCAATATTTCAGTCAATATTTCGATCAACTCAGTCATGCTACTTTCTCCTCGCTCTTAGCTGTTGCTGCCTCTGCCGCCCAATGGTCCGTGATGTATGTGCCACCAAGTGGCTTGGCTCTTACACCCTCGTTAGCTCCGGGGGTAGTATTACGACTAGCGAAATCCTTCCAGCCCCAGTAATGAGTGCTGAAGTTCCATCGCCTAAGCAGTGAAAAATAGGCAGCTCTAACTGGTGCTCTGCGGTTACTGCCCTGGTTGTACTCTACATCTGGGTTTTTTGCGTAAGTTCCCCTCTCTTGGGTAGCTAAGAACTTGAACCAATCCGCAGGCTTGTGAGCTAGTACCTTAATCATCTGCGTTGGTCGTGCCTTGTAACCAAGTATAGTATCATACTCACAGACAACTCCGTACTGCTTACGCACGTTAGTAAAAGCCTTGATGCCTCGAACTAGAATCTTCTCACACTCAACAGGGTTGCACTCATTGATGGCTTCTTCGATCATAGCTCGGTCGTTGAAGTCAGCAAGGAACTTATCAGCACAACCATCACACTCCCATAGTCTGTAGATATCACGGGAGAGATTGAGTACTAAGTGAGCAAGAAGTGGATGCTCCAACCACCACGGAGACAGAGTACGATACTCGTAGCTCCGCTTATTGACTCTGAACTCACCGGCCCTACCATATCCAATCATCATGCGCCGAATGAGTGCCGCTTCTTGGTTACCCATACGGTACTCAAATAGACAGCCTACTGTACCTAGTAGTATGTCATACATCTGAGTCAGCTTGACTCTCTCGTCCTCACTCTTAAGGATTTCTAGAGCACTGAAAGGCTCGCCGTTTCTCATGTTATTGAGTACCGTAAAGTGTTGGACACGCCTTCCATCAGCACCAACAGGTGTATTGTAATCCAGCGTTGTATAAGGTTTCCCGCTACTCATGTGTAGATGCCCCCCAATAGAGCGGAACTCACACTCTCGGGGGTCGATGAGTGGGCGTACCTCAACGGTCTCTTGATTCATAACTAGCATAGCGGGCGAACAACCGAACTCTAGTACCTCTGCTTTCCTGTTGCTACGAGTGACAGGTAAAGCGGGGGTAGTGCAGAGATCATAGCCCTTACGAGCTGATGAATCAAGCAACGTGCCGAACATACTACGAATCAACAGACCTAATCTGTCAATGACATGCTGTGCACAGGTACCTGCTGATGGCTGTAGTTCTACAGCTACATTGTCCCATATTATATTGTTATTGTTCGGAGGAGTCTTCTTCTTGCTGTGTACCTTACACATTTCCACATACTTCTTTGCTCGTACTACTGTACCTCTAGAGTTAACAATGAACAGTTCGGGGTCGGTGCCAGTGACGCAACCGACTCCAAGATGTAGGACTGGTTCAACCTTAATAGGCAGAGTCATTTAGAAAACCTCGACTTGATGACAGACAAGACCTCACGACCATCATACTCTTTAGCCTTAGCATTACCACGCTTCACTAGGAAGTAATGGAACGGCCTAGCCTGATGGTATGTACACCTAGTCATGCGCTGGCCTGCCTGCTTGCCTGTTTTGTCCGCATAGTAACGTGCCTTTCGAAATAGGTCTATCCTAGTGATGTCAGAGAACTCAAAGATTGCTTCCGACAGAGTATTGAACGCCTTAGTTGCCCGAGAACCACACATCCCATTGTTGAGTGGGTTGTCGTACTCTACATCCCAACCCGCTTTGTTCAGTAGCCCCCAATGAAAGGGTCTCATAGAGTTGAAGTCAGCGTGGCATCTAGGTTCGTAGGTTACTCGCACCATCATACCCACTCATTGGTAAGATTAGGCACATCAGGTGGCTCTGGTGGTTCTGGTTCTTCTTGTTCTATTCTCCTTGCGGCGTCTAGTACAGCATTGAAGTCTGCATCGTTAAGATTCTCGCCTGCTTGGAGAGCCTCTGCTACTTGACGATCTATTGCCTCACGATTACGCCGCCCTTGACGTTGTTGCTCAACAGTAGGCGCAGGTTGTGCAGGTAGTGGTGCATTAGCTCCAAGAGTAGTACCAAAATGTACTGTTGTATTGTGCGCTCTCATACCACCACCAATATAGCCAGGCCTAACAGTGAATACCTGCTCTGGATCTCGCGCCTCCCCATCTTCTTCATCCCCCAGAGCGGCTCGCCGTGGTCGGTGCCGTGTTGGTGCTGGTTCATACGCTACTTCAGGTCGGCTCCACGGTGGCTCGTTTCTTGACCTACAATCACACTGAATAGGTAGGCCACCGCATGATGGACAGAAGGTGAGTTCCTTAAATCTGTTACTCATCTTATACAGCTTACGAGAAGCAGTCTTTACATACTGTTGCACGTACATAGACTTATCTTCCACGACCTCAAGGTTCTCAAGATCCTCAGACTTCCCGCAATAAGTGAGTCTGTATGACATGATAGAGTCACAACCCGAGCGCACTGGAAGCTCGCAGAAAGCAGAAGGTTCTTGTTCTTCCAGTCTTTCTTCTGTCTCATAGTCGTACTCAAAATTGCGACAAGACTCTTGCCGCCTTACTATTAGTGCTCTGGCTTTCTCCTTGTCTTTGGCCTCTATTCTCATAATTACAGTCATAGGTACACTGACTCTATACTGCGGCATTGAATACGTGCCCGGTCTTAGCGCAGTGTATTAGAGGGTGAACGTGGTCAATGTGAGAGCATAGGTTGTCGTTGCAGAAAGTCTGCTTACATCCCTCTGCCGCACACTTACCAATAGACTGATGCACTGGTCGTCTGTCACTGTAAGCACCATTTGCAAACTGTCTTGCCCCTCTCCCATAACTACCTCGATTACCGTAGCTCTCGAAGGCTACTTGCATGGAACGGAAAGAGGTTAGTGCTTCCTCATACTCCAGTGCTACCTCTAGTAGCTCCCAAATAGGGTCATCATCTTCGGCGGCTTGAGCTATAGCCTCACCCATTGGTACTTCAAGTGCGTCCTCTAAGTAGATATAAAAAGCATCAAGAAGTTTAGCACCAGCGAACGACGCAGGGTTTGAGCTTGGTCTGGAGTATGGGTGTCTAGCTAACTTGTCATCGACGGAACCAAACGGCTCTCTCCAGCAGTCCAAACAACAGGTTAGGTACTCACCGCTCTTTGATTTCTTGACTGTAGTATAGCAAGAACTCCAGAATCCTATCTTACTATCACAGTCGAAGCACTCGACACCATCTATGATGTCGAACATATTTATTACGTCGTAGTTCCACTTGAACTTCTCCTTTTGAGGGAGAGCCATCAATTCTGAAGCTATTTTACTCATCTTGACTCTAGACATCAGTGAATCCTTTCGCGCACTTAGCGCAGACGAACGGCTTGTCTTTGATCTTTGGGTTGGCAGTAAGTGCCACTGCTCTAGCCACATCCGAACTAAGCAAGCAACCCCAGCAATAATAAGACTCATTAACAAAAGCACATACTGTTGAGTTGATAGGGAGATTATCTCTTGTGACATTTATCTCTCTCGGATTATGTGCGAAGGTGAGGCCGTAGTGTCCACGAACCCACTCGATACACCCCTCACAAAGACAGTCTATACTGTGTGGTGGGTTAGGGTTGATGAGTATATTCTCTACGTCCTCAAGAGGTTCAACGAAGAAACTAAAGTTAGCACTATGTATCCTCTCTGAGCCTTTCTCAACTGTCTCATTTACATACGCATCGACCTCTCGCCAAGCTACCTTACACTCGTAACAATCACAGGTATGATGGTGCTGTGGTAGAAAATCCTCAATGGTAGGTTTTGACATTGGCGAAAATAGACTGTCTAAGACCGTGCTGGCGTGCTTCTCGTTCGATACGGGCAGCGTCGATGACTGCTTCTTCGGTAAGAGAGAGGCACTGCTTACCCTCCCTAGAAGTAGAGTCTTTCGTATTCTTCCCACGTCTCGCAGTGTTGCAAGCACTTACGCTCGCTGCCGGGGTAAAATTTGAAGGTCGGAAGCCACTGTTCGAGAACCAAGCTCCAGTATCGAAGTGATTGACACCCCTAGCTTGGTTGATGATGTAGAGCTTACCCTCTCTGTCAATGAACGCCAGCTTCGATCCGCCGATGTAGTTAGAGATCATCTTACAGATCAGTTCATTCTGTAAGAACTTTGGGTATCTCTTAGCAATAGGTGCCAGTATCTCTCGGCCAAACTTCACAGTGTCTACCTCATCACCGCAACTGTTTTGGAAGTTCCTAAAGAGTCCCGGCATACGGATGGAGCCATTGTGAGCGAAGGCTAAGTCATCAGTCACCTTGAATGGATGACAGTTAGCCGCGCTTATTGACCCATGAGTAGCGATACGAAAGTGCATAAGTACAGCAGCTCCTTCACTATGAGCCTTCTTGTACTTACGCATCAAACGACCCAAAGATTTGAGTGATTTGTATACCGTGAACTTACCATTGAGGACATAGGCTATGCCCATACCGTGGCTGTTGGCATTGGCACACTTCTCAATGATGTCGTCAGGTATAATGTCTTTGTCTTCACTAAACGGTGCTGCAATTATAATACACAAGGTCAGTCTCCTCTGAATTGCTTAAGGTTATTGGTCTTCATCTTCGGGTACTGTTTGCTAGCACAAAGAAAATCAAACAGAGCCATGTATTCTTTTCTGTTCTGGTCTACAAAATCCAGGAACGATAGAAGGTTTAGCTCATCGTTTGATACAATCAATGACCAATCAAACATGGCCCACATACACTCAAGGTTCTTCTGAATAGCGGCCATGTTTAGTGTGCCCTTGAAGATCCTTATTTCCACACTACGAGAGCCATTAGTGTTGATGGCTACGTACTTATCATGTGGGTCGTACCTTACTCGACCATCCTCAGGGTCAAAGAGCTGGTGTATATCAGCCCCTCTTGCCTTCGCAATGATTGCTGTTCGAGTCTTACCTTCCTTGCTGAATGAGCAGTACCTCTCCATCCAATCATCCTCTTTGCGTTGGCCTACTTCACAGGCCCACGATGAGTTCTTGATTAGCAAGTAGAGGAACTTATACAACCTCGCTTGAGTGAATGATGAACGAGACAGATGTATGTGCATACCACAAGTCTGATGTTTGTATGCTTGCATATCATGCTTGGACTTGAGGACTTGCAGTGTAGTGTCTAACTGCTCCCTCAATGTCTCGTACCAGTAGTGACGAGTGAATGGCATAGTGATTAACTCTACGCCTGTAGTTAGTATGCCTTGCCGCGTGATACTACCATCGTGAACAGCATACATTCCTTCTTCTCGATTCACTACAGCAGCGGCGTCATGTACTAGCGCGCCTGTTGTTGTCCCCATTTCTAGCTCGATGCCAGTGAATAGAGTACGATAGTCTCGCACTTCTTTGTCACTGCTATAGAACGTGAAGCGGGGCTTGTAGTTGTAGCGATAGAGACCTCTGTCTACGTCACAGTTAGTACAGTTCTCGTTCTCGGAGAACCTACCGCAACGGTGACATATATGCAGTGCCCCACTACAGCCACTACATATTAAGTGTCCATCATCTGGGTCAAAGTAGGACTCATTTGCTACAATGAACGGTTGGTCACACCAGCCACACTCTCGTATAAAGGTGGCATCTTCACGGCACTTATGACATAGCTGTGCGTAGTGGTAGTGATCGTGGTTAGCGGGTATAAGGTAGACCTGTGCGCTAGTGAACTTCTTCTTGCAACCTGCACACCGAGAAGCATAGTCTACTAGCTCTTTGCTATACGTCGCAAGTCTTTTCTTTTCTTCCCACGTTCTCCCGCTCTGCTCACGAGAGGAAGCCCAGAAGCCATGTAGCAGCAGCCAGTAGTCACTCTTTAAGAGCTTCTCCTTTGGCTTAGCAGGTAGCTCCAGTGGATCACCGATACTAAATGGTGCCATCAGTACAGCGATAGCTTCCTTCACTGGTGTAGATAGGTCACTCATTAGAGTCTTACGTCTAACGCAGTGAATTAAGTACCTGTTTACAGTACACGGCGCGCAACCACATTGTATACTGACTAGACTTACGTGTGGTATACAGTAGTTACCTACTGAGGAGATATAAGTAAGCTCACAGTTTGCCGGCTTACCACTTGTCAATTCACATGCCAGTTCTTTGTTAATTTTTCTGTGGCACATATCTTTCGCCTTGTAAGATTTCATTGCATCGGTCGCAGTGGATCAACCAATTATAGCGGAGAGTTGGGGGATCTTTAGCATCAACTAGAACATAGTCTTTGCCTCCGCTAATCCGTATCCCTGTAGATAGTTTGTTTTTACGGACGATAACTGTTACCTCTCGTAAGAGTCGACGGTCAAGGTGTTTACAAGCTACGGTGCTACTGTATGATGTCATTTCTTGTTACTCCCCGGTTTTGAGTATCCCTTCTCGTTCATAGCACCTACTCGTTTCATAAGTTCTTCGTACCACTTGATACGCTTTGCTAAACGGATGCGAGACTTCTGGCCTTTCACTCTACTACCTCCAGAATTTCTCCTTTAGTGGTGGCTTTGATAACAGCCCACTGTTCAGGTGAATAGGTAGTTGTTGACTCGCACTTTATGTTTGTGTGTGCCATCATCTTAATGATAGTCACATCAATACAACCATCGGAGCGTTCATGAATCCAGATACCAACTTCGTGCATCCTTTGGATGCCTTCCATTGAGCCGCCCCTTTGGATGTACTCACGCTTGAGTCTACTTAGGAACTTCATTTTTCTTTGTCCTCTGGTGTAAGGATGCGGACAACATCTACTACCATACCTGCTTTCGTCATCTTGTCCGCAACTCGTTCTGCTTTTTCCTTACTGTTGTCGTGGTAGAAAGTTAGAACCGTGAACGGTTCCAACTCACCTTGTCCTTTTACAATTTCTCGAGTTGCCCACTTCACTGCCATTTTGTCCTCACTCTCTTGCTGGTGTGCCTCATCACGACAGTAGTTTTTCTAACTCACTCATGTTTTACCTTCCTCTCGTATGGGGAAAAGCCCGTCCCGCTCCAGTGCTCGTCGTAGAGCGTCGGCCATGTGTCGGCCCATTGCGGCTGATACGCAGTCGATAGGAAACTTGTTGCCGTTCTGATCTGTGAGATCGCGTGCGCCTTCTGGCAGCGGCCGGAAGATGGACTCGGGCCATGCTTGCAACCAATCGCTCGACAGCTTGCGAACATTCTCCACCGCCCCCGCGTCCTCCAGTAGTGCAGCGAGTAGGGCAGGCTTGGCTCCGGGTGTGACGAACCCCAGTGTATATGGCTGGGCATCAGAATGTACCCACAGTGTGCCCTCGGGTTGCTGATTCGCTGCTATCGTCAGCCGCTCATCCGACACCCGCAGTACCTCGACAGCGTTTTCGTCGTCATGATAGATCATTCTTTACCTTCCTTCTGTCTTTGCTCATAGTTATGAGAGGAAGTATCCCACTCAATATCGACACCTGCCCCGCCGTACTTATTAGCGGGGCGAAGATCGGTGTCGGGCATCAATGAGCACGGATCATAAAAAGGTTTCGCTCTTATGTATTCATCTACTGCCAGAGGGGATCTAGGCATCAACAACCTCTGCTTCCATGTTATCAGGAAGTGTGCGGGGTACGTCAGTTAAGTTAAGTGACCGTGCAAAGGCATTGCCGTAGGACTCTATTGAATTCCGTGTGGTCAAGCCCGGTGCGGTATTAACTTCGAGGACGTAGTACCTTCCGTCCTCACCGAGTATCAAGTCAACAGCACCAAAGTCCAGACCCAACGTGGCAACGGCATTGATCGCCATAGTACGAGCACGAGTATGGAGGTTCTCGAAGCCGATGTGTCTGAAATAGTTACCATTCCACGCAACAGGATCATACTCGAAATCCTCAGTGATGATCTTCTCTTGCGTCTTGATGATCCTGTTGTTAAAGATATGGACTCTGAACTCTCTTGCCTTCGGGATGTACTCACTGTAGAACTTTCCGGCTCTGTTCCCAGGTGCATCCAATGTCTGGTAGATGAACTCAATATCCGTACCGCCGAAGCCCTTGTCACTTCTCAGTAATGACAGTGGCATTGGTTCCCTTGAGAACGCCGGGGTTTGGAGCCCCGCATCAGTGAACTCAGTTAGGGCGGTGAACTTATTGGAAGCCTTCTCGATGGCCTCACGTCGGTTGATTGTACTGCGGGGAATGTATCGAATCTTACCCGTGTTTCCCCAACGAATCAGATTGTCCTCTCTTGTGTCAGGGGCAGTGGCACCGTGTGCGATACCCAAGTAGGCCGCTAGTATCCTACCAGTAGGACGGGTTGAACGATTGTAAAGTAGAAACATTATTAGTCGTCATCTCTCCAGAGATAGTTTGTTGAGCAAAAGTTTCTCAACAACAGAGCTCCAATATATAGGAGAATACCGCCAGCTCCGATCAATCCCTTAGTTGAGGTCGAGTGCTGTCAGTCCAGAGAGAATCTCTTTACTCTCCTCTGGCTCTAGGATTACCATGTTGCCTACCTGCCTGTCCTCAGTGTAGAGCAGGGCTACTGTGTTCTTCCAACCGGGCATGATACAGGACATGAACAAGCACATAGATGCATGCTCATCATTTTCTCCCTGCCATTCACCGTGCTGGACAAACACACAACCCAATGCTTCCTCTTGCTCCATCACTCTATTGAGTTGCTTTAGTGCAGCATCGTACTCAATATCGGCAGAGTATCTAGGGTAGTGGAACTGGACTTTCTTGTCTGCCTTGTCAGTAAGCAGAACAAAGACAGCGTTGATGTCCTCATCGCCATCATTGATTTTGTCCGTGAAAGATTTCAACAGGTCAAGACGTAAGTTGATTAGGTCTTCTCGAATGGTCACCTTGTCTGTAGTTGTACTCATGGTTCTGCTCCTTTAATGTGTGGTGGCTACGGTCCAGCCATCGGAACGCCAGAAGGTCTTCATACTAACCTTCGTGTCCTTGCGTGTTCCATCCACAGCTTCCAACATCACGTACTCATTTGGTACATACTGGGTGACCGCATACAGCGGTCGTGCTACATCGCGGGCGTCCAGTGATCGGACTATTGTGCCCACGATAGGCATACTTAGCATGAGTTCTCCTGCGCGTAGGTATCGGGACGGCTCATCCACCCCTTCACCCCTATGGTATCGGCTGTCAAATGTCCGAGGCCACTTAGACTCTGGGTATACACACGTGTGTGTTGTACTTATTGTATGCGGAGGTCTTAAGGAACGTAATTTGGCAGCCCGAGCAAGCGATGTGATAGCTGGTCACAGTTACCTGGGTGTGTATCTAGTGAACGTAATTTGGCAGGCGGATTGAAGGGCACCATCAGCATAGTATCAGGGTCCATTTGGAGAAGACATGTTGACTTCTCTGTGTCCGGTGCAGTGCGGGCCTTGTGGAAGTACAGCATCACACGAGAGGGGTTCTTTCTTTTGAGTGACACAAGCTGCATCGATGTGTCGGTTGAGTCGATCCAATCTCCCGAGCCTCGGAAGGCTTCTTCGGGGTCAAGAGATTGCTGGTCTACTATTGTCTTCTTGTCATGATGAACGAAGAAGTGCGTGACCTCCGGGAAGAGCTCTACTACCTTGGAGTATACTATCTGAGCTGACTCAGAGTTGTTCTCATTCTCCCGGTGTATCTTACGAAGGGTATCCCAGATTATGATGAGGGGCTGGAGCTCATTGATCTTGATGACGAGCTCGGACTCACGCTCAAGGTTACAGATGTTAAGCACACGGGGGAACACATAGTACAGGTCGTCCAGCTTCAACAGCTTAGACACCTTCTGGATACGGAGTTGTTGGATCTGCGGTGTCATGTCCACCTGGACCTTGACTACTGGCCCCCGACTAGTGGGGTAGCGCCCTAGAAATTCACGCCCCGTTGTTATGGAGTTAGCTAAGGTCAAGCAGAGCTGGGTCTTACCAATCCCCCGCTTCCCGTGTAGGAGGACCAAGCCCCCGAGTGGGATGATAGGCTCCACTAGGAAGGTCGGTCTCTCGAATTTGTGGTTCGCTAGCTCTTCCGCTGTCCATAGTTTTCGGTCTTGTTCTTTCAGCAGCATCACGCTCACACATAAAGGCTACAATGCGGAGGACTATGTTCTCTAGCTTCTCTGCATTAGGTGGATACATCTCAGGGAACTCATCGAGTAAGATTGGCTTGCATAGTCCGAGTCGTTCGGTCGCTGTAGTTGCGTAGATGATGTCAACTAATGAGTGGAGTACGTACCAGAGTTCTTGGCCTTTAGTCACTCTCTCTACCTCGGCCTTTCTGTGCGTCTCTGTAGCCGTTGTTATATCCTGTAACTATACCGTCGTTCCAGCCATCTTTGTAACCCTCTTCAGATAAAACATCCGCATATATATTCCAGCACGCTAAGCACCCACATTTAGGCGCTCTTGTACCTTTGTACTTATCTGCGTAGCTACACTTCTCTAGTTGTTTAGACATTCAATGGCTCCGTAGTTGCCCAGTTCTCAGCCGCTACCTCTATGGCTACTGGTATGTAGATTTCTCTTCCACGCATCATAAACTTACGCTCCATGATCTGCTTGACCTCGGCGCCTACCTCGGCGGCTAGGTCCTCACGTACATGAAGAATGATCTCATCGTGGACCTGGTGTGCTAGTGTATGTAACCCGTAGTAGTCCAGTTTGTTCCATATGTCTAGCCACGAGGCATTTACAGCTGAGGCTACAGTGGACTGGCAACGCCAGTTGACCATCTGCTTGAGTCTATCGTGGTCATCAGGATGGTTGAACTGTCGACGCAGGCCGAATGGATTCTCTAGCCAGAAGTTGGCCTCTCTACCCTCTTCCCACACTGTCTTCCACCACTCTTCAAGGGGGTGGCGCTCAAGGTGGAGGTTGAGTAGGCGGTCAGCTTCAATGAAGGTGATCTTTGTACCTGTCTTGAAGTAGTTGCGATTCACTCGGGTTTGGATAGTGTAGGCTGTAGCCAGGTAGTTACTACCGTACTGGATCTCCTTGCATATGTTGCGCTTCATCTCTGTGACCTCGCCGAAGTATATCTCCGAGTGCTCCGAGTGAATGTCGAAGCCGGCGATCAGCTTATCATAAAGCGTCCAGTCTTGTGAGTCAGCTGCACCTATGACTGCCTCAGCCTTCTCGTAATCAGCGAGGAGGAACACGAAGCCTGGGTCGGGGATGATTACTTCACGCAGTTTGTATAGCGGGTCTTCGAAGGCCACGTTCTTTGTTAGATTCTGCAAGTTAGTAGAGCGCACAGTAAGGGACTTAGATGACGCCAAGCGTGAGGTTGCTACACGGTAGCTCGATAGTTCTTGTCGTATCTTACCATCCGGCGCAGGCTTGAGGCGCTTGTACGCAGAGATTATGGTGCCGTCCTTCTTGGCCTGGAAGTAGTGCTCTAGTATACTAGTAGCCACACTACGTCGTGCGGCTAGAGACTTGCGGCTAGTCTCTACTGTGGCCCACTCTTCATAGACTCTTCGAAGGGTGTCTTGACTAGCGAATGAACTCTTGACCACCAATGACTTAGGTACTTGGAGCTCATTGAAGAAGAGTTCTTCTACTTGAGTAGCGGATCGGAGGTTAAATTTATATGACTCAGATTCTCCATGCCCATCGCATTGTCTACAAGTGACAAACTTATCTTTGAGTTGTGCCACTGTATTGTTATCAAGGTCGCGAACAGTAAATACTCCAAGGTAATCTTGCTTTCTACTAGGCATTCCTTCAGTGAATCCAGTACATCGCCAGCACTTAGATCCGTTACCATTACAACAATGGCATCTCTTTTTGTGTTGGAAAAACGATAGGTCTTTCGATCTAATATAATCGAGCGCAGCGCGTTCAACATCTTTTTCCGTTTTCCCCAGCCTCTTGGTGAGAAGTTTAATTCTGTCTTTGCGTAAGTCATTGTCTACTCCCAATCCTCTTTGTTGTGTAGCTATGAGTGAGGGTTGCAGAGCCATGTTGTGGAGGTACTGCTCCCATACACCCATACGCTTGGCTATTGGTACCATCAAGTCGAACAATAGTTTCGTTACCCATACATCTTGCGAGCATAGCTGAGCCATCTCATCGGGGTCAGATGTGTAACTCTTCCACCAGTTGACGTTAAGATACATCGAGGCTAAGAAGAGCAAGCCCTTACGAGTAATACGATTGTTCTTGGACGCCTTCTCTTCACTACCTGTGTCCTCTTTGCCTGCTAGCTCCGGGTACATAGCCCAGTGGAGGGCCATCGTATCGTGGCATAGATTTTCCACCGGCATGTACTCACGCCAGTTGAGGAAGTAGCTATCGAACTTGCCATTATGGGCGAGCTTAGGCTCACTTGATGACAGCCACTGCCGCATGAGTCGCTTGCGGTTGCCTCTAAGGTACCAAGGCTGGAAGTCATCGCCGCAGAACGCCGTGACCAGTAGTTTGCTTCCTCCCCATGTGGTTTCAATGTCGAAAGATACCAGTTCGTGACCGTATAGTTTGTCCATATCTGAGGGAGCGCGGATAAGCTTAGGCTCTGGCATAACCTGTCGAGGGAGCTCACCTTTAATCCACTTGGCAGCTCTTGATATATCGAGATCAAATTGGAATCCATTCGTTGGTTGATAAAGTACAGAGCTAGGGTGCAGCGACGGCATGACCCAGGTCTTGAGCTCTTCGTTGTAGAAGAAGAACCCTCGGTAGTTCATTATACCTTTAGCTCTACGTATGTGACTACCTGCCTTGGCTCTGTACTCAGACACTAAATCATACGTGGCTTCGTTACCTAGTGTAACTATAAGAGTAGGCTTGAGTTGGCGGATCAGTGCGAACAAGTCCCACTTGCCCTCAACTATTGTGGACTCTTTGTGCATGTTGAAGTTGTTGTTCCACGGCTTGTAGCCCACACGGTTAGTGAAGTTACAATCTTGTCGGCGGAGCCCGGCCTTAGCGAGACTTTCATTGAGGCGCTGTCCCGCCTGTCCGACGAATGGGCGGTCCTCGTTGATCTCATTAAGACCGGGGTCTCTTCCTACAAACAAGATAGCTGGTTCTATGTGGAAAGAACCTTGAGCGTGAGCTCTATCTACTGTGTTAAGTTCTGAGCTGATCTTTTTCATAAGGTTGGTGCAGTTGCTGATATCAACAGTTAAAGGATCATCTGGAAGCACAGACGTAAGCTTCGGCATACACCCTTACTAGTAGGGGGAACGTACACAACCTGTTGTCCCCAGTCCAACTACACCAAAGGCGCCGGGTGGACTCGCACCACCCTCGGGCTTCGGGCATGTAGCCCTTCCCTGGTGCCTGACTTCTTAACCAATCGGCAGATAACGAGTAGCGTTAGTGTCAACCGCTGTCCGCTCTTCACCTGTGGCATCAGTGTACTTACGAGTACGCTGCCTCGTGATGAACGAAGCTTCCTTACCGTTATGCGTACCATCCTGCATCGCAGCTATAAAGCTCGGCAGGTCTACATCAACACCCTCTTCGGATCGAACGCCGGGGCCAAAGGCCTCAGCGAGCCCGGCCAACAGGCCAGCACCAAGACGCAGCGCAAACTGTTCCTTGGGGAGCACAGTGAAATCCTCTACATCAAGGATAGAAACATCCTTGACACGAATCGTGATGGTGTCCTTGAAGGGACGACCATCTTCGGGCGAGTCACCGACTGGCTCTACATCTGTAAAGCTAATCTCAAGACCGGCCCAGCTGCTGTCCTTTGAGGTCTTAAGCTCGCAGTCAGCAAACGAACCCATGTATGTTCCCTCTGGGAACGGCTCGTAAACATTGTCAGCAACACTGGTTGGAATCGTACTCATTTTAAATCTCCATTAGTTGGTACGGGAATCGTTTCCCTTGTTCAATGAACTGCTAGGTACTACACTGTCTGTTCCGTTATGTTCCGGCCTTCATATTCTCCAAGCTCTGGTCTATTAAGTCTATGTATGCCTTGAAGTTATTCTCTATATGAGTCACTCCATCCGGCAGTACACCAGGAAACTTACAGTGCTTAGTTAGATCCGAGCGGACCTGGAGCATATGTTTGATCTCAGTCCTTCCGAGATTGTTGAGCTTAGCCACACGGTCAACGTACACGAATGAGTCTACTCTCTGCATGAGTTTGCGTCTGAATGCCCCACGTATCATAGGCAGTACACTACCCTCATACTCCACGCCCTCACCCTTCTCATCGGCGGACTCACCGGAGCCTACCTTTTCTTTAGGTGGCTGTACATGCCACGCCATAAGAACAAACTTAGTACGCTTGACGTTGTTCTTCCCGCCGCTTGGATGGCCCGCAAGCTTAGCTAAACTACGAGTCATCTGATCCATTAGATCCCCAGTCTTAGTGTACGGCAAGAACCTACTACCTTCCGCCATTTCTGAGGGGTCTGACACCTTGAAAGGACTCAGTGCTTCATGCCACGCTTGCTCAGCGGCTTCTGTCCCTGAGTCTAGAAGAATAGCAGCGTACTTCTCATCTTCACGGAGCTCTTTGAACAGAGATATAAGCCTCTGGTAACCAGTAGCTTTGTAGCTCCCGTCAGCGGGCTCCCATTCATCGTCTTCGATAATTATAGTATCTAAGTTATACTGTTGATACTTAGCTGACTTAACTTCACGCCCCAAGGTAGCAATCAGCAAGACTTCCTCGGGTGGTACTACCTCTGCTACAGTACCAAGGAGCCATGACTTTCCTAAGCCCGGTGGCCCAGCTATAGCGTGAATAGAGGATCTAATCGGTGCCATGTCATTGGCTTTAATGATATCAAGTGGCATGTGAATCTGTCCTTTATACATTAGATCTGGAAGAACGGTGTCTTCTTATTAGGTACGTAGTCGGTGTAAATTACACCCTCACGGAGCTCGGGGTCCATGTCACAGACCTTACCGTAACGGCAGGATCTGCAAAGTTCCCCGGCGTTCTGGGGGTAGTAGCCTAAGCCCTCGTAGAACTTGATAGTTTGAATCCACGCCCACTGATTCTTCAGTGCTTCAATGGCATGGTCAGCATCCCAGATGTACTTACTCAGCTTGAACCGGGAGCCCCCGAACTTAATGTTGGATGCGCTCTTGCCTACATACACGGAGTTAATGATGCCCCCGTGGATGGGTCGATTGAGAATGTTACGTAACACACCAATGTACCCACGGAGTTGGTTCGATACTCTATGTTCTCTAAGCTTCCAGTCGCTGAGATAGGCACTCGTAGTCTTGTGATCCATAACATAGACGTTGCCTCCACCATTCTCAACAATAATATCCGGCTTGATTGCGTAAGGGAATTTATGATGTTCATGTTCAACCTCGTATAGTATAGAGCTCTCGCCTAAGATCACCTTGCCGTCGAGCATACGAAACTTAGCAGCTAAGATGTTAGTAAAGTCCAGGTCCTCTAGTTCTATATCGATGGGTTTATATTGTACTAGGTCAGTGATAGCATAGTCCATGTAATTCTTGAGGACTATCTCCAAATGTGCCTTGGCTAGGTGTGCCTCCCATTCAGGGCACGGAACATCGTCTGTATCTCCCCACTCGGAGAGCATGGCTTCTAAGGCCATGTCACGATCCGAGAAGATCATGAACAAATCCATAGCTTCATGGAGAGCTCGGCCTGCCATAAGGAAGCGAGAGAGACCAGCAGCCTGTGGCTCTCTGAGCCCCTGGATTACTGCGTACTCGTATAGTCTAGGACAAGCCGAGATGGACCTGAGAGTCGTGGCATCATATATGTCTATGAAGTCAGAGATGTCGTCAAGCTTATGTGCCTTCTCCGCTATCAGTGGGGAGATATAAACGTGGTCAGTTAGCATTCTCTCTTCCGTTCTTCTTCGATCATCTGTGCGCGCGCGTCATTGTAGTCAGCTTCTTCTATAAGCTCAATACACAGCGCGCATATATCAGGGTCCCAGTTAGTCTCCGGGAGCTTATCATCGCACATAAGACAGTAACCCTTCATGATCTACTCCTTGTAAAATATAAAGGGGTTATCCCCATCCTTGAAATCCTCGTCGTTTTCTCCGAAGTCATCGTCAAAGTTCGCAGTCTCTATGTCTTCCTCACACTCGGTGCAGATGGTGTACTCTTGATCCTTGAGTCTCCGTCCGCACTCAGTGCAGTAGTTATACGCGCGGCTCATGTGTAAGTTCCTCTACGAAAAGGTCTGAGCAGTCTTCTTTGTATCCACAGTTAGTACAAATGCGCTTACAGTTTAGTTCCATTACTTTCAGTTCGTTGCACTGAGGACATATAATACTCTGTCCTTTAAGTCTTGTTTCCTCTATCATGTACTGAAATAAATCCATTTGATACATCTCTACCTCGGGTACTTTGCGTGCCAGTCTAGTGTCTGGCCTAGTGTTATGTCGTATGTGTCACAGCGTGCCTTTATCGGGCAGTTAGGACACACCCTCAAAGCTTTACGGTTGCTCTTAGTCATGCGGCCATTAGTAGTGTATGAGGTCACCAGCGCTGAAGGGTCTACCTTGAACTGGCTTGCGTCGATGTCTACTATTGACAGCTCTCCCTTGTTCTCCCATGCTATGAGTCCAATATTTGATATGCCCTTGAGGGTACTGTATTCTGCCACCACAGCTACCTCAACAGCCACGTCCTCGGCCCAATACATCTGCCACGACCCTGCTCTGAAGGTGACAATTTTATCACCGAGCCGGAAGTGTTCTGATGGGCCAACAGGAGTTGTAAAATAAACCTTTTGTGCCCCCAATGCAAGTAGTATTGCGTTGCCTTTTATCAGGCTGTACTTGGGCTCCCGATCTCGTTCCGCTATGTTCCTACGATGGCAGCCAGAGAGGGGCTGGAGCAGAGCTAAGCTCTTTTTCAGGCGTAGGATATCTTGTTCTAGCATGTTACCACCATATAAAGTCGTTGAGTTTCGATCTATCTCTACGCGGTCGATGCTGTCTGGTCTCCCAGTTGTACCAGTACCCATTGATCTGGGGTATGGGCCGCTGGAAGAACCAGGACACAGCGTAGATGCTAGACTTTTTCTTCTTCCAGTTCAGCAGCTTCGGCATCTCGTGCTTCACATACAGGACAGCTTGTTGCTTCACTTCCGAAGCTATCCCCGTATCGGGGTCGATTGTGTTTGACAGAGCCGTTTCCAATAAAGAGAGAGCCTCCGGGTTCTCCGCCAGCGCAGTTTGATATGATCTGTTGCACTTCCTTAAAGGAAGATGCTGTCTCAAGAGTATAATCCTTGTCATCGGACAGTATGATGACCATGCGCCGCCCTTCGTCCACAGTGATGGAGGATATTCTGAGGTCCCCAGCACGCAGCCTGTATGTAAGCTGCGGGCTAATGTCCCGGAAGTAATCATCAAGCGTCGTCTCAATGTAATTATGTGGGGCGACTCTGCGCCCAGCTTCGTCTCTAATTGTATCAGACATTTCTTTGTGTCTCCATTCTCATTTCGATGTGTTACAAATTCCTGCCATTGATCTTCTAGTCCCGCCGTTTCAAATGCTTTCCAGTAATACCACGCTGTGTGATAGTAAGGGGTAGAGTTGAACTCATAGTCGAACAGCTCACACAGGGCAGCCTTGGTTGTCCTACGTGCTACAGCAAAGACAACCATTTGTTCCAACAGAGCCTTATCTACGTCCTCGTTGAGATCCTTGTATGCCTTGTATATCTTGTATGCCCCAGCCTTTGTGCTCGGGCGGCGGAGGTCTACCATATCAAGAAACTCTCCACGGCCTTGGGTATGTCAGAGAAGCTAGAGACAGAAGCCCAATCCTGTGTCGTCTCAGCCGACAATGAAAGTCTGTAGTCTCTATTCCACGGCTGCTCCATAATAACAATGGGCTTACCCGTTGCCATCCAGGGTTCTATGAACTTGGGAGCATCCTCAACTAGAATATCAGCGTCTACGAGCTCCTTGCTCTGTGTCAATATTACATTCTTCTTGCCGAACAATTTACCTACCTTGTCCCACTTAGATGTAATATGAAGAGAGCCCGACATAGGGGATGACACAGCTATCACGCGCCCAAGCTGTTGTAGCTCTATCATAGCCTCGTAAAATCCCTCAACTGGAGCTAGAGTGTTATAGTCAAGCCTGTCCCAACACTGTAAGAAGTGCTGCTTAATACGTTTAGGAAAGTTACTGTAGTCAAACCTTGTGACATCTTCGAGAGTATAGTTCGTATCGTATAGCTTATTAGCTGAGTCAAGGTGCTCTTGCTGAGCATTGAATACTACCCCATCTATATCTATAGCTATTGTATGTGTCATACTCCGCTCCACTCTACTGTGATTGGTATCTCAACTGTGACTCTATTATTCTTATAATCAATAACACTGGCTCTTATAGGATCAACAGAATTCCGTAGCCTATGTCTGACTTCAATAAACAGATTTGCAGCCAGCTCCTCTTTAAAGCCCGCATCTAGATTTAGGTCCTGCTCCTTTACATAATCTCTACACTCTTGCATCGTTAGATCGTGTCGAACTAGTCTATGTGGATTTCTCATTCTTCTTCCTCCCCCGGTAACAGTGGTCTCTGTTCACACCTATCGAGTCGTTCATCTGCCTCGTGCGTATTCCAACAGTCAGCCCAGTAATAGTAACGCCAACGCATCTTAGTTTCTTCGTCGCACAGTTTTTGAGCGTCTATGTGAAGCATCCTCTTACCTCGGTTAACAAGACCCCAAGTATGTTCGCTCATACAGACGCTTTCAAGGTGGTTTATCTCAGCTTTGACAGCGTGGTACTGTTCGCCCATGTCTGGGTTGAAGTTCTTGAGCGTACTGAAAGAACATGACAGCCCTATAAACACCATCAATGCGTACAGTAAAACAATCACCGCTACTCGCCATTTGTTCATTCTTCCATTTCCTCTCGGCACTCGGCCTGGATTGATAGGGCGTCCGCGTATGCTGGATCATCTGCTTTCACACCCCGCCATTCATCGACGTCGTTAAGATCTGTTCTATCTAGCGCTATGAACGTAAGCATACACAGCATGTTCCATACAACGTGCGCGGCGTGGTACGCACCTGAGCCACCTTCTCCTTCATCCTTAGCTAAAGGTCCACGCTCGCAGATCTCTAACATGTGACGCATGGCGCAATCTATAAGAGAGCTGAAACTCTGGCCCTCTTTCCAATCCATTGGAGTATACTTCTCAGCACCATGCTGCCAAACAGCAGCCACAAGGCGTAGCCCGTATATAGGAGCGTACCACCAACCGTTAGGTTTACCTGAGCTGAACCGGCTACCTATACCGGGCTTCTCAGTGTTTAAGTTCTGGTTCCGTGTCGATGTAGTCTTCGTCATCTTCCAGCTCTTTGTTAGATAATTCAAGAGTTGTATCTCCGAAGACTAGATTGTAAGCCTTAGCCTCCGCCTCTTGCAGCTCTACACGGTCGATCACATTATGTTCCCGATCAACACGGAACCCGTTGTCAGGGTTCGAAGCTATCTGTATAAGAAGCTGCGCTATGCTCAAAGGTATGGGTGGTTTGACGTTGTAAACTGGCATCCTAAGCTCTCCAATAGAGTAAATGGTTGATATGATCTAGGCTTTCTACACAAAGTTTTACAGATTGTTCCCTATAAAGAGAGTCCTCTGATACCCATCTCCATTCTGCCTTTAAGTACGACAACTCCGCCTTCTCCAGGGACAAAAATAGTGGCAGTTACTACAGACCACACCGCTACAACCGGGGCGGGTGTAAGAGTTACAAGACCGGCGGCTACAGTGGGAGCTACTACGGACAAGGTAGCAGTCACGGGTGCAGGAGAAATTGTAACGGCCCCAATTACTACAGTGGGAGCTACTACACTCCATGCAGCTGTAACAGGTGAGGGAGTTAGGGTAACACCAGTACTGTACTCTACATTCCACTCAACTGCGCCGAGCTCTGTAGTGTTACGAGCAGTAGGACCACCACCTGATCTTGTACCGACAAACTTACACTCAACCAGAGATCCATCAGCGGTTCCCAGTTCAGTAGCGTTCCACAGAAATGAAATCACCTGATCTTGTGTAGTGATATTTACATTGGTGCCCGCGCGAACAAGCGATCCATCTTCCCACAACTCAATTCGACCTTCGGGGGTGCCTGTTTGACCAGTGTCAAACTCACGGACTTGTATCTTGAACTCTTGAAGATCGTTTCCAGCAGTAGGATTACCCGTTGGAGAAGCAAAAGAAACTCTGCAGTCAGTATCTACATTGTTCTCCGAGGCTGTAAGAAAGTCCGTACCACTATCATCTGGATCTTCATCAATGACCGTGACTGCGCCAGTCTGTTCAGTTGCCGATAGTATAGCATCGGGAGCTCGTCGTTCGAATGCCATTAGAGAGTAAGCCCTCCCATTCCTAGGTACATACCACCTTGGTAGACTAGTATAGCTGGTCCACCTGGACCTATAACAGTTGGTGGTACAACTGTGAACACTGCTATAACAGGGGCTGGGGTTAGGACTGCGGCTCCTGTTGTTATCACAGCATCAACAGCAGTCCACGCAGCAATGACTGCAGCTGGAGTTAGATTAGTGGGACCAAGCAATAAGCTATGTGCAGGTACAGAGAACACTGCTGTTGTTGGAGTAGCACTGAGGGACAGAGCTCCTACTTGGAGCGCAGCCGCAGGTACTGACCATACAGCACTCGTGGGTGTAGCTAAGAGAGTTATAGCCCCTGCTTGTATCGTTGCACCCGGCGAAGTCCACGCAGCAGATGTAGGTGCGGGAGAGAGGGACACGGCGCCCGTTAGAATTGCCGGGTCAACCACTGACCACGCTGCACTAGTCGGAGAAGGTACCAATACCTTGCCTCCAAGTGTAACAGTCGGCGCGGGCACTGCAAAGGCTGCTGTCACAGCTGCGGGTGTTAGAATCTGCCCTATACTTAGTGTAGCTGTAGGTACATTCCAAGCGGCGGTTACAGGGGCCGCTAAGATAGTGAACTGTCCTGCTGTAGTTGTAGCTGTTGGTACTGACCACGCAGCGATGGCAGCGCTAGGTGTCAGTGTGATCCCTGGAATAGAGATAGTCGGAGCTACCGCCGAGAACGCAGCAGCAACAGCGGCTGGCGTAAGAGTCACTGCACCAGTAGCTACACTAGGATCTTGTACTGTCAGGGCAGCGGTCACCGCAGCAGGTGTTAGAATAAGCGCACCTATGTTTACAGCTGGTGCAGGTACAGAGAAGATTCCTGTCACAGCTGCGGGGGTCAGAGTCACAGAGCCGATCGCTACTGTCGGAGCCACTACAGATAGAGCTGCTGTTACAGCAGCAGGACTGAGAGTAATAGCTCCTATACTTATAGTAGGTGCCACTACCCCGAAGGCAGCGGTAACTGCAGCTGGTGTCAATGTAGTAATAATAGAGAGCGTTGGGGCGGGCACACTAAAGTTAGCCGTGACTGCCGCAGGACTAATTGTTACTCCGCCGGGTACAACAGTTGGATCAACTACACTCCAAGCAGCCGTGACTGCGGACGGTGTAACTGTAACGCCTCCTTGTACTATAGTAGGTGCTACTACGCCGAACGCTGCGACTACAGAGGCTGGGGTTAGGCTTATTGTAGCCAGTACCACTGTTGGATTTACTACTCCAAAGGAGGCTGTTACTGCAGCTGGAGTCAGCGTGAGAGCTCCGGTGGCTACAGTCGGAGCTGGTACTCCTAGTACAGCAGCAACCGCTGCGGGTGTCAAGGTTACAGCACCTATGACAACCGTTGGGTCTACCACTGTCCATGCTCCGGTTACAGAAGATGGAGTAAGAGTAACTGTACCTATTGTAATCGTTGGGGCAACTACAGACCAAGCAGCTGTTACTGCAGATGGGGTTAAAGTTACGGCTCCACCTGTGTAGTTATATATGTCTCCACCAACTACATAATCAGAAGTAGGACCAGGGCGAAAAATCTTAACTACATTATCGGAGCCATCTGTTGCTACTATGTGATCTATAGCCGCGTAGGATATGTCTATCACATCTAATGTAGCTGTGCCTGAGCTTTCTGTTGCTGACTTAAGAACAGAATCACTGCTGTTACGAACCTTGAGTTTATAGCCCGTCGGCATATTGTTACAAAGGATATTCCGATCCTTAGTATCCCACCATTCTTTCCAGTTGGCCCAATCATTATTACAACACCCAATGATTCCTGCATGGCCTGATGTAAGAACTACAGGTGTGAGATTCTGCGACTCCGCTTGGTCAAAATCGTGGCCGGTTGCCGCGCTGCTCCCGTTGACATATATACTGAATCGGTAATCAATATCATACGCTTTATAAGGGAGTCCTCCACCAGTAGTCCCTTCCTGCACCCCCGCTGCGTCTTCAGTTACTGCGTAACCGTCACCACCACCGTCATTAGTGAGTACGCCAACAATAAGAAGTGCGTCATCCCCTCCTGACCCCGTTTCCATGTGTCCTGCAATACCGGGATAATTCTGCGGATTTCCCGCAGGTGGAGATGAGGGCGAATAAACAAGACCTTGAACCATTCGCTTAGAACGACTACTGGCACCTGTCCCGGAATGGCGCATCCGTCCAAGACCTTGTGATTCAAACTCAAGCTCTCCGGTCGTCCCATCGACCTGCACAGCACTAGTATTTGATTGCAGTTCCCAATCCGTCGCAAC
>SDBT01001999.1_pt1 | contig 36542 bp, 39 predicted proteins | sample 2277101 | NCBI WGS metagenome assembly SDBT01 (sample SAMN10404973, study PRJNA504765) | marine sediment metagenome | isolation source: marine sediment core GS10_PC15, 103 cmbsf | place: Arctic Ocean: Southern Knipovich Ridge | collected 2010 | reverse complement strand
GCATAAAGCTACGGAGGACAGGCGGGGGCCGGGGCTAAACGGCCTTGCTTCACCCTTTTACAAGTAAAAGGGTGCCACCCGGGATAATTCATAGTTGGTAGTTCGTAGTCTCCGGGATCAATCCCGAATTTCACACATACCCACCAACGCTGATAGTGTCCAATCAACGGCAAATTGGGGGGAAATGTTTTTCAAGCAAACAGAATGCCTCACTTACAATCGAATACCAAATCTGTCCCGAAGAGTAAAGCCGGCGAATTGACTTTGGGCATTATGATTGACTATTTGGCGTTTTGGGCTTAGTATTGGGGTTTGTGTGTACTTTTGGACGGATAAGGGACACAAATATCGAGAGCGCCAATGATAATCGTTGTAACTGGAATGGTCGGGATTGATAAGAAGCAGTATCTGCAGGCCGTCTGCGCGCTGGCGGCTGAGCGGGGCAGGGAGGCCGTCCTTTGCAACGTGGGGGACATGATGTATGCCGAGGCGCCGGATATTGCGCCGGGCAGGATATTGGATATACCGCTGAAGCGGCTGCATTCGTTGCGGCGGAGCGTGTTTAAGGATATTATCGCCAAATCAAAGAAGGAAACGTGCGTGATAGTGAATACCCACGCGACGTTTCGGTGGCATCACGGGCTGTTTCCGGCGTTTGACTTCGACCAGATGCGGCAGTTGGATGCGGATGTGTACGTCTGCCTTGTGGATGGAGCCGATTCGCTGCATGTTCGCTTGGAGGGCAAGGGGCCCCAGCATCATCGGCTTAAAGACCTGCTTGTCTGGCGGGAGGAGGAGATATTGGCTACCGAAATGATGCGTCAGGGTGTTAATGTCGAGGCGGCGTATTATTGTCTGGCTCGCGGCGCCGGGGATGGGACGGTCGAGACTTTTTACCGGCTGGTATTCGAGAGCAAGCGTAAAAAGGCGTACCTCAGTTTTCCGATGACGCACGTGGTGGGTAAACCTGCAATTATCGAAGAAATCAGCAAATTTCGCGAGACGATGAGGGGGCCGTTTACCTGCTTTGACCCGGGCGATCTGGAGGAGGCGTATCTGCTGTACTATGCTAAAAAGGCGGCGGCTGAGGGGCTTGATTATGTAGAGGTTACGGCGCTGGGTAAGAAGGTCAGATTTGACCTGCGCCAGGTGACCGATATTGAGAGTGATATTGACAGCCAGATATATGCGCGTGATTTTGCGCTTATCGACCAGTCGGATATGATAATCAGCTTCATTCCTCGATTAGCAGGCGGCAGCGCGGCGGTATCGAGTGGTGTCGAGCGGGAGTTGCAGCATGCGCACGAGGCGGCGAAAGAGGTGTATGTCATCTGGCCCGCCGAGGTGAGCCCATCGTTATTCGTAACCCAGACGGCGACAAAGGTCTTCGGGGATACAGCCGAAGCCATGCAGTTTTTTGAAGAGAAGGGTTATTCAAAGTGATGCCGGAAACGAAGGCGGAATTAGCCAGATATATTGACCATACGTTTTTGAGTACGACGACGAGCGAGCAGGATGTTCGGCGGGTATGTGCCGAGGCTGTCGAGTATGGTTTCTGGAGTGTGTGCTTTTTGCCGAGGTGGACATCTCTTGCGGCGGATATTCTGCACGGCAAAGATGTGAAGATCGACGGGGTGGCGGGTTTTCCTTTTGGGGCGGATTCTGCAAAGATAAAGGCGGCGCAGGCTGAGGATGTCATCATGGCCGGCGCCGATGAAGTTGATATGGTTGCGGACCTTGCGGCGATTATGGAAGGAGACAGGAAGTATTTTGAGGCTGAGCTAAAGGCGGTTTTGAAAGTCTGCCGCTCGATGACGCCGGCTGTGCCTTTGAAGGTGATAATCGAATCGGCGGCTTTGGCGACCGACCAGAAGGTGTTTGCCTGCCAAGTCGCACAGAATGCGGGGGTGGATTTTATAAAAACAAGTACGGGCCTTAATCCGGCTGGCGGGGCAACTGTCGAGGATGTAAAACTTATGGCCCAGACGGCGCCCAAGTGCAGGATAAAGGCGGCCGGCGGGATAAGGACCGCCAAAGAGGCGCTCGATATGATAGAGGCGGGTGCTTCGAGGATTGGGACGTCTGCGTCAGTACAGATTGTCGAAGAACTCAGCAAGGGAGAAAGCTGACGATGGCCATCGGTTGCAAGCTGCATTACAGGAGCGTGCTTTCTTCGGCAACCTTGCCGGCGGTGACGCAGGCTATTTCCGAGAGGCGGTTTCCTTCAATTATTGGTGGTAATGAATCCGTGGCAGGCGGCAACAGGTACAGTATCTGGGCGGCCCAGCCGAGGGATGTTTTGCAATTTTGGATTAGGGGCAGGGAGCCTTTTGGTGAATTGAAGCGAGCTTTGGATAAGTATCATCTTGAGGATACCTGTCGAGGCGAATTGCCCGAAGGATTGTTCCGGTGCGGATGGATAGGATACTTCGGCTATGAACTGAACGGGTACATCGAGAAACTACCACAAACGGCTGTGGGTGATATTGAGATTCCACTGATACACCTTTGCTTTTATGACCGGGCGATTTGCTACGACCACGCGGAAAAAAAGTGGTGGCTCATTGCGGTCCAAATACCCGACGATAGTGAGTCGGCGGCTCGAAAACTTGCCGGTTTGAGTGAACTGCTAAAAGAAGCAGAACAGACTGAGCTGGATTTGCCGGATGCCGGCGCTTTAGGGACCGAGGCGGTGGATATTTCGAAGTTTCGCTGCAATATGAGCCGCGAATATTACTTTGAAGCCCTGCAGCGGATCCAAAAGTACATTTACGAGGGCGATGTTTATCAGATTAATTTTTCCCAGCGTTTCGATTGCGACTATAACGCCTCTGCAATCGATTTGTATCACTGGCAAAATCAGTACAATCCAAGTCCATACGCAGCCTTTGTCGGTGGTGATGATTTTTCAATTGTAAGTGCTTCGCCGGAGATGTTTGTAACTATCCGTGATGGTTTTATCACGACCAAGCCGATAAAGGGCACTCGCAAACGCGTAATCGCAGGACCCGGCGCACAGCAGGCCAATGAAGCTAACTTTGCGGACCTGGTCCAAAGCGAGAAAGAGCAGGCTGAGCTGAATATGATAATCGACCTTGAGCGAAATGATATTGCTAAGATTTGTAAGCCGGGCACGAGAAGGGTCGTCCAGGGGCGGACGATAGAGGCATATCCGACGGTTTTTCACGCAGCGGCTACGATAGGGGGCGAGCTGCGAACCGATGTTACTTTTTGTGATATGCTGAAGGCGGTTTTCCCCGGGGGGTCGATAACAGGCGCCCCGAAGATTCGGGCGATGGAAATAATCGACGAACTGGAGCCGACGCAGCGAAGCGTATATACGGGCGGTATCGGCTTTATCGGCTTGGGCGGCGGTGTTTGCTTGAATATCACGATTCGAACGATTATCATCACCTCCGGCCGAGCTTTCGCCCAGACCGGTGGCGGGATTGTCGCCGACTCGCAGCCCGAGGCCGAGTGGACAGAGACTATCACAAAGGCGCGGGCGCTATTAGCCGGAATAACTGCGGTTTCAGAATTAGCGCAGCCGGGCAAGAAAGATGTAAAAGGAAAGCGGCGCAAAATTGGAGAGGTTAAAGAGTCGCAAATAAGATGGCAAAAGTCTTCCTCAACGACAAAATCGTAGAAGATGCAGAGGCGCATATATCCGTTAGTGACAGCGGGTTTTTGTACGGAATGGGTCTGTTTGAGACGATGCGCTGCACGGGTGGGAAGGTCTTCGCTCTCGATGACCACCTCGCCAGACTTTCCAATAGCGCCAAGGAATTAGCTATAAATAATCCGTATGACAAGAAATATGTAGCAGATGCCATCGAACAAACTCTGGAAGCTAATAATCTGACTGATGCGCGATTGCGTTTGACACTTACGAACGGGCCGATGGCGCAGGGAGGTCAAAGCACAGCCACTTTGCTGGTTACGGCGACGAGATTCGAGCCGTATCCCGACGAGTACTATCAGAAGGGAGTTGGCGTTGTTTTGACCGATTTCAGGCAGAACACGCAAGACCCGATTGTAAAGCACAAGACGACGAATTACTTTTCGCGGCTGTTGGCCCTTGAGATCGCTCACAAGAAGAAGGCCGCCGAGGCGCTTTGGTTTACCGCCGATGGCCGTTTGGCCGAGGGTTGCGTGAGCAATGTATTCTGCGTAAAGGACTCGGCACTTTATACACCGACGCTTGAGACACCTGTTTTGCCGGGCATCATGAGAAAGACTGTGTGTGAAATTGCAAAGGCCGAATCAATCAAGCTTGTCGAAAAAGACCTTACGATAAAGGATTTGTTAGGTGCTGATGAAATTTTTCTCACGAACGTTATAATGCTGATTCTTCCTGTTGTAGGTGTCGAAGCCCACACGGTAGGCGACGGCAAAGTTGGGTCTGTTACAAGAAGACTTACAGAAAGTGTCAAAGAAGTAATTTCAAAAAAAGGGTGCAAATCAAGGGGATGAGGAAATGAAGATAACAGAAATAGCAGCCGAGGTTGAAAAGATTGCGCCGCTCAAGTTAGCGCAGGATTGGGACAACGTTGGGCTGCTGGTAGGTGACCCAGCCAAAAACGTAAAGAACATTCTGATAACGATTGATGTTACCGCCGAGGTTGTCGCTGAGGCCAGGCGACTCAAGACCGATATGATTTTGAGCTATCATCCTGTCATCTGGGACGGCCTTAAAACAGTTACAGCCGATGGGGCTGGTGCGGTAGTCTATGAACTGGTCAGGGCGGGCATCTGCGTTTATTCGATACACACCGCCTTCGATGCTGTCGCGGGCGGGGTGAATGATGCCTTGGCGGATTTGGTAGGTATCGTCGATGCCGAGCCGATAGGTGATTTTGTAAGCGCTCCCGGTGGCGAGCAATATAAGCTCGTTACGTTTGTGCCGGTCAACGATGCCAGCGCCGTCGCCGAAGCAATCTACGCAGCCGGGGCGGGCGCGATAGGCAACTATTCGCACTGCGGTTTTCAAACGGAGGGCGTGGGTACATTTTTACCGCTGGAAGGTGCAAAGCCTGCCATTGGTCAAAAAGGCAGGCTGGAAAAGGTTGATGAGATTAAACTCGAAGCTGTCGTACCGGCTGACAAGGTCGCTGCGGTGGTAAGTGCGATGCGCCGGGCGCATCCATACGAGACGCCGGCCTTTGATGTTTTTCGCCATTACAATGTCGAGAGCAGGTTCGGCTTGGGAAGAATGGGCGCTCTTGCCGGGGGCGAGGCGCTTTCGGTGATAATACAAAGGATTAAGAAGGTAACCGGGGCAAAGGCAATCGGGATTGTCGGCCCCCAAAAGCGAACTGTGCGAACGGCGGCGGTCTGCGCCGGCTCGTGTGGAAAGATAATAAACTCGGTCATCGCCGAAAAATGCGACCTGTATCTGACGGGGGAACTGAAGCACCATCACGCATTGGCAGCGCAGGAAGCCGGTGTAACGTGTATATGCCTGTCGCATACGGTTTCCGAGCGGTTTGCGCTTAAGAATCTTGCAAACAAGTTGAAAAAGCGGCTGAAAAATGTAACAATAAAGATAAGTAAGACAGATGCCGACCCTTTTAGGTGGAAGAATATATGACAGACGGTGTGAGTGAGGAAAGAATTGACGACGAGGTCCTGGATGACGGGCCCGACGCCGACATCGAAGGTGCCGAGCCTACAGTGGAATCGGTTACCGAGGCGGTCCTGTTTGCCAGTGATGAGCCTTTGAGCGCCGAGCGTCTTGCAGGTATCGTGGGCGCAGGGTCAGTCAAGGATATTCGCAAGTGCATCGAGACGCTTAACGAAAAGTATGATGGGGCAAATTCTGCTTTTCGCATCGAGCAGATTGCCGGCGGTTACCAGATGATGACGTTGAGCCGATACAATCACTGGCTCCAGAAACTGCTCCGCGTTCGCACCGATACCAAGCTTTCGCAGGCGGCCCTGGAGACGCTGGCGATTATCGCATACAAACAGCCTGTCATACGTGCCGACATCGAGGCCATCCGTGGTGTCGCCGCGGGCGAGATGATTCGTGGATTGATGTATAAGGGGCTTGTGAAAATCGTGGGCAGAGCCGAGGTCTTAGGCAGGCCGATGCTGTACGGAACAACGAAAAAGTTTCTGGATATCTTCGGCCTGCACAGCATTAAAGAACTGCCGAAAGTCGAAGAACTAAAAAAACCGGAACAATAAAAGGATATTGGTGGTATGGTCAGTCACAACGATATAATAAATGTTGCCAATCGCATCGGTGCTGCCGCCAATGCCGAGGCGGTAATTCTATTCGGCTCACATGCTACAGGCAATGCCGGGGAGGGCAGCGATGTAGACCTGTTAGTGATTGCCGAAAGCGATTTGCCGCGACACAAGCGAAGCCGTGAACTCTACAAACTTTTCAGGCCGTATCCGTTCGGGATGGATATCCTGGTTTATACGCCGGCGGAAATAGAAAAGGGCAGGCGAACATCTTTATCTTTTGTTTCCACCGTGTTGCGGGAAGGAAAAACGTTGTATGGGCGAACAGACTGAAATAGCAAAGCAATGGTTGGCTAAAGCCGAGAGTGATCTGTTGAACGCAGATAACAATCTTAAGGCCGAGAACGTCCCTTATGATACGGTGTGTTTCCATTGCCAACAAGCCGCCGAGAAGATGCTGAAGGCGTATTTAGTGGCCCGAGGCAAGGAGTACCCCATTAGCCACGACCTTCTTTTGATTCTTGAGCGGATTATGTCGCTTGATCCCAGGGCCGAAAAACTGCGGGATGCTCTTGTTCTTCTGATACCGTATGCCGTTGAAGTGAGATATCCGGACGACTATAGCATGCCTTCCGCCGAGGACACGCGACAGGCAAGACAAGCAGTACAAGAAGTTCGCCACTGGCTCAAAGAGAAGTGTCCGGAGGTTTTCCATGAGTGAGCTGTTTTCGGCCTGTGTAGTATTAAAGAACTGCCGAAAGTCGAAGAACTAAAAAAACCCGATCAGTAGGAATATAGATGGCCAAGCCTTCGATTCCATACGATACATCTTTGCATTCGGCGAATGTTCAAGATGATGTTCTCAGGAAAATGGACATTCGCCAAAAAGCGGAAATGACATTTGAGCTTAGCGACAACGTTCGCAGACTTGCAGAGGCCGGTGTGCGCAGCCGTCATCCCGAATATGATGATAAGACGGTCGGCATGGCGGTTACGAAACTTATGATCGGCGATTCTATGTTCAAAGAAGTGTTTGGCGATATTGAGCTTGAACCATGACAAGCCAAAATGAATTCTTAAACAACATCATTTCCGCCCTGGCCAAATCTAAAATTCCCTATATGGTCTCCGGTTCGTTCGCCAGCAGTTTTTACGGCCGTCCCAGAGCCACCAACGATGTGGACATCGTGATTGATCCGGCGCCGAATCAGCTCGACGCATTTGTTGAACTTCTCAAAGTTGGATACTATGTCAACGCCGATTCAGCGAGGGAGTCGTTGTCAAAACGGACGATGTTCAACGTGATAGATATTGAAGCCGGCTGGAAGGTAGATTTAATCATCCGAAAAGACCGTCCTTATAGCGCCGGGGAGTTTGAAAGGAAAAGAAAGTTCCCTATCGAGGGCTCGACCTTATGGGTCGTTTCACCGGAAGATACAATTTTGAGCAAACTGGAATGGTCAAAGGGGCATCAATCGCAGCAGCAGTTTCAGGACGCTCTTGGAGTCGCGGTTGTCCAGGCCGATCGTTTGGACATTCAGTATTTACACAGATGGGCCAAAGAGCTTGGGGTCATGAACGAACTGACAAAGCTTTTGTATACCGCCAAGGAAAACAGAGCCAGGGAACAAAAGAACTAAAAAAACCAGATCAGTAGGAATATAAATGGCCAAGCCTTCGATTCCATATGATACGTCCTTGCATTCGCCAAACCTAAATTCCTTATTTGTCCTCTGTGGTCTTTCTTTTGCAGCGACTCTTCGGCCTTGACCGCCACAGGGCGATAAGATTTACGATAAAGCATACACATATAAAGAAATAGAAACCCGCCTCGCCAAAATAGTAGCTCCGTATATCGCCTACTAAAGTTTTGCCGACAAAAATCAAACCAATAACGCTTAGAACAATAGCTGTAATTCTCATTTTCCTGCTCCTATGATAAAAACGTTTTTTCGCGAGTGTTTTTGGCACACATCATTTTCAATCGGTATTACCAGGGGTTTGAAGGATGCATCTTCCATGCATTAAATACCGGAATCTTAATCTTACCACCCTTCGCAAATAAAACAATCCCTTTACTATCATCGCGCGAGGGGTATATCCGGTGAGTTAAGCAAAGGCGATTATTAACAAAAATCTCCATGACGGATCGGTCCAGGAATATATGAAAATTGAGAGTTTCGTTCGGTTTTAGTTTCAATTCCGCCTCCTGCTTATAGTTGTGCCTTTCGTAAAACCATTCCATCAGACTTTTATCTAATGAGGTCCTGGATAAATCAACGCGAACGTTTTTTTTCTTCGAATCATAAACGATAGTTGTCTGTTCGGACCCATCCGGCGCACAGCAAACCTTAATGCCGAATTCTTTTGCATCTTGCGGGGAAATGTTAATATCTAATTCCAGGTCGTTTCCTTTGATATCATCGATTCTTAATTCCGAATTTTTAACGGAAAGATTCTTTTTTTGGACATGCTCAGCTCTGAGGACTTTAAGCTCTTCAACGGGTTCCATATTTAGAACGCCATTTTTATCCAAACTGAGCACCCGGGGCAGCGTCAGGGTTCCGGCCCAAGCATGCTCGGTCAGTTGTATTTGGGCCTCGCCCCAATGTGTCCGGCTGTCGTTCAGGGCTGCCCACATTATCCGGCGGCCTTTATTATCTAATAGACTTTCTGGTGCGTATCCAACACCGCTTTTCCATGTCATAGTCCCATGTTTCTCAGGATAAAATTGTTCGTTCCTGAAATCACCAATAGTGTATTTAAGTCCTTCATTAAGATACAGGAGAACATACTTGTTACCGAGCTTGAAAAAATCAGGGCAATCGAGAACCCCGCCGGGTTCATCATGATGAAAGAAGTCACCTACTAATTTCCACTTTTCCAAATCTTTTGATTTCCAAAGTGTCGCTTGCTTGGCCGGCCATGAATCATTGTCACCTGAAATGGAGTAATATGTATCGCCATCAAGCCAGGCGTGCGGATCCCACACATCATATTTTCCGTACTCCGGCAGCTTATCTAATATTATTCTGAATTCGGCCCTGTCATTATCCAGCACAAATTCAGGATAAGGAATTACGGGATTCGACCTTGACTTTTCCCAATGGTCTAAATTGTCGTCGGTTGCCTTGGCAATACAATTTCCCGCGCCTAATCCCTGGTAAATAATTGTCGGAACTCCATCTTTATCTAAGAATGCATTACCACTATAGATTGCAACTTCAGGGTCATCATCTGCCGGTTTCAAAGCGGTAGGATGAAAACGCCAATGAACAAGATCGTGACTCGAAATATGTGCCCAGCAGTCTCCTCTATGGCCCTTACGCGGCCTGTAAGGCTGAAAGATATAGAACAGATGATACCTGCCCTTCCAGTAAATAGCGCCGTTCGGATCAAAAGGATGGGCGATTCCTTCCGGTATTACAAAATGGTATCTCGGCCGGTATTTATCCTTTATTAATTTGTCTCGATACAGATGCATTGAAGAAATGTAATCTTGAATAATTCTTGTGTTAAAATCATCCTCTTTGGCCAGCGCCTTTTGGTTAAAGCTCAAACCAGCGGTTACACAGGCAGAGCCCATCAGTGCATTTTTCAGGAGATTTCGTCGATTTATTTCTTCAGCCATTTTTCACTCCCATCTGGGATTTCCCATATAACATTTTATATCTTAGCTCAGCTACGCCGCTGAGCCTCATTTCCAATATAATATCGCGTTTGTACGGAAAATTCAAGTTTTCCGCTTATTTCCTGAAAAGTCTTTCAGCTGAAATATTCTCGAAGGACATTACCAACCTGAAAGGGAAACCTTAGCACCGGCCCGTTCCTCTCAAGGCTTGGCAATGCAATAGAGATATGTCTTACTCTCGCGGCCGACGAAATAAACCACATCGCCCTAATTCTTCAGGTTTTCCAGGACGAATTTCTTATAGTCCGCCTCACCGGTAGTCAGGCCCGGCGGGTAAATGTTGCCGCTCATATGCTCCTCGATATCGGCTTTGCGATTTGCGGGATTTGGATGCGACGAAAAGAGTTCAATCGGCCTCACTTCGTTTTGCCGCTGCAATATCTCAATCGTCTCGACCATCGCATATGGACTATAGCCGGCCTTTACAAGATATTCCAGGCCTATCGTATCGGCCTGTGTCTCCTGCGTTCTGTTGTAACTTAGCCCGATGAGTCCAGCACCCATACGAGCGATCTCCATCGTACCGCTCGACGCCTTTTGACCCGCTGCCGACAGCGCAAGGTCCATACCCATCTGGCTGCTTACTGCCGCTGCCGCGTGACGAGCCGTCACATGCGCCGTCTCATGCGCAAGCACACCCGCCAATTGCGCCTCGCTCGCCAATTGTTCCAGCATACCCCTTGTAATAAACACATACCCCCCCGGAAGGGCCATCGCGTTTACACTTTCGTCGTTCACAGCCACATAGTGAAATTCAAGTTCCGGCAGGTGGCTCACCACGGCAATCTTTTGCCCCACGCTCGTTACATAGTTTTGCAACTGCCAATTGGCGATTCTGCCGCCTAATTGCTTCTGGACTTCCGGACTGTACTGCCTGCCCACCTGCAATTCCCAGGCTTCATCAACTAACATAAGCTGATTCTCGCCGGTAACCGGATTGGTCGTGCAACCAGCGGCCAGCGCCCAAACCGACAAAATCAATACAGTCAGCTTTTTTCTCAACATGGCAATCACCTTTCAATCTGCTCGAATGCCCGAATTTTGCTTGTAAGGTCAGCAAATATCGCTTATAAGCTCTGTAATATTATGTCGGCAGGAAAAACAATGGCCCATGAAGATTTTTGTTCGGGATGTGCGCAAAGTCATGATTGCAAGGACGTTTACGAGCAGATGGGCAAGTCGCAGAGCCCTAACATAGCCAGGACAGCGATTACAGCCTTTTTGCTGCCGATAGCGGTCTTCATAGCGGCCCTTGCCCTGTCCGACCATGTGCTCAAACAGGCTGTTACCGGCAAAAATCTGCGGTTTATCGTTGGTTTCGCATTGGCTGGGTGTGCGAGTTTTGCCTGCATATTGATTGTAAAAGCGATTAACGTTCGGTTGGCCAATTCGTCGCGATGCGCCGTAGCGGAAAGGCCGAACCCCGACAAAGTTGAAGGAGATAACAAATCGAAACTAAAGGCAGATTAACGTTCCCCGGCGGGGTCCATCCCGCCGAAAACAAACATCTCAGCGAGGCTGCTGCGATTCAAGTGGTGCCTAACCCGAAACAGGTGGCCGTTTTACTGAGCCAGCACATCGGGGCCGGGTGCAAACCGTTAGTGGCGAAAAAGGACAAGGTCGAAGCCGGCCAAATGATAGGCGACGTGGACGCTTTTGTCTCGGCGCCGGTGCATTCGCCAATCAACGGCACGGTAAAAGATGTCTGCCTGCAATCGCATCCTGTGGTTGGCCGCGTGATGGCCGTCATAATTGACGCCGACCCGGAGGGCCAAGCTCAAAAGGGGCCGTGTGCCGAACGGTTCGACGGCGGTTTCGATGTGAGCAAGTATTCTGCCCAGCAGATATGCGAGGCCGTTCGCCAGGCCGGTATCGTCGGCATGGGAGGGGCGGGCTTTCCAACGAGAGTGAAGATTGAGCCGAACCCGAGGATGCCGAAACGCACGTTGATAATCAACGGCTGTGAGTGCGAGCCGTTCATAACGTGCGATTATCGAATCATGTTGGAGTGGACGTATCAAATCATCGCTGGTATCAAGTTGGCCTGCAAAGCCGCCGGTTGTTCGACGGTCATCATTGGTATTGAAGACAATAAGCCCGAGGCAATTGAAGCGATGAGTGCGGCACTGGCCAATTGCACCGACAGCGAACATATCGAGGTTGTGCCCGTTAAAACCAAGTATCCACAGGGCGGCGAAAGGCAGTTGATAAATAGCCTGCAACAACAGAACGTGCCCACCGGCGGTATTCCGCCGATGATAGGTATCTGTGTGCTCAACGTGGCTACCTGTGCGGCAATTGCGGAGGCGGTTGTTACCGGTGCGGCTCTTACACACCGGGTGGTAACGGTAACGGGCGGCGCTATCAAAAGTCCGGGCAATTATTATACGCCGGTCGGCATGTCGGTAGCGGACCTTATTGAACACGCCGGCGGTCTGAGTGCTAACGCTGCGAAAGTAATTTTGGGCGGGCCGATGATGGGCCTGGCGATAGCGGATTTGTCAACGCCGATTACAAAGGCATCCGGTGCTGTAACAATCCTGACGAAAGAAGCAATTTACCGGGCAAAATACGAAAAGCGCCAAACGCCCTGCATAAGGTGCGGCAGGTGTATAGACGATTGCCCGGAGAATCTTAACCCCACGAAAATATCACACGCGGTAAAGTACGACCTGCTGGACGTGGCACAAGAGTATTACATGAGCGCCTGCATCGAGTGCGGGTGCTGCAGCTATGTGTGCCCCGCCAATATCGAGCTGACCGGCTACATAAAGACCGGCAAACTTCTTGTTGCCCGAGCAAAAAAGAAAGTGCCCGTGTAAGGTAAGGTCAGGAGAAGGTCATGCTTATAGTTCATGTTTTTGTTCATGTTAAGCCGGACCAGATTGAGGCGTTTCGGGCGGCTACGGTTGAAAATGCTCGCAGCAGCATTCAGGAACCGGGCGTGGCCAGGTTCGATGTTATTCAGCAGCCCGATGACCCGACGCGTTTTGTACTCGTGGAAGTGTATCGCACCGCCGATGACCCGGCTAAGCACAAGGAGACGGCCCATTATCAAAAATGGCGCGATACTGTGGCTGATATGATGGCCCAAGCGCGCAGCAGTATCAAATATAGTAATGTGTTTCCGGACGAGCAGGGCTGGGGTTAGGCGAGCTGCCTGGACATTAGAGGAATGTATAAATCGCTTCTTGCGGAACAGGCGAAATTATTTTAGCTCTCAAGAATCTCAATATCGTCTAAACTGCCCAACAGGCCGTTGGCGAGGGTAAGGTACTGAATCCTTCTTGGATTATGGCCCAATAGCTCACTGCCCACGGCATCTACCGCAACCATATCAAAGCCTGCAAGTATCAGGCCTAAATTTTTGGATTCACCCCACAGATGCGTGCCGGAAAGTGCAACCGAAGCATCCACCACGCACAGGCCGGGTCTTTTATAAAGACAAATATCCACAACAGACTTGTGTGTGGATGGAGTATGCAGTTTTGATTTGTTCCAGGACCCGCGATAAAAAGGCGCCGGCGCAATACCGAACATGTTCTTCATGGCGACGGTCGTTACCGTAAAGCTGTGGTCCTTGAGTACGGGCAGTGAGATAATATAGGCATCTTTGACAATTTTGGGAATGTAAAGTTGCTTCAACTGCAGGCGGTCTTTATTCTCAAGAAGGATGGCTTCGGCTTCATTAAAATCAATCAGCCTGATGCGATGCTTGTCAGCTAACTCAACATAACCGTTGGCGCAGAAAGCATCCATGGTTGTGCCGTTACCGCAGCCCTCACCGATGGCAATTTCCGCTTTGCTGTGCGCTGCGCAGTATCTGTAAACCGCCTCAGCGGCTTTTACATTGGTGGTTACGGGCGGCCCGTCGGCGTTCGTGAGGTTCGGCTTGATAATAATCAGCCCCGTCCGGGGCAATTTGCCACCAGCCGCTATCATATCGAGCGCCTTTGCGACGCTCGCTTCATAATCGGTAAATTTGACCTTGGCTACTACGCTCATCCAACTCGCTCCACAATTTTGCAATGAATATGCTACATCCGGGCATCGCCCAAGTCAATAAGGCTCCATGGAGGCGTATTCATTGGCCAAATCCATCCGGCTGACGTGATATTGACATCCGTCGCTGCAGGTGATAAGCTCACGGAAGAATAATTGAAAGGAAATTTGTTGGAGATTATTACAAAGACATTCGAGACGCCGAACGGGCCGGCTGAGGGCGTCTGCGTCAAATGGCCGGGCTTTAGTATTTTGATGGTGACCGGCACAAAGGGCTTTTTGGCGTGTCCTGCTATCGACGTCGATGCCTGTCAGGGCTACGGCAAAGCGGCGGCTATTATTGAAAGCTCAGCCGACAATCCCATCGGCACGCTCGAAAGGTTCTGCGAAAGGAAAATCACCAGGGCAAACGAAAATGCCCACAGCCTCGGCGTAAAGGAAGGCATGGTTGCCAGGGACGCGTTTAGCCTGATTGTGTAATTCAAGCTCTGTCCAGCTGCAAAGACGTGCTATCGGCCGTGCTTTCGCAGGAACAAACCGGCAAAAATTCGGTATTTGGGACGGCTCGCCACATTATGGGTGTAGTGGGAGCAAATTAGCTTGACATTTGCTAAAATTTTGGTATCATAGTAGTATCAGGAGATTATGAGGGCCCAAAAGGTGAAAAAAAACCCTTCAAATCGCGTTCACGAAAGCAAAGCTGCCGCTGGAAGCAGTCAGCCGGCCGTACTGCTGATTGGCAACATAACTGACCAGATCACTGACACAAAGAAGGTCGCCGAGCTCGGGTTTCGTGCATGTGAGGATATGGCTGGGGCGATTACATTAGCAGGCGCCGAAAAATTCGAACGGATTTTCGTAGTGATGTCGAGCTTCGGCCCGCGTCTGGGGTCGGCTCTTGGGCGGCTGCGGCAGGCAAGTCCGGATTCGGCGATTATCCTGCTGGCGGGGATGTATGAAGAGCCGATGGCACGTCGGCTGATTCGTTCGTCCAGAAACACAAACAACCCCGTGGATGATTACCTTATCTGTCCGGTCGATGTCAAGTCGCTCAGTAACGGCAGACAGTTGGCAACCCCGGCCGCTCGCACAGGACGAATGAGCTTTGGCGGGAGCGATTACCGGGATGCAAGGATCAGAGAGCTGGAAAAACTCGCCACAGAGGACGACCTTACCGGCCTGAAGAACAGACGCTACGTTCGGGAGTTTCTGCGACAGATTACGGCTCGTGCAAAAACAGAAGCGCTGCGGGTAACGCTGTTTCTTTTCGATATCGACAACTTCAAACATTATAACGACACCTACAGCCACGCCGTCGGTGATAAGGTCCTCAAGCAGGCAGCCGTCATGATGCGCAGGTGTTGCCGCACACACGATGTAATTGGCAGAATCGGCGGTGATGAATTCGCGGTCATCTTTTGGGACTTACCGGTCCCGCCGAATAAAAAGGAAGCAATCCAAAAGCCAAAGACCGAACGACGCAGCGCCGACGCCGGCCATCCACAGGAGGCACTGTTCATATCCGAGCGATTCAGGAAGGAACTCAGCTCGGCCCAGTTTTCTTTTCTCGGCCATGAAGGCAAAGGCGTCCTCACTATAAGTGGGGGGCTGGCATCGTTTTCGCGCGATGGTATGACCGCAGCCGGACTGCTCGAACAGGCCGACAAGGCTATGCTCGAAGCCAAAAGAAGCGGAAAAAATCAAATCTATTTAGTCGGCAAACCAATGTAGGGTGGGCCTGTGGCCCACCAGTTAATCCGGACGACCCCTGACCCCTGTCCTCTGTTTTTTGTCTTCTTGTGGGATTATTATTGTCTCCGTTGGGCTGATAAGCTTGTAGCGTATGCCTCGCCAGGTGATGGTTCTTCCAAAAGCCGAAGCAACAATGCAGGCAAACAGCACCCACGACCATATACAATTGCCTAAAATATCCGCAATGATCGCGGGCTTCATTTTGTGCGCATCTTCGGGCAGCAATCTGGTGATCATTCTCTGCCGAAGTATTGAGCGGCAGATTTGCCCCATCAGGAAGATGACAGGCACAGCCGCATAAAGCGCAAAAAGTTTTTGGCTGTTTAGACCCGCCAATATCGCAATCACCATCCCACCCCAAAAACCAGCTAACGAATAGATACTGCTGCTCAATCCAAACACCCACGTTGCCGGTATAGTAACGCGCGTGATGAGGAACTGGCGTCTGGCGAATTCGAAAAGCTTGCCCCAGGTGGTCTTTTCATAGGAAGCAACGAGACAGCCGGGCGCAAAAATAATTTTCATGTGTGCTTTCTTGACTGCGTATGACAGGCTCAGGTCATCACTTATGGCCCTTTGCCAGATTTCGGCGAGTTTTATGCGACGGAAGGTTTCCGCCCGGATAGCCATGGAGCCCCCCCAAGCCTGGTTGAAAATAGTATCACCGAGGAGTTGGGCGATTTTGGCGTTGATTGCCGACAGCGCCAATGACGCAAGGTTATTTTCAGATGGAACAAACCAGCGGTAACCGGTCGAAGCACCGTGCTTTGATTTTCGCAGCGGATAAACGAGGTGGCTGAGCCAACTGCGCCCCACGGAAGCATCGGAATCGGCAAAGGCAAAGACCTCGACATCTTCGGGGGCACTTGTGCAGGAGTGAAGCAGGTTGTGGATTTTCTGACTGCAGCCGATGGCGCGCCCGGCGACAGCGATACGAACATCCAGAATTTTGCTGCCGGCGGCGAATTTATCCTTAAGGGCGCACAGCTTTTGATATGCAGGATCGGTGGTATCGGCGACGACAAAGCACAAATAAAAATTGTCATAATCAAGGTTGAAAAAGGAGGCGACGTTTTCTTCGAAAGTATTGTCAATACCCTTGCAGGGGACAATTACCAGCGTACGGGGCCGGTAGCCGCCACGCTGCTTGGCGGATTTTTTGATAGCGTAGCGATAGTTCCTGTATGTCTGCAGCAGAAAAAACAGTTGCGAGGAGATCATCCCCGCCGCGATATAATTATAATAATGCCAAAACACTGCTGGTCAGCTCCCTGCCATGCATCCTGTGATTAATAAGCAATCATGCTATCGAGGCCAGCGGCACAATGCAATCCATTAACTCATCGGCGGTGTAAGATTGTGCCAGGTCGAATGAAATAAGGCAGCCGTGATTGTGGTCCGAGGCGAGAATTATCAGATTCAGCCCCGCCCGCCCCCAGCCGCTGTCCTGTGGTTGATGACCGAGAATAAAAACATCAACGTCAAAAAGTTCCGCCAGTTTCGCCAGGGCCTCCTCGCTGTGCCTTCTGCCCCATGTAAGCTGGTACGCCGGATTTGGCCGGGTCATATCAGAAACCTGCGAGTGCCTTTCAAATACAGTCGTATCGAAACTGTCAACATCAGAATCGGGGGGCAAAGAGTGAGACGCCCAGATGCGGTTCGCGCACCTCACCGCCAAAGGCTCAGATACCAGATATTCCTTCAGAGCCGGATAAACCGAATCGTACTCGCCCCCAAACTGTCGCTTCATGGCTGCTTGCATCGCCCGAGTCATCTCCCTGCCCATTTTCATGATATCGATGTCACTGACAATAGCCGTATCGTGGTTGCCTAAAATCAAATGGACCTGGTCGCCAAACTCAAGCTGATAACGGATAGCATCAAAGAGCAATTTAAAAGAAAGACACCCCCCTTCCCCGTCTTCGGGGCCGCCGTGGAGTATCTCCTGAAAGACAACATGCCTCTGGGGGTTATTCTTCAGGTCCGCAAAAGTAACGATTTTTTCGAAGTTTCGACGATGCCCGTGAAGGTCGCCTGTGATTATCAGCTCGCCTGCATCGGGCAGATGAATGATATTGCCCCTGCGGTACCTGGCCGAATAATTCAGTTCCATCCCTTTTTTGCAAAGCTCAATCATTTCCGGCGCCATCGCCTGCGAACTTGCTTTCGAATATCTTGCGAATCAACACGTCGAGCGTAGCGATGATTTCAGCCATGCTTGCAGGTCGTTCGGTGGATTTTTCTTTGACGCAGTCCATCACAAGAGAGGAGATTTGTCGCGGTATTTTGCGATAGATTTCGTGCGGGGTCTTGAATTTACGCTGCTGGCTGAGAGGAAGCCCGAAATCCGTCTTGGGGGGAATAAGCGTGGGAACGTTTTTCCCCGTCAGGGCCCAGTACATCGTCGCACCAAGATTGAAAATATCGGTCCGGTGGTTTAAGTGCTCCCGACGGACCTGCTCCGGAGCGATATAGTCGGGCGTTCCCTGGATGCGGGTTTTCACTGTGCCGATTCTGCAACTCTGGCCCAGGTCGATAATCTTTATTGTGCTGTCTTTGCCGATAAGGATGTTGTTTGGCTTGATGTCACAGTGGATAAAGCCGCGCTGGTGCATCGCGTTCAGTGCGGTGGCGACCATGCGAAACAGCAAAAGACAATCGCCAAGGCTTAGAGACGGGCCCTCCTCGAGGCTGACACCGTCGAACATTACCATCGACAGCAGCAGTTCCCTGACCCTGAGCAGCTTGCGCTTTTTGATGATTTTGTGGCACTTTCGAATGTATGGATGGTCTATCTGGCGCGCCACGCGATACTCCGTCTCGATTTGCTCGATGATCCGCGTGTCTTCGGGGTATTCGAATACCAGCCGCTTCAGGGCCACATTCTGTCCCGTCGCCTCATCCTTAGCGAGGTAGATTGTGGTGCGCGCTCCTGTCCCCAACCGTTTTATGACCTCAAAACCTTCTATGTCAGCTATTGGATTCATCATGCCCTGTTTTTCTGCTGTTCGCTTAGTGTACGCCGATTATTGCCCCACGGCCGCGATTCGGCCGGGCAAAACCGCCTTTTCAAACTGCCATATGCTATTGTATTGTGAGCGGATTGTCCAGTACGAACAAATTTTTTTGCACGGGGTTTTAGCAAAAATATAGGCCAATTCTTGACAAACCCCGCGAAATGTGCAAAATGTCCCTTTCAGTTGTGCCATAATGTTCCCCGATAGCTCAACTGGTAGAGCGAGCGGCTGTTAACCGCTAGGTTGTAGGTTCGAGTCCTACTCGGGGAGTTTCGGAGGGGCATATGCCCCTCCGAAACTCCCTCGATAGGCTCGGGCCTTGTGAGCTTGTCCTGAGCAGCTATGCTGCGAAGGAAGTCCTAATTTCGGAAGACCTCATGTGGTACGTCTATATAATCGAAAAAAACGCCAGGTATTACACCGGTATAACGACCGACCTTAAAAACCGCCTCCACCAGCACGGAAATCCGCCATTGCTCTACAAAGAATCATTTCCAGACAAATTTCTGGCTGTACGCAGGGAAAAACAAATAAAAGAATTCTCCAGAGCAAAGAAGCAAGCTCTAATCGCAAAATTCAGAACGTAAGTTTAAACTGAGAAGTGAATCGACGAAGTCAGCCCTGCTCGGCCAGTTTCAATGCTGCAATATAAGACCAGCCAAATTCACAATTTGGTGGCGCGGATTAGTGAATTCATGAACTCATCCTGCTGCAATAGAACCACATCGCCGAAACCAGCATCTTCAAGGTCAGACCGGTACTCCTCGAACGTATATGTCCCTCCGCCCTCGGTCGCAACTAACATGTTGACTGCAAACATCGCCCCAGCCTCGGGCCTTGTCCGCGATGGGTCCATCACCACGTCACGCAACACGACTGTACCACCTGCTTCTAATGCTGCATAGATTTTAGCGAACAATTGGCGGTTCTGCTGGCGCGAGTTCTGGTGGGCGATTGCACCGAGCCACGCGAAATCCGCCCCCCCCGGCAAATCGTCTGTGTAAAAGTCGCCTTCGGTAAATGCAACCCGCTCACCCAATCCAGCCTCCCCGATGCGCCGCTTGGCCATTGGAATCACTTCCGGCAGGTCGAATATAGTTGCGCGAGCCTCGGGGGCCGCCTGAAGAAATGCAATCGTCCACGTACCCGAAGCACCGCCGATATCGAGCAAATGTCTAAAACTCAGCGGCCCCAACTCGCCGATGACTTGAGCTGCCATCGGGCCGGAAAAATTGTGCATGGCCTCAATGAAGGCGGCCTGGTCGGCACTGGCGCCCCGCAGACTCGGCTGACGCTCGGCTGGCTTTCCGCTCTTTACAACCCAGGGGAGCCGCACCCACCAACGGGCGCAGTTGGCCTGAAGTCGAACCATCCCAAGAACATTGCCCGCCGACCTTTCCGTGAGCAATTCAGCTACTGCCGCTCCTGCACTGTATCTTCCATCCTCCTTCGTCAAAAGCTCCATCGCCGCCAGCGCATCCAAAAGAATTGCCGTTGCTCGTTCGTCTGCGCCCAGTTTTGTGGCAACAGCTTGCGAGGTCGCCGGTTCCTCATCGAGTATGGAAAAAATATCCAATTCCGCCGCCGCAAAGATCACACACGCACCACGGTAACCACTCGTGACATCCATAATTCTTTCTACTGTCCATTTTCCTGCCATCTGCTCACTTCTCCAATAATCACTCATTTCAATTCCTTTCGCAGCCGGATTCATTCATCACACTCCTGACATAAGACACTTACCTCAACCCATCTTTACACACGGCCTCAGGAAGCCGGGCACAGTCAAAAACTGAATATGATTGAGCACCCTTGGGATTATTTGAAATGAATTGAGTTAAAAACTGTTTTGCGCCAAAATCAAAGGGCCGAGAGCTACAAACTCTCGGCCCTTGTTGTACTCTAAAGTTCACAATTAGCCGTCAAGCCACCAGCCTTAGGGCTTAGCCTCGCTTTTATCCTTGCCTTGACCTTTGTCCTTACCCTTGTCTTTTTCCTGTCGCTCTTTTTCGCGTTGCGTCAAAAGCTCTCTGTGTTTTAACCGCTCCTCGGCCTGCTTTCCCACCTGCTCTCGGATATCGTCGCGTCTGGTCTCCATCTTCCGGATGTCCTCGTTGAACAGGCCCGTCCTTATGTCGATCAATCTCTGCAAACGCTCAGCCGTCTTTGCGGCCTTTTCCTGCAATGCCAAATCTTTTATAGCTTTCAATTCACCGACGAATCTTTCGTATTCGCCGCGCCGTTGTTCGAGTTGCTTGTCCAGCTTTCTTAATTGTTCTCTGTGCAGCATGCCGCGAGCCATTTCCCCACGCTGTCTTCTGTGTTCGGCTTCCGCCTCGGCGCCTACGATGCGCTTTCTGCGGCCAAGTTCCTCCGGCGTCTTCCGCCCCTTTGGCTGCACTAATAATGGCGATGTCGACTTACCCTTGCCTTTTTGCTTCTCTTCTTGTGCCGAAGCTGTCCCTGCCGCCGTCACCACCATCAGTAACACAGCAATTGAAACTACATATCTTCTCATGGTTACAATCTCCTAAAATTCAGTTGACGCTTGCTTTGTTATATCTTTCTATCGGCAAATCTGCCTTCTTGTTCGACAATTATCCCCGGCCTCACCCTGAAAAACGTTTGCGAACACAAGATTACCGCCCCGATTCGCAAAAAATCACTAATCCCCGCCCAAATCTCGGTATTGCCAGGCAGTGTTTTGAAGACCTCACTGCTAACATCATCAGAGACAAAGTCTTATGTCAAGGAGAAAATTTCGCCAAATTTGCAAAAATTTCCTGCCCATCCCCACTTTACACTTGCCATCAACGCCTTTTCGTGGTATCCTGATATATAGAGGGGATACCAAATCCTCAGACCTCTGAGGTTGTACTGAACGGATTTAGACAATTTGGAAAGGGTAGATGATGGATACGAACCAAACGAATTCCAAAGACGAGCACGCTGTACCACTTACAAAAACCGACTGGATTAGATTCGGTGCACTTAAGGTTCAGGCCAAATCCAGAAGAATCTGGCAAACCGTAGCGATTATCGCCATCATCGGCATCGTCTTGATAGCCGTAGCCGACGGTTGGCTGTTTATGGAAAGAGAAATTCGCTCCGAAAAACTCAAGCACCAGATCGAAACACTGGCAAAACAGAACAGGTCGCTGACTCTTCGTTTAAGTTCCCTCAAATCAGCCATAAAAAAATACAACCAATTGATTAGTATGACCGCGAGCGAAAAGAATCAACTCGCCGTTGAAAAGGGAATACTCCAGGCACAGGCTGAACTGCTTATGGGTCAAATCGAGGCGCTCGAGGCCGCCATTAAGTTGAACGGTTCCGACTCAACAGAAGATAAACAGCCCCAGGATGCAGATGCGGCCTCAACGTCGCAGCAGTTAGGTCCCTCACAGGCCCCGCAAGCACCACAGAAACCACAGCCGTCACAGACCTCAAAACCCTCACAAACATTGCAGATACGCGAAGTGCAAAAACTGTCGTATGCACCATAGACGATATGCGAGGGGGTTTTTTGGCTGAATCAGGCGGATTCTTTCTTCGCCCGCCGGCTTGACTTGAACAAATCCACCTCGCCGCGCACGACCTCTCTGGTAACAGCGTATTCACCCGGTTTCGACTCCTCCGGCAGCCGATACATAAGGTCAAGCATCAACTCCTCCGTTATCGCACGCAAAGCCCGCGCGCCGGTATCTCTTTCAAGGGCCTTCTCGGCCAACTCCTTCAGTGCATCGTCCGTGAACTCCAGCTTCGCCTCTTCCATCTCGAAGAGCTTTTGATATTGCCTCACAAGGGCATTTTTCGGCTCTGTCAATATCTGCATAAGGGCATCGGCGTCAAGCGCCGACAGCGTGGTAACAATCGGAAGCCGCCCGACTATTTCCGGAATCATCCCGTACTCAATCACATCTTCCGGTATTACCTGCTTGATTATGTCGCTGTAGTCAGCCCTCGTGTCCTGGCGCCCGGCCTGCTCGCTGTCGAAACCTATCATCTTCTTGCCTAATCGTTTCTTGATAATATTCTCCAGCCCCACAAACGTCCCCCCGCAAATAAACATCACCTGTGAAGTGTCCAACTGAATATACGACTGCTCCGGATGTTTTCTGCCGCCCTGCGGCGGAATATTCGCAATCGTCCCTTCGAGCATCTTCAACAATGCCTGCTGCACACCTTCCCCGGAAACGTCGCGCGTGATGGATCTGTTCTGATTCGTCTTGCCGACCTTGTCTATCTCATCAATATAGACTATGCCGCGCTCGGCCGTCTCGATATCATAATCCGCCGACTGCAGCAGCCGAAGAAGAAAATTCTCCACGTCTTCGCCGACATAACCCGCCTCCGTCACCGTCGTCGCATCGCATATCGCAAACGGTACGTGCAATACTCTTGCTAATGTCTTCGCAAGCAGTGTCTTGCCCGAACCCGTCGGACCTATCAGAAGAATATTCGATTTTTCTATCTCAACATCACTGTCCTCAGTATCCGTATGCGCCAGCCGTTTATAATGGTTATGGACCGCTACCGAAAGACACTTCTTCGCGTGCTCCTGCCCAATCACGTACTGATCCAAAAATTCCTTCATCTGCCGGGGCTTCGGTATGTCCTTCAGCTCCATCCCCACTCCCTGGCTCCTCTTGCGCTCCTGCTTCACTATGTCATAGCACAGGTCGATACACTCCGGACATATAAACACCCCGCCCGGTCCTTCCACAAACGCGTCAACCTGCCTCTTTGAACGCCCGCAGAAACTGCACACCTGCCGCTTGCTTGGACCCCTTGATTTCTTCGCCATTATCTTTGCTCCATACTATTTCAGGATTATCACCTGCCACCATATATTTTACCCAAATCCGCCGCATAAAGCAAGCTCTTAGTAACTATCTAAAAACGTAAAATGTCATTCTGAGTCCCGGCACGCCGGGAAAGAATCTATTATTTCAGCCAACCAGACCCTTCGCTTCGCTCAGGGTGACGGTCTTGAGATAGTTCCTTACCGGTTCGCACCGTCTTTAAGACCTTCCAGTTTCGCCGCCCAGAATCGGGGTATATCACTGAAACTGCTCTCTAAAACCTCCACAGCGTGGGCAACATCAGCTCCAGTCGTATCGCCTAACTTGCCCCAGCACTGAATTTCATAGAACTTCGCACGCCACCATCGCCGGCCCTGCTTCTGCGAGGCCCCTGCCGTCCTGGTGGCGGCTCGAACCCGCCCCCACGCCCCACCAGCAGCCTCAAATTCACCTTTCGCCATTAATAATCTGGCTTTACATCGAAGCCAGTCAATATCATTATCGTAACCTTGGCCCGCTAATTTAATCAAAATTTCCTCCGCCTCGCCAAGTTTTCCCCTGTCGTCGCCCGCCGCTAACACACCAAACTCAGCGCAGATTACTCCTGCCACCGGCTCCCACTCTTCCTCGGCGCACGCCAGGCAATATCGGGCCAATCTATCGCAGTTGTCAATATATTCAGCAAAATCCGTCATCTCCTCGGCGCACTCATCGATGTCCCCGGCCAGAACCGCGATTAAAACTTCCATGCCTCGCTCGGCCAACTCACAACCGTTCGGTTCGGCCACCGCCAACAATTCTCTCACCGCATCGGGCAACCTCTCCAATCTCAGCAGCGCCCCCGCTTTCAATATAGCCGACTTTTGAACATCCAAACCTTCCGCCCCGTCCAGCAGCTCTATCACTTTCCGGGCGGACTTGTCATCATCTTCTTCTAATAGCAACTGGCAGCATAAATCCGTCGCTTCGGCTCTGGCCAGCCGGTCCTGCTCACCCATCGAGCCCCCGGAGGCAATCAGATCTTCCAACTCTTCAATCATCTTAGTTCGCACCGCTCGGTCTGCCGAATCGCTTTTCAGTTCACCGACTATCAAATCCAGCCGTGCCTGTTTCGAATACTTCCCCGCTCCCTGCGAAATCTTCCGCAATAACTTGCGCGCCTCGCCGCTTCGACCCTCATCCTTCAGCAAACGACTGTACAGATACTGAATTGTCTCATCGACCCGCTCGCCTGCAATCTCACAATAATAATCTATCATATCTCTGGCAATGCCCCGCCCAACCGGTTCTTCGTAATACACTCTGTGTGCTAACTGCGCCCCCTGCCTTGCTATCTGGACTGCCCCAATTTCCAATTCATTATTTCTTTGCCTTTGCTGCGCCCTGACTGCTCCCAGATAGTATTCCACCGCCAATGCAGGTGACGATTCCCTGTAACTTTGAGCCGCAACGTAAAGGATAAATCCAGTTTGAAACTCCTTCTCCCCGCAGATTGCCTCAAGCAATTCCTTGTATTGCTCCACCCGGCGCCGTCGCGCAGCCTTTACCGCAAGAGTAATCTCAAAAATACTTTTCCCCAGCAATGCTTCTTCTGTCAATCTCCCCCCGGCCCGTTGATATTCCATCTCCGACAGTATTACACCCCCCGCAAAATCCTCAGCCTCGGGCCATTTCTCGATAACTTCCTCTAGCAGCCCCGTCTCGCCTAAACGCAACGCCAAAAACGCCAACTGAAGATGAAGCTCGAAATCATCGGCGCAAGGGCTTTTCCCCGCTCGCTGGAATAATCTCTTCAACAACTCGGTACTGTTTATTCCCGAGAGTCGGTACTTTAATATTTCCGCCCTGAAATAGACCGCGTCGGATAAATTCTTGCTGCTGTAAATCGGGCCAAGCGCTTTGTTCGCCGCCTCGTTTCGGCCCGCAAGTTCAAGGGCCTTAGCCATCAAAAGATTCCCGGCCGGCCCCCATTTGTCCCCATTTGTTTTACACCGGCGTATAATATCCCCCAGGATGCGAACTCTGTCCTGCTGTTTCAAAGCAAGCCCAGCGAAATAATCAACCTGGCCCTTAAACAGCAAAGTCTTTGTCCCGTCCGCACATACCTTCCGCCACAATCCTGTTGCCCCGTAAAGCAGGTCCCAGTCATCGCCCTCGTAATCCTCGATTTGCTTCCGCAATACCTCCTGACCGTTGTATATCTCGCCAAGCTCTAAACTCGCCCCTCTCGCAAGTCCGGCCAACCTGGCTGCGTCTTTTTCATCGAAAAAATAACCTTTATATTCGTACGCAAGCCTTGGCCCGATACTTTCGCGCATGAATCTTTCCAAACTCTTCTGCGCCGCCTCCGCCTGTGCTGAAATATCATCCTCGCTTGGAAGTGCCTGCGCAAAGACCTCCCCTGACAAAATGCACAAGACCAATATGCCCGAAACGACAAGTTTATTCACCGGCCAGTTCATCCCCTTGCCCGGTCATCTGGAATGTTATATCACTTATCCCCGCTGCCTGCAGGACATTATAAATCTTCACTAAGTGGTCCCACTTGACATGCTCCCCGCACCGAAGCTCTATCGGGTCGCTCGCCGTTCTTTTTTGAATGCTCAATACTTCTGCCAGCTTACCCGCAAAATCCAAAAGCCCGTCGGCATACCGCTCACCTTCCACCTGTACAGTCGCAAGTCCCCCGATCTCCACCAGGCACCCCCCTTCTGCGCCGGATATGCTGATTATCAGAGGCTCAATTGGCCCGAAGTGCTCGACCGCCGCGTCAGCCGTAGCTAAATGGATAGGCAAAAACTGCTCCGGCGTGCGAAATTTCGCCGTCAGCACAAAGAACGTAAGCAGCAGGAAGATCACATCGATCATCGGCGTCATCCGCAGACCGAATCGACGCTTCCGCCTCGGCAAACCTCCCAAAACCCGGGCCCGGATACCTCCAAATTTCCCTTCTGCCAACTCCACCGGTCTTCTCCATTCTAAATGACAATTATCAGACCTTTTCTACAAAAAAAGATTTTACGATTATGAGCACAAAAAAGCAAACCCTGATTCTTCAACAAAAACCAAGCAAAAATCAACTGACTGTCCCACGATTACAGGGTGGGCTTGACAGGATAACAAAAATCGACTGTTCTTTTCTTCTATGATGCATCTGGTTTGAAAACCTTTGATATTAAAGCCTATTTATTGATTCGAGGCTTAATTTGATTCTTTCTGTACATTGTTTTGTTTCCACGTCTTGAGCTGTAACGCATGCTCTTGCGGCATCCTCTCTAAGACAGACAGAAAGACTTTCTCGTGTAATGTCTTAATGTCGATCCCTTTGTAGATATCCTGCTTACTGACTTGCATAAATACCAAGTCAGAATATTGAAGCAGACCTTTTCCATCTTCAACATTACCTGATGCAATTAAGGTATATCCATGCTCAAGGTTGTTCAAGATTTCTGTGGCAATACTATCACTGTTCATTTGACTTAGCTGATCTTGCAGTAATTGATGCATAAATATAGAATAGGAATTATTCAAACTGCTATTATCCGGAAACATTTGTTGAAGCCTTGAATATAACTTTTCACCTTCAACGTTTCTATCGAATTTAAAACATAATAACAATAACTGTTTCGAAGAATCATAATAACCATAAGGACCAATCAATTTTTTTGCTATTGTTTCTTCTGATCCTTCTGTGAAGAAACTATCGGTTCTCATCTCATAAAATGCGTCGAACATTTCAAAGTTGGGACTTCTAAATACCCATGCAGGCTCTATCTGATTCTCTATTATGTTTACACGACCTTTATAACAACTCTTAGTAATACACAACCTTAGTAGTTTATGCAATTCACCTTTTGCATTGCCGGGCTTACTTAGACCATACTCGCACCAGTAAAGCCCATAGGAATATGGCGATTTCCAGTCTATACTGCAATACTTGTTCTCTATTTTTTTGACTAAAGACTTATCCAAAGGCTCAAGAAGTTTTTGAGATCGTTGTGCAATTTGTAATTGATAATAATGACTGTGTTTATCATTACCAGACATGATTTTGTTGGAATATAAAAAGCTTAGATTTAGACACATAGTATCCAACTCCTGATTTGTGGTTGTTGCCGCATCTTGAAGAAGCATAATAGAAGAATTCACCCACCACCAAGCCACTTTTTCGTCCTTCACTTCAAGTACAACAGGATATGCATTGTGCCATGACTGAATATCCCAAAAATCGCCGGACATCTTTTGTTTTGCATACTGGAAAACGGTTGGCATTTTGTGTTGTGTTCTTGAAGAAACAAGGGCGTTCATACAGAAATTCTTAATTTCTATACGATTTTCTTCCTCTCGTTGATGATACTTTTTTCCATTTTCAGATGTGGTTATCTCATTGCTTCGGGTAACAAACATCTTACAGACAAGGAAAGAAGAAACAAAATCAAGAGATAAAGATTCCTTGGCATGTTCTTCGAGAAAACGCATGAAAACTTTTTGCTGTTCATCATCTAATATGTTATTGGCCAGATATTTATGGAATATCTTCTTCTTATTCGCGGTTGCTAATTTATAAAATTCTGCCTTTATCTCCTTTCTTAGTTCGGTCGTGGTCATATTCAAATCTTTACACAACGCTGGAACGTCTGCTATTTCCCAAATAAAAGCCTGTGCTAGCACATCAGCAGCTCTCTCGATATCTTTCGAATTTACCTGCTCCTTTCCTACGGCTGGTATGCAGCAGACAAACACACAGCTTCCCACAATAAGAATTGTCCAAATATTAAATTGGAAACCCGGGACAGTCACCTATTGATCCTCACTTTTGGCCAAAAAGCTCTTTTCTCTGCATCCTCGGCGTCCTCCACGGTAAATCCAAAAACCAACGACGAAAAAAGCCCGCGAAGCGGCTCAACATTCGATGTTGAATGTTGAACGTTATAGTGAGTTTATCCTGAGCTTGCCGAAGGGGTGTTCGACGTTCTTCTCCTTTGCCCCATCCCCTCTTGTAGCGCCTTCTTATTAATCTCTACCAGACCCGGCTTCTTTTCCGAAAACAACTCTTCAATCGCCCGCTCCACACTTGCCGTCTTGACAATGCCTGTTTTGGAAACGAACGCACCCAAAGCAACTATATTCGCAACGCGCACATTACCAAGCCGATTCGCCGTCTGGGTCGCAGCCACCTCGACAACCTCCAAATCCTCTCTTTGCACCGCCCGTTCCACCAGCGATGTGTTCACAACCACCAGGCCCCCGCTCACTATTCGCTCCTCGAACTTATCAAGCGCCGGCTGATTCAGCACTATCGCCACGTCCGGCCGTTCAATCACCGGGCTTGCAATCTCACTATCTGAAATCACAACCGTCGAGTTCGCCGTCCCCCCGCGCATCTCAGCCCCGTACGAGACCATCTGTGTTACGAATCTATCCTCCGCCATTGCCGCTCGCGCAAGGATGGACCCCGCTAAGACCACGCCCTGGCCGCCAAACCCACCGATTATTATTTTCGTTTCGCTATTATTCATTTCGCCGCCGCCTTCTCGCTGCTCAAATCCTTAAAGACGCCTAACGGAAAAACCTCCTTCATCTGGTCATTTACAAAACCCACCGCCTGCGTCGGCGTCTGCCGCCACGCCGTCGGGCACATTGACAGCACCTCGACCATCGAAAAACCCTTCCCCTCTATCTGGTATTCAAACGCCTTCTTTATCGCCTTCTTCGCTCTTGTTACGTCTTTCGGCGTACTCACCGCCACTCTTTCCAGGTACGTAACACCATCAAGACTCGAAAGCAATTCACAAACCTTCAGCGGCGGCCCTTCAAAATTATTACCCCTGCCGCTCGGCGCAGTCGTCGCCTTTTGCCCCATCAGTGTTGTCGGAGCCAACTGCCCGCCCGTCATCCCGTAAATTGCATTATTGACAAAAATTACCGTGATGTTTTCGCCCCTGTTGGCCGCGTGTATCGTCTCGTTCGTACCGATTGCCGCCAAATCGCCGTCACCCTGGTACGTAAAGACAATCCGGTCCGGCAGAGTCCGTTTTATCCCCGTCGCCACCGCCGGAGGCCGACCATGCGCACACTCGATAATATCGCAGTTAAAATAATCATAAAGCAAAACCGCGCACCCCACCGGCGCGGTTCCGATCGTCTTTTCCCTCACGCCCAACTCGTCGATTACCTCGGCAACCAGCCTGTGAATAATACCATGACCGCAGCCGGCGCAATAATGCGTCCGCGCATCATACAAAGCATCTGGCTTATCAAACTCCATCAAACAACCTTTAACCTGGACAGTGTTTCATAAGTTTCAAAACTATTGGCATAACTAAAACTTAGGGTGGCAGCCTCAAGCGAAGCTTGGGGATGGTTTCTCCCCGTAAACTGCCTGGATCTTTTCAAAAATATTTTCCGCTGTCGGGTACCACCCGCCGCCCGTACCCAAAAACTCAACCGGCCTCTTGCATTCGGTCGCCAACTTCACATCTTCAATAAACTGCCCGTTCGACATCTCCACAACCAGAAACTTCTCGGCGCTGCTGGCAACTTTCTTAAAGGCCTCATCGGGAAACGGCCACAGTGTGATCGGCCTTATCAGTCCGACCTTCATCCCCTTTTCTCTCGCAAGATTTATCGCACCTCTGGCAATCCTGGCCGTGATACCGTAAGCCGCTATTACCAACCGGGCGTCTTCAGTCTTTACACACTCAACCAGTTTCAGCTCCCTGCTGATTCGCTCGTATTTTTGGCGCAAGTGTATATTGTGTTCCATCAGGTCCATCACAGGAAACAGGTGCAGAGTTTTCATTATCCTCGGCTCCCTGCCCGCGCAGCCATCTAAAAGATAATCTTTTTCCGGTAGTTCCAGAATCGGCTCATATGCTTTCAACTCCACCGGCTCAGCCATCTGCCCTAAAATCCCATCGCTCAAAATCATCACGGGGTTTCTGTAGTAATCCGCATAGTCGAATGCGTTCATCGTAAGCTCGTAAAGCTCCGGCAAGGTCGCCGGCGCTAAAACTATCAACCTGTAATCCCCGTGCCCTCCCCCCTTTACGGTCTGGAAGTAATCCGCCTGCGACGCCCGAATGTTGCCTAATCCCGGCCCGCCGCGCTGAACATTAGCTATCACGCACGGCAATTCGCCCGCCGCGATATAGCTTATACCCTCCTGCTTAAGGCTTATCCCCGGCGAAGACGAACTCGTCATACATCGCGCACCGGCGGCCGAAGCACCGAACACCATATTTATCGCCGCAATTTCACTTTCGGCCTGTATGAACGTACCACCAACCTCGGGCATGCGTTTCGACATGTACTCCGGCACTTCGTTCTGCGGCGTTATCGGATAGCCCGCGTAAAACCTGCACCCGGCCGCAATCGCCGCCTCGGACATCACTTCGTTGCCCTTAAGCAAAACCTTTTTCGGCTTCTTGCTCAACTGAAATTGTCTCCAATTCCCGGCCCTATCTGTTCTATTTTGATTTGCCGCTAACGCGCGCAGGCGCGGGGTTTTTTGCGCCCTTTGTTATCTCCCTGATGCCCCCGCCCTTTCTAATATCTTTTCCTATCCGGATAGCTATATCCGGACACATCTGGCAGCATATCGCGCACCCGGTGCATTCGTCCGTATCGATTATCTCGGCGTAATGCTGCCCCGCCGAGTTAAACAGCTCGCTCATCCGGATATTACCCCGCGGGCAATTGGCCACGCAAAGACAGCACCCCTTACACCGCTGGCTGTCGATCTTTATATTCGCCATAAAAACACCATCCCGGCGCGCCGGGATTCAACAATTTTGCATTTTGTTTATCCCGCACCAAAAAACTTTGGTGCTGGGCACTTTGATTTTTGCGTTTCCAAACTGACCCTCGGTCAGTTTGAATAACTTGTCACACCTCTTGTCAACCGAACCAATCGTACCGGCCCGATATACAAAAATCAACATCAAATACTCTCAGGCATAACTGCCCACTCAGCCGATTGTCTATAACTACTGCCGTAAAGAGGATTTGTGTGCGCCCTTTTGTCATCCCAGCGAAAGCTGGGATCCAGAAAAAACACCCCGCGACTTGTCACGGCGAAGTTTATTACGAAGACGGAAGTTTTATGCGCCGGCGGATGATGCAGACGGGTCATTGCGAGGCCTGCAACGCAGTCCGCGCGGCTTGTCCAGCACTAACAGGGTTAGTGCTGTGGCAATCTTGACCCGCAATACGCAATACGCTTCACGCATCACGCATCACGCATCACGCTTCACGATTCACGATTCACGATTCACGCTTCACGATTCACGATTCACGATTCACGATTCACGATTCACTAATCACCAATCACTGCCCCAACGGGGCTATGCGGCTCCTTAGTTTCGCACTTTTCATTTTGAACTTTACGTTTTTTTTGTCACCCCGGCTGGCCTGCCCTGCTTGCCCTGAGTTTATCGAAGGGAGCGAAGTCGAATGGAGCGTAGCCGAAGGGGCCCGTCAGCCGACAGTCTAAGTTGCTGGCCGCGTTTATGCTCGCATAACAAGCAGCCGGCGATTTTGACTGATCAGCGGTTTTTCAAAACCGCGCAGGTGAAGACAAAAACCGTGTTACTTGTCCTTCGTAGCCTTGGCGAAGTAGGAATCCGTGAAATCAGTGGCTAAAAAACTCTGCGTTAATCAGCGTGAATTCTGAGCAATGTCGAAGGATTAATCTGCGTCTAAAAACCTCTGCGGAAAACTAAATACGCATCACGCACCATGTTTACCCTGAGCATAGTCGAAGGGCATCACACACAATTAATCCTGCCAGCGGCTGCCGATTTCAGCAAAGTCCGGCCAATCGACCGTATGGTCCTTCGTACGGTCTGTTCCATAGCACCAGTCGGTCGAGTCTCCTGCTAAATCATTGCAGTCTACTTCCAACCAGTGCGGGGCGAAAAAGACAAGGTTGTCCATGTCCGTACCGGGCTCTTTGCCGTCTAATGATGTGCCGCTGATACCGCTCGGGTCCAGCCAATTGCTCAGACGTGTCGATGGCGTCCCGCCACCCGTCCAGGACCTGAAGAATCGGCCATACCAGTCGGCCTTGTTATTACCGCAGGCTGCATAGCCACCGTGCAGAAGACCGGTTATGTGTTTGTTCGAGTTGAAGATGGGACTGCCGGATGAAATCCACTCGGTAGTGCCGACGTCCCAGTCCCTTACCTTCAGGTGAGTCCCGTCGCCGGGGCTCGGGTTCTCCGTGTAAGAAGTGATCGACAGCGGGTCATCTTCAAAGCTGATTTTTTTCTTATCACCGTTCGGATGATGGATGCTAACCGCGCTGTCGGGCGCCGTATCGCTACGGTCCCACCCGGCATAGTAAACATCAAACACCATAGAAGGCTCATCGTCTAACTGCACAAGGGCAAAATCGGATTGTGTATAGGCGGCACGAAAAACGGCACCCGATTGTGTATAGCCTTCGGGAGCGCAGGGGTCCTCGCAGGTCGAGGCCTGGTAGTTCCAGTATATTACCATAGTTGTCGCCTGTTGGATTGGATCCGAGTAGAAGCAATGCCAGGCAGTTAAGAAATAGGGCGTGTCGTCCTCGGCCGTGTTATTGACCAGAACACCCGTACATTGGTAACTGCCGTTTGGTTGCCAGAACGAGTACACCGCAACAGAGCGGATTTGGTCGCGCCACTCGTCACCTTCCGGGCACGCAACATTAACGTTGCAGTTTCCCGACTCGCCTAAGTCTTTATCCCACTTGTCGCCTCGCCTGAAACCGCGATAGCCGTGGTTGATCGAAGTCAGTTCGAGTTTTAACTGCTCCAATTCGACTGCCGGAACCGTCACCTCCACAACAATATCGTCCGAGTGTATCACCGGCGTCCAAAGCTGGCCGTGCTTCTTATTGTCATCTTCGGTAAATGGGCCGAGCACATGCCCCTCATCGGTGGCGTAGATGAACATGCTCCCGCCGGGCGGCATGTAATAGAGACTAAACCCAAGATTTATCGACACCGCGCCCGGTGCGGTCACATGCAATCGCCACAGCCGATATTCTTCATCGATATCTTCCCACGTCCCGTCAGTCCACGGTGTAATCAGGACTTTTCTCCCAATTGCGAACCTGTATGGCCCCCCCAGCCGCTCGCGCCGCTCATCAGCCTGCCGAACCGCCTCGCGGTCTATCTTTTCTGTAACGATATGATCAACATGCCTAAGCGGTCTCGCTGCGCGCCTGATACCCGCCGGTCCCTTCGGCCGGCGGCCGGAAGCCGAAGCCGATATGACGCAGAAAAACACCGCACCTATAAAGAAAAACAGAGACATTTTGTGTCGGAGGGGCATACTTGCAAGAATCCTCACTTTATCCACCCTCAGAAAGAAACGCACCCGAACCATGGCAAACAGCGTATAGAATCAATTCATATTATAGCAGATGGCGCGGGTATGTGTCAAGATAAAAAAGTCTTTCTTTGTCCGGTTTGGGCTTCGGCGTTTTCGCCCCTGGGTTTCCCCCTCCGCTGGGCTGGGATTGCTCTTCGGAACCGTGCAGACATGCAGTGTGGTTTTTACTCTGGGAATTATGGGCTGGGTCTGTAATAAATAAAAGAACCGCCCGTGATATTATGGCGGCCGAAGTACTCTCTCCTCATCACCCTCTCCGGGTTTCACCACCCACCACTCTATACACGGACGGCCGATTAACTTATTAAAGAGATTTCCCGATTGTAAATGTATTTTACCACAGGCTGCGCCAAAAAGCAACAGCAAAATCCCGCGACCCGGCAAAAAAATTGCCCCCCCGATAGCCCTGAATAAAACCGCATTACCAAAATCCACCAAAAAAAGGCCGCTTATCTCTCGAAAGACGTAAAGTCTGAACCAAAAGACAAGCGGCACCTTTCCGGGGGGAAAGGAGGCAAAAAAAATGAAAAAGATTCCGAGTAACACTATAGCAAAAAAGCGGTTGCAGATCAAGCGAAATCCGGCAAAAAAACCGCTTGCCTTTCGCTTTTGACTACAATGAAGGAGAGGCAACGAAAGACAAGCGGCGCCTTCCCATATAATGGAAAGGAGCAAGAAAAATGACCTACAATCTAACCTCCATGTTACTAAAACGGGGCTGATTTGTCAAGCAAAATCCGGCGGCAAAAAAGACACTCGCCTTGTTAGCGCGGAGATATTTAGTCGCTCGTCGCTCATCTCGAGCATCCAGAATCACTATTCACTATTCACCATTCACTAATTATTTAGCGCGGAATTTAACTTTTTCTCTTTTGAGCGCGAAGTTTCGGGTCAGTACAAGGCGGTGTTTGTCTCCCGCACGGAGTCGTGCAGTTGCACATCGAGTACGCAGAGACAAACTAACCAACGCCGTAATCACCCGAAAGAACCGCTCAAAACCGGAGGTGTACTTGTAGATACGTCGAGTACGTGCAGCCAGGCAAAGACAACACAGTAATTGCGGAAAACCACCGCTAAAAAACAAGACGCGGAAGGTAGACATAACACCAAACGCGCTTGCACTATCTTGCTATTGGCGAAAAAAATAAAAAAATTTATCTCCATTCCTCACATACATTTAGCGATTTTTGTCAATAAAAAAATCGACGATTTTCGCACCAAACGCGCAAGTTTGTGCAAAGGGTGGGGGGGCAACTTTTTTTTTTAGTGAAGAGTATTAAAAGTAAATATTGGATTTTCAAGGAGACAGAAATGGAAAACAGTGGACAGAAAACGGTGGACAGAGGACAGTTGACGGAAGACGGGAGACGGAAGATGGAATACGGAGCGTGTGAGAATTGCGAACACTCAATCCCTGCGGGCGGTTTAAAGACCCCTGCCCTGGTATGTAACCAAAAAGCCAATGCGGACATACCGTTGCAAGTTGTCAAACCGCATCAGTCGTGCACCAATTTTGTGCGCTCTCGCGAATTAGCCCCGCCCCATCTCGCGGCTGCATTAGCCGAAGGTGCAAAGCTGATACCTCTGACAAAGGGCAAGTTCGCCATCGTCGATGCCGAAGACTACGAATTGTTAAACCGGTACAAATGGCATGTTAATAAAGGCGGACGGACGTACTATGCAAGAAGTCAGGAAAAAGGCAAACCAATCAGGATGCACCGTCTGATTACCGATGCCCCAAAGGGCCTTTTTGTGGACCACATAAACCACAACGGCCTCGACAACCGGAAGAAAAACTTGCGACTCTGCACACGGACCCAGAACGCTCGCAACCGCCTACCCCGCCGCGGCGGCTTCTCAAAGTATAAAGGTGTTTCATGGAACACCAAGCGTAAAGTATTTATTGCTGCGATAAGCGTCGGCGGAAAAAAACAATATCTCGGCTACTTCGATGACCAAATCAAAGCCGCGAAGGCATACGATAAAAAAGCAAAAGAATTGTTTGGGGAGTTTGCTTATTTAAATTTTCCGAATGATTAGTGAGTTTATCCTGAGCGCAGACGAAGGGCTTATTTGAACTTCCCAAACAAGTGAGTTTACCCAGAGCGAAAGCGAAGGGGAGAGTTTGCGTATCTTAACTTTCCGTAGGAAAGTTAAGGGGTACAAAGGAACAGAGGTACAAAGTAAGTGCGGGGTTGACGGAATAGATGGGATTGGTTATTGTATGACTTGGCAACAGGTGTACTAAACTTATCCGGATACAAATGCCGATTAGTAATGAATAGGCTGGTATATTGTTTCTGAAGCACCAAATTCTTACGCAGGAAAGGAGATAAACAATCGGGAATGATTCGGTCATTACAACGCGAGAGTTGCGGCCATACCTGAAAGAATGTGGTTATACAGATAATTTAATGCGAGAGAGATATGCCTACGAGGATTCTTCTGGCCCACATGAGGTTTCTTTGGCAGGATTCGCACACGAAACTTACGACGCCCGAAGCGCATGTGTGGCAGCAGTAGACACGAATTTATCAACCGAGCAATCGCTTAAAGAAATGGTCTCAGGCTATCAAGGGCTTGGGGCTCCTGTTCTTTTTACGTGTTGCCGGGAAAAGCTTCTTTGGTGGAGTTTCACCACACAAAAGCCTGTGCACCAAGGCACGTTTTCGGCTGACAAGGTTCCCAATCTTTTTCGTAAGT